>Ga0210377_10000392_pt1 | contig 41737 bp, 40 predicted proteins | sample PLM4_65_b1redo_FD_155480 | JGI IMG/M metagenome (GOLD analysis project Ga0210377, IMG submission 155480) | Groundwater sediment microbial communities from an aquifer in East River, Colorado, USA - PLM4_65_b1 redo | ecosystem: Environmental > Terrestrial > Soil > Riparian zone | place: USA: East...
CCTTCGGCGCAGAAGTTGAGTCTGCGCGGTTGATCTTCATGTCATAGCGCATGGCACGTTCGACCGCCAAATCTGTGATTACCACGTTATCCGTGATGTCCACCGACGTGACGCCGCGCGCCTTCATGTCATCAATATCGCGTTCGGTATAAAAGATTTTTGCCATAAACTCTCCATCATGTCACTCTGAGCGTAGCGAAGAGTCTCGTACGCTGTAGTAGTGATGCTTCGTCGCTCCGCTCCTCACCATGACAAGTTACTTCTCCGGTCGACCTTCCAACTCTTCCAATGACTTCACAGCCGCGTTGCGTGCTGACACAATCTCTGCTTCGGACCCGGAAAGCCACATGCGCCCAAAACGTCCCACGGATGAGACATGCAATATCTTAATCGACGCGCCCTTCTCCGCTTCGTTGACCGCGTAATTGATGTAGGCGGCGGGCGCGCACTCCAGCACCAGCATCGTTTCACCTGGGACAAGCATCGAACCGCGACGGAAACGGTTCAACAACTGCGCCTGATACGGGTCAATGTTGGTGATGATCTGCACCGAAGCAATGAAAGGCTTAATGCGCTCTTCCGGTTTCAAATTGAGCCGGTCCAACACGATGCGTCCAGCTTCCAAAACTTCTGACTGTGAACGGGAGTGGACTTCGAACATACCAAACTCGCGTTCAACAATTTGTGCACCCGGCTTGGCTTCGGTCGATTTAACCGCAATGTCCACGAGGCGGAACACTTCATTTCCGGGGGCGACCTCTACATACAATGAAGCCATGCCCTCAGTGGGCAGGTCACCTTGCGTAATGGTGCCGACGAACGCTGCATACTGCGGTTGCATTCGGTCGAGATAAGAATAAACGCGTAAAGAAAATTTTTCTGATGCCATTGATTCTCCACTGGTGGTCGAGTAGCCCTGAGCGTTCGTCGCGAAGGGCATATCGAGACCATCCATTTCAAGTTTACTTGTTATCGTTGGTCTCGATACGGTCTCCACGAGCATTCGACCTACTCGACCAACGGACTAGTTAATTATTCATCGCAATCCCAAGCGGCGTAACAAACAAAGGATTGCCCGGCAAAATCGTTTCAACGCCAGTTGCCTCTTCGATCACTTTATCCATGCCTGGATACGCACACGTGCCGCCTACAAGATATAACTTATCAACCTGATGACCTGCAATGTGCCGATTGATGATGGAGCCAACCTTCTCCATCACCGGGCGGATGACCGGGAACAACCGCGTCTGCTCACTTGGATTCTTCTTCAGCGTTTCAGCTTCTTCGAAGGATGTACCCGTTGAACCAGCGATCACCAATGAGAAGTGTGTCCCGCCTGTCGCTTCATCGGCTGTGTACACCACCTCCCCATCTTTGAAGATGGCAATACCGGTGGTACCTCCGCCAACATCCACGATCGCGCCATCGCGGATCTTCAACACGTTATTCGCGGCGGTCGGTTCATCGATGAAGTCTGTGCACTCGAGTCCTGCCCCATACAACACATTGGCAGTAGCACGTACTTCCGCCTGTGGCACACCCGGCGGATATGCCGTTGCGGCAGACGTTAGCATGAATCCAAGTTTCTTTTCCACATTCGACTTCATCTTGCGCAACAAGTCCACTGCGCCAACGTAGTCCACTACAAGTCCATCGCGTGTCACTTGTGCGAATTGATATTCGCCCGCGATCGGTTGGAAGTTTTCATCCAGCACGACCAGCACGGTATATGCCGTACCCAGATCAACGCCGACATGAACCGTACCTCGATAAACGCCCGAGGGCAGAATTAGGTTTGGGTCCGCGTGCCAGCCATTTCCTCCAGCCATGATGCGGTCGGTTTCAGTCAGAAGAGTCAACAGATTCGGATTCATCCAATCATTTCTCATTCCAGTTCACAGGAAAAACAACATACACAAAACGCGTCCAACTCGGCGTTCCGAAGGTAATGCTTGAACCCTTAGGAATATAAATTACATCGCCGGTCTTGCCGCGCACCTGCTCACTGCCACGCGTGATCACTAACTCACCTTCGAGCACAATATCGATCTCGTCATAAGTCAGCGTCCACTGCATCTCACCTTTATCCAGCGACATATACCCAGTCCCCATCGGCGACCGGTCCTGCGTCACAACCACATCCTTCAGCCAGACATTCGTGCCGGGTGTGGTTTTGCCTTCGGTGAATCGATCCATTTGGACGTTTGCCATCTTCACGACTTTCAAAGGTGGCAGCGTCTGCTGGACGGAAGACAACGCTTCTTTTCTCAAGCCGGAAGCTGATTCTGTTTCTCGAATCAGTTTCACGCCGAGAGCGAACGCGGTATCCGTGGCTTCGTGAGTGACGATATCATCCGGCGCAAGCACAAGCGTTTCGACACGCTCACGCGCCAGACGCCGAATATCGTCAGCAGTGAATAGTTGACGTGGCATGAGGCAGTAAACACGTAGACAGGTAGACACGTAAACAAGTCAACACGTTTTGCGTGTCTCCTTGTTTACTTGTGTACTTGTTTACTCTGTATACCTGTCGACTTATTTCTCTTTACCACGTCCACCAATAGCGCCTTTGCTATTCTGCGGCAGGATCATCTCGACATCAGAGTGTGGTCTCGGAATCACATGAACCGATGCAAGTTCACCAACACGCTTGGCAGCGGCAGCACCTGCATCCGTCGCGGCTTTCACCGCACCAACGTCACCGCGCACCATCACGGTCACATATCCGCCACCGACATATTCACTGCCGATCAGCGTCACATTTGCGGCTTTGACCATCGCATCAGCGGCTTCGATTGCGCCAACCAAACCTTTGGTCTCGACCATTCCTAAAGCGATCATTGCTACATCTACAGGCATGGCTTACTCTCATTTTGGAATAAGTTTTCTTCCGATTAGACATCGGACATCAAGGCTGAAACGTTTTCAGTCCTGAGGTCTGAGTTCTAATTAGTTCTTCGCGCTGGGCGGAGGACTGAGTGATCGTCGAAGTCCGTAGTCGAAGCGCCCTTCGTCCGCGCTACGCTCCGCTCAGGGCGAATCTATTTCTTTAATTCCAACAACACGCGCCGCACGATCTCTTCCACAGTTGAGTCAACACCACTCGAAGCACGCGCAGATGAAGTGTGAGGCGCACCACCAGCAAAGGCACTGCGTGCGGCTTGCGTATCCGTGGAGCCGGGAGCGAAAGCTGCATCAGGCGCAGTTCGAATTTCGTAAGCGAGACGCTTGATGTTATACATATGATGCACGGTGATATTATCGCCCGTGATCGCGCCACCGACGCCGCCAGAACCAAGCGTCATCGAAGGCATTAAGCCCGTGGTGTAACCTGTTGTGCCGAGTGTGCCAAACGTGTTGACCACAATACGGAAGACGGGCTTTTCCAAACCAAACTGCATAATGACATTTTCATCGCGCGCATGAATAACCTGCGAATGACCGCGTCCGCCATAGTTGATCATTTCCAGCGAGCGCTCGCAGCCCTGCTCCCAACCATCCACTTCATACCAGCCGAGAACGGTAGTGAGTTTTTCGCCAGAGAGTGGTTCTTCAGGTCCGACGCTATTGAGACGCACAACGAGAATGCGCGCCCAATCGGGGACACTGAAACCATACATCTGCGCCAGCTGCTGTGGACTCTTTCCCACACCCTTCGGGTTTGGTAAGTGACCGACAAATAAATTCTTTGCCAGGATTTGCTTGACCTTGTCATCTACAAAAAACGCACCTTCGGATTTCATTAATTCTTCAAGCTGTGCGGCAATTGGGCGGTCAGCAATGACAGCTTGCTCCGTTGCACAGATAACAGAATGGTCGAAGGCTTTCGAGGCGACAATATATTTAGCAGCTTTCGGAACATCTGCAGAACGATCAACATAGGCTGGCACATTTCCTGGTCCAACTCCATAAGCCGGCTTGCCAACTGAATGTGCGGCACGCACCATATCCGAGCCACCAGTCGCGAGAATTAATGCGACATATTTATGTTTCATCAACTCTTGCGTGCCTTGCAGCGTTACATTGGTCATGCACGAGATCAGTCCCTTCGGCATCCCCGCCCGCTCTCCTGCTTCTGCCATGATACGAATTGTTTCCGCACAACATTTCGCGGCGAACGGATGCGGCGCGACCACGATCGCATTCTTTGCCTTGACCGCAATTAATGTTTTATACATCGTCGTGGACGTTGGATTGGTTGAAGGGGTCAATGCCGCAACCACACCCATGGGCCAGGCAATATCGTATGTCCCTTTTTGTTTATCACTGCGAATCACGCCGACCGTTGGAATATCCTTGATGGCTTCCCATAATAATTGTGATGACAATAAATTCTTGAGGGTCTTATGTTCAGGCACACCATAACCAGTTTCCTCACTCGCCAATTTTCCAAGTGTTGCCGCCGCGTCGGCAGCTGCTTGCGCCATTGCCGCGCAGATACGATCCACTTCGGCTTGTGTAGCGTGCAAAAACTTCCGCTGGGCATCACGCGCTTGCGTTGCCAGCGTGCGGGCTTCTTGAATGGATTCGAGATCTTTGTCTAGTTCTGCCATAAAATTTCCTTATGTCATTGCGAGGGCAGTAGCCCGAAGCAATCTCATGCTATCAAAAACAGGTTTGTTAATTGAGATTGCTTCTTCGCCGCTCCGCGGCTCCTCGCAATGACATATTAGTAATTGATCGGGTTCGCCACTACCTCTAATACTTTATTTTGAAACGCCATCGCCGCAGCTTTGCAGGCGGGTTGGTCGCCGGTCAGCATCACGCCCATGTAGTTCGTTTCAGAAGGCGGCATGGTCAATGCGACAATGCTCACATCCGCAGATTTGAGCGCGGCATCGAGCGCGACCAAACCTTCATTCGGTGTTGCCACGAGATATGCAATCGGCGTGCCGACTGGGATATTACAGACTTGCGATAGATATGTTCCCGTTCTGGAGATGACATGCGGGAAGAACGCAATGGAATCATCATCATTGGCAGAATACCAGATCGCTTTGGTCTTGATGTATTCCACAGCCGCATTGAGTCCGGCTCGGACTTCAGCCGGGTCTGGTCCAGCGAGAATTGCCATGATCTCGCCTGACCATTTTCCTGACGTGTGCTTCGCACCAGCGTAAAAGGACTTGGCGTACACCACTTCAACGTTCGCCATCTTTGTAGCTTCGTCAATGGCGGTGTAAGTTGCATCATCGTTATCCACGCTGAGCAGACCAATAGAACGCTGGTCGTCGCGCAGTTTGAGATGCTCTGCGAAGTTGCGATCCACTTGCGGGATGAGTTGCACTGCGAGTGGTGTACCATATAGAGGGTCGAGGATTGCCATAGTTATTATTTCCTTGGTGGTCGAGTGGGCTGGCGGTTGAGTAGCTGCAAAGCAGCGTATCGAAACCAAGCCCGTATCAAGACCACCACTAACCAGAATACTTTTTATAACAAAAATATTTTGCTTACCAGATGGTCTCGATACGCCCCTCAAATAGCATTCGGGCTACTCGACCATCGGAGTGCTTTTATTACTTTATCATCTTCAACTTTACACCAGAAGCTTGATTCTTGCGCATCTTCTGGGCGATTTGCACCACGAACGCACCGCCTTCAAGCGGATTGGTGCCACCGTTCTCGAAGATATTGCAAACTACATCGCGGTCGGCATCGTTGTCACCGTACTTCGGTTTGTAGCCCATATACGCGCTCATCGATTCAGCGCGACCAAGTCCGGGACGTTCACCGATGAGCAGGATGACTACATCCGGCTTGATCAGTTCGCCGATATCATTCATCACACCGACACGCGCATATTTGACAAAGAACGGCGTGCCAAATGTCAGCCCGGCGGTTTGTGTGCCTTGTTTGATGACCGGGAAGATCTGTTTCAGATTCGCTTCGATCGCCGCAGCGGAGAGTCCATCGCCAACGACAAGTTGAATGTTGACGTTCTTCTGGCATTTTTCGTTGATGATGCGTTTGGCGTCATCATTGAGCAAGCGTCCAAGGTCGGGACGCAGCAAGTATTCCTGTTTGCCGCCGGTAATTTTGGTCTGTACGGTGAAGAGGTTGAATTGATCCAACAATTTTTGGTCAACATCACGATAGAGCGCGTCTTGTGTTACAGCATGGTCGCCTTGGAATAAAAGTAGCGAGGCTGTGTTGTAACGCGGACCAGCGCGCCCAACACCGATGCGGGCGGTGGTGGATTCAATCAATGCCTTCACGCCATTCGCATCTTTGGGATTCTTCACGCGTGGTTTATAACGGAATTCCGGCAGCACCAGGTCGGGCAGGTCAATGGTCAGGTTCGCGGTGGATGTGGCAGTGCGTGGTTTGAGGGGAACAGCTGAAGATGAAGCTGTCGAAACAGGAGCAGCCTCGGCTGAGCCCCCAACAGGGGTGATATCCGAAGCGGACGTCTTCACAGCCCCCGAAGCTTTTAATTCGCGGACTATCGCATCTACGATCGCGGCAAGTTTGGCGTCATCCATAATTTACCTCTTAAGGAAGAAGGATGGGTCGCCCGCTTTGTCGGTGAGGACGCCATCTTTCATGAGTCCGAGATCGACCATCCATTTTTCGAATTCGGGTGCAGGCCGGAGTTTGAAAAGTTGACGAAGCGTGGGCGCATCGTGGAAGGAGGTGCATTGATAGGAGAGCATCGAGTCGTCGCCCATCGGCACGCCCATGAAGTAGTTGCAGCCCGCAGCAGTAAGCATAACCGCGAGATTTTCGATGGCATTTTGATCGGCGCGGGCGTGATTGGTGTAACAGGCATCAACGCCCATCGGGATGCCGGTGAGTTTGCCCATGAAGTGATCCTCGAGTCCGGCGCGTTGAATCTGGCGCGCATCGTACAGATATTCGGGACCGATGAAGCCGACCACGGTGTTGACTTGATACGGATGGAAGCGTTTTGCGAGCCCATAGTTGCGGGCTTCAAGCGTGAGTTGATCCCAACCGTTATGGGCTTCGGCAGAAAGCGCCGAGCCCTGACCGGTTTCAAAATACATGAAGTTTGGACCCTTGGGGAAGCAATATTTTTTCGCCATCTCGTAGGCTTCGTCAAGCATGCCTACAGAAATGCCGAACGAGTCGTTTCCTTTTTGTGAACCGGCAATAGATTGGAACACCAAGCCAACCGGTGAACCAGATTCCATACATTTCATTTGTGTCGTGACATGCGAGAGTACACAGTTTTGAGTCGGGACGTTCCAGGTCTTGATGACATCGTAGGTCATATCGAGCAGGCGTGAAACCGAGCCATACGAATCATCTACAGGATTAATACCAATTACAGAATCGCCTGAGCCATACGACAAGCCTTCGTAGATTTCAGCCCGGATACCTTCGGGTGAGTCAGTGGGATGATTGGGTTGATTGCGAGATGACAAGGTTCCCGGCGAGCCGATGGTGTTATTGCAATGTGCCACCACCGGAATTTTCTTGGCGGCATACATCAGATCAAGGTTGGACATCAACTTTGCGACCGCCGCAACCATTTCAGAAGTGAGACCATTGGATATACGGCGGATCGTGTCGGGTGAGGTGGTGTCGGCGAGAATCCACTCGCGGAACTCCCCCACTGTCCAGTCTTTGATTTCATTATAGATGGACGGGTCTACCGCATCTTGAATCACGCGCGTGACTTCATCCTCATCATACGGCACAGCGGGATTTTCGCGCAAAACCCACAGCGGGACTTCTGCCAACACCAACTTCGCAGCGACGCGTTCGGCGGCAGTCTCTGCGCCAACGCCCGCAAGATGGTCACCGGATTTCTCCTCGTTGGCTTTACCCATGAGAAGGCGGATATCGGGAAATTCGTAGGTTTTACCGTGCAGTTTGGTTCTTAGGAGCATAATGAGTACCTTTTAACCACAAAGTGTCACGAAGGAGCACAAAGGAAAGAAGAAAGACGAAAGAAAACCTGCTAATGATAAAAAATCAACGTCTTCACACTCAATGGGACGACACGTCCGTCCATGAGCGGGGTACCGATGTCAATGTAGTCGCCTTCGGATAAGCCGACCTGGTCAATGACGAGCAAGGCACGGGAGGGAGCAAGTCCCTTCACGGTTTGACCGAGCGCCTGGGCATAGTCTCTTTCGATGATAGCGATCAACGGTCTATCACTCGGCATGGTGTCGGCGAACATCTTCAATCCGCTTGCAAGTTGGGTGAGCGATTCGTAATTCAATGAGTTATTAAGTTCCAATGCAACCGCAAATGGATCAGTCGCGAGATTGACGTCCCAGCGGGTCACAGCTTCGGTAATGCTTCTCGCAACAACAGCAGGTTCAAGCGAAGACGGAAGCGTGGGGCGCGTCACGGGTACATTCTTCAACGGCAGAATTTCTTTCTCTGCCCAGATCGTCGAGCCGGATAATGTCACCGTTTGCGTGCTGGCTCCCAGCACCGTCGCGCGGACCGTCTCCGATGGCGGGACAATCGTATATGAATTCAGCACGGTATGTTTGCGCAGCGACTCTGCCAGCAGCGGGCCGACATCACCATGGATCGTCGCATCACTCACGGAGTTGATGGAAAGCGGGTTGTAGTAATAATGCCCGATGCCGCCAGAGAGCATCAACACGGAGTCTTTGCCGGAAACACCGACGGGCGGCGTGAGATAGATCTTTTGCGCCAGCGGCGAATTCGTGCCTTCGATCAATTCAACGGTCATATCTGCCATGCGATCCGTGAAGCGTCGCAGATCTTCGAGCGATGGCGTATCACCAACATTCAAATTCAAACCGATATCCGCAAGGATATTTTTCGCGGGTTCAGCGATATGCGTCACACGACCTGATGAATTCTCAATCTCCAAAATGCGTCCGCCATAATTCATTGCCGCAGCGCCGATCAGGTTTCCACTGCGGAATGTCGCGCTGTTCGCGCTTCCGCCGCCGATATCAATGTTGGTGACAGTCGCATAATTCTTCTGCGAATAATCCGCTGCACCCGCACCTTTGCCTGCTATTAAACTTTCAACGTTCGGTCCAGCCACACTGACGACAAACTCGCCAGCGAGTCCGGATAATGCTCTCAGAATTTCATCCGCATTCTTTTTCTTCGCGGTCTCACCCGTAATGATGACCGCGCCAGTTTCCACGTCTTTTGGGTTTACGTTTGCGGCTGAATACTCACGCCGCACAATTTCATTTAATCGATCTGCATCAATGGTCTCAAAATCTTTTAACGGCGTAAAAACGATCGGACTCTGATAAATGACTTTTCGATCGGTGATGTTAATGCGCGGAATTTGACCCGGTCGCGAGACATCCTGCAAATTGAGACGCGAAAAGATGATCTGTGTAGTGGTGGTGCCAACATCTACACCCACCGAGAGGAGGTCACGCGAGTCAGCCATGATAAGCATAAAATCCTAAAGGTCTTAAAGACCTTTAGGATTTCTATTTACTCTGATATGTAACCTTGCCGCTCATTTCGAGCGAGTCGATAACGCCCACGATGACTGCATCGACAGGCGCATTGGTTGTTTGATTGGTGTAACGGGCAGATGAACCATCGGTCACCATCACGAGGTCCCCTGTCCCTGCGCTGACGGTGTCCACTGCGATATACGGGTCACCTGTGGGTTTCCCGGCGGTGTCCGCGTTACGCACGATAAGCAATTTTCGCCCCCGTATCACTTCATCTTTGATTGTTGAAACGGTCGAACCGATGACGAGCGCAATTTTCATAGCATCTCCAGATAATGTCTTCGGCTTACGGACTGAACTTTACCATAACTCAAGGTTGTATGACAAGTTTAACGGGCTCTTTTTCAAAGTCCACTTTCTCTACCCACTCACTACTCAGGCTCAAAGCCACATTCGCCTTCAACCAGGCAATTCGCTTTTCATACAAAACCCGCTCGCCCTGTTTTAGTTGCAGAGTTGCATTCTTTCGGAACTCCTTCGACCAGAATCGGAATCCATCCACGCGGACATCCGGACTCAACACGTTTGGACAAATCCACGAAATCGGCGCTTCACATTGGACTTCGAGCCTGCTCGCTGACCAATTGGCGTTTTCTAAATACCGAGCCATTGACCGTGCTGCGCTCCGTCCCTCTAATGCTGCACAATCCGCGGTCTCTACGCCACGCAACAGATTCCCCGCCGCAAAGATTCCCTCTTGCGATGTACGGAATAACGAATCTACTTGTGGACCCAATGCCGGCTTAAGTGTTTCCACCTCTCCCCTTCTCGCCAGTTCATTCTCAGGAATCCAATCACCTGTAAAGACGATGGTATCGCATTCGATGATCTTTGTTTTACCTGAAACCAAATCTGTAACTTCAATCCCTTCCACGCGTGAACGCCCCAAAATATTCGTCACACGCTTGTTCGTGAGAATGGGCGCGCGTGCAAGAATATCTGCATACAATATTTTAGCGGGCAGGAATACCGGCAAATACAACTGATGTTGCGGTAACTCCGTCACCATATTCAAAACTTTGACACCTGCGTGCAAAAGCGTTGTCGCAACCGATAAACTGACAATTTCCGCACCGACGATTACCGCTCGCTTTCCAACAGGTAAATGATGTTCGTATACAAACCTTTGCAACGATCCCGTCGTAAACACTCCCTGCGGACGATATCCTGGAATCAACCGCGCAGACCGTGGACGTTCACGCACGCCCGTTGCTAACAAGATGGATTTTGCTTCAATGCTCCCAATTCCATCTGGGCTTGTAAATGAAACTTGATATTTATCTTCCCAACCAGTAATCGTTGTATTGGTTGCGATCTTAATCCCAACAGCTTCAGCCATCTGACGATATTTTCGCGCATAACTTGGACCAGTCATCACCCGATGCAAATCACGCAATCCAAACCCCGTATGCCCACACATGCGCGGAATCCCACCCGCTTCCGATTCGCGTTCGATAATCACGACATCCTTAACGCCTAGCTTCTTCAACTCCAATGCTGCTGCCAGTCCCGCAGGTCCCGCACCGATGATTAATACATCCGATGTCGTTGCGAGGAGCGGTTTCTGCGACGAAGCAATCTCTGACTTATGTGGGGATTGCTTCGCTCCTATCGGAGCTCGCAACGACATGGCTAGCGCCGCTTGACAATTAAACCCCTGACAACGTCCCTGCATAGCGCGCGTTCTTCTTCGCAACGCATCCAGCGTCTTCGCAGGGATTGGCGACTCCATCGCATCCTTCAACTCACCCAACGTCACGCGCTCGCAACGGCAGATGATCTTTCCATAATCTGAATTCTCTGCGATCATCTCCGCGTTTTGATATGGACGCGGAAACGCTTCGCCTATATTTGGCATTTTTATGGTTTTGAATTCAACCTTGTGTCTCAACTCAACGCCGCCATCTTTCAACAAATCCACAACATACTCCGCAATCCCCAAACATGCGGAAATACCAGTTGATCGAATCCCGCCGACACAAATATATTTTTGCTCCACGTGAATTGCGATCTGATAATCACTATGCTCCGTCGCCGCGCGCAGACCTGAGTATGTGGCAGTGACTTCTTCCTCTAACAGCTCAGGCAGAATCTTCTTGCCTTTATCCAGCAGGGATTGCAATCCGTTCGCGCTAGTATTCGTGGCAGTCTTATCAGGGAGATCTTCTGCGGTTGGACCTAGTAATACGTTCCCATAAATCGTTGGGCTGATCAGAACACCTTTTGTCGTAGCGGTCGGCACGGGTAATAATACATGATTGACAAGTGTTCGCGACAACTTATCGTACACGATCAATTCTCCGCGGCGCGGTGTGACTTTGAAATTTCCATGCCCAAATAAATTGTTGATATCGTCAGAATATAATCCCGCCGCATTGATGACCCAGCGCGCTTCGATAGCTTCACCGTTACTTGAAATAATATGAATGTCATCTTTTGTTGAAATACTCGTGACTTGAAAATTGATTTTCAATGTCACGCCGTTGACCACTGCCTGCGTTGCACAAGCCAGTGGAATGGTAAATGTGCAGAGTATTCCTTCACCAAGGACAACCATTCCACCCAACGCGCCTTCACCGAGATGCGGTTCACGTTGATAGACTTCTTCCTTATTAATCAAGTGAACATCTGTGACGCCATTCTTATGTGCCTTTTCTAACAGGGATGGGAGCGTATCCAGTTGCTCTTGAGTCCAGGCAATGAGCAATCCACCGATTCGTTCGAACGGGCTCCCTACTTCCTTCATGAAATCTTCCATCAGCGGATAACTTCTCCGCATGAGAGTTGCTTCGAGTGAGCCAGGTTTGGCGTCAAAACCGGTATGCCAGATCGCCGTGCTGGCTTTCGATGTCCCCATACCAACATCCGAATTGGATTCAAGCAACACAGTCTTCAAATCGTAGCATGAAAGTTCGCGCGCAATCGCAGCGCCGACCGCTCCAGCACCGATGATAGCAATATCGTAAGGCGTGTTCGTAATTCCTACAGTCTTCCTCTACAGCCAGCGTCTCACTTTGGACTTGTAGTCTAGATATTGATCTTTATATCTCTTTTCGAGGCTGATCTCTTCGGGCTTAATCACGAGATTATTCAGGAAGACCACCAGCGGCCAGGCAAGGACCACACCCCAATACGTCCCCATGTTCAGCGCCAGACCGATCAGCATGAAGACAAACCCGAGATAGACCGGATTACGAGTGTAATGGTAAATGCCAGAGGTGACAAATCCGGCTGTTGATTTCTTTGAGGCAGTTGCAGCACGAGCGCGCCGGAATTCAGTCAATGCCAAAAACCCAAGAAGAAATCCAAGCGCGGCAAGCCCCAAACCAAGCCATTGAACGAATACCGGCATAGGGATGGGCAGCGGTATTAGCCTTCTCAGCAGAATAGCAAGGATGAGATGGAAGATCGTCAGGATCGGCGCTGGGACACGGATATTGTCTTGATCACTGGCTGTCATCTTTTTATTCATGAAATGCCTTTACCGCATTCAACGCTTTGTTCCATTGTGTCAGTTTCTTTTCTCTTTCCTCACCGCTCATCTTCGGCAAATAGCTTGTCTCCGCCTTCCAATTCTTCGACAATTCCTCAAAAGAGGTCCCCAATGCAGAGACACCTGCTAGATTGGCGATCCCAATCGCTGTCGCTTCCAACGCCGCCGAAACGCGGACTTCAAGATTCAACAAGTCCGCGATCATTTGCATAAGATACGGATTACCTGAAGGACCGCCATCCACTTTCAAATGAGGTGGTCTCTGACCCAAATCTTGCGACATCGCCAGGACCACTTCATAGACTCTGCAAGCGATTCCATCCAGCGTTGCGCGGACAATATCGTTCGAAGTCGTGCTGCGGTTCAAACCAAACATCGCGCCACGGACATCTGTCCGCCAGTGTGGAGCGGCAAGACCTTGCAACGCTGGGACAACTACCACACCTCCATCGGTTGATCGATTTGCAGCCTCATGACTCGAAGCAGAATCGGGAATCACTTTCAAGTTATCCCTCAGCCATTGGACTGCCGAACCGGTGACGAAGATCCCACCATCGAAGGCGTATGCCGTATGCCCATCAAAATTCCAACCGACGGTGGTAAGTAATCCATGATTGGAGAGGCGCGGTTTGTCGCCGATGTTCATTAATAGGAAACTGCCTGTGCCAAATGAACATTTCATTTCGCCAGCATTGAAACACGCCTGACCAAATAATGCGGCTTGTTGATCCACCAGCATGGCATGGAGTGGAAGTGGCTTGCCCGTTCCACCAAAGTTAATATCGCCAATATACCCAGCAGAGGGTCTGACCTCAGGCAGCATACTTTTTGGAACATCGAATAATTTCAGCAGATCATCATCCCACTCAAAACGATTCATATCAAACAACAACGTGCGTGAAGCGGTGGATGGATCAGTAATGTGCAACTTGCCGTTCGTCAGCGACCAGATCACCCATGTCTCTGTCGTGCCGAATTTGAGCTGGCCTGCATGCACCTGCTTACGAATCTCGGGATAGTTTTCAAATACCCATTTGAGTTTGGGCGCGGAGAAATAGCTATCGAGGAGTAAACCTGTTTTTTGGCGAAGCAGGTTCAAGTCAAGAGAAGAGGCGAGCGCATCACAGATCGATTGTCCACGTGTATCCTGCCAGACGATAGCGGGAGTCACAGGCTCGCCTGTATCTTTATCCCAAACCACGAAGGTTTCGCCCTGGTTATCAAATCCCACTGCGGCGATCTCGTATTTATCCAGCAGAGGCGCACACGCTTCTTTGACCGTGCGCACAATATCATGAGGGTTCTGCTCCACCCAACCGGCCTGCGGAAAACGTGCTGGCAATTGCGCCGAGTTCTTCTCGATCATTTCGCCGTGCTCATTGACAATGACTGCTGTGGTTTGTGTTGTGCCTTGATCGACGCCAAGCAAATATTTCATATGTCCTCAAAAAGAACGCGGCACCCTTTGCGAGATGCCGCGTTCAAATTTCATCGTCGTACCCGCAGAATTACTGCTCGCCGTATTTCTTCTCGATATCGGCGATCATCTTCTGGCGTTGTGTGATCTTGTCGCCTTCAGGGACGCCTTCAAAACGGTTACGTTCAAAGCCGTACCATACGATCGGCATGACCACAATCATGCCGATCGTGAAGTAGAACACCTTCTCATTGGGTGGGAAGAAACCGCTGATCGCCAGCACAATGCCAAAGATAACGGCTAGTACTGCATTGGGTTTGGAGAGCGCACCAAGGTTGAATGGACCCTTTTCTTTCCACTTCGGTCCGCCTTCAGCGAGGAGCCCTGCCGCAATTGGCATCACCATGGAGAGATAGAGAAAGACAGCGCATGCCACAGCCAACACGAGATAGTATGGTGCATACACTGTGCTGAGCAATGCCAGTGCTGCTGATACCCAGATCGCATATGTCGGTGTGCGGTAGGTAGTACTTACAGTAGAAAGGGCTTTGGAACCCGGCAAGCCACCATCGCGCGCGAAGGCATACATCATACGGGATGTGGATGTAAGACCTGCCAGGGCGCAGATATAGTTTACGACCACCATGCCTGCCGCGAGGAACAGGCTAAGCCAGGACGGCATATTGGAAGCTGCCCACATATAGTTGAACGAACCCCAGCCCGCCGCGCCCGCTTCTTCGATGCTTGGCATCGTCAACACATACGCTGCTACAGCAACGAGACCAAAGACCCACGACCAGAATACGGCAGTCCACATGCCCTTCGGCACGTTGACCTGGGCGTCCTGTGTTTCTTCAGAGGTGTGAGCAGAGGCGTCAAAGCCTGTAATGGTGTAACACACGTACGAAAGACCAAGCAGGAAGGCAAAGGCTATGCTCTCCGTGCGGAACGGAACCACGCCTCCGCCTGCATCACCCGTAAAGTTCGAGAAATCCCAAAGGCGGGAGATATCGAGCGCCACCGGGCTAAAGGCAAACAAAGCAACGATCAGAATAACAGTTAAGCCAAGGATGAGATAACCGCTTAGATCGGTCAGCTTTGTTGTGATCCCGATGCCATAATGATTCAGTGCGGCTTGAGAGATCAATATAACAGTAACAAAAATAAACTGATGCCAATACCCGAAGGTGGAAACATCCACACCGAGTTCGGCGCCGAGGAATAGATCCTTGAAGAAGACCGTATACAACAAAACATCTACGGACGATACCACACAGATCAATCCGACGAGGTTGAACCAGGCGGTCCCCCAACCCCAGGCTTTACCGCCGAGATGGGAACTCCAGTGATATAGACCACCTGCTGTCGGGAAGGATGACGCGATCTGTCCCATGCCGAAGGCAACGCTCAGGGCAAGAACGCCGCCAACCAGCCAGATCATGAACGCGCCGCCAGAACCCAAGGCGTTGAACGCAGCAGGGAAAGCGGAAATCCCACCCGCCAAAATACAAATGATCGAAAACGAAATCGCGAAGTTCGAGAAGCCGCTCATGCGGCGGGAAAGCTCCTGCGCATACCCCAATTTATGCAGGACTTGCTTGTCGTGCGCTTGACTTTTCTCAGTCATGTCTCAATTCTCCTTTTGAAGTGTATCTACTTTGCAAAACAGAACGACATTTACTGGATCTATTCAACTGCCCGATCACAACCTCCTCTCCCCATCATGCAGGGTCATAGACTTGGTCTCTGGGTTAACAACACAATGAAAATAAAAAGGGTACGGTCAAAAATTCGGATTTGAACCCGCCTCTCACTTAACCGAAACCTGTTTCAAATTTTGATGAACCTTATCCAATTTGAATCCTTGTCCGTCAGCGCCTTGACATTTAGCACGTTTGTTCTATAATCAAGTCGTGAACGCGCATGACACTCTCCTTGAGCTTTCCAGCCAAATGGAACTTGAACACGCAGAAGAAAACAGATCATCGTTTGGTGGTCGAGTAGCACCGAACGACAGCGAGGGGCGTACCGAGACCAAACCTGCCTGTTTCACACCCAAGGAACAGAGAGCCGCGTTCATCCACCCTGCTCAAATCCCCAACGGCAAATCGATCAAATTATTGAAGACTCTGCTATCTTCTGCCTGCGAACGTGACTGCTTTTATTGTCCCTTCAGGGCAGGACGGGATTTCCGCCGCGCCACGTTCAAGCCGCAAGAGTTTGCCGAATTGTTCATGAAGCTAAACCAAGCCAATGCCGCCGAGGGCATCTTCCTCAGTTCAGGGATTGCGGCAGGCGGTGCAAACACGCAAAATAAAATATTGGATACCGCTGAAATTCTGCGCAAAAAACTCGGCTTCCGTGGATATATGCATCTCAAAATCATGCCCGGCGCCGAAAAAGGACAGGTCGAACGCATGATGCAACTCGCCGACCGTGTCTCCGTGAATCTCGAAGCGCCAAACACGGAACGGTTGGCAAAGCTTGCCCCGCATAAGATCTTCATCGAAGAATTACTGCGCCCACTGAAATGGGTGGAAGAGATTCGCCAAAGCCAGCCCGCATATAAATTCTGGAACGGACGTTATCCATCCACTGTGACGCAATTCGTAGCAGGCGGGGCGGATGAAAGTGACTTGGAGTTACTGACAACAACCGATTGGTTAATGAAGAACGTTCGTCTCAAGCGTGCTTACTTTTCTGCATTCCATCCCATCCGCGATACACCGCTGGAAAACAAAGCCGCAGTTGATCCAATTCGTGAACATCGCTTGTATCAGGCTTCATTCTTACTGCGCGATTATGGCTTTGACTTGGAAGAAATGCCTTTCGCACAGGATGGCAACCTGCCGCTTCCCACAGATCCCAAATTAGCATGGGCACAACAAAACCTAAAAGAAAAACCGCTTGAGATCAACAAAGCTGGGCGCCTTGAATTACTGCGCATCCCTGGCATCGGGCCCAAACATGCCGACGCCATTCTGCAAGCGCGTCGCACCTCCAAGTTTCGCGACTTGACCGCTTTACGCAAACTGGGTATCGTTGTCGCACGTGCCGCACCCTTTCTATTATTAGATGGCCGGCATCCTGATCGCCAACTAGTTTTACTTTAGAAATTATCACGGAGACTGAAACAATAATGAATACTCTTGCAGAGGTCCTTGATGGGTGGAATGGATACCAAACCAGTCTGGTCAACGCAATTGCCCCACTGACACGCGAACAACTTATCTGGCGCCCCACGCCGAACTTACGTTCGATCGGCGATACGGCGCGTCACATCAGCCTGGGACGAGTTTCATGGTTTTTCCGTATGAGCGCCCCTGGTAGTGCCGAACTTGTAAAGCGGATCGAGCTTTGGGAGGCAGATAGCGATGGCAACAAAGATATTGTGGAGTCTGCCATCGCCATCACGGAAGATGCAAAAGAGTTGGTGAACTGGCTTGAACTTACATGGCAGATGATCCACGAGACGCTCACCACCTGGCAAGTATCTGACCTGGCACAGACCTATCCGCACACTTGGAATGGCAAGACATATTCCGTATCAAGACAATGGACCCTTTGGCGGATACTCACGCATGATATTCATCATGGCGGCGAGTTGTCTTTGATGCTGGGACTTCAGGGAATTGAAGCCTTTGAGCTGAGTGATCTATTTGGGCATATTGTCCTGCCGCCGCTTGTTAATGAACAATAATTTATTAGGAGAATTCCATGAATAAAACAGATTCAAAAAATGATTTGGCTGCCTCTTCTCAACGCATCATCGAACATATTGCTGAACTGACAGATTGGCGCGGCAAAATGCTTGCTCACTTGCGTAATTTGATTCTGGAGGCTGCCCCTGAACTCACTGAGGAATGGAAGTGGGAGACACCTGTGTGGTCATATAATGGAAATGTAGTTGCTGCCGGTGCATTCAAGGATCATCTCAAACTTAATTTTTTCAAGGGTGCTTCTTTAAAAGATCCAAAGAAACTCTTTAACGCTGGGTTGGAGGCGAAAGCATCGCGCGGCATTGATATCAAAGAAGGTAATACTCTTGATGAGTCCGCGTTGAAAGAACTCGTCCGCGCTGCTGTTGCGCTAGATGCAAGCGGTAAAAGGAAATAAATTATGACAACCATTCGCTATTTGGTCGACGATGTTGAAACATCGATTGAGTTTTATACCAAACACTTTGGCTTTACGCTCACACAAAAAATGGGACCTGCCTTTGCAATCATCTCTAAAGACGATCTAAATATATGGCTGAGCGGACCGCAAGCCTCAGCCGCGAGACCGATGCCAGATGGGCGCCAGCCGGAAGCTGGTGGCTGGAATCGCTTCGTGATCGAGGTGGATGATATCGAGTCACTCGTCGCTTCCATGAAAAGCGCTGGCATCCTTTTTCGCAACGAGATCATTACAGGTCCTGGCGGCAAACAAATCCTGGCTGAGGACCCTTCTGGTAATCCGATCGAAATATTTGAACCTGCTTAATAGATTGGAGCGCGTGATGGCATATTATCTTGTACAAGCCAAACCGACAGATAATCTACTGACTGAACTTCGGCAACGCCTGGATAGCGGTGAAATAAAAGTGATGAGACCATTTGGTCAAGCGCTGCAATATGGACTTGAAAATGCGCGCCTGCAGGAGAACAGTATTGCGATCTGGGAAGAGGAAGATTATTGCGTTCCCCCACTCGCACAGGAACGTGCCGCGATCCTTGATACTTATTTCAAAGAATTAAGCGTTGATCGTGTGCAACAAACCGAAGGGTGGAAACGTATTGAAAGCCTGCCTAAATTGTGGAAACCGTAACGCGACATTTTGTACTTTTCCAAATTAATCTAGCAATAAAATTTTCCGCGCTGAGCGGAGCGTCCTTCGACTACGGGCTTCGCCACATGCGCTCAGCCCTCCGCTCAGGACGGAAACACCACTTGGAAGGAGCGCAGTCGAAGCGTGGGATGGCTAGGTTTAATTGTTAATGTGCAATATGTCGCATTACAGCGCGACCCAGCCGCCGCGCAGACCAGCACGCACGGCTTCGGTACGATTGGTCACATTCAATTTTGTGTAAATGGATGAGACGTGAAATTTCACCGTGTGCTCGCTGATCCCCAACGCCACGGCGATCTGTTTATTTGCCAACCCTTTCGACAATAACCCCAATACTTCAGTTTCTCGTTCTGTAAGCGGACCGCGTTCCAACGGTTCGCTTTCTGATTCAAATAACAGGGCTGGTGTGCCAACGATCAGTCCTTGTGACAGTGCGTGGATGGCAGCGGTCAATTCTTCAGCGGATGAATCTGTCGGCAGGATACCCCACACGCGATACGAACGCTTCATTTCCTGGATGTTGAGCTGGTCATCGCTGAGGAGCAGGACCCCAGCTGATGGCGCTGAATCAATTTCGTTATTAAGGAAAGAAACGCGCGAGGCGGACGTGATGACCACGTCCGCCTCGTTTTGTTCATCCAATGAGTCGTTCACAACTTTGATCGCTTTATCCGATGAAAGTAAGGCGCGCAAGCCTGCGCGCAATGCCGGTGACGAGACATTCAGCAAGACTCGAATCACTTGCGTTCGCCTACCGTCACGTTGACCGTCTCGGGCTTGCCGCCGCGTAATACTTCAACCGCAACGGCTTTGCCAACCGTGTCACTATTGAGCGCGGAGAAGAGATCATCGGGGTCGCTAACCGGTTGACCACCAACTGCGACGAGCGTATCACCCACGAAGAGACCGCCCGTTTGCGCGGGTCCATTTTCTTCAAGCCACACTACGAGCAGACCAGTAGCTTGTTCGCGTTTGAGTGCCTTACGTGCCGCTTCGGGAATTTCAACGGGCTGCGTACGCACACCCAGATAGCCGCGTTTGACCGAACCGTGCTTGGCAAGTGCATCAGCGATGCGCCATGCCCCTTTGACCGGAATAGTCAGCGAGGAACCGCGCGTGAGACCGGAAGTGTTCAGTCCCAACACTTCGCCTTCGGTGTTGACCAGCGGACCGCCGGAGAAGCCGGGGTATGGCGTGGTTTCGGTTTGGATATATTCATCGAGCAAGCCGCCGCGATGTGTGCGGGCGGGACCAGCGATCGCAGTGACAATGCCCCACGAAGCTTGCATGCCAGCGCTATTCGGGCGACCTAATGCCAACACAAGTTGACCCACTTTCACATCGCTGGATGTCTTGGCGGGTGTCAAAGCCTTTTCGGCGAGACGCAAGAGTGCCAGATCAGAGCCAGGGTCACGACCAGCAACAGTGGCGGCAAGACTCTTGCCATCAGGTAGCAGAACCTTAATATCTTCCTCACGTGTCACAACATGGTCAGCCGTGAGGACGAGGTCTTCAGCGTAGGCAATGCCGCTGGCGGGATACCGCTTGCGCGCATCGACAACCAGTGTGCTGACGCCGCCCTTTTCGACAGCGGAGGTCAGTCCTTTTGAAAAATCAGTAAATGGGTTTGTCATTATTTTCTCCTTATAACACAATCAATACTATGAACCTAGTTTCGATAGTGTAGCTCATAGATAAATCCTACACATCGGGAGGATGGGTGGTTTTATAACTAGCCTTTCGGGGAGGTGTGATCGCATATCCTTGCAAGCCCTGAGCCTTAGTTCGCTCCTCGCAATGACAGAAATATCATATAATCGAATCCATGAAATCGACATTGCGGCTGAATGCAAGGATCTTTCCCGTCATCGGCGCACTTGCATTCATCATGCAGATCGTGGACCCTTCGCGGGTGTGGGTGATCTTATTGATCGGGATCGGGGGTACGTGGTTGTTCTGTTGGTGGTGGGTGCGCGGACTTGCCCGTGCGTTGACCTTTGAACGCGAGATGCGTTATGGCTGGGCACAGGTGGGCGATAGACTCGAAGAACGCTTCACTTTGAACAATCAATTTGTATTGCCAGCTACATCGATCACTGTGCAGGATCATTCGACGTTGCCTGACCATCATGCCTCCGTCGCCACTGGTGTGGACGGGTCGTCCACCGCACAATGGAAGATCAACAGTCAATGCACACGGCGCGGAGTGTACACACTGGGTGGCACCACGCTCGAGACTGGTGACCCGCTCGGGCTTTACACACTCACACTCGAAGATACGAATTCATCCACGCTGGCAGTCATGCCGCCGGTGGTGGCATTGCCCAGGTTCCACATCTTATCGAGCGGCTGGGCGGGCGAGGGTAAGACCAATCCGCGTTCGTTGGAAGAGACGATCAACGCCTCGCACACACGCGAGATGGTACCCAGTGACCCAATGCGTTGGATCCATTGGAAGAGCACCGCCAAACAAAACAAATTTTTCGTCCGGCAGTTCGAAGGGACACCCGCGGGCGATTGGTGGGTGCTGCTTGACCTGGATAAGGATCAACAACTCGGCACAGGCTGGGACTCAACCGAAGAGCATAGCGTGATCCTGGCGGCCTCACTGGTTTCACAAGGACTCCATGAAGAGCACCCCATCGGCTTGGCGCTTAATGGCAAGGAACCGACCTGGATTGTGCCGCGCCGCAATGAGTATCAGCAGAAAACATTGCTTAAAGCGCTGGCGGTTGCAGACACATCTGAATTGAATCTAAAAGATTATTTACAACGCATCGGTCAAACGGTCGGCAGTCGTAGTAGTTTATTGATCATCACATCCAACCCCAGTGCCGAGTGGACGGAATCCATTCTGCCGCTGATGTGGCGCGGTGTGATGCCAACTGTGTTCGTGTTGGAACCCAGATCCTATGGCGGCACATCACAAACCAAAGCGCTGGAAGATGCCTTGCAAATGCTGGGCGTGCCTTGCCACGTCATCCCCAAAGAGCTGTTGGATGCGCGGCAGATCAGACCCGGTCATGCAGGCGAATGGGAGTGGCGCATCTCTGGCACAGGGAAAGCCATTGCAGTGAATAAACCTGTGGATGATTGGCGGAGGCTCGCATGATGAGCCGCATTGCCCGCCGGTTATTTTCTGCAGAAGCGCTGGGATTAATATTAGTCGCGATCGCGTTGCAGGTCTTCACATATGGTGTGGCTTCCTCTTTACGCGGCACCGATACGAAATACTTTTTCTATGTGTGTATCCTTGCCGTGCTGCTTGGTTTGGGATTAGGCAAAAGCCGCTCGAAAGCCGTATCCGCCTCGGCTGGGATCGTCGCGCTGGGCGTCGCAGGCGTATGGATTCTCGGTGCGCGTCTTGCGAATCCGTTGCTCGTCTGGCTCCAATCCATCACAGCCCTGTTCCCGCAGATCATTCCAGCAATTCGATCCAAAACAGCGCTTGATACCACTGTCATCGCCGAGGCGTGGGCTCCGATCGTGGAAGCCTCGATGGCTTTGATGATACGCTTTCAAGCGTGGCTGGTAGGTTTCAATCGCAACGTGACAGTGAACGATGCGCTCATCCGTAATTTGATCTGGCTGCTGCTGTTGTGGTTGATCGCGGCGTGGATGGGTTGGTTCACGGCGCGGCGCAATGCCGTGGCGGCGCTCACGCCTTCGATCTTTATACTCGCGTTGGTGACCTCATACAGCGAATTCAAAGTGGAGACGATCTGGGCGTTGGTGTTCGTGATGTTGTTGTTGATGGGCGTGTGGAATTATAAGAACCACACCCAGCAATGGGAAACGCGCAAAGTGGATTACTCCGACAGCATCCGTTATGACAATACACAAGCGGTTCTGTTTCTCGTAATCGCCATTTGTTCGGTGGCATTCGTAACACCTTCGCTCTCATGGCAGGATATCCGTGATTACTTGCGCGAACGCAATTCAGCCGATAGCGAAGCGGCAGAAGTGCTGGGCATTCAGCAACAAACAGTCCCAGTGAAAAATGTCGCCACCCAAAAACCAACCCTGCCGCGTGACCATCTGTTGACTGGTGGCAACGCGCTTTCGCAAGAGATCGTGATGACCATTCGCACCGGTGAATTACCACCCATCCCCGACCTCTCATTCGTTGGCGTGGTGCCGCGTTATTACTGGCGCAGTACTATCTATGATGAATATGTGGGCGCAGGTTGGCTCACAAGCTCAGCGCCGCCACAAAGGTTTGAAGCGAACACCCCGCTCATCCCGGGTTTACTGAGCGGCTACAAAGCAGTGTATCTCGATGTGGAACTCGCGCAACCAGAGGGAAAATTATTCTGGAGCGGGACTTTGTTCAGCGCCGATGTGCCGTTGCGTGTGGACTGGCGCCTCAGACCGCAATCGGACCTGTTCGCTGATCAAGCCAGCTTGCTCCAGGCTGACATGTTCGCCGCCACCACGAGCGCCACCGCATACAAGGCTGAGTCGTACATTCCCGATGTCACCATCGCGGAGTTGCGCGCAACATCCAATGATTACCCTGAAGATATCCTTGATCGTTATCTGGTGCTGCCGCGTTCTGTGCCAGGGCGTGTGCGCAGATTGGCAGAAGACATCGCACACGGAAAAACGAATCCATACGATAAAGCCAAAGCCATCGAAGTGTATCTGCGCGCGAATTATCCCTATGATCTCGAAGTGCCTGCCCCCCCACCCGATCAGGATGTGGCAGATTATTTTCTTTTCGATCTGAAAAAAGGCTATTGTGATTACTTCGCCACCACGATGGTGGTGATGGCGCGCGCGGCAGGCATCCCGGCACGCTTTGTCTCTGGCTATTCGCCAGGTGCGTATGATGCACCGAACGCCCAATACGTGGTCCGTGAATTGAATGCCCATTCGTGGGCGGAGGTCTACTTCACGGGCATCGGCTGGGTGGAATTTGAACCCACTGGCTCGATCCCCGAGATCGTCCGCACAGAAGCGGATGAGACCATCACACCTGAACAGGAACCTGATTCTGCCGCATCACGCTTGCTCACACGCTTCCGACTTGAGAAGCTGATCTATTTCCTGCTGCCGATGTTCATCGTGTTGATGATCACGCTGGTGTATTTCACGCTGATCGAACGCTGGTGGTATCTGCGGATGAAACCATCCACCGCCATCGAAAGGATCTATCGCAAGTTCTATCGTGCGGGTCGTCCTTTTGCTGGCATGCGCACACGCGCTGAGACCTCACACGAGTTCGCGCAGAAACTGACCGATAAACTGCTTGAGTTGGCGGAGGGTTCACGCTTCAAGAAATTACTTACAAATATAAAAAGCAATGCCATGACCTTGACCGACTTGTATGACTCAGCGCTCTTCATCAATGTGCAAGTGCATAAGCAAGACTCACGCACTGCCTGGCACACATGGACGCATCTACGCTGGCGTTTATTATTCGCGCGCATACTTTTAGCGCAGTCGAATCGAATACAAAAAGCGAACCGCGCACGCCTGCAAGCACAGCAGACATAACATTTATATTGTTGCGAGCAAGTGGCAGCGAACGCGGCAATCTCATATTTCTAAACTATCGAATCACTAACCGCTGAGACACGGGGGCACGGAGATTTTAAATTTATTCTCAGCGTCTCTGTGTCTCAGCGGTTCAAAATATTTTTTCACATCATCATTTTATGTCATCGCAGCAACGCAGTGACATAAAAATTTTAAGCTTAAAATTTTTCAAATCAACACTTAAACACTTGTAATTAAAATTATAAACGTTATACTAATGATAGTCATGTCACTGAAAATTATTTCAGCATGACAATTAATAAAAAAGAATATTTAGAATCAACGAAAGGAATTTGAAATGGCTTCAATGGAAACACTGACGATCAAGACCGAAAATAAATTTAGAAGTTTGATCTCGAAGCGTGCGTATGCAAAGGGAGAATTGATCTGTGAAATACCCACTGAGAAAGTGGTCAACAAGGCGAATCGTTTTACAGTGCAGATCGCGCGCGATAAGCACACCGATGTCGGCAAGCTCGCGGCGCTGAATCACTCCTGCAACCCCAATGTGATCCTCGACACTGCGGACCTGCAAATGTATGCCTGCCGTGATATTGAAAAAGGCGAGGAACTCTCCTTCTTCTACCCCTCCACCGAATGGGAAATGGACGCGCCATTCATTTGTTTATGCGGCGCCTCGAGTTGTATCCACGTAGTGGCGGGTGCGCGCTTCCTGCCCCTCTCCACCCTGGAACATCACTACCTCAACCAGCACATCCGCGAGATGATGATCGAGTTGTTAAACAATACCGAAAAGCTTCTCGAAAAAAGATAATTTTGCGTTGAACAAGCTAACGTCCCGAAGGTTTTGAACCTTCGGGACGTTTTGCATATACAGCGAGAAGCAGGGCTTATAATCAGACCAGTTCAACCCATATCAAATGAGTTCCCTGTTTTACAACAAGAAAGGATGCGTTCAGTATGTTGAATCTTAATTCTGTGATGATCGGAACAACCCGCTCTAAAGAGTTGGCAGCTTTCTATGAGAAGGTCTTTGAAAAGCCAGCGGATATGGTGGATAGTGACAACGGTTTCTTTGGCTGGCAGGTGGGCAGCGCGTATATGTCTGTATTGGAACATTCTGAAATGGGCGGTAATACCAAAGACCCCGGACGGGTGCAATTCAATTTCGAAACCGCAGAGGTGGTGGTGGAATTCGAACGCATCAAAGCTGTGGGTGGTGTGGTGATTCGGGCGCCTTATCAAATGGGCAACGGTTGGATCGCCACCCTGGCTGACCCGGATGGAAACTATTTTCAACTGATTACACCAATGGGATAGCAGGCTATTGCACTGACTTTGCTCTTTCTAACGAAAGGACAATAGGCGATGAAAACAAAATGGATGAACGCTTTACCGATAAAGTCGTTGAGTGCCTTGCTGCTGTTGGCAATGTCGCTCGCAGCGTTGACTTTGGTCCTCGGTCACGCAGCAGTTTATGGCGTCGTCCATGAAGCGGATGAAGGCGCGGCTGCGCATATTTGGCAAATCCTTATGGCTGGGCAGTTGCCGATTCTGGCTTACTTCATCATCATATGGTTGCCGAGGCAGCCAGTAAAGTCGTTGCAGATACTCGCACTGCTGGCTGGCACATGGCTCGCCAATTTTGCCGCAGTCTATTGGCTCACCTAACTTTTCTGCATCAACTTTATCACGCGAACGAAGTGACAGTCGCCTGCCAGGTGACTGTCACTTCTAAAATACTACAACGATGCTAATTGATGAAATCTTAACGTATCTTTTCGAAGGGCAGCCGCACATGCTGGCGGAGGCGATGGCAGGCTGGCTGGCAGCCTCACGCCGGTTCACTGCTTTTGTGAACACCTTCCATACCAAGATCCGCAAGAAACTGCGTGCCACACAAGGGCTGGAAAGTTCGCTCGACCTGCGACTGGAGCTGGAGGCCGCTTATTTGCTCCTACAGGAACCCGCTCTCAGCGTAGTGTATGAACCGCTGCCAATTCGGCAGTCACGCGGACCGGATTTCGCCGTCACCTTTACTACCAGTACGCTCTTCATGGTCGAAGTCACACGCTTGCGAATGGTCGAGGATCTCGAGGAGCGTCTCGCAGATATGGTGTGCAGTAAATTGGCACAATTGCCGCCACAACGCAGCAATGTTCTGTTGGTAGGTGTTGAGTCTCTGACTCTTACGCCAGAGACTTTGCGAGCTACGATGCTTCAACTGCAACAACGCGCCGAACGCGCGGACGCCAGTTTCGCACAGCGATATGGATTTCGCGACCGCGCAGATTTTTTTCAACACTATCAGCGCTTGAGCGAACTGCTTGTGCGTGGACCGCACCTGCAAGCTGGCGAAGCGATGGTCGTTTGGGTCAACCCACAGGGGAGGTATCCATTACCGGGTAAGGTCCGAACGGCGCTCTATCGGAGTCAAAGTATCTAGTTGGTCATCGCACTGTAATCTCGCAGAATAACGTCCCGAAGGTTTTGAACCTTCGGGACGTTGGGTATTTGTCGCTCTCAGGCAAGTGCGACATACATGTCGCGTTACTGCGCATGACCGGCAAAGAACAGGTATTCTTGCTGATCATATTCCCGCCATTGTTTTACATATAGGTCGATCAAGGGTTTTGACGCGGTCTCGATCTTGGAGATAGTTGTTTGCCGCTTGCCATGCGTGTCGCTGGTTTCGAAAGAGAGCTCGTGCACGATCACGCGGGGCAGCGCCCGGAAATCTGCCGCAAACAGATCATTGGTGGCATCTTTGCTGGCAGCGATCTCGTATTTTGCCTGTAGAAGTACAAATTCGCCGCTTTGGAGTGGGTAGGGCAAGCCAAGCTTTTTCCCATGCAGGCAGACTTCATCCTTTAAAAATTTCAAATAGTTCAGGTCCAGATTATTTTCCAAACGAATGGCTAACACTTCCAGTGGCAGATCGCCGGAATTCTCCATGCGGATATTGATCGTCAGGCTGGTTTTACTCATACGATAATAAACTTCATCGTTGATATAGAACACGCCTCGCTCATCAAAGCGGCATTTGATGCCGCGGGTCTTTTGCATTTTCGTGATGTGGTGGTTTTGACCGGCATACGGGTCGGCGATGGCATAGGCATACGCATTCCCGCTGAGGGACGAGATGGATAATTCTGAGCGGGCTATTTTTTCAACAGGCTTGGGCGTGAGGAGGTTGCGATACGCCACGGACAAGTCTTTGTAGGCGCGAAAGGCAGACCAGGCAAACCCGGCAAAGGCGAACCCAAGATAGTAGACCGGTGGCAGGGCGAACCGGGGCGTGATCCATTGGAGGCTGAACGCCAGAATAGTCAGCACCAAAAAAAGCAGGAAGATCCGATTCCTGAGGATGGCAACCAGAAAATTTCTGAATCCAGAGAATGGATACATGGATAGCTCGGTTTTCTTGACGAAAGGTTTCATCTTTATGATTGCCATCTTGCGGTAACACCAAGTATATCCGCTAGTATAAAACAGGATATCCCTTGCGATGGCAGGCTGATATGCAATTGTTTTTTATAACTTCAGCAATTTGCGCACTGGGTGATCGCTTGACTCGGGGTCTAAATTTCTGTAGTATGTAAGTGTGGTGCAAGCGCACCACCGGGAGGGACCATGTCTACAGCAAAATATCCATTGAGTATCCGGTTCGAGGGACCAGGGTTGAAGACCGACGGACTGCCAATTGGCGAGTTGGGGGAGGCGATGATCGCCGTACAACGCCTGATATATAAGGCGTATCTCATTCAAGATAAACGGGATTTTGTGCATACCTCCATTACAGAGCGGGAACGCCAGCGATATGCGTTGCAGATCGCCAACCGGAAGCACGGTTCTGAACATGTGATGTTCACCTGGCTGGCAGAGACGCTGAATAACCCGCTGGTGCAGGAGAAGATTGCCGGCATGCTGACTCTGCTGAGCGGCGCGGCGATGACGTATGTGGAGCGGGCAGTGAGGTCCAAACTGGAAAACGCGGCGGTGGGCAGCGATCAATCCAAAAACGCAGATGCTGATGAACTGGCGTTGCGGATGTATCCGGAAATCCAGGAGATCGTTAAACACATCGGCAACCCAGTCTTGGATGAAGAACAACCTCCGCCAAAAGGACCACGCAAAAAGGTTAAGCGGATGCCCAAGCCGAGGGTCAAATCAGTGCGGATCACGATCGCGGGCGTAAGAAGACCGATCGTGTTCGACCAGACCGTGAAAGAGCATGTCAAGAAGATCGAGAATTCGACCCGCTATGGGGCAGTCCGTATCATCACTGGCAAAGTGGATAAAGCCCACGTGTTGAAAGGGGATTGCATGGAGGCGCTGATCGGGGAGGATCAATTCTGGGTGAAACTCTGCATGAAGAAGGCAGAGGAAAAGCCCCAGCCAAAGCGCAGCAAAAAGAAACCGAAACAGCCGCAGGAGCAGAAAGAGAAGCGCATGTTCCGTAAGGTGCTGACCCATCTCTCACACCGCAATGCGTCGAATGAGTTCAATTTCACGGGGCGTCCCATCTATCGTTTGGGGCGTTCGTTGAGTTGGTACAATGAATTCGAGGTGGAATATCTTGAGCCGGTTCACCCTGTGCAGCCACGCAAGAAACGGAAACCGCGCGGCAAGTAGACTCTGGGTAGAATAATTTGTAATGCGACATTTATGTCGCGCTTGAGGTGAGATAAATGTCGCGTTACTGGCATTCCTGTTTTGTGTATGCTGTAACCATCCACTTAACTCAAGTATGCATGCAGCGGAGGCAGCATGCATACCACACTCCAGCCTAAAGGCCGGAATACGAAAGGTCTCATTCAGCTTGTGATCTTCCTGGTTTTGATCTTCCTGTGTTACGGTGCCTCGCTACAGCGTTATTGCACATCCCACCACTATGTCGTCAAAGGCGCAGGCATGACCGCCAGACAGGGCGCGAAACTGCGTGCGTATGTGGACGACTATTTCAAGCGCAATCATCCCTATCAAATAACCGGCTTTGCGCCCCTCGCCTACGGGCGGAGCACCGCCTGCCTGGAAGTGCACATTGGACCGGATCGCCAACTTCAGGGCACGGCCCCCAGCCATAAGGAAGGTGGCTATAACGAGATCTGGTCGATGTGGTATTTTTTGGGAGACTGGCACAAGCTTGGGGAAAAAAGAATCGATAAATAACGGATCGTTGCAAGCATCGAGTTTATCTTTTTTGGGGATGCCGTGAGTAAATACTAGATAGGGATTTGGTGACCTTCGACGGCTTGCGCTGAGGGGTATTTTCCTGTATGCTTAGCTTCATTGAGCGGGAATATACCCTGCCAAGGAAAAGCTCATGAGCAAAGAAGCCAAAGCTAGAATCAAAATCAATGAGTTGTTGAAAGAAGCAGGCTGGAAGTTTTTTGACGATGTCGAGGGCAAGGCAAATATTGTCCTTGAAAACAATGTCAAAATCACCCAAAGCCATATCAACGCGTTTGGCGAAAACTTCGAAATAAGTAAAAATGGGTTTATTGATTTCCTTTTGCTCGACAAAAAGGGATTTCCTTTTATTGTTCTTGAAGCAAAATCAGAAGATAAACATGCACTGGCGGGAAAAGAACAAGCACGCAAATATGCCCAATCCCAGCATTGTCGTTTTGTTATTTTATCCAATGGCAATTCACATTATTTCTGGGATTTGCAGCAAGGCAATCCACGCGCCATTACCAAGTTTCCTTCACCTAATGCTGTAGAAGGATATAACGATTTCAAACCCAACCCCACTGGCTTGATTCGTGAAGTCGTTGATGAAGACTATATTATTTCAACTCAAAAGCCTGATTACAAAACTGATCCTTCATGGATTTCAGAAAGCACACGCGGACAATTCATCCAAAATAATGGACTTCGATTTCTGCGTGATTATCAGCTCAAAGCCATCAAAGCCATTCAAGAAAGTGTAAAGCAAGGCAAGGACCGATTCCTTTTTGAAATGGCAACCGGGACAGGGAAAACGCTCGTCTCGGCAGCGGTGATTAAGTTATTCCTGCGTTCAGGAAATGCAAGGCGCGTTTTGTTTTTGGTGGATAGACTTGAACTCGAAAATCAAGCCAAGAAAGCTTTTGTCAATTACCTCAAGAATGATTATCAAACAATTGTCTATAAAGAAAACCGAGATGATTGGCGCAAGGCTGAAATAGTTATTTCGACGGTTCAAACTTTTATGTCGAAGAACCGCTATAAAAGACTTTTTTCGCCCGATGATTTTGATCTGGTGATTTCAGATGAAGCACATCGCAGTATCGGTGGCAACAGCCGCGCCGTATTTGAGTATTTCATTGGTTACAAACTTGGCTTAACTGCCACGCCCAAAGATTACCTGAAGAATGTTGACATCGAAAATCAAAATGATCCGCGCGAATGGGAACGGCGCGTTTTGATGGATACGTATAAGACCTTTGGCTGTGAAAATGGAATCCCCACTTATCGGTATTCACTTTTGGATGGTGTGAATGACAAGGTGTTAATAAATCCCATTGTAGTAGATGCTCGCACCGACATCACCGCCCAAATGCTTGCGGACACTGGTTATATTGTGCCTGTTTCCAATGAAGAAGTGGAAGAGGGGGAAGAAAGCAAAGTAGACGAACAAACCTTCGTCAAGAAAGATTTTGAAAAGAATTTCTTCTCTGATACTACAAACCTTGTCTTTTGCGAGACCTTCCTGCAAAACGCCTTGCGTGACCCCATCAGCGGCGAGATAGGAAAGAGTATTGTCTTTTGCGTGAGCCAGCCTCACGCCGCAAAAATTACCCAACTGCTGAATGAAATTGCGGACAAGATGTTCCCGGGCAAATATCAATCTGATTTTGCCATTCAAGTAACCTCATGGGTTCAAGATGCACAGCAATTCGCAATCAACTTTTCGAACAATAACCTGGGTGGTTCAGCAAACTTTATCGAGAGTTACAAAACCAGCAAAGTACGCATCTGCGTGACCGTCGGCATGATGACCACTGGTTATGACTGCCCCGACATTCTCAACCTTGCCTTTATGAGACCTGTGTTCTCCCCCACCGACTTCATCCAGATCAAGGGACGCGGCACGCGCAAACATGATTTTACCGATCAAATCTCTGACATGGCATGGAAGAAGAATGTTGGCACACAACAGAAAGAACAATTCAAATTATTCGATTTCTTTGCCAACTGCGAATACTTTGAAGAGGATTTTGACTACAACGAAAAATTATATCTGCCTAAGCTAAGAAGCAGCGGTGCAGGAACCGGTAGACTCGATACAGGCGGAGGAAGCGGAGTCGTTTACGGGACTTACGAAAGCACACGCACAGATGTGATCAATGCCATTCGTGAAACCGCCATTGGTCCTGAGGGTATGCGTGTGGACCGGATGTATTATCAGAAGTTTGAAGAACAAATCAAGCAAGATGGCTTTGCAGTCGAAAAGGCAGAAATTGGTGATGTGGAAGCCATTATCAAGCACGTTGAAGAAAACGTCTTCGATAAACCCGAAGAATTCTTCAACCTTGATAAATTACGCAAATCACTGAGCATTGACCGCCGTGTACCGCTACGTGAGATTGTGGAAGTGATCTTTGGGTTGAGACCTTATTTCAAGACCAAAGATGAAATGCTTGATGAAGAATTCGATAAATTCGATACCCGCTTTATGCCGGATGAAAAGCAATTTACACCTGCCCGAAATTTCTTCAAAACCTATGTGCTTGACCCCGATTTTCGAATGCAAGTGGATGATGGCAATTTTGCCTATATCATGGGCAGCCACGCGGGTGGCGAGTCCCTGCTGAAATTGACGATAGAATTGCGGAGTAAGATCATCGAATACATCAAGGATTATATTTCGTTTAACCAGTTTGTCTAGCATCATGTTGTTGCGATAGAGTAATATGTCGCTGCGAGCGCAAGTTGCGAAGCAGCCTTCTTGCATTAGAAGTGCATCCATATAATGAGGAGATTGCTTCGACGGACGAATGCCGTCTCGCAACGACATGGAGGTGCGATATGGCTGTTGGTAAACAGTATTGTGTTTATATTATGACTAACAAGCACAACAAGGTTCTATACACTGGCGTAACAAATAATCTGGCACGACGAGTGTATGAGCATAAGAACGGGTTAGGTAGTATCTTCACCAAGAAATATAATATTGATAAACTGGTTTATTACGAAGTCGGTGATAATATCCATGCCGCGATTGCTAGAGAGAAACAAATCAAAGGCGGCTCGCGCCAAAAGAAGATTGAATTGGTAAACGGCGTGAATCCAAAGTGGAAAGACTTGTACGAAGAAATCATATAACCACCATGTCGTTGCGAGGAGAGTGCTCTTCCCGACGAAGCAACCTTCTGGAATGAGGGGGTTGCTGCGAGCGACAGCGAAGCAGTCTCCCAATTAACAGGGGGTTGCTTCGTCGCCCTACGGGCTCCTCGCAACGACATTATCAAATGGAGCTTCATGTTAGATTCCGAAACAAAACGTCGCATTGACTCTGCCCGCGATATTCTCGTGGGCAAAGTGCCCGACCCGAAGAGCCAGGTGGAGCAGATTACGATTGCGTTGATCTATAAGTTCATGGATGACATGGACAAACAATCCATCGAGATGGGCGGGAAGGCGAGTTTCTTCAAGGGTGAATTCAAGAAATATGGCTGGGGCAATATCTTCGACCCACGGTTGGGCGGCGTGGAGATGTTGAATCTGTACGGCGAAGCCATCACGCGCATGAGCCAGAACGCGAACCTGCCCGAACTCTTTCGGAATATCTTCAAGAATGCCTACCTGCCCTACCGTGATCCCGAAACGCTGAAGCTCTTTCTCAAGACCATCAACGACTTCACGTACGACCACTCTGAAAAGTTGGGAGATGCTTTCGAATATCTGCTGTCAGTTCTCGGGTCGCAGGGAGACGCGGGACAATTCCGCACGCCGCGTCATATCATCGATTTCATGGTGCAGGTCGTCGATCCGCAAAAGAACGAGACGGTTCTTGATCCCGCTTGTGGCACGGCTGGGTTTTTGATTTCGGCGTACAAGCACATCGTCAACAATAATCAAGACCCTAAGGGTTTGGGGAAACCCTTAGGGTCTCTCAGCGCGCAAGAAAAACAAAAGATATACGAAAACTTCACGGGCTACGACATCTCGCCCGATATGGTGCGGCTCTCGCTCGTCAACCTGTATTTGCATGGCTTCGTCAAACCGCAGATCCACGAATACGACTCGCTTGCCAGCGAAGAACGCTGGAACGAGTACGCCGATGTGATCCTTGCCAACCCGCCGTTTATGTCGCCAAAGGGCGGCATCATGCCGCACAAAAAGTTTTCGGTGCAGTCGAACCGCAGTGAAGTGTTGTTCGTGGATTACATGGCGGAGCATCTCACGCCAAACGGACGCGCTGCCATCATCGTGCCTGAGGGCATCATCTTTCAATCGGCAGGGGCGTACAAGCAATTACGCAAATATCTGATCGAGCACAATTTCCTGTGGGCGGTGGTCTCCCTGCCTGCGGGCGCGTTCAATCCATACTCAGGCGTCAAGACCTCCATTCTGTTTTTGGATAAGAGCCTCGCCAAAAAGACCGACAGAGTTCTGTTCGTCAAAGTCGAAAACGATGATTTTGATTTAGGCGCACAACGCCACCCAAATGACAGAAATGATTTGCCCCAAACCGTAAAGGTCTTGAAGTCCTTTAGGGCTTCGATATTGGATGGAAAAGCCGCTTCTTTCTCCCCCAAAACTGATTCCGCTTTACTGGTTTCAATCTCCAAGCTGGCAGAGACGGGCGACTACAACCTGAGTGCTGACCGTTACCGTGAAGTGATTCGCGTCGGAAAGCAAAAGTACCCAAATGTGTTGCTGGGAGATATTTGCGAAAATCTTGATAGCCAAAGAAAACCCGTTACGAAATCAGATAGAACACAAGGTAAATATCCATATTATGGTGCTTCTGGAATTGTAGATTACGTTGAAGAATATATTTTTGATGGCAAATATTTATTGGTTTCCGAAGATGGCGCCAATCTATTAGCAAGGTCAACACCGATTGCATTTTCGGTTGAAGGCAAAGTGTGGGTGAACAATCATGCACACATTTTGAAATTCAGTGAGTCAGTGACTCAAACATTTATTGAACTGTATCTAAATTCAATTGATTTATCAAATTATGTCACAGGTGCTGCTCAACCAAAATTAACACAGGCAAGTTTGAATAGAATACCAATCCCCCTGCCACCGCTCGAAATCCAGCGACAACTCGTAGACGAAATCGCCGCCCACCAACGCATCATTGACGGCGCACGTCAGGTCGTCGAAGGCTGGAGTCCAAAGATTGATGTTAACCCTGATTGGGAAATAACGACATTGGAAAGTTTATGTTCAATAAAACATGGTTTTGCCTTTAAGGGTAATGATTTCTCTAAGAGTTTAACTAAAAACTTGCCTATTGTTTTGACACCAGGAAACTTTGCAGAAACAGGCGGTCTTTATTTCAACGAAAGAAATACAAAAAGATTTTCTGGAAAAGTTGACAAGGAATATTTATTCAACAAAGGCGACTTGGTAGTCGTAATGACTGACTTGTCATCTAAAATGAAAATATTAGGAAACCCCGCAATCATTGAATCAGATAATATCTTACATAACCAGCGAATAGGAAAAGTTATTCTACATTCAAAAAAAGTAATTACTGAATACTTACATTACGCCATTTTTATGCCAGAAGTTAAAAAACGAATTCAACAAACCGCAACAGGAACACTAATCAAGCACACATCACCTACAAGAATTTTGGAATGTAGCATTCCTCTGCCGCCGCTGGAAATCCAGCGCGAAATCATCGCCCGCATCGAGACCGAGCGCGCCATTGTCCACGGCAATCGGGAGTTGATCCGCTTGTACGAGAAGAAGGTCAAGAAAGTAATTGAGAGGGTGTGGGAAGGGTAGAGCTATGTCATTGCGAGACGGTGCTCTCCCGTCGAAGCAATCTCCCACTCGACGAGGAGATTGCTCCGCAAAGTGCGCTCGCAATGACATGTAACGCATCGAGACCGAGCGCACCATTGTCCACGGCAATCGGGAGTTGATCCGCTTGTATGAGGAGAAGGTCAAGAAGGTGATTGAGCGAGTGTGGGAAGGCTAACCAAAAAGTATGTAGTCAAAATCGTACAAGAGTGTCGTTCTTAAATCAATGGAGGAAAGAATCATGGAACAGGTAGAAACGTGCGGCATATGCGATGGAAAAGGATATTTCCGTTGTCCCATCTGCCATGGTAAGGGAGTAATCAAGAAAGAAATGCACCCGCTCAGCAAGAATGTGTATAGAGCAGATGGAGAGCCAGATGAGTGCCATAGCTGCCAAGGTATTGGAAAACTATTATGCAATATATGTAGTGGGTCGGGAAAGATTCTTAAAGAAAAACCAAGTTCAACCGGCTTCAAAAACTTCACCTAAGATACTACCGTTGAGAGTATTTATAAAAACAGAAATTTTCAGTAATCACCACATAGCAGAAGGTTATCAATGAACACTACCCTCCTTTTTGCAGAACTCTTGATCATTGGCTTGCAGACCGCCGTCTGGATATTTATCCTGTTAATCAATGTTTTTGGCACTGGCTGGGTCCAAGCTATTCAGACCAGCGATCTGGCGAACTGGCAGGCAGCCATTTTGATCGTCATGCTATCCGTCTTCTACGTAATCGGCATTATCATCGACCGGGTCGCCGACGCCCTATTTTCAAGATGGGAATGGAAACTACGTAGAGTCGGCTTTCCCGATCCCCCGATGCCAATTGTGGTATTGCGTTTTGAATTAGCGCGTGGCAATGAACACTTGAACCATCAGTTCGAATATAACCGTACAAGAATGAGAATCTCACGCGCCTCCGCTTTGAATTTTGGATTAGCCACCATCATGGGCGTCATTTATATCTTGACACGTGCTCAAACTGCCTCTCCGAACGAAAAATGGATCATGTTTATCACAACGCTGATCATCGGTACTGCTTTAACCCTGGGCGCTGCATTCACCTGGCGAAAACTAATACGGGGCTATTTTGGAATGCTAAAGGAATATTCACGCTTTATCCAACCAGGGAACGTGAAGCCGATCCCTGCCTTGAATAACAAGAACAGAGATGTGAGCATAAAACAACGAAAGCAGAAAGATGAGCAATGACGGCAAAGGTCAACGTGCTGCGGGAGCCCCACAACGGGTTAAGGGAGAGTTATGAAAAGTAATAGATCATCCATGTTGGCGGTGGTGTTGCTGGTCTCGGTAGTATCTTTTGCCTGCTCCCTGTTCACCCGCTTCACCCATGCAGAAGCGACCCCCACGTCCAACTATATTTTTACACCTTCAACTATTTCGCTCAAGATCGAACCCGATTCCCTGCCAAACGCGCAAACAGGCGTGGAGTATGAGGTTGAGATCCGCATTAGTGATAACGTTACACCATTGAATAGTGTGTTCATTTCAAGTGGAACGCTCCCTGCGGGTCTTGAACTTGTTTTCGTGGATGGCGAAGATGGCGCAAAAATCAGCGGTGTGCCAGAGGAAACAGGGACTTTCACTTTCACAGTCTTTGTATCGTGTAAGGGAACCATGGTCAGCGGGCAGACTTTGGAAAAAGATTTTCAAATTGTAGTAAAGGAATAAACTTTGATGACCAGGTCCGTGTGATGCAGCAGCAGGGAGGGGCGTTTGAGCTGTTGTGAAGAAAGGAATAATCATGGCTGCAAATATACGCCGCTTAGAATCATGCTGCGCGTTCCCTCTATGACGATTTGGTATTAATCCCGCACATGAGTCTGCACCTGATGTAGAATATCGCTGACGCCCGCGAAACGCCCCCGAGTGAAACGAGTGGGGTAGCAGCTTCGCACGGTGAGGAAACGTAAGGTATGGAAACCAACCCAGAACACAAACGGGAAGCGAACACTCCCGAAACAAATGATGCAATTCCCCAAAATGCGATCTTGATCATCGAAGGGGTGATCGTCCATCCACTTAAGGAATCAGTCATCAACATCGGGCGCAAGCTCGGGAATCACATCACCATTGACGACCCGCGAATTTCCCGTCAACATGCTCAATTACGAGCGATCAACGGACATTTTGTGTTGTTCGATCTAAACTCCACGGGCGGCACCTTTGTCAACGGTCAGCGCACGAGTGAGATCGTGTTATACCCGGGCGATCTCATCTCACTGGCTGGCGTGACGTTGATCTATGCCCAGGATGACCCGACTCTACGCTCAGGTCAGGTGGAAACTTCGCCACTGGGTGCATCGGCATCAAATCAGCAGCCTACCCCTACGATGGAAAAAAGCACAATCGATATCAAAGTTAGCGGCAGCAAATCTCAAAAGTCAGGAGATACCGCCGCTCCAGAGGGACGGGCTGGCAAATATACGCCACTTGAAAAATACCTGCGCGATCTCCCTGAAAGCCAAAGCGAGGTTACGCTGCGCTTTGAGCAGATCGAGAGCATATTGAAAACTAAACTGCCAGCGTCCGCGTATGAAGACCGGCGCTGGTGGGACCATGAGAAAGAGGGCAACCATGTCAGTGCACGCGCATGGGCAAATGCTGGGTGGAAGATCGAGAGTTTGGATGTCAACGTGAAGTGGGTGAAGCTGATCCGCGCTGCGACGGCATTAGGTGGGGGCACGATATAATGGAACCTACCCACTTTCAAACCCGTTTTATCAAATAAGGAAAAAAACAGTCACATAATGCAAGAATCATTATCTTTACTTACCCTTAACTGTTTTGGCACCCCGGTGCCAACCACCCGCCGCAGATTACAAGCCCTGGCTCGGCACCTGGAGGCAAGCACGCTCCAGATCGTTTGCCTGCAGGAGGTCCAACTCCTTGCGTATCAAAACCTGCTGTTCAAAGCCTGTGTGAGCTATCCCTTCCAGGCATTCGAGCCGCATTTGCATTGCCCGAAAGGCGGGTTGGTCACCTTGTCCCGGTCACCGCTGGGCACCGGGTCTTTCGAAACGTACACCGAACAGGGGCACTGGTATCTGCCAACAGCCATGGACAGATTCCTGCGCAAGGGGATGCTGATCAGCTCCTTGCATTGGGGCGAGGTACTCGTGGTGGTGATCAACACCCACATCGTTGCCAATTACAGCGGTGACTGGGCGCGCCGTGGGGTTTTCACGCGCATGCAGGAAAAGCAGCTTCGTCAACTGGCTGATACAGTAGCGGCGCAACCTGCCAATGCCCTGGTGGCTGTGGTTGGTGACTTCAATTTGCCGCGCGGCAGTCAGCTCTATGACAATTTTCTGCAGCAGACTGGTCTGATAGATGTGCTCGCCGGGGACCTGCGCCCCACCCATCGTCCGCCGCGGGGCGTGCCAGCCCAGTATTCCCTGCCGATCGATTTTGTTTTTACCCGGGTGCCTGCTAGCCTCTCGTTAAAGATCACCGCTGATATCCGCTTTTCAAGCAAACAACATTTAACGCAAAGGCACCACGATTACATTTCAGATCACAATGCCATTGAGGTGGGTATTACGCACAATCCGCCCTAAGGCTGAGACTGTAAGGCGGATTGCCAATCCGCCCAACTCTTCATCCTGAAAAGTGTCTATAATTACTGGGATATGTATGCAAAATCCTTTTCATGTCATTCTGAGGAGCGAAGCGACGAAGAATCTCAGATTTTGCCGTTCATGCAACTCTGTTACGAGACTCTTCGCTCCGCTCAGAGTGACATAATCTTAATATGCATACAGACCCTAAGTAATTCAAAATAGCCCTGGAAGGAAGCCATCTATGGAGTGGAACTGGATCACGATTCTCGGCATATTGTCGTATCTCATTGGTATATTGGCGTTGTTCATCATCCCTGCCAACCGCAAACCAGGCGAAGCCACGGCCTGGCTCTTGTTGATCTTTATGGCGCCCATCCTCGGCGCGATCCTGTTTCTGCTGCTGGGCAGCCCCAAGCTTTCCAATTGGCGCCGTGAACAGCAACAGCAGATGAACCAGCGCATCAAAGAGTTTGCGGAGGAGGCTGAGCAAATCCCAGCGCTGGCTCCGATTGTCGATCCGCCGTTATCAACCCGCTATGAGCCGCATGTCAACCTCATTACGCAATTGACTGGCATGCCGGTCATGGATGGCAATACCGTCGAGCTGCTGCCCGATTACGTTGGCGCCGTAGATCGGATCGTGCAGGATATTGATGCTGCCCGACGCTATGTGCACCTCGAGTATTTCATGTTCGCCGACGATACCATTGGCGGGCCGGTCATTGCTGCCCTTGTGCGCGCGCGTGAACGCGGCGTGGTCTGCCGGGTGCTGTTCGATCATCTCAGCAACCTGATGTTGCGGGGTCCGGTGTTGAAAAAGCTGGGCGCGGCTGGCATTCCTGTGCATCAAACGCTCCCGGCGAATCCCTTGAGTAACCTGTGGAACCGTCTCGACTTGCGTAACCACCGCAAGATCGTGGTGGTGGATGGCGTGGTCGCCTTTACCGGTTCGCAAAACCTGATCGAGGATACCTATCACAAACGCAGCAATATCCGCAAAGGCATTCGCTATATCGAGCTGGTCGTGCGCGTCACCGGACCCATCGCCCGTGAGCTGAACGCGGCATTTATCACCGACTGGTTCTCTGAGATGGAAGTCCTGCTCGATGAACACACCGCGCCGGAAATGCGCGGACGCATCCCAGTGACGGGCACCGTGCTCTGCCAGGTATTGCCCAGCGGACCCGGCTTCGACCATAACAACAATCTGATGTTATTTGTGGCGCTGATGCATGCTGCGCGTCGGCGCATCACTATTGTCAACCCCTATGTGGTACCTGAAGAAACCATTTTGCTGGCGCTCACCTCTGCCGCCCAGCGCGGCGTGGAAGTGACGCTGATCGTATCGGAGATCGGGGATCAATTTCTGGTATTCCATGCGCAAGGTTCCTACTATGAAGAGTTGTTGAAAGCGGGCGTGAAGATCCATCTTTATAAAGCCCCCGTGATCCTGCATTCGAAGTCGATCACCATCGACGATGACATCGCCGTGATTAGCTCGAGCAATATGGATATTCGCTCCTTCGAACTGAATCTGGAAGTCACATTGGTCTGCTATGATACCCACGTGGTGGCCGATCTGCGCAAGCAGGAAGCAGAATACCTGTGCTGCTCCCGTCCTTTGGAGTTGGAGGACTGGCAAGCCCGCCCCCTGCATACCAAGCTTTTCAATAACCTGGCACGCCTGACCTCTGCATTGCAATAGATAAAATTCCTGATGGGGTTCGAAATCCATCAAAATTACTTCTATCGCTCTTTGGTTGCATTCATTTTGCTTTTGTTGCCGTCGTTTGCGTCGGCTCGAGGAGCACCCCATTATTCGATACATAGGGTTCGGTACATACGGTACGGTTGAAACAACAGGGTCTTCGATCTCCAACCTTGAGCTTCGAGAGTGCCACCTCGATCCGTCGCCTGCGCGTTTCGGGTTGTTTGGTTGCGCCGATCCAGCGGATCCAATCCCAGCGCGCGCCTGGCGTGATCTCCATCCATAGCGTGTGTGCCTGTGGAACGACCGCGAGGGCGTCCTTCAAATCTGCTGGTACCTTGGGTTCCGGCCATTCTTTCACCGGCTCGATTGCCAGCATGACCGTATCGCCTGCGTCTGCGCCAACGGTTTTGCGCATGGTGTTGTCAAACTTAAACCAGTGGCTGCCCTTACCGTCTGGTTCGAGTGCGGCTTGAAAGCGGAAATCATTGATCGTTCCCCCAACTATTGTCATGCCACGTGATGGCAGCTTCGCGCTGGCGCTCTTCGGCAGCCTAAGCAGGGTCCATGAGCCGATCTTAAACAGTTTCGCTTCAAAACGGATTGTCGCCATATTTTCTTGTTCCTTGATTGTGATCATAACAGTGTTTTTATCAAATCTAGGACTTTCGCTCATGCGGGCAAAAAAGCTTGAATTCGTGGTTGGCGGAGTTCTGCCCGCAAATAATCGCTCAAGAGGTCATGCTTGGTTTGATAAAGTGTTTTACCGAATTCATTTGCTTTCACC
>Ga0210377_10000393_pt1 | contig 41659 bp, 36 predicted proteins | sample PLM4_65_b1redo_FD_155480 | JGI IMG/M metagenome (GOLD analysis project Ga0210377, IMG submission 155480) | Groundwater sediment microbial communities from an aquifer in East River, Colorado, USA - PLM4_65_b1 redo | ecosystem: Environmental > Terrestrial > Soil > Riparian zone | place: USA: East...
AACTCGGGTTGGCGGGCAAGCCCAAATCACGAATGATGCTATCGAAGTTCTCGCGGTAATCGTGCGCAAGGAAAAGTGTATGAGGTGGGAGCATTTCGTACTTTTTGTCCACACCCCAGAAGAAACTGATGACCGAACACGAGAACCGTTTGCGGGACATGGATTCAGCCAGTTTTTGATCGGGCAATAAGTCATTGTAGATGTAAGGCAAATCCGCGTTGGCAAGGACAGCATCCGCTTTGAGATGTTGACCGTCGTCAAGGAGAACGCCGTGAGCATGAGAGGAGTTCACATCCACGCGTTCGACGGATGCATCGAAAATAAATTCCACACCTGCATTGCGCGCCAGTTCCACGAGCGCTTCGACCACGCTATACATGCCTCCACGCGGATACCACACACCATGCGCCAGTTCGGTATATGGCATCATCGAGAATGTGGCAGGTGCATCAAAGGGACTCAAGCCCATGTACACATCTTGAAATGTGAAAGCGGATTTGAGGCGCGGATCATCGAAGTACGCCGACATATTGCGATAATGATTCGCCAGCGGCTTGAGTTGATGGATCAACGGAATATTCTTAAGCGCAAAAAATTCAGATGCCTTGCGGAAATCGCGATTGACGAGTCGCTCGATGCCAAGCGTGTAATGACGATGACCTTCCGTCATGTAGCGCAAGAGACCCTGGAAACTACCCGGCTCAAACTTTTCGAGTTGCTCCTGCAAGGATTTCATATCTGAGGTGAGCGCCAGTTGACTGCCATCATCAAAGACAAGATGATAGGTCGGGTCGACGCGCTGCAAGTCCAGCATCGCGCGCATGGAACTTCCCAGCGCTTGAAACTCCGCTTCATATAACAAAGGCATGACAAGCAGTGTGGGACCCGTGTCGAAATGATGACCGCCGCGGCTGATGCGGTCACAACGACCACCCGCGCGCGAGTTCTTCTCGATGACGGTTACTTTAATCCCATGTTGCGCAAGATGGGTCGCGGCGACGATCCCGCCGATCCCTGCGCCAATAACAATGACTGATTTCGATTCCATTTTTATCTCACTGAACGTTGATGTACTGGTACGGTTTTAGACGCTAAGTCTGCACCACGCAGATTGACCATCGCAGATAACGAAGTCAAAGCCATTCGCAAGCCGGTCCCAAAACTTTTCCGTTCGTCGTATTGCGGGCGCAAGCCAAAGCCTTCGCGCTCAAACGTATTCAACAACCACTCGAACCGTGCAGTATAGGCAAAACCTGCAAGTCTACAACGCGGGTTCTGCACCTGACTCAAATATGCCCTGCCCGCCTTGAAATACTTGCCTGCCAGTCCCACCCGGCTCTGCACCCACGCACGATACGCATCGTTCTGCACATCCTGCGGCGTGATGTGACCCGCATCCAACACTTCGCGCGGGATGTTGTAGTATCCTGCCTGCACATCGTCGAACGTATCGCGCAGCATGTGTGTAATGTGCGCGGCAGTCACCGCCAGATAACGCATCTCGTTGCGCGGTGAATAACAACAATGCCCGATGAAGTAATGCATCGCCTCCGTCACCGCGCTGGCAAGCAGATGTGTATACTCGTTCAACTCGATCTGCGAGATCAACCGTCCACGCCGCCCGGCATCGAACGACATCACTCCCATCATGTTGCGGAGATAGCATTGCAAGCCGCTGTTCTTTTCATGATCGTTTCGAACCAACTCGACCAGCATCATTTCCTGGATGTTTGTAGCACGAGGCGTTTCGCCCCGATAACATGTCTCCAAAAGCGACTTTTGCCGTTCGACAAAAACGCTTCGCTCCAAGCTGGAACCTGTTTCCGCGTCGAGCGAGTCATCCACCCAACGAAAATACGCATACGAACGATACGCATCTGGGACACGGTCACGATCCACAAGATAGCGGACCGTGTAATACGTCTGTTGGCTGGCAGCTTTGGTAATGGAGGCAGCCAGTCTTGAGTCAAGGTTTGTGTTATTCATCACATACACCTACGCAAAAGAATTGATTTGGTTTTAGACTATGTTCATCATACAAGGCATAAAAGAAAAACTCCCCCACCGCTGGGAGAGTTCTTACTATCCAGATGGCTAGTATGTCCAAATGAACAGTGCAATCAAGTAGAAAAATCATTTTTTCATGAGTCTGGGCGTGAATTGGACCAACACAGCGAACAAAAGGAGAACGATAGCTGTGAACCATCCGCCTGTGATAAACGAATCGGATAGCAACATACCGAACGCCACACTGCCGCCGATCAACAGCGCCGCCAGTGCGCCAAATTCCCACATGCCATACAGGAAAATGAACGGCATGTAATGCACGCCAACAATCAACATGAAGGCAGGATAAAACCAATTAATGTTATATAGCGACGCTGCACCAATCACAGGCAGGCTGAGCGGCACAATGAAAGCCACCTGCATTGCCAAAGCATTCATAGGATGACCATTGGGCAGCCCACCCGGGCGCCCAAGCAAACGCAGGGTCAATTGCGTGAGGGGGAAAATGAACATGCCTGCCAATACAAGCACAAGAATGGCAAACCGTTCACTCACCCATATACCGAGTATTGCTGAAACAAGCCAGATGAGTCCCGAGACAGTCTGTCCAATTGAACCACGCAGAAAGGTAGATCGCACATCTTGTTGAGCTGATTTAATATCCATGCTCAGCCTCATTCTTTTTCAATGACATAAACAGGACTCTCATTTTGGAGAGTCCTGTTTTTACAAATTTATACAGTTTTCGGACGCATGGCGGTAAAGAGCAAATATCCGCCAGTGAGGATGATCGCAATGGGCCAAAGGATCTCGGAGTACGTGGCGAAGAAGATAGAAGCAACTGCCAGCGCCGCAAGAACGATGGTCACAACCTTTGCCCAATCTTTCGCATGTCGCAGCCAAACGACTGCAAACGTGACGGCGAGTCCGCCCATCAAAAGAGCGTTTGCATACCCACCCTGATTTTCGTCGCGGATCAAACCAGCGATGGCAAGTCCAGCGATAATGGAAAGAGTGGTCATCACACCCGCTGGGATGATCGCCCACCAATTCTCCGCTGAACGGAAGTAGATAATGAAGAACGGCAAAGCGATCGCAAAGAGGAAGACCGAGCCAAAGTACGCCGCTGTATCGCCGCCGCCGGAAGCCATGGCTGGTGCGATGCTTAATACGCCCAAGATATATGCCACGAGCAAAGCCCAAGTGCGCGTACGATTATACAGATACACAATGAGGAAACTCAACCCAATGAGAACCAGGAATAATGAGCCAACCCACTCACCGCCAACATTATCCACCAGCAAGGTGGTCATCGCCAGGAACAACATCACACCGCCGGGGATCAACGCCCACCAGTTGCGCGTGCGGTCGGTGAGATATGCGGCTGCAAATGGGATCAACAAACCAAAAAACAAAGGTGAACCCGCAGCGGCGCTATCCACATTGTTCGTCGCCAGTGCAACGGTGACAGCCAAACCACCAAAGACACCCGCAGGGAAAAGCCAGCCCCACTCCTTCAGTCCACTCGTGATGTAACTGACCAACGCCACCAGGCTGATCAGGGCAAAGACCCACATCCAGGCACTCTCAGGGAGTTGGTCCATATAGCCGAATTGCTGAGCTAATGCCACGCCTCCGCCAATGATCAGCAGCAACCCCCAAAAGAGACTCGATTTATTGACATTCATAGGAAACCTCCTTTTGATTTCTATTACAGTATACGCTTCCAAATGCGTTTTGTATCATGCAATAGAGGGGTTTTTAGCCTGTCCGAGTGGATAGTTACACATCCATCTTTCCAAAGCGCCACACTGCCAGCACGAAGAAACCGAGCGCGTACGCCGAAAGGACCAACGCGGGCAGCCATGCAGAGTCCAATCCCAATCCGCGGATCAAGATATTCTGATAGCCGTTCATCGCCCAGGCAGAAGGCATGGCTTTGCCAATTGTGGCAAACGCACCGCCCGCAGCTTCCAGCGGGAACCATGTTCCACCCATTGCAGAGAACAGGAACATCGCGATCATCGAATACAGGATCACCTGTTCATCCCCTTTTGCGATCACGCCGATCAGCAACCCCATTGACGCGACCCACAACCCCAACGCAACCGAAACAAACAATGTGCCCAGCGGTTCGCGCAGGTAATTCACGTTCAATGCGAGTTGACCAAATATCACCAACATCGCCGTCTGCAAAAATGTCAGCGCAAACATCGCCAGCATATGTCCCGCCACGATCTCCCACGGTTTCATCGCGGTGGTCATCAAGCGTTGCAATGTGCGCGTCTTGCGCTCCTGCACCAAAATTTGCGCGGATGTGATCAAACCAAAGATCGCGAACTGCACAAGGATTCCAGGCGACGCCTGATTATACGGATTACCGCCAGTCCAATCATCTGAGTCAGTTTTCTCGGCAACTGCCTGTTCCACGCGCACCAAACTCAACTTCGAGTTCTCGTCCCATTTGCTCCACGCCAGTTCAATGGATGGAACATATTCAGCGGGATTCGATTGTACATCCGCGCTGATGCGTGCAACTTCGACCGCGCTCATCAATTGGGATACAGGGACTCGTAACAACTGGTAAATGGATTGCCCTTCACTGGATGATGCTTCTGCGACGAGATTCAACTGCGCATCTTTCCCAGCCTCAACCTGTTCGCTGAACCCATCAGGGATGACCAACACCCCAGCCACTTCGCCCTTGCGGAACGCGTCCATGGCTTCGTCTTCATTCATCACAATGACTTTGATCGAGTCGGACGAATCCAACCGGGTGAAGAACATTTTATTTAAACGGGCGTCAGGCTGCGGGTCGACCAGAGCGAGCGGGATGCGGTTATCCGTCTCTTCGTCGGTTTGAGTACTTCCACGATAGGCAAATCCCATAAAGAGTGTGAAGATGATCGGCATGGCAACGATGAACAACAGCGAACGCTTGTCACGCAGCATCTGTGATAAGTCTTTGAAAGCAAGATCAAATATTCTCATAATAAATCTCCGTAGGGACACAGCGGCGCTGTGTCCCTACACAACATTACGCATATCTCTTTCTAAACATCATCGCGCCGATGGCGAACATAACGATGCCCATCGCAACTGTCACAAGGAACGGGATCAGCAAGTCGCCAGCCGCACTGCCATCCAGTGTCATGCGCCAACCTTTCAGCACCCAGCCTTGCGGAATGAAATTGCCGATCGCGTTGAAGGCTTCAGGCATTCCGCCAGGGATATTGACTGTAAACAAACCACCCAACATGCCAAGCATTGTCAAGCCGCCGCCCAATACGGGTCCACCTTGTTTGGTGCTCTTGACGAACGAGATCAGCAGAACACCCAAGCCCACTGCGGCAAATACCTGACCTGTCAGCGCCAAAGCAATGCTTACAGGTTTGCCCCATTGAACGCCAAAAGCAAGGCGACCTGCGATCATCAATACCATGCCTTGCAAGAGCACAGTGATGAAGACGGCAACAAATTTCCCCATCAGGATTTTCGTGCGGTCAGTCGGCGTGGTGAAGAGGCGTGCGAGTGTGCCTTCTTCATGCTCCTGCAGAATCGACATCATTGAATTGCCACCGGTGAAGAAAGCAAAGAAGATCATCTGCCCAGCCATCGTCAAGCCCATCATCCGCGCAAGCGGATCGGCAGTTTCGGTTTCGCCAGTCGAAGGTGCTACAACCACCAGCGCTGCTTTATCAGGATTGTGGAACAAGGCGCGTTGGAAATCTCTGTACCAGTTGCCGTAACGCTCGATCCACGTAGGGATTTGCGCCGGGTCGGGTTGAATGCCGTTCGCTTCCAATCGTTCCATAATCGTTTGTCTGGCGATCCCGCTGCCTGCAACAGCATCCACCCCCATTGTGACCATGTCTTGCACAATTGCAGGACCGACGGACAATGTCGGATCGCTGATGACCAACACTTGAACATCCTTTTCACCACTCCAATATCGTTCCGTAAAGTTATGAGGAATGATGACAGCAACGCCAATTTCCTGCTTATCCAGGGCGCTACGTGCGGAGGCTTCGTCCGCATAATCGGAAGCAGTGATCCACGACTGGACGCTCTCATCAAAGAACATCGAGCGGATTATTTCACCAATTGGCATTTCGAATGCAGAGTCGGCTGGCAGTTGATCCGCGTTGACCACGCCAACTTGGATGGCAGTCATACTCACGTCTCCGCCGGACATGTTTCCAAATGCAAAATAGATCAGCCCGGTCAACATCAGCGGCGCGACCACCATCATCCCGATGGCAAACGCACTGCGGAAGGAACGGGTGAGGTCTTTGAATGCAATATCTAATATTTTCATATCATATCTCCGTAGGGGCGGGGTTCTCCCGCCCAGGGCGAGAAGACCTTGCCCTTACCGATTAATCCCTCAACGCCCTGCCCGTCAAATGCAAAAACACGGTTTCAAGATTCGGCTCCTGAATATCCACGGACGTGATACGCACACTGGCTTTCGCGGCGGCATCAAACAAACGCGGCAGAACACGATTCGAGTCGTCCACCAACGCGGTGACTTTGCCATCCAACGCATCTATCTTAGAAACGCCTTCGGTTGCCCGCCATGCTGACAGAACCTTCTCAGCTTCTGTGTTAAGTGTGACATCGATACGGGTTTGCTCGCCGACCATCTTGATCAACTCATCATGTGAGCCATACGCAATGACCTTGCCCTTGTCCATGATGGCGATATGGTTCGAGAGTTCAGCGGCTTCTTCCATATAATGCGTGGTGTACAGCACGGTCATACCTTTTTGATTTAACTCTTTGACGTTATCCAAAATATGACGGCGTGACTGCGGATCGATACCCACCGTCGGCTCATCCATGATGATGACCGCAGGCTTGTGGAGCAATGCCGCACCGATATTGACACGGCGCTTCATGCCGCCCGAAAACTTGCCAACATGATCCTTCTGCCTGTCAGCCAGCCCAATGATCTCCAACACCTCATCCACGCGGGATTTCAACGCCGCGCCGCGTAAGCCATACATCTTGCCCCAAAAGACCAAATTCTCGCGTGCTGAAAGATCGGGATACAACGCAATATCCTGCGGCACCACACCGAGATTCGCCTTCGCGGCTTCGGGTTCGCGAATGACAGAGTGTCCCATGATGCAGCCATCGCCGCTCGTAGGAGCGAGCAGACCCGATAACATCGAGATGGTCGTACTCTTCCCCGCGCCATTCGGACCAAGCAGACTTAACACTTCACCCGCCTCTGCTTGAAAACTTGCATCCTGCACAGCTTGAAGATCGCCAAATGACTTCTTGAGATTCTTGACTTCGATTGCAAATGACATGGTTTTTCTCCTTCAAAAAATTCGCCAAATCAGTGTACAGTTTTTGCTGGGCGAATACACCTGTCAAATGTAAGGGATTCATCCCATCCACCAATTAACAATCACTGCTTACTGATCACTCTCCCTCTCAGTATATAGCCCCCCAGCCCCTACCACCATTGCGCCTTCGGGAAAGCGGCTATTGTCCTTTCGTACACTGTCCACACGCACAATGGCACAAAATAGCTTCTGCGATACAATCCGATTGCCATGAAAACCAAAAAAGAATCCCCGCTAAAGATCGAACAGGATTACCGCATCTTTTTTGCATTCATGACGCTGGTCCTGATCGGCATGTATTTCATGACGCTCGTCCAAAATCTCACCCTGCGCCAATCCTGGCTGGCTGTCTTATTCACCATTCTCATGGTTGTGCATATTGCCTTGCATTGGCTGGTTATTCGCATCATTCAAGTTCCATCCCGTAAACTAATTTACATCATCGGGCAGGGCTTGCTTGCATTTATTATTACTTACCTCTCTCAAAATACCGGCATGGTATTTTCGCTGTATATGGCGCTTATTGGCGAGACCATCGGCTTCCTCGGCATCAACCGTCGGGGTATCCTTTCCATGCTTTATTATTTGGCGCTCTCGTTGATCAACTTTATTCTCTTCACCAACATGGACAGCGCGGTCTATTGGCTGCTCACAGTCATCCCTGTTGTCATCTTCATCAGTATGTATGTAACGTTGTATGTGCGTCAAGCGGAAGCGCGCGAACAGGCAGAAGCGCTTGCCGCCGAACTCGAAAAAGCCAATCAACAATTAACCGAATATGCCGCGCGCGTCGAGGATCTCACCATCGCGGCAGAACGTCAGCGCATGGCGCGCGAATTGCACGATACGCTTTCACAGGGTCTCGCCGGGCTCATTCTGCAACTTGAAGCCGCAGATGCCCACCTCACCAATAATCGCGCCGAAAAGGCACAGTCTATTGTTGGCAATGCCATGGGACAAGCCCGCGCCACGCTCGCCGATGCACGCCGCGCCATCGATGATCTGCGTCAATCTTCTTTGGATGATCTAGACTCTGCGCTGCGCCTTGAGATTTCCCGCTTCACGAACGCTACCGGCATCCCCATCCTTTTTCACGCGGATCATACTCCCCCACTGCCTGATCCTGTTAAAGAGACCTTGGTCCGCGCTGTAGCGGAAGCGCTCACTAATATTGCAAATCACGCCCAGGCACACAATGTGGCAGTGGAGGTCAGGATGAAAGACAAAAGCCTTTTGGTCACGATTCAGGATGATGGTAAGGGTTTCGACGCGTCCGCCATTCCATCCGGTCATTATGGAATATTGGGAATCAAGGAACGTGTCCGCCTAGCAAATGGCAGTTTTGAAATCCAAAACCACAACGGCACGACATTAAAAATCGAAATACCCCTATGATCAAAATTCTCATTGCCGACGACCATCTCATCATTCGCCAGGGCTTGCGCTTAATTCTCGAAACAGAAAATGATCTGGAACTTGTGGGCGAAGCCTCGGATGGCAACGAAGCAATCAGCCTTTGCAAAAAATTAAACCCCGATGTGGTGCTCATGGATCTGCGCATGCCCAACCTGGATGGCTTGACCGCCATCGAAAAACTGCGCGCTGAGCAACCGAACATCGCCGTCGTGATCCTAACCACTTTCAATGAAGATGAGCTCATGGTACGCGGGCTTCAAGCTGGCGCACACGGTTACCTATTGAAAGATACCGACCGCAACACATTATTCAACACCATCCGCGCTGCGGCACGCGGTGAAACATTACTAAAACCTGAGATCATGGCGCGGGTATTATCGCGGGCGAATATACCCGTGACCGAATCAAAATCATCCGAGTCTGTGAATTTGACCGACCGTGAACTCGAAGTGCTCAAAGCTGTAGCACACGGCGGGCGCAGTAAAGAAATCGCCGTCCAACTCGGCATTTCCGAGCGGACGGTCAAAGCACATCTTGCGAGTATTTACAACAAACTAGGGGTCGATTCGCGCGCCGCTGCCATCGCGGTCGCGGCACAAAAGGGCTTGTTGGGGAAATAAAAGTTGACGAGAAAACATCGCCAACCAATTAATATTACAAACTCTGTGATTTTCGTCAATTACCCCCGCTTCATTTCCATCCTATACTAAATCAATGACAGAATTTAATTTTCTCACTACGCACGTTGGAAGCATGCCCCATACAACCCTGAATGGCTTGACCGTGTATCTGCACAATCTTTTAGATGTTCCGGCTTGGCCCCAACTACCACATCGTTCTTTTCATGAGAGCATGTATGCACAGTATTCCCCCACTCTTCCTGCCATTTGCGAAGATGCAGTTCAGGAGAAGGTTTACTTCAACACCAGTGCGGATATCACGGATGCACTGGAAGCTTTCTATACGCCGGTTTTATCAGATGAGGTAGAGAACTTTGCCCTGCGCCCCGATTATGCCAATGGATTCTTTGCCATGCTGGAAACACTCCGCCAGACAGATGGTCAATGGGCGAAGGGACAGGTTACCGGACCGATCTCATTTGGCTTAACAGTGACCGATCAGGACCTGCGCGCCAGTTTGTATGACGATATGTTGGCAGATGCCATCATCAAGAACATGAGCATGAATGCGCGTTGGCAGATACGTCAGTTGAAATCTGTGCGACCGAACGTGATCCTCTTTTTGGATGAGCCGTATATGGCAGCTTTTGGTTCGGCATTCATCAGTTTGAGTCGCGAGCAGGTGGTGGCTTATCTCGATGAAGTCTTCGATGCCATCCACGCTGAAGGTGGCGTTGCCGGGATCCACTGTTGCGCGAACACCGATTGGAGCGTGTTACTAGGGACAAAAGTTGATATTTTGAATCTGGATGCTTATGGGTTCATCGAAAATCTTGCACTGTACCCCGCTGAATTAAGAGCGTATCTGGATCGTGGTGGAAATATTTGCTGGGGAATTATCCCGAACAACGAACAGATCTTTAACGAGACTCCGCTTGGGCTGGCTGACAGATTGAGAAACGGGATCAAATTGATCGTTGAGAAAGCCGCGGCGCGCGGGGTTACGATCAAAGCTGAAGAGTTTGCGAGTCGCAGTTTGATCGCACCGGCTTGCGGACTGGGGTCCACATCCATTGAAGTGGCAGACCGGGTATTTGAAGTGCTGGCAGAAACAGGGAATATTTTGAAGCGCGGATAGTGCTCAGGTGGCGTCTCGCCGCCGTCCCAAAGGGATGCTACGCTAAGGACGGCGGCTTGAGCAATTGCGCGGATGACCTATTTCAAAACCTGGTTCATCATCGTCGCAATCGCTTGATAGACGGGCGACTCATCACCCAATTCCACCAACGGCTTGCCGGAAAATTCAAAAGTAGCCAGATCATCATTGGCAGGGACGACACCCAAAAGTGGCACGTCCATCTTTTGGATCTCAGCGTTAAGCGGCGCGGGCAGTTCGCCGTTGACGCGGTTGATGATCAAATAAGCATGCTCAATATTGATGCCAAGTTCCTTGCGCATATCGGCGATGCGCTTTGCGGCGACCAGTCCGCGCTGCGTGGGGTCACTGACGATGAATAGGTGCTGCACATCACGTGTGGTACGGCGCGAGAGATGTTCCATGCCGGCTTCATTATCTATTACAACATAGGCATAATGCTTGCTCATGCCATCGATCACTTCACGGAGATTGTGATTGACCGCGCAGTAACAACCCTGTCCCTCGCCGCGCCCCATCGCGATCAGATCAAAGCGCGAACCTTCAGCCAGAGATGAACGAACTTGATAATCTAAATAATCCCGTTTATTGACCCCACCAGGCATGGTTCCCATCGCGGCACCACCTTGCGAGAGAGACGACTTCACCTGTTCCAGCATATCTTCGCGGATGTCACCAACAGTCCATTCGAGATCGAGTCCCAGAACCATGTTTAGGTTGGAGGAGGGATCGGCATCAATGGCAAGGATACTGCCGGTTTGATGCTGGGCAAGATATTTGATGATCATCCCAGAGATGGTGGTTTTACCAACGCCGCCCTTGCCTGCTAATGCAATCGTGGTGGTCATTCCATCACCTCATCATTCGTTAACTCGTTAATCATCTTGGTGATTTGTTCGGTGGAGAGTTTCAGACTATCAACATAATCATATACAGGAACGCCAAGCCGATCTGCCTCTTGTACTTTCAAATCGGCGGGCAAATAACCCAACAACGGTAAACCCGGCGTCTCGTTTTCAAGGAATTTCGCTTCATCTTCATTACGGACTTTATTCCCCACCAAATATAAGCGCATCAAGCCAATGTCGTTCGCCAGTTTCTTGATCTGCGCGGCTGTGCCAAGACTACGACGCGTCGGTTCGACGACGACTAGCATCGCATCGACGAAATCCACTGTGGCACGACCGAGATGTTCAACACCCGCGTACATATCAAGCAATAACATTTCATCTTTGCGAAAAAGCAGATGTGTGAAAAGCGTTTTGAGCATGGCTGCTTCGGGACAGATACAACCTGAGCCACCCAACTCCACACTGCCCATTTCAAGCAGGCGCACGCCGCGATGCAGAACGCTGAAACGTTCGGGGATATCATCCACGCGCGGGTTGAGCGTGAAGAAGCCACCGACTGTCCCCGGTTTCGCACCAGTGCGCTCTTCGATGAGTGCATCCATTTCAGCAATGGGGTGAAGTTGCGCGCGCAGTTCTGCGGGAAATCCTAAGGCACCCGCAAGGCATGGGGATGGGTCTGCATCCACCGCAAGCACCTGCCTGCCCATATCCGCATAGGCTTGTGCGAGTAAAGCTGTAAGCGTGGTTTTGCCCACGCCGCCTTTCCCTGTAATGGCGAGTTTCATAATATGCTCCTGTCACAATCATTCTACATTCCACCCGCTCTGCAGAATAGTGACAGAATTCCTCCATTTAGCCGAATTAAGAATGACTTAGTTTTCGAACAAGCATGCTCCCCAGGATGGCACAGGCATCAATTGGCAGATAGTGACTGGCAGACTCATCGAACAGAATTTTGCAAGAGGATGGAAAATCTTCATCGCCCAGCCAGTAGGTGATCATCAAGGGCAGGCGCGGTAGAGCTTGAAAGGCGAAGGAGGCACTGCCGATATCAACGGGTTTGCCGCCCGCCCTTAAACAAGCTGACTTGAACGCATCCAGCTCAAACCCAAATGCCTTGACGACTTCGTCTCCGCTATAGCCCTGGAACGCCGCGTTATACATGCGTCCATCTGGCAGGTCTGCGAATGAGACCCACTTGTTCGTGATCGGTGCGCCATCGGCGGTGATCAGATAATATAACAGGAGCGCTTGTTGAAAATCGGGGAGTTGATCATCGTGAGTGTTGTAGCCGATCAATTCAGGAAAAGACAGGATGCAGACATCTTCCCAAAATGGGATATGCAACTCGCCGCGATTCGGACCAAGCGTCAGATAGGGAACGCCGCTTCGCGCGGCCATCAGGCCTGGTTCCTGAAACCGAAGCGTTGACCGCAATTCATCCACGCGACCTGCCAGTTGTGTGGCAGCTGTCTCAGCGCGGGAGGGTCTCCAGTTTTTTCCAAAATTAGGCATGCTTCACACTCGTATTCATTATATCTTTTTGAAACTCGGAATCAATAGTGTTTCGCCCGCGTTGGGTACATTTATCCGTTTTTATGATGACAATCTGCATACTTTCACGGCGAACCAAGATGCTAGAATTGTAACAAGAGAAGAGTCTATACTTTTAGAGGTGTCTTCGTACGAGTATCACCCAATCCATTTCATGGAGGTGTCTCATGAAGACAAAAACCTTTGATGCGCCTGTGCTCTATGCTGATCATCACGTTACAGAGGTGAGGCGAATTTTATTGGAATTAGAGGGGGTTACGGATGTTTATGCCAGCAGTGCATTTCAGATCGTTGAAGTGAACTACGACGAAACCAAGATCAATGACCTACAAATTGCCATCAAGCTGGATGAAGCCGGCTATCTAGGTGAATGGACCATTCCCATTGAGCTGGGCTCTGCGGCTCAACAAGGGGATGGACAAAAACCTTTCTTCCGGCACACCGCCACCTACGAAACAATTAAACAGACGGTCAGCTTCGGTCAAAAGGTCAGCTATCAGGGTCGTCCGCTTTGGCAATGCCCGGGCATGGGCACGGTCAAGATGGATGAGGAGGTGAACAATGGCTAAGAAACGAACCATCGAAGAATTTTCGACTGATCCCGCCGCACAGCAGATGCTGATCCGCGCGGAAGAGTTAGGCATCGGGACAGCCTTCACGCGTGCCGACAACATGGTGCCATGCAATATCGGCGGCGCAGGGATGTGCTGTAAGCAATGCGGCATGGGTCCCTGCCGTTTGACCAAGAGTGGTGAAGTCGGTGTCTGCGGCGCGACATTGGATACCATCCAGGCGCGCAATTTGACGCGCGCCATTGCAGCGGGCAGCGCAGCGCACTCCGATCACGGACGCGATATGGCTTTTCTTCTAAAGGCAACTGCCAATAAAGAGTCTGAAGGATATAGCATCCGCGATGTCGCCAAGTTGCGGATCGTATCATCAAAATATGGCATCAAGATCGAAGGTCGCGCACCGGAAGAGATCGCCAATGACCTCGCTGACTTGTATATCGCGCAATTCGGTCAGCAACGCGGCGAACTTGTCCCTGCGATTCGCGCGCCGAAGAAACGTCAGCAAATCTGGCGTGAACAAAACGTCTGGCCCCGCGGCGTGGATCGCGAAGTCGTGGAGGCTTTGCATCGCACACATATCGGCGATGACCAAGACCCCGCGCATATTTTGAACCATGCCATTCGCACCTCGTTGGCAGATGGCTGGGGCGGCTCGATGATCGCCACGGATATTTCGGATATTTTGTTTGGCACCCCTGCTCCCATCTTGGGCGAAGCCAATCTCGGCGTAATTAAAGAAGATATGGTTAACGTGGTTGTGCATGGACATGAACCATCCATGAGCGAGATGCTTGTTGCGGCGTCACAAGACCCGGAGATCATTGCCTATGCCAAAGCCGCGGGCTCAAATGGCGTCAACCTTTCAGGCATTTGTTGCACAGCCAACGAAATCTTGATGCGCCAGGGCATCCCAGCAGCGGGCAACTTCCTGCATCAGGAACTTTCGATCATGACTGGTGCGGTCGAAGCGATGGTTGTGGACGTGCAATGCATCATGCAAGCACTAGTTGGACTTGCGCAGAACTTCCATACCGCCATCATCACGACCTCACCAAAGGTCAAAATTAAAGGCGCGACTCACATTGAATTCGATGAACATCACGCCTTGACGATCGCCAAACAAATTCTGAAAGTCGCGATCGATAATTTCAAGAATCGTGAATCAGCCAAGGTCCGCATTCCGCAGATCAAAGAGAGTGTCATTCCTGGCTTTTCACATGAATACATTAACTATATGCTGGGTGGTTCGTATCGTGCTTCCTTCCGCCCATTGAATGACGCCATCATGACGGGTCGCATTCGCGGTGTTGCGGCAATCGTGGGTTGCAATAATCCGCGTTCATCCCAGGATTATCTGCACAACAAAGTGGTGAAGGCATTGCTTAAGCAGGATGTGCTCGTCGTGCAAACTGGTTGCGGCGCGATCGCTGCAGGCAAGTTGGGACTCCTTTTGGGCGAAGCAGGGCTCACCGAAGTCGGAAACGGATTGCGAGAAGTCTGCGAGACAGTGGGCATCCCGCCCGTCCTCCACATGGGCTCATGCGTGGACAATACCCGCATCCTGACCGTGCTAACGCAAATGGTCGAAGAGGGCGGACTAGGCGATGATATTGATCAAGTCCCCGCAGTGGGGCTTGCGCCAGAATGGATGAGTGAGAAAGCACTGGCGATCGCGGCGTATTGCGTGGCGTCAGGCGCGTATGTGATTTTCGGCGGCGCTTCACCGGTGAGTGGTATGCCTGACCGAATCAACGATAGCGATCTGGTTTTGAAATATATCAGTGAAGGTTGGGAGAAAATTTACGGTGGCAAGTTGGAATTCATCCCCAACCCCGATGAGATGATTCGTAAAACGCTCGAACACATTGATAAGAAGCGTGCGGCGTTGGGGTTACCAGAATATGACCCGAACAAGTTTGGTCGCTCTGGTGATGCGAAGATGCTTGAATTAGAGAAGTTGCCTCTTGAGCAACGTCGCGCAGCCATTTACGGCGTAGCTGCGGACTAGGAGTCAATCATGTCAAAATATATTGCTACTCGTGCAATGCGCGGCGCGAACGCGCTCGTCACGGAAGCCGAATTGATGCTCAACCGCGCGCTCAATGAAAAGGGCGCCGAGACACCCGTGTCGTTCCCCAACACCGCTTACTACCTCCCCACCATCCTTGGCATGACCGGCAAGTCTATCGAAAAATTGGGCGACTTAAAATTCGTTGTGAAATATGCACGGGATTTACTCCACCCGATGCCCGCTTTCGCAAAATGGACTCCTTATCTTGGTGAGACTTTGGACTCAGGAATGGCAACGCTTCTCGCCGCAGAGACGATTGAAGCGGTGCGCTTCGCTTATGGGCTTCAGCCTGAACCCATGCCTGGTTTTAAACTCTCGGGCGGCACATCCTTCACCAGCCCTGAAAGTGGAGGCGAGAATCTGGATGGACACTTGAATGGTCCCATTGATGACATTCAATTACGTTCATGGGGTATTCAATTGGTGGATGGTCGCATGCCCGGTTTTGCTGCGATCGTCGGCTGCGCGAAGAACAACGCGACTGCTGTAAAGATCGTGCGTGAATTACAACGCCGCAACATTCTCACCTTCCTCTGCGGCAACGTGAATGGACGCAGCATCATTCATCAACTGCAAGAAGAAGGTGTGGAACTTGGCTATAACACGTTTACCGTCCCATTTGGAACTGACACCATCTCTGCAATTTACGCATTAGGCTTTGCCACACGCTCCGCATTGACCTTCGGCGGTATGAAGCCGGGGATGTCACGCGAAATTTTGCTCTACAACAAAGAACGTGTCTTTGCCTTCGTGCTCGCCCTCGGTGAAGTGGACGATCTGAAATATGCTGCGGCGGCTGGTGCGATCAACTTTGGCTTCCCCGTCATTGCGGATACAGTCATCCCCGAAATCTTGCCGACCGGCGTGACGACGTACGAACATGTAGTCTCCATGCCGTTCGATGCGATCGACGGCAAAGATGATCTGGAAAAAGCTGAACGCCTCGTACAAAAATGTATCGAGGTACGCGGCGTCAAGGTGAAAGTATCCAACGTGGATGTGCCTGTGCCGTACGGCTCTGCGTTTGAAGGTGAAGTTGTCCGCAAGGCGGATCTGCGTGTCGAGTTCGGCGGCAAACATAGTCGTGCGTTTGAATATCTATATATGGCGAAACTGGATGAAGTTACCGATGGCAAGATCGAGGTCATTGGATCTGATTTCTCAGCAATACCTGCGCAAGGCTCCATGGATTTGGGTATCGTCATCAAAGTTGCGGGGCGACAGATGCAACAGGACTTTGAACCCGTGCTGGAGAGACAAGTCCATTACTTTGTAAACGGCGCAAGCGGAATACAACATGTCGGTCAAAGGGATATCGCGTGGATCCGCATCTCGAATGCTGCAGCAGATAAAGGCTTTAGTCTCGAATCGTTTGGCAAGATATTACATGCCCGCTTCCACGAAGATTTCGGCGCCATCGTGGATAAAGTCCAGGTGACCATCGTCACCGAATCTACACTCCATACTGAATGGCTGGAGAAGGCGCGCGCCTCGTATGACTTCCGCAACAAACGTCTCGCGGATCTAACCGACAACAAAGTGGAAGAGTTCTACTCATGCACCTTGTGCCAATCGTTCGCGCCAAATCATGTCTGCGTGGTTTCACCGGAACGACTCGGTTTGTGCGGCGCATACAACTGGCTGGACTGCAAAGCCTCATTCAGCATCAATCCCACCGGACCCAATCAACCCATCAAACTCGGTAAACAAATCGATGATCGAAAAGGGTATTGGCAGGGCACCAACGAATACGCAGCAATGGGTTCGCATGGTGTCGTGCAGGAAGTCTCGATGTATTCCATCATGGAAAATCCGATGACGGCTTGCGGTTGTTTCGAATGCATCGTCATGCTCATCCCAGAAGCCAACGGCGTGATGGTGGTTTCGCGTGAAGACACATCCATGACCCCTGCTGGCATGACCTTCTCGACCCTGGCTGGCATCGCGGGCGGCGGACTTCAAACTCCCGGCGTAATGGGCGTGGGCAAGTTCTATCTCATCAGTCCCAAGTTCATCTCTGCTGATGGCGGTTTCAAACGTGTGGTGTGGATGTCGTCCGTTTTGAAGCAATCCATGAACGATGAGTTCAAACAAGTCTGCGAACGCGAAGGCGACCCTGACCTGCTCGATAAGATCGCCGATGAAAGAAGCGTTACTTCGGTGGACGAATTGCTAGCCTGGCTCGAAGCGCACAATCATCCCGCCATGGCATTGGAGCCGATGTTTTAGTGTAACGTGGTGCGTGTTTCGTGGGGATTGGATGTAGTTCACATCCAATCCCCAAGTTCAATTGAGGAATACATGTCGCTTGAAGAGAACAAGTCCCTTGTACGTCGCTACTTTGAGGAAGCTCCACACAATCCAGCGGCGTGTGATGAAATTTTTGCATCCACATTCCGTTTCCATACTATTCAAAAAGCATCTGTTACTTCACAAGTAGTGGAATCCGACCCGGAAAGCGAAAAATCGGCTTATCAATGGCTGAAGACAGTTTGGTCTGAAAATTGGCGCATGGCAATTGACGAACTGATTGCCGAGGGCGACCAAGTCATGGCGTGCTGGACGTTTTACGGCATGCATCAAGGTGAATTTTATGGACTTCCCCCAACCAAGAAACAGGTGATTTATTCCGGCATCAACATTTTTCGTATTGAGGATGGCAAGATAGTGGAAATTCGAGATATATATGACCGATTATGGATGTGGCAACAACTTGGTGTTCTGCCAGAAATCAAAGAGGCGATAACAATAGCAAAGGGAAGGCAGGAATAACTATGCCGCCTACCTATGTCCGTGACCTGATGACCGTCGGCGTGCCGACTTGCAAATGGGAGACCCCCATCAAGGATATTGCACGCTTCCTGCTCGAACATCACGTTGAAGCGATGTGCGTGCTGGATGCAGAAGGTCATGGCATTGGTGTAGTCGGTGAACAGGAATTGGTTTCGGCGTATGGCAGAGATAACCCTGATGAACTGAAAGCCGAAGATATTATGACCGAAGGCGTGCCAGAGTTGGGAGCGGATATCCCACTCACCGTCGCCGCACAAATGCTGAAAGACCAGGGGATCCGTATCGCTTATATGATGCACAACGCCGCAGGAATTATTTATCCTGCGGCATTTATTTCCTATCGGCATATCTTGCGTCACATCGCAGCAAAAGATGAAAAGGACCTGAAGGATCTAGGTCTCGCCGCTGAACGCAAGTCACCGATCGAGCAATTTATTGAAAGAAGAGATGAAGCGAGGCGAAGAGCAGGTATGAAGTACACAAGTAAACAGGTAAACACGCCTGCCAAGACCGTGTGTACCTGTCTACTTGTGTACCTGTATACAACAAAGGAGTCAACATGCCAATAGAAATACCCAAAGATAAATGGCCCGGAAGCATCAAGGCTATTACCATCGGTGCCACAGCCGCAGAGGGCGGCACACGCGCCAGGAGCGTTATCGTCGGTGGTCAAACGACCATGCCCTATCTGCAATACGAAGCGCCAACACCGAATAAACCCGTCATTGCGATCGAGATCAGATCGCGCAAGCCGGAAGACTGGTCAGCATTGCTGGTGGAGGCTTGGGGCGCAGCAATGACAGATCCCGCTCAATGGGCGCATAAGGCTGAAGAAGCAGGAGCAGACATCATCGTCCTGACCTTGAGCGTTGAAGATTCGGTTGAAGATGCAGTGCGAGTCGTCAAATCCGTGTTAGGCGCAACAGGTTTGCCACTTGCCGTCTGGGGACCAGGACAGGCAGAAAAAGATAATGAATTGCTGGTGCCTGTATCTGAAGCGACGAAGGGCGAGAAGATCCTGCTGGGCATCTGCGAAGATAAAAATTATCGAACCATCGTGGCGACCGCCATGGCGAACAGCCATCTCGTGCAATCACGCGCGCCGATGGATGTGAACCTCTCAAAACAATTGAACATCCTCATCAGCGATATGGGCATGCCCAAAGATCGCATCATCATGGACCCAACCACAGGCGCGCTCGGTTATGGCATTGAGTACGGCTACTCGGTGATGGAACGGCTGCGCCTCGCCGCACTGCAGGGCGATGTGATGACGCAATTCCCGATGCTGGTCACACCCGGCTTTGAAGCCTGGAAGACCAAGGAAGCCAAAGTTGGCGAAGGTGTGCCCGAAGCCTGGGGTGATTGGAAGAACCGCTCGATCAATTGGGAAACGCTCACCGCGATGTCGCTGGTTGAATCAGGTGCAGATATTATTGTATTGAGGCATCCTGAGTCGGTAAAACGAATCAAGGAAGCGATCGAGGAATTGATGATGGCGTGAAGTGTCACGTGTCACGTTTCAAGTATCACGTCACTTAAGATGTGGAACCTGAAACCTGACACTTGGAACTTGACACTCACAAGGAGATAACATGGCACTCTCAGGAATCCAAATTTACAAAATGCTCCCGCAGACCAACTGCAAGGAATGCGGCTTCCCCACTTGTCTCGCGTTCGCGATGAAACTCGCCGCCAAACAAGTTGAACTCGGTTCGTGCCCGTATGTCAGTGAAGCTTCCAAGAAGCAACTCGCTGAATCGGCCGCACCGCCCATTCGCCTTATCACACTCAAAGCCAACGGCACCGAAGTCAAAGTCGGCAACGAAGTCGTGATGTTCCGTCATGAAAAAACTTTTTACAACAAGCCCGGTCTCTTCCTGCGCGTCAAAGCCAGCGACCCCGATCTTGCGAAGAAGGTTGCGACTGCCGACGCCTATAAAGTCAATTACGTGGGCATGGATTTCACCCTCGATGGTTTTGCCATTGAAGCGGATGGAGATTTAGTTGCCGCTGTCAAAGCAGTGCGGGATGTGACGAAACGTCCGCTCATGTTAATTGGAAATGATGCCGCGCTTCTCGACTCAAGCCTCAGCCTGCTCGCTGGCGAAGGGACTTTGATTTACGCTGCTGACGCGGAGCGATCCAACTACGAAGCCCTGACAGATGTTGCAAAGAAACATAAAGCCGCACTCGTCGTCAAAGCCGACTCACTCGATGCCCTCGCTGATCTGACGCAAAAAGTCCAAGCCAAAGGCGTGGAGGATATGGTGCTCGACCTTGGCGGAAAGAATCTCGGCGAATGGCTGACGCGTTCAACGCAAGCTCGAAAACTCGCGTTGAAATCCAATTTCAAGCCGTTAGGCTACCCAACCATCTTCTTCGCCGCACAAAACGGACTCGACAAAGAAGCGGTCTACGCTGCACAAGCCATTTCCAAATATGCTGGCTTCGTAGTGCTCGACACCTTTGCGCCCGAGATGATCTATCCGTTGCTCGTCTTGCGCGAAAACATTTATACCGACCCGCAGAAACCAATTCAGGTACAACCCGGCATTTACGAGATCAATTCACCGAAGCCCGATAGCCCGGTGTTGGTCACAACCAACTTCAGCATCACCTACTTCTCGGTAGCCAATGAAGTGGAAGGTTCCGGCTTACCCGCCTGGCTGCTCGTTACCGATGCCGAAGGCATGTCCGTGCTCACGGCGTGGGCGGCAGGCAAGTTCGATGCAGAGCGTATTGCCAAAGCCGTCAAAGGTTTTGACGTTGCCAGCAAGGTCAGCAAGAAACGTATCGTATTGCCCGGTCATGTTGCGGTGCTCTCCGGTGAACTCGAAGAGGAACTCGCAGGCTGGGAAATCCGCGTGGGTCCGCGCGAGGCAGTTGACCTGCCGGCGTTCATGAAGCAGGTGCTCAATTAGTAAATACGTACACACGTAGACAGGTACGCAGGTCTCGTACCCACGTGTTTACTTGTGTACTTGTTTACCTGTCTACTTCAAACCATGCAACACACTATCACCTTCACGCAACCTGACTCGCCAACGCCCATCGTTGTGCAAGTCCCCACCAACACATTGCTGGCAGATGCCGCGCATCTGGCGGGCATTGAGATCGGTCAGCCATGTGGTGGACAGGGACGTTGCGGTCGTTGTGCAGTGCAGGTGCTGGAAGGCAGTGTTCGCAGAAGAAGTACTTTACGACTTTCAACGGAAGCAATTGAACAAGGTTTTGCATTAGCCTGTCAGACCGTGGTCGAAGGTGATGTTTCGATCTATATTCCACCGCAAGAGAAGATCGAACGAAAACTCACGACCGATCGGGTTGTTGCAGAAGTCACTGTTCCTGAGGGGTACGAATATCTAAATGACCAAACCGTTCGCCGTATCCAATTGGAACTCACCCCGCCCAGCATGGACGATCAAACCGATGACTGGTCACGTTTGCAGACTGCTTTCCGCTTGGGACAACGCTTCGAACATATGACCTGCTCCTTAAGTCTCCTGCAAAGAATGGGCGATATTCTGCGTGCAGGCGAGTGGAATGTCACTGCAGTGGTTGATGTTGCCAACATCCTTGAAGACAGCGAGAGCAATCGTTCCGTTCGGCTGATCGATCTGCAACCCGGTCTCGTGGATGAATATTCGCCACTGTGGGGCACAGCCATTGATATCGGTACAACGACAGTCTCATTGTGGCTGGTCGATCTTGTCACCGGGCAGGTGCGCGTGCAAGTCGCAGAATACAACGGGCAGATCGCGCGTGGTGAAGATGTCATTTCAAGAATTATGTATGCCAGCAAGAGCGGTGGGGGCGATGATCTGCGTCAACGTGTATTGGCTACGATCAATCATCTGGCAGAGACAGCCTGCAAGCGCGTGAATGCCAAACCGGAAAACATTGTCAAAGCGACGATTGCTGGCAACAGCACGATGATGCATTTACTGCTAGGCATCCCTGCCGGGAGTATCCGTTTATCGCCATTCGTTACCGTGGTGAACCATCCACCGGTCCTGGCGGCGCGCGATGTGGGTTTGAACATCAACCCTGAAGCCAGCGTAGACTGTCTGCCAGGTGTGGCAAGTTATGTGGGTGCAGATATCACCGCCGGAGTGTTGTCATCCGGTTTGGATGTTGCCGAAGATATCACCCTGTTTCTGGATGTCGGCACCAATGGTGAGATCGTACTTGGCAACCATGATTGGTTAGTCACGTGTGCGTGTTCAGCCGGACCCGCTTTTGAAGGTGCGGGTGTAGTCAATGGAATGCGCGCCACACAAGGCGCGATCGAAGAAGTTTGGATCAACGGGGAAACCTTCGAACCGACATACCGCGTGATTGGCGGAGGCAAGCCCAAAGGGATCTGCGGCAGCGGTTTGATATCCCTGCTTTCAGAGACGTTCTTAACCGGAATCCTGGATAAGGCGGGAAACGTTAATTTAATGGCGAGCAGTTCTCGGGTCCGCGAGGGAGCGCATGGCGGAGAGTATGTGGTGGCTTGGGGGGCAGAGGCCGAATCCGGCGAAGATATTGTCATCTCACGAGTCGATGTCGATAATTTATTACGCGCCAAAGCCGCCATCTATGCGGGCTTTACGGTATTAGCCGATACGGTGGGGATTCCACTGGAAAGCGTTTCAAAAGTTTTGGTGGGCGGGTCATTTGGAAAATATATCAATGTGGAAAAAGCCGTGCAGATCGGATTACTACCCGACCTGCCGTGGGAACAATTTGATTTTCTGGGCAACACATCGGTGAAAGGCGCCTATTCCGCATTGCTTGATTGGCGCAAACGTGAACAGATCACGGACATTGCAAAGCGCATGACCTATATTGAACTATCAGCGGATAATTCTTTTTACGATGCATTCACATCCGCATTATTTTTGCCGCATACCGATTTGTATAAGTTCCCGAGTGTGGTGGCGGCATTGGAAGAAAAAAGTATACACGTAGACAAATGAACAGGCGGCATGTGTATATGTTTGCTTGTCTACCAAATCAAAAGGAGTCAGCATGTATATCATTGGCGAGAACATTCATATCATCTCGGAAAAAGTAAAAGAAGCACTGAAGAACAAAGACCGTGAGTTTTTCATGGACCTGGCAGTCAAACAGGTGGAGGCCGGCGCTAAAGCAGTGGACATCAATCTCGGTCCGCGCAAAAAGGATTTTGCGGAAGTCTGGCCATGGATCGTGGAGACAGTCGAAACGGTGGTTGATGTTCCGCTTTCGATCGACACCACCAACGTGGACGGAATGGAAGCGGCATTGCAGAAGATCACCAAGGCCCAACCCATTCTCAACTCCACCTCAGCGGAGCCGGAGCGTTTGGAGAAGATCCCGCTGTTGGCGAAGAAATACGGCGCGAAGGTCATTGCGTTGACCATGCGTTCAGAGGGGATTCCCGTTGAAGCGGATGCGCGCGTGAATATCGCGGTCGAAGCGTTGATCCCGCGTATGATGGAAATTGACTTCCCCATGCAAGACCTCATCATCGATCCGCTCGTGCTGACCTGCTCAGGCTGTCAGCAATATTGCCCGCATCTGATTGAGACTGTCCGCACGTTGCAATATGCGTGGGACCCCACGCCGCAAATTTCAGTGGGGTTGAGCAACGTATCTAATGCTGTGCCAAACGAAAATCGTCCGCTCATCAACCGCGTCTATCTCGCCATGCTGATGGGCGTCGGATTACAGATGATGATCGCCAATCCATTCGATGAAAAGCAGAATGATGTCATCCGCTGGATAGAGACAAAAGACACTAGTAATTCACTTGCCCGTGTCTACAATAAGATTGCAGATCGAATTGCGGCTGGCGAAGAACCCTGCCTGGAAGATTTTGACCTGTCTGACCTGGATCATGCCGCAATCTGGAAAACCACGCAGATCCTATTGAACAAAGTGATCTACGCGGATTCGTATTTACAAAACTAAACTGTCATTGCGAGGGCGGTGCTTTTCCGCCCGAAGCAATCTTCACCCAAGTGGAAGATTGCTTCGTCGCACAGAACGCTTCTCGCAATGACATAGGAGTTACACCATGCCTATATTTACACCCGGTCGACGCTGGCAACCAGCCTACTCCCCATTTAAAGAAGAACCCCTCAGCCACAAACTGATGGAAGATCTCGAATACATGCTCAAAGGGCCGCTCTTCGGCTGTCGCATGTGCGGCAACTGTATGTTGCAGGAAACCGCCTTCATCTGCCCGATGGAATGTCCCAAGGGCTTGCGCAACGGTCCCTGCGGCGGCTCGACGCCCGAACATTGTTATGTCGATAAGACTCGTCCCTGCATCTGGTACAAAATCTACGAGCGCTCCTTCAAAATGGGACGCGAAAAAAAACTGCTTGAGGTGCTCCCGCCGCTCGATTGGGAAAAGGTCGGTGAAGAAACCTGGAAGGATATTGCCAACTGTGTTCGCAAACACGGCACCGGCAAGGTCGTAAAAAGTCTTGTACTCGATCAAGGTGAAAAACGCTACAAAACCTGGGATCTGATCTTCCGCACTGTTCGTCAGCCTGAGTGGTGGCAGGGAGATGACAAATACCACGCTCCCGCCTACACCGAACCTGTTTCGGCTTTAGAAAAGGGACTCAAAGCTGGAGAATTTGTCGTCGCCTGCGAGATCGCGCCGCCCTTGAGCATGTCGACCAAGAAGTTGATCGAGAACATCAAACTCGTGAAGCCATACGTGACCGCCATCAACTTCACCGATAACGCCTCCGCTACTCCGCGCATGACTTCGTGGGCGTGCAGCAAGTTTGCCATCGAGAACGGCGCGGAGCCCGTGATGCAGATCGCCGCCCGTGATCGCACGCGTGCGAGTCTACAAGGTGAAATCCTCGGCGCAACCGCGATGGGTGTGCGCAATGTATTGTGCGTCACTGGCGATAGTCCCGTGCTGGCACCGCAACCGCGCGGACGCATGGACATCAACGACATGGATGCCATCCAGATGATCTGGATCCTGCGCCGCATGCGCGATGAAGGTCACTATCTCGATGGGCGTGAACTCAAATTCCCGCCCAAGTTCTTCCTCGGCGCGGCGGCTTCGCCCTTTGCATCCGATCCGAAATTCCAGGCATTGCGCGAAGAGAAGAAAGTGAATGCCGGTGCGCAGTTCTTCCAGACCAATCTGGTGTACGACCCCGACCGTATGGAGATCTGGCTCAACGAAATTGCCAAGCGCAATATTCTGGATAAGGTCTACATCATGATCGGCATTACTCCGCTCAAAAGCGCCAAGATGACGCATTACATGACCCAGGTACCGGGTGTGTATGTGCCTGACAGCATCATCAAACGCATGGATGATGCCAATGAAAAAGGTGGTCCGCAAGGGACGCAGGAGGAAGGTGTCAGGATCGCACTGGAGATCATTGAGAAGATCAAAGGCAAACAAGGCATTCACGGCCTGCACATCATGCCAGTCGGCTGGGAAGATATTGTGCCGCGCATCGTCACAGAGGCAAAGCTGTTGAAAACAGAATCAGCTGTCGCTGAAGAGGAAGCGGAGAAAGTCCTCGCATAAAAAACATGCATCCAGAGTCTGAACAACTCTGGATGCATGAGCTTACTTCTCGCCAAAGGAAGCCGCATCCTGGTACTTGGAACTTGAAACCTGACACTCTACCCCGGAGGGAACATGCTTCCTGAACAGATCAAAAACTTTCGTGAAATGGTCACACTCAAAGATGGCACATATATCCTGTTGCGCCCCTTGAATCGAGATGATGAAAAACATCTTCTTGAATTCTATTTGGCTGTTAGTGATGACGATACGCGGTATATCCGTCACAACATCAAGGACCTTGGTCTCATCCACAGCTGGTGCGAGCAGTTGGACTATAGCAAGGTTCTGCCAATTCTCGCTTTTGTAAAAGATCGGGTGGTGGGCAGTGCTTCACTGCATTTCTTCGAGGGACCGAAGCGGCATATCAGCGAAGTGCGTCTCTTCCTCGCCAAGGACTTTCGTAAACGCGGCTTGGGCATGAAGATGATCAAGGCCCTGATCGAACTGGCACGCAAACAGGGCGTGAGCATCCTGCAAGCGGAAGTGATCGCCGAACAGACGAAGTTTGTCAAAGCCTTCGAGATGCTGGGCTTCAAATCGCAAGCCACGCTCGATGATTTTTTCCTGTTCCCTGATGGCGATTCGCGCGATGTTGTTTTCATGACCATGTCGCTGCGCGCAAAGACAGATGAGTTCTAGCGCTGGTCGAGCAGCGCTTTCCTATCGAGACCAAAATGTCGTTGCGTAGCGTGATCAAGAAAGCCACCGGGCAGGATGTGTATCTTTGTCAGGCTTGCAACGACTGTGAGATCAACCTACATCATGAAATGGATATTCCCTTATCGAGTCTGGTTCAACTTGTTTTGCTGAACGATGAGGAGGCGCTTCAATGCCGGACCCTCTGGTCTGATTCTGTGCTAGAGGCTTCTCGCGGCGCCTGCAAGCGTGGACTCGACTTGCACGCAGTGTTGACAGCCCTTCGCGAAGAATCGCTGCGAAAGGCGGGACCCCAAAGCTAAGGAAGGAGAACAATATGAATACTGAAGAGCTGCTTGCGAAAGCAAAGAAACCTTCGGAAGATGCAATGAAATTGCATCCGTTCTATCGGGGGAAGATCGAAACTGCACTCAAATGCACAGTCCACAGCTTCGACGATTTTGCCATATGGTATACGCCCGGCGTTGCGGCACCCTGTAAAGCCATTCAAGCCAACCCAGAACTGGTCTACGAATACACCAACAAGTGGAACACAGTCGCTGTCATCAGCGATGGCACACGCGTTTTGGGACTCGGAGATATCGGACCCAAAGCTGGTCTACCTGTGATGGAAGGCAAAGTCCTTTTGTATAAATATCTGGGCGGCGTGGATGGCTATCCGATCATGCTGAACACCAAAGATCCTCATGCCATCATCGATACAGTCTTGATGCTGCAACCTGGACTGGGCGGGGTCAATCTTGAGGATATCTCACAACCCAAATGTTTCTACATCCTTGATACCCTGCGTGAAAAAGCAGAAATTCCCATGTGGCATGATGACCAGCAAGGCACAGCCACAGTCATCTTAGCCGCACTAATGAATGCTCTGAAAGTTGTCGGCAAAAAGAAGGGCGATGTGAAGATCGCCTTCATCGGTGCGGGCGCATCCAACATTGCCTGCTCACGTCTCATTTTCAGGTGGGGTGTTGACCCAGCCAAGTGTCATATGGTGGATATCAACGGCATGCTTGGAAAACATCGCAAGGATTATGAAATGCGCAAAGCCGAGTTCAAGGATGCCTGGAAATATTGCAATATCACGAACGAAGATGGGCGCGAAGGAGACAAACCCGAGGCATTGAAAGGCGCGGATGTAGCGATCTGTTTCTCCCAGTCTGGTCCCGGTATTGTGCTTCCCGAATGGATCAAGACCATGGCAAAGGATCCGATCGTTTTCGCGTGTGCCAACCCAATCCCTGAGATCTGGCCCTGGGAGGCGAAAGAAGCGGGCGCAGCCGTCATTGCAACGGGCCGCTCCGATTTCCCAAATCAGGTCAACAACTCGCTCGGCTTTCCCGGCATCTTCCGCGGCACGTTAGATGTCCGTGCCCGCACGATCACCGATGAGATGTGTTTTGCAGCAGCCGAAGCATTGGCGAATCATGTTGGCGATAAACTAAAAGCAGATCACCTGCTGCCAACCATGGACGATTGGGAAGTTTTCCCACGCGAAGCCGCGGCGGTTGCAATGAAAGCCCAGGAACAAGGCATAGCCCGCATTCAAATCACATATGAAGAGGAATTTGAAAATGCCAAGCGCATTATCAAGCGTTCCCGCGACCTGACCAAAATGATGATGGAAGAGCACTTTATTGCCTCGCCACCGGTGCCCGAAGATGAACAGCATCTTGATATGGCAGCGGCTCAGCCTGCGCATTGATACGAAAGGAGAATCTCATGTACGATCTGATCATTATTGGCGGTGGACCAGCTGGCCTCACGGCAGCCATCTATGCCATTCGTAAACGTTTGAACATCCTGTTACTGTCGAAAGATCTGGGTGGCAAAACCAACTATCATCTTGCCCTGCCATGGATCGAAGATTATCACGTCATCAGAGGGCAGGAGATCGTCACCAAGTTCCGCACCGAATTGGAGTATCTTGATTTTGCCCGTCACATTGAAGCCGTTGAAAGTGTAAAAAAACAGGACGAGCACTTTGTGGTCACAACCAAAGGCGGCGCGATCCTGGAATCCAAGGCAGTGATCCTTGCCACTGGCACGCGTCAGGTGCGCATGAATGTGCCCGGCGAAAAGGAATACACGATGAAAGGACTCTGCTATTCTGCCCTTTCCTATGCACCGCTTTTCATCGACAAATCCGTGATGGTGATCGGAGATGCGGACCTTGCGCTTCGCTCCGCCGGTGAGCTTGCTACGGTTGCGAAAGAAGTGACCATGGTCTGCAACGACAACACGCCGCTGGATTCACCGCTTGGGCAAAAACTGCAACAGGCGCAAAACGTGAAGATCGTGAAAGGCTCTGAGATCGTCGAAGTCCAGGGTGATGAATATGCTCGTAAGCTGATCTTGAAAGATAAATCAGGCGCGATCAATGAATATTCTGCCGATGGCATGTTCGTGGAAAAAGCGCTGACGCCCAACACAAGCATGGTCGCTGGCCTGGTGGATGTGGATGAGCAGGGACGCATTGTCATCGACAGCGCCTGCCGCACCAACGTCCCCGGTCTCTTTGCAGCGGGTGATGTGACGAATAGTTATGCAGAGCAGGTTTTGGTAGCGGTAGGTGAAGGCGCCAAAGCTGCGCTCAGCGCCTACGAATATCTGTTACCGACGCTATAAGAACGTTTATGCGATTAAATAAGAAAGCGCCCGAAAAGATTTCAGGCGCTTTTGGAATTATAGAAAACATTCACTAACCAAACGAAATCCCCAGATCTCTGGCGGTCAGGACAATATCAGAATCCATCGGCACCATTTTCATTTTGCCCATTGCCTCATCGATCGGCACATATTTGACGTGGGGCGGATCGAGGGCAACCATCACGCCGTTCTGACCTTCTTCCAAGCCACGGACAGCCGCTGCGCCAAAACGCAAAGCCGTGAGTCGATCAAATGAAGTTGGGGAACCACCGCGGAGCAGGTGACCCAGAACGACCACACGCGTCTCTTTGCCTGAAATTTCGTGGATCTCAGCCGCCACTTTTTCACCGACACCACCCAATCGTTCAGCGCGTCCGGCTTCATGCTCCACCACCGATGCCCTCCCGCCACCTTTCGGCATGGCGCCTTCAGCAACCACAACGATGGTGAACTTATTCCCACGCGCCTCACGTTCCTTGATTTTGTCAAAGACTTTGTTAATGTCATATGGATGTTCAGGGATCAAGATCACATCGGCAGAACCAGCAACACCCGAGTGCAGGGCGATCCAACCGGCATAACGTCCCATCACCTCTACGACCATGATGCGGCCATGCGAAGCCGCCGTGGAATGCAGGCGGTCAAGGGCTTCCGTCGCAAACCCAACCGCTGTATCAAAACCAAAGGTGACATCGGTCTTATCCAGGTCATTGTCAATGGTTTTCGGCACCGCGATCAACCGCAATCCCTTTTTCGATAAAACGCTTGAGATCGCAAGTGAACCATCACCGCCGACCGAGATAAGCGCATCGATGTGATGCAGGCGAAATCCGCGAACAATCTCGTCGCTGCGGTCCACTTCCTCCACAGTGCCGTCAGAATGCACAACCGGATACCTGAGCGGGTTATTGCGGTTGCTGGTCCCCAGAATGGTTCCACCAAGATGCGTAATTCCGCTGATGCGTTCGCGTGTCAGTGGAATGAAACCTCCGTTGGGGTATTCTTCCGGCGATAATATTCCGTGAAAGCCATCCCGAACACCATATACTTCCCAGCCACGCTTAATTGCAGAAAGGGCTGTTGCGCGAATGACCGCATTCAAACCAGGGGCATCACCGCCGCCGGTACTGATCGCTATTTTTTTGATGGTCGTACTTTGATTTGTTGCCATACAGATCTCCAAATATAAATTTATTTTCCGGGCTGGATTATAGTACCAGTTATGCGCGCAAACGGCGGGAATACACTTTTGCACTTTTGTCCGTCCGCAAGGCGCACAAACAGGAATTTTCTACATTACTGTAGCCCCCAAATCACAAGAAGCAAATTTCCAAATGCTACTAAATTATGAGACGCGCAACGCCTGCTGAATATCTTCTGATAATAGATCCAATCCGTAAGTAATATCCCATGTTTCAACATGCTGAGCTTCAGCGCCTGGCTTCAATACTGTAAGCGGGGCAAGGCTTTCCAACTCCACAAATTGGTCATTGCAATACATTTCAGCATTGCTGTTGCTATCTGGATAAGCTAAACCCGCCTGCGCCCCAAAAGTTTTGCGGAATAATACACCGTCCAGCCAATATGCCAGCCAACCGTGTGGATTAAAGTATCCGATCTTGAACGGCGGCAGGCTGGCATCCGCTTTGAACAAAACAAACTCGTCACCCAACTTCAGACGCGGGTCATTGATGCGTGCATAGGGCCATAAAGAAAATTGACGATTGGATAATAATCCCGCTTCATCCGTGTTCCCTACTGGCATCGGCAGGATCACCGTGCCTCCCAACCGAAATTGGGTAATTGCCCATGGTGCCAATTCAACGGGCCACAAGCCATCGTTGATGAGTGTATGCATCAATGTTACCGAAGGTTTATCGGCGGCGAGATGGATTTCGATCCGCTTACGGATGCCTGCGTGCGGTTCGGTCTGTGCTTCAAGGATCACGCCATCCGGCAAGTCCGTGATCGCTACAGGTGTATCGGGAATATACGTGCGCGGCATGGCTTCGGGCGAATGCCATAAGCGATGCCCACCGCGGAAATAATAATTGCCATATGGAGTAGGGACAAAAAAAACACCGAGGTCAGCCAGCAGGTTGGGCTTGCCAGCGGGTGTGAGCCCCATGATACGTAATGAGTCCGTCAAATATTCAATTTGCAAGAAATCGTTTTTCAAAGTACGTTTATTCATAATTACCTTTGCCATCTCATAAAGAGCCTCTTGTTGAGTTGCAACAAGAGGCTCTTTGTTCTTCGATCAAACTAAAGACTATAAGCCTCTGTTCAGGTGGTAATACAGATCGTTCCAGCGCAGTTTTTCGCGGAATTCCTGCACGCGGGTGTTTTCATCGATGACAAGGAATTCGATACCAGCCATGTCTGCAAAATCTTGCAAGTGTTCCGTGGTGAGCGAGTAACTGAAGCTGGTGTGATGTGCGCCGCCTGCGTAAATCCACGCCGCCGCAGCGACGGAGAGATTCGGACGCGGAACCCACAACGCACGTGCCACGGGAAGTTTGGGAAGCGGCGCATCGTTCGGGACGACATCCACGACGCTGGCGACCATGCGGAAGCGATTGCCCATGTGGACGATGGAGGCTCCGACCGCGGCACCCAACTGCGAGTCGAAAACGAGGCGGACGGGGTCTTCCTTTCCACCAATGCCGAGCGGATGAATTTCCAACTTGGGTTTGTGCGCGGCGATGGATTCGCAAATTTCAAGCATGTGTGCGCCGAGGTCTTTGTCGCCATTGGCGCTGAAGTGATAGGTGTAATCTTCCATGAAGCTGACACCGCCCGGCAGCCCCGCATTCATAACCTTCATAGCACGCACGAGGGCGGAAGTCTTCCAATCGCCTTCGGCACCGAAGCCATAGCCGTCACGCATCAAACGCTGCACCGCGAGACCTGGCAACTGCTTCAATCCATGCAGATCCTGGAAGGTGTCGGTGAACGCCATGAAGCCGCCGTCTTTCAAGAAGCCGCGCAGACCAAGTTCGATGCGAGCGCCATCACGCAGGGACGCATGCCTTGCACCGCCGGGCTTGAGTTCAGCGACAACTTCGTATTCATCGAGATAGGTCTTGATGAGCGTATCCACTTCCGCATCGGTGGCATCGTTGACGTATTTGACTAAATCGCCAACGCCGTAGCCATTGGTAGAGTAACCAAACTGAATTTCGGATTGAACCTTGTCGCCTTCGGTCACTGCGACCTCACGCATGTTGTCGCCAAAGCGGGCGACCTTGCCGCCTTGCCAGTCTGCCCATGCGGCAGCGGCACGTGACCAGATCCCAAGCTGGGACTGAACAGCATCGTCAGCCCAATGACCCACCACCACCTTACGTTCGATGCGCAGGCGGCTGCCGATGAAACCGAATTCACGGTCACCATGAGCAGCTTGGTTGAGGTTCATGAAGTCCATGTCAATCGTTGACCACGGGATTTCACGATTGTATTGGGTGTGCAGGTGTGCGAAGGGTTTCTTGAGCAGGGTCAAACCAGAGATCCACATTTTGGCAGGCGAGAAGGTGTGCATCCAGGCGATGAGACCGATGCAACTCTTGGAGGAATTTGCCTCAAGACATAAATCTCGAATGGCATCGGGTGTGGTGAGGACGGGTTTGAAGACCACCTTCACAGGAATATGCTTGGAAGCGCTGAGCGCCGCCGCAATCTCTTTCGAGTGTTCGGCAACCTGCTCCAATGTCTTGGGACCGTACAAATGCTGACTCCCCGTAATGAACCAAACTTCATATTGTTTCAGATCTATCATAATTACGTCTCCTTATTTTGTGTCTGTCCATAATAGGCGTTTGCGCCATGTTTTCTCAAATAATGTTTGTCCAACAGTTCCTGCTGCATGGGTGGGACATCGGGCTTGAGCATCAAAGTATGCAGGTTCATGAACGCGACCTCTTCCAAGACCACGGCATTGTGGACAGCATCCATTGCATCCGTACCCCATGCGAACGGACCGTGGCTATATACAAGCACAGCAGGGATGGCATCGGGATTTTTGCCCTGGAAGGTTTCTATGATGACTGTGCCCGTTTCTTTCTCGTACTCGGCTTGAATCTCTTCGACAGTCATTTTTCTTGTGCAGGGAATTTCGCCGTAAAAATAATCGCCCTGCGTTGTGCCCAGCGCCGCAATGCCACGACCCGCTTGCGCAAAGCTAGTCGCCCAACGGCTGTGAGTGTGGACGATACCGCCGATGTTGGAAAAGGCTTTATACAGTTCCAGATGCGTAGGCGTATCGGAGGAAGGTTTGAGCTCGCCATCTACAACTTTGCCTGATGACAGTTCCACCACCACCATATCTTTGGCTTTCATCGTTTCATAGGCAACGCCAGAAGGTTTGATCACGACCAAGCCTTTCTCTCGGTCAATGCCAGAGACGTTGCCCCACGTGAAGGTGATCAGTCCGTGTTTGGGTAGAAGTAGGTTTGCCTGAAATACGGTTTCCTTGAGTTTTTTGAGCATGGTTTACTTCAATCCTTCCACTGCGGCTCGCTCGATGACAAGTCCCTTTTTGTAGCGCTCCATGAACGTCGCAAAGCCATCGACATCCTTCACATCAGGCGCGATAGTGATACCGTTCTCACCTGCAAAGACCTTGTCAGAGAGATAGTCTTCTAGAGGTTGATTTCCAGATTTATGGATCATGTAGGAAGCGAGCAATGCGATTCCCCATGCACCGCCTTCGCCTGCGGTTTCCATCACAGAAACAGGGACATTCATCGCCGCCGCCATCATCTTCTGACCGACTTCCTTTGTCTTGAAGAAGCCGCCATGCCCAAGCAATTGATCGATCTTCACTTTTTCCTGCTCGAAGAGAATATCCATGCCGAGCTTCAACGTGCCAAGCGCGGAGAACAGATGCACACGCATGAAGTTTGCAAGGGTGAAGCGGCTCTCAGGAGTGCGGACGAATACGGGGCGCCCCTCTTCAAAATTCGTGATGGACTCGCCTGAAAAATAATTGTAGGCAAGCAGTCCGCCCGCATCCGCATCGCCAGCAAGCGCTTTATTGCAAAGCAACTCATACAGTTTTGATTCGCCCGCGTCCACACCGAGCGCCTGCGTGAATTCGTGGAACAGGTCAACCCATGCGTTGAGATCAGATGTGCAGTTATTGGCATGTACCATCGCCACCGGTTTGCCCGTGGGCGTCGTCACCATGTCAATTTCGGAATAAAGTTTTGGCAGCGCCTTTTCCAACACGACCATGGCAAAGACGGATGTGCCAGCGGATACATTGCCGGTTCGCTCTGCCACACTGTTCGTTGCTACCATACCCGTGCCTGCATCTCCCTCAGGTGGACAGAGCGGCACACCTGCTTGTAATTGACCAGTTCGGTCGAGCAGTTTCGCGCCTTCTTCGGTGAGTGCGCCTGCGGCATCGCCAGCTACTAAAACTTTGGGCAAAATATCTTCGAGCGCCCACGGGATGTTTTCGGCGTTGAACTGCTCGTTGAATTGCCCAACCATGCGTTTGTCGTAGTTATTGATCTTGCTGTCGATGGGGAACATGCCCGAGGCTTCGCCTACACCCAACACTTTTTGCCCCGTCAATTTCCAATGGACATAGCCCGCCAGCGTGGTCAGGTGACTGATATCTGCGATATGAGGTTCCTGATTCAGAATCGCTTGATATAGATGCGCAATGCTCCAACGTTGGGGAATATTGAATTGGAACAAGTCGGTGAGTTTCTCTGCGGCTTGTCCGGTCATGGTGTTGCGCCATGTACGGAACGGGACGAGCAGGCCGCCATCTTTATCAAATGCCAGATAGCCATGCATCATGGCACTAAAACCTAGTGCGCCGATGGTCTTCACCGTAACGCCGTATTTTTCGGAGACATCTTTGCTGAGGTTTCGATAGCTTTCTTGCAAACCTTTCCATACAGCTTCGAGGCTATATGTCCAGACTCCGTTTTCAAATTGGTTTTCCCACTCAAAACTTCCCGAAGCGATGGGCGCATGATCTTCGCCGATCAACACAGCCTTGATGCGGGTTGAGCCAAGCTCGATGCCTAGAGAGGTCTTTCCGCTCTCAATTGCTTTTTGGATTTCATTTCGATCCATATTCATCTCCTATTAGTTGGAGTCTATACTTCAAACGCGACATGAATGTCGCGATACAGTTAGCCGGGATACCAAACTTTGCGCGGATCATCCTCTGCGCGGACATAATCAAATGCGGAATCAATCATCCGCACTAAATCGTATTCGGGTCGCCAGCCTAATAAAAATTTCGCCTTTGTGTTGTCGAGCCAGGTGGAGTGATATTCGGTTTTGATCTCCACAGTGGGGAAGCCGCGAGTTGAATTCAAATACTTACCCACTTCGCCATAATCGACAGGTTCATCCATACAAATATTGAACAATTGTTGCCGCGCTTTTGGATTATCGATGGCGAGCAGCATTGCGCTAACCAAGTCGTCAACGTGGACAAAATTTCTTTTAACGGGAACAGCTTCCGGGTCCAGCATGACCGGAACTGCTTCCGTCCGAATTAACTCATCTGCCCATTGAGCGCCGACCAAATCCCGCCAACGAGGTCCGCCGAAGACATCTTCTCCAAATGAAAGTTGATACTTGAAATCATCCTTCTCCATGATCCACGGCGCGCGCAGGCAGCAGCCATTGAGGTCATACTGAATGTAGTATTGTTCGAGCATCACTTCTTCAAGCACTTTGGAAAGCGCGTAACAGCCGGGATATGCGGAATGTTTTTGAGTTTCAGTAACGGGAATCGGATGCGGATAAACGAAATGCCCTATGCCAGCATCACCACCCACCATGATGAATTGTTTAAATGTAGGACAGGTGCGGCAGGCTTCGAGCAACCAGAACAAACCTTTGACCGCCACATCCATGATCTGCTCGGGTGTTTCCTTGACAGTTGCCAGATGCAGAACGTGGGTCACACCGTCCATCGCCTTTTCGACGACCTCACGATGCTCGATGGAGCCATGCATGTTTTCGATGCGCGGGTTTGGTTCGAGTTCGCGCTGATAACACAATGCGCGAATCGTAAATGCATCAAATTTTGAATCAGAGAGCAAACGGTCAATAAATACACTTCCCACTTTGCCGGTTGCACCCGTGACTAAAATCGTTTTAGTCATTTGGATTCCCTATGAACACTTCGTCCACTTGCCATCGGCTTTGCTGGATGCGATGGCGCTAAAAACAAACTTCAAGGTCATCAAGCCATCGAACGAATTCGGGAAATACAACGCCAATGGATCGGGCGTTTTCCCTGAGCGACGAGCGGCAATCGCCTCGGCTGCATCGGAATAGATATTTGCAAAGCCCTCGTGAAAACCTTCGGGATGTCCCGCGACAATGCGCGATGAATGTTTTGACAGTGGCAATGTCCCAGGTCCATTGGGCGTGCGGTTTTGCGAGGGCGCACCCAAGGGCTTGAAGGTCAATGCTTGTGGAAATTCCTGCATCCATTCCAACGAGCCTTTCGTGCCGCTCACGCGAATGCGCAGACAATTCTCCACGCCCGCCGCGGCTTGCGTCACCCAATAACTACCGCGCGCACCGTTCTCGAAGCGCAACAATGCGCCGCCATAATCATGCACTGCCCTGCCCGGCACAATGTTGCCGATCTCAGCGGCAACCTCCGCAATTTCGAGCCCAGTGATGAAGCGGACCAAATTATGTGCGTGCGATCCAATATCTCCCATGACAAGCGATGGACCGCCGCGTACTGGATCGAAGCGCCACGAGGTGGCCGGATCAGGCTTGTTTTCATCTGCTTTGCCGCCCTGAACATATTCCACTTGAACGAGTCTGATCGTGCCAAGCTGTCCATCTGCAACCATGGCTTTCGCCTGACGCACCATCGGGTAGCCGGTGTAATTGTGGGTGAGACAGAAGATCAAGCCTGCCTCTTCAACTTTCTTATGCAGGGTTTCCGCTTCTTCCAACGTGTTGGTCATGGGCTTGTCGCAGATGACATCGAAGCCGCGCTCCAATGCCCACATGGTATATTCATAATGACTATCGTTCGGGGTCATAATGGCAATTACATCCGCCCCATCTTCGCGAGCGGCTTCACCATCCAGCATTTCTTTCACGCTGGCATAGATGCGATTGGGGTCCAGTCCCAGTTCCAGCGCATCTTTTTTCGATTTTTCAAGATTGGAGGAAAAAATCCCCGTGACGATCTCATAGCGGTCATCAAGCCGCGCTGCCTGTCGGTGCATTGCACCAATGAACGATCCTGACCCGCCGCCGATAACTGCCAAGCGCAGCCTACGCCCCAACATCTCGATCACTGGATTTAATCCCATGTCATTGCTCCTGTGCCAGATAAGTTCGAATCGCTTGAACAACCAATTTATGGTCTTCTTCTTGCGGCAAGCCCGAGACTGTGATCGTGCCGACCACGCCCGTATCTTTCACAATCACAGGAAAACAACCACCATGCGGAGCATAGTCAGTTTCTGATATTAAATAAGCTTCCTCGATACGTTTGCCTTTGCTTTTTAGAAGTTGCCCCATATAAAATGAACTGTGCCCAAATCGATACACAAGCCGCACCTTGCGTTTGACCCACTCATCGTTATCCGCAGAAGTGCCTGGTAGACTGGCATGAAAAAGTTGGTGAGTACCCCGCATGATATCAATGGTAATGGGAAGTTTTTCTTCCCGCCCATACTCCACCAACTGACTGCCGATCTGCAAAGCTGTGGCTTCATTGAATTTTACGAACTGGAGTTCCTGTTCTAGCTGTAATAGTTGGTTCAGCACATCTTCCATGTAAACATCCTGTGATGAAAAAAGTGACAGTCACTTCGGGATTGCTTCGCAAGTAACTGTCACCTTGTTTGAAATGAACTCCGTTGATTACTACGCACTCTTGTTCTTATTGTAAACATCAAACAAAACCGCAACCAATAAAACGACACCTTTGACAACCTTCTGCCAATCGATCCCGACTCCCATAATGGACATGCCGTTATTCAAAACGCCGATGAGAAAAGCACCCACAACCGCACCGATCACTTTACCGACACCGCCGGTAGGCGATGCGCCACCGATGAAACAAGCGGCAATAACGTCCAACTCCATACCATCCCCAGCATTGGGCGTAGAGCTATTTAAGCGGGCTGCCACGATCAATCCTGCCAGCGCGGCGAGAACACCCATATTGACAAAAGTATAAAATAACAAGCGCGTCGTATTAACACCAGAAAGCATGGCAGCTTTTACATTGCCGCCCATTGCATAAATGCGACGACCTATTACCGTTTGGCTGGTCATAAAAGCATACGCTGCAATCAGAATGAAAAGGAGAACCAGTACATTTGGAAGGCCTTTGTAGGAAGCCATCAAATAGCATAAGCCCATGACCGCCGCAGTAATACCAATATTTTTGATGACAAAGAAATAGAATGGCGTTACTTCAAATCCATATTTTTGCTGGTTTTTCCTAGCACGCAGATCCAGCCAGATCAATAAAACTGAAAGTATCACCCCAATCAGCATGGTGGTAACATGAAAACCTTCATATTGAAAAAAGTCTGGAATGAACCCGGAGCTAATATTTTGAAATCCTCTCGGAAAAGGTCCCACCGACTCTCCCCGAAGCAGAGCGATTGTCAAACCTCGGAACATCAAAAAACCCGCCAAAGTAACAATGAAGGATGGGATTTTTAAATACGCAACCCAATAACCTTGAAAGGCACCAATCGCCGCGCCGACCAGCAGGGAAATCGCAACGACCGCCACCCAATTGACATGATATCTGACGATCAGTACGCCCGCAAGCGCTCCAACAACGGCAACAACCGAACCTACAGATAAGTCAATCCAGCCAGAAACGATAATCAACAACATGCCCAATGCCATGGTGATGACATAGCTGTTTTGCAGAACAAGGTTGGTTATGTTCACGGGCTTCATCAGTACGCCACCGGTCTGAAACTGGAAGAACAGCATAACCGCAATCAGCGCGATCAACATGCCATATTCGCGAACATTGCTCTTGAAAAGGGCTGCCAGAGTTTTCATTGTTCCACTACCTCTTGTTGTGTCATAATGTATTTCATTACTTTTTCTTGAGACGCTTCGCTTGCCGGCATCTCGCCGACAATTTTGCCGTCGCGCATCACATAAATACGATCGCAAACCCCCAAAATCTCCGGCAATTCTGATGAGATCAGAATGATCCCTTTTCCTTCACTGACCAGGCGATTGATAATAGTGTAAATCTCGTACTTCGCCCCCACATCAATACCGCGGGTGGGTTCGTCCAGAATCAGAATTTCCGGGCTCGCAAATAACCATTTACTAAGCACCACTTTTTGTTGATTGCCACCGGAAAGATTAAGAGCCAGTTGCTGAATACTGGAACACTTAATATTAAGTTTATCCCGATATTCACTGGTAACCCTCATCTCCTGAGGCTCATTGATCACTTGATTCCTGGAAATCTCTTCCAGATTTGCCAGAGTAATATTATTTTTGACCTGCTGGATCAAAACCAGCCCATACACTTTGCGGTCTTCCGTTGCGTAAGCGATACCGTTGGAGATGGCTTTATCAATGGTACTGATATCTATTTCCTTACCGTGTTTATAAGCTGTACCGCTAATACGCGTACCGTAAGCACGGCCAAAAATGCTCATCGCCAGTTCAGTTCTCCCAGCCCCCATTAACCCGGATAGTCCAACAACTTCGCCCTTGCGGACGTTGATATTCACATTAGTACTTACTTTGCGATCCTCATGGAGCGGATGATATGCATTCCAATCACGTATTTCAAAAATAACTTCTCCAATATTCTTTTCACGCGGCGGGAAGCGGTGCGTCAGATCACGCCCCACCATGCCACGAATAATCCGGTCCTCGGTAATATTGTCTTTCCTGCAGTCCAGCGTTTCAATTGTGGCACCATCGCGAAGGATCGTGATGGAATCGGCTACTTTGTTGACTTCACTTAATTTGTGAGAAATCAAAATCGAGGAAATACCATGCCCTTTAAACTGGAGCAATAATTCAAGCAGTTTCTCACTGTCAGTTTCATTCAGTGAGGCTGTAGGCTCATCCAAAATCAGAAGCTTTACTTCTTTTGCCAGCGCCTTGGCGATTTCGACCAACTGCTGTTTACCCACACCCATATTGGTAATCAATGTATTCGGCGACTCGTGCAAACCCACCCTCCCCAGCAATTCAGCGGTTTTGGAAATCGATTCATTCCAGTCAATTACGCCTTTTTTAGCACGCTCGTTACCGAGAAACAGGTTTTCGGCTACGGAAAGGAAAGGAATCAATGCAAGTTCCTGATGGATGATAACCAGTCCAACTTTTTCAGATTCAGTGATATCTCGAAACCGGCATTCCTTGCCTTGAAAGTAGATTTCGCCTTCATAGGTTCCGTATGGATATACACCGCTTAGCACATTCATCAGGGTAGATTTTCCCGCTCCGTTTTCTCCCACAAGAGCATGGATCTCTCCCTTGGTTACGCTAAAACTCACATTATTAAGCGCTTTTACACCGGGGAAAGTCTTTGTGATGTTGCGCATTTCCAAAATGACATCAGACATGGTTTTCTCGTCCTTGACCTATATAAAGTGAAATTATCTTATTTTAAGTACGATTTTAATACAATATGGCACTTTTTCAAGTAAACATTATCCCTTGAAACCAGGATATAAACTATGGAACAAAGCAAAAAATCATCCCATAAGTGTGTGAGGGCAGAAATGCCCTCACACACCATGTGTAAAACAACTTATTTCAGATCTTCAGCCTTGATATAGCCACTATCTACCAATTCTTTCTGGTAATTGTTAATATCAATGCTAATCGGGACCAACAAATAGGAAGGCACAACTTTGACGAGGTTGTCATAGGTCGTGGTGTCGTTGATCTCAACGGTCTCGCCCTTCAGAGCCTGATCAGCCATCTTGGCGGCCTGCTTGGCAAGAACGCGGGTGTCTTTGAACACGGTATAGGTCTGTTCGCCGGCGATGATCGACTTGACGGAAGCAACTTCTGCATCCTGGCCGGTCACAACTGGACACGGCTGTTCAGTTGTGCAATAACCAACGCCCTTCAGGGAGGAGAGAATACCAATGCTAAGACCATCATATGGGGAAAGAACTCCATCGACGCGCTTGTCAGTGTAGAAAGCGCTCAAAAGGTTGTCCATGCGGGCCTGGGCTGTAGCAGCAAGCCAGCGCAAGGTACCGACCTTGTCCATGCCCATCTGACCACTTTGGATGACGATCGTGCCGTCGTCGATGAAGGGTTGGATGACGGACATGGCGCCATCATAGAAGTAGAAGGCATTGGTGTCGTCGGGGGAGCCGCCGAACAGTTCGACGTTGAAGGGTCCA
>Ga0210377_10000394_pt1 | contig 41658 bp, 41 predicted proteins | sample PLM4_65_b1redo_FD_155480 | JGI IMG/M metagenome (GOLD analysis project Ga0210377, IMG submission 155480) | Groundwater sediment microbial communities from an aquifer in East River, Colorado, USA - PLM4_65_b1 redo | ecosystem: Environmental > Terrestrial > Soil > Riparian zone | place: USA: East...
TCCTCATTGCCGGAGCCGGCCCGGCCGGTGCCGCGACCGCGCTTCGGCTCGCGCGCGCCGGCCTGGACGTGCTGGTGGTGGACCGGGCCGTCTTCCCGCGCGAGAAGATCTGCTCCGAGTACAACAGCCCCGAGGGCGTGCGCCACCTGGCCCAGCTCGGCGTGCTCGAAACGATCGAGCGTCAGGGCGGCCATCGCATACGCGGCACGTCTGTCGATGCGCCCGGGGGCTCGCGCCTCACCGGTCTCTTTGCCCGCGCCGGCCATGCCCCGTTTCGCGATACCGGCCTCTCGGTGAGCCGCAGAATTCTCGATGCCGCGCTGGTCGACGGCGCCCGCAAGGCCGGCGCCGTCATCCTCGAGCGAATGACCGTGCGGTCGGTTCTCCAGGATCATGGCGCGGTGCACGGCCTGGTGGTGCGCGACGGGAATGGCCCCGACCGGGAGATTCGCGCCCGCCTGACCATCGGGGCCGACGGGCTCCACTCCCTCATGGCCCGCCGGATCGGCGCTCGCACCACCGGCTCGCCGCGGCGCTTCGGCTTCGTGGCCCACTTGGCGGATGTCGCCGGCCTTGGGCCGACCGCGGAGATGCACGTTGGCCCGGAGGGATACGTCGGTCTCAATCCCCTCGGAGGCGGAATCGCCAATGTGGCCCTCGTGGTACCGGCCCGCCGTGCCGCCGCCGCGCGGGGTCGGGTCGAGGACTTCTTCTTCCGGGAGCTCGCGCGGTACCAAGGCGTCGCGGGGCGCGTCTCGCGGAGCGCGATGGTCCGGTCCGTCCTGACAACCGGCCCGTTCGCCGCCTGGTCCCGGAGAGTCATCGCCCCCGGTGCGCTGCTGGTGGGCGACGCCGCGGATTTCTTCGACCCCTTCACCGGTGAAGGGATCTGCGCCGCGCTGCGGGGCGCCGAGCTGGTCGAAACCGCCGCCGTCCCGGCGTTGGCGGAGCCCGGCCCGGTCACCAGGGCGGCGCTCCGTCCCTACGCGCGCGCCAGGCGGCGCGCCTTTTTCGGCAAGTGGCTGGTCGAGCGCGCGATCGGATATGCCATGCTCGCGCCCGCCCTCTTCGACCGGGCGGTCGGCCGCCTCGAGCGTCGCGGTCTGGCCCACACGCTCATCGGAGTCACCGGAGACTTCGTTCCGCCCCGCGCCGTGCTCAATCCCGTCTTCCTCTCCCAGGTTGTGTTCTGATGCCGCTCCGTGAGGTCGATCCGGCCGAATTCCGTCAGCTCTGCGGTCATTTTGCCACCGGCGTCGTCGTGCTCACCGCCCAGGATGCCGAGGGCCGCCCGGCGGGGATGACCGCGAACAGCTTCGCCTCCGTGTCGCTGTCGCCGCCGCTCATGTCCGTCAACGTGGACCACTCCGCGGACATGCACGCCGTCATGAAAACGGCTGACCGGTTCGCGATCAACATCCTCCGCAGCGACCAGGAAGCGATCTCACGCCGGTTCGCCGGGAATCTGAGCCGGCGTTTCGAGGGAATCGGGTACCGCCGCGACGAGAGCGGTTTCATCCTGCTCGATGGGGTGCTGGCCACCATCGCCTGCGAGTCGCACCTCTCGTTCGAAGCGGGCGACCATACCATCTTCATCGGCCGCATCGTCGGCGGAGGCGTCGCGCACGGCCGCCCGCTCCTCTACTACCGCGGTGGCTATGTGACCGCCGGCCTTCCGTGAGCCGGCTCGAGCCGGCGGCTGGATTCGAGCTGCTCGATGATCCATTGGCCGCGCCGGCTCTGGTGCGCGAGTCACTTCGGAACATCAGCCGCGCCAACCGCTGGTTCGGAGGCGCCGCCGCGGTCCGCTTCGGGCTCGAGCGCGCGTTGACCCGCACCTCGCCGGGCACTCGCCTCACGATGGTGGACGTCGGCACCGGGCTCGGCGATCTGCCGCGGATGGCGCGGGCCTGGGGTACGGCGCGCGGGATCACCCTCCTGCCCGTCGGCATCGAGCGTCATGGCGCCGCCGCCCGGCTCGCCAGGACGCTGGGCCTCCCGGTGATCGTGGGTGACGGCGGCGCGCTTCCCTTCGCGAATGGCAGCATTGACATCGTGCTGCTGAGCCAGGTGGCCCACCACTTTGCCCCCTCCGCGATCGTGCATCTCTTCCGCGAGTGCGGCCGGGTGGCCCGGCGCGCCGTCATCGTGGCCGATCTGCGCCGCTCCAGCCTGGCCGCGCTGGGATTCCGCGTGGCCGGCCGCGTCATGGGGTTCGACCAGGACACCATGCGCGACGGGGTGACCTCGCTTCGCCGCGGCTTCACCGCCGAATCCCTCACCGCGCTGCTCGGCCACGCAGGCATTCGCGCCCCCGTCGTCGCCCGTCGCCCCGGCTCGCGACTGGTCGCCGTCTGGCACCCACCGGTCTGATGCGTACCGTGGATGCGCGCGTGATCGCCGCCGCCCCCGAGCGGGTGTTCCGGCACGCCTCGCAAGTGGAGACGTGGCCCCGGATTCTGCCGCACTATCGCTGGGTCCGGCTCCACGATCAGCGCCAGGACGGCGCGCGGCTGGTCGAGATGTCGGCCTATCGTCCCTTCGGATTCCTCAATTGGCCGACCTGGTGGGAATCGGAGATGTGGGTGGACGAGCAACGCCGAACGGTGCGCTACCGCCATGTACGCGGCGTCACCCGTGGCATGGATGTCCTCTGGACCATCGAGCCCCATCAAGCCGGAACCCGTGCGACCATCGTCCATGAATGGAAGGGACCCCGGTGGCCGCTGATCGGGCCCTGGGCCGCGGACTTCATCATCGGCCCGGTGTTCGTCAGCGGGATCGCCTCCCGCACCCTCCTGGGAATTGCCCGGGCGGCGGAGGCGCGCGATGCCTGAGCGCCGCGTGGTCATCACCGGTCTCGGCCCCGTGACGCCGATCGGCACCGGCGTCGAGGACTTCTGGGCCGGACTCCGCCGCGCCCGATCAGTCGTCCGCCGGGTGACCCGCTTCGATCCCACACCATTTCGAAGCCACCTCGCCGCCGAGGTGGATGGGTTCGAGCCCGCGACCTGGATGGAGCCTCGTCGAGCCAAACGGCTCGACCGCTGCTCTCAGTTCACGCTCGCGGCCGCGCGGCTCGCCATCGCCGACGCCGGGCTCGAGCTCGGCTCCGAGGACCGCGACCGGGTCGGTGCGATGATGGGGTCGGCGCTGGGAGGTGTCGAATTTGCCGAGCGAGAGCACGAGAAGTATCTGGCGGGTGGTGTCCGGGCGGTTGAGCCCGGGCTCGCCCTCACCGTCTTCGTCGGCGCGTCGAGCTGCAACCTCGCCATCGAGCTCGGAATCTCCGGGCCCAACATCACCAACGGGATGAGTTGCGCGTCCGGCGCCATCGCGATCGGCGAGGCGTTTCACGCCATCAACCGTGGCGAGGCGGACGTGATGCTCGCGGGCGGCGCGGAGGCGCCGCTTTCGCCGCTCAGCTTCGGCGCCTTTGCCATCATCCGCGCGATGTCCACTCGCAACGACGACCCGGCTTCGGCCAGCCGTCCCTTCGACCAGGGTCGCGACGGCTTCGTGATGGGCGAGGGCGCGGCGGTGCTCGTGCTCGAGGAGCGTGAGCGGGCGCTCGCGCGCGGTGCTGTGGTCTACGCCGAGCTGGTGGGGTACGGGCTGACCAACGATGCGCATCACATGACGGCGCCCCGGCCCGACGGACGGCAGGCCGCTCGCGCGATCAGGATCGCGCTCGAGGACGCCGGCGTTCCCAAGGAGGCAATAGGGTACGTCAACGCCCACGGCTCCTCCACGCCGCTCAACGATCCGACCGAGACAATCGCCATCCGTGCCGCGCTGGACGGGCACGCGGAACGGGTCTTGGTCAGCGGAACCAAGGGCTACTACGGCCACGCGCTGGGGGCGAGCGGAGCGATCGAGGCCGCCATCTGCGCGCTGGCCAGCCGGCGCGGATGGCTCCCGCCGAGCGTCAATCTGCGGAACCCCGATCCCACCTGCGAGCTGAACTACGTGCCGGACGGCGGCTCCGCCCTGACACCGGAGTTTCTGCTCAGCAATTCGTTCGGGTTTGGCGGCATCAATGCGGCGCTGATTTTCAGAACAGGGAGCTAGAGAGCCGGGGAGCCAGTCGTTCCCTGGCTCCCTGGCTCCCTGGCCTCCTGGCTCCCTTTCCTCACCCTCCGCCAGAGCACCAGCGCGTAGCCGGCCACGATCACCGCCGTCACGACATACGCCGCAACCATGTACCCCGCATTGGCTCCAGGATCAACGTCCATCGTCGGCTCCCTTGATCTGCTCCATCTTGCCGAGCGCATAGCGCGTGGCCACAAATCCGATCAGCAGCACGGTGAACACCCCGACCGAGGCAAGCAGCGTCCGCAGCATCTCCCAGGGCAATGACGGCTCGCTCGGCTTCAGCACGATCGGCTGCGGATGCACGGTTCGAAACAGGTAGACGGTCAGGTGGACAAAGGGCACCAGCACGAAGCCGAGAATCCCGACCACCGCGCTGAATCGCGCCCGTTCCAGCGGATCCACCAGCGCGCTCCGGAGCGCCCGGTAGCCCAGGAAGAGAAAAAACAGAATCAGCGTGAAAGTGAGCCGCGCGTCCCACTCCCACCAGGTGCCCCAGACCGGCTTTCCCCAGAGCGGTCCGGTCGTGAGCATGATGACGCTGAAGACCAGCCCCGCCGCCGCGGCCGATTCGGCAAAAAGATCGAGCCGGGGATCCCGAAGCCAGAGATAGAGCGCGCTGGCAATGCCGACCAGCGAAAACGCCACCAGCGCGCTCCACGCCGCCGGCACGTGGATATAGAAGATCTTCTGGGGGAGTCCCTGGAATCGCTCGACCGGGGTGAACCGGAGTGCGAGGATGTAGATGCCGGCGAGACCGGCGAGGCCCACCGCGATGAGGATGAGCCCGCGGGAGGCGGCGCGGCGGGCCGCGTGGAGGTCTGGCATCATTCGTCCATCAGCGAGGGAAAGACCAGAAGACACGCGGTCACGAACACCAGGTCGTAGAGCCCGAGCAGCCGGATCCATCCCGCAATCTCGCCCGCCGGCCGGCCGGAGAGCAAACGTGCCGTGGCCTGGACTGCCCAGGTGACCGGCGGCAGCATGAAGGGGAGGAGCAGCAGCGGCAGCATCAGCTCCGCGAGCCGGGTCCGCACCGTCATCGCCGCGAAGATTGTCCCCACCGCGACGAAACCCGCCGTGGCCAGCACGGTCACCCCGATCACCCCGCCGACCGCTCCTCCGATATCCACTCCGAAGAACAGCACGAACAACGGGAGCGCCACCGCCTCGACCGCGAACACGAAGGCGAGGTTCGCCAGGTATTTCCCCAGGAAGAGCGCGCCGCGAGATACCGGCGCCATGAGCAGTCCGTCGAGCGCGGCATTCTCCCGTTCCAGCGCGAAAGACCGATTGAGCGCCACCACGCCGGAGAAGGCGAAGGTGATCCAGAGCACGCTTGGCGCCATCGCGTCGCGGGAGAGGGAAGCGGCGTCGCGGGCGAAATTGAAGATCACCAGGGTGAGCACCGCGAACGCGAGCGCCGCAACCAGCGCCGTACGGCTCCGGTGCTCCACCCTGATGTCCTTGGCCGCGACGGCCAGCGCCACCCGGAAGAACTCACCCACGGATGCCCGCCCCATAGCGGGTGAGGAAATCCTCCATGGTGCCGGCCACCGGGCCGGTAATCGTCCAGCCCCCGCGAATCAGGGCGTGCGCATGGGTCGCCAGCGGCCACGCTTCGCGCACATCGTGACTCACCAGCACGAGCGCCAGTCCCCGGCGGAGCTCCTCCCTGAGGAGCGCGACGACCTGGCCGGTCGCGAGAGAGTCGAGGCCGGTGAACGGTTCGTCCAGCAACAGGAGTGCGGGACCGTGGAGCAGCGCCCTGGCGATCGCCACTCGCTGCATCAGTCCCCGCGAGAGCCGCCGCACCGGCTCGTCGGACCGCTCCCGGAGCCCGAGCGCGGCCAGCCTGCCGCGCGCCGTTCCCGCCGGATCGGGGAGTCCGTAGAGCCGGGCCGCGAAAGTCAGATTCTCGGCGGCGCTGAGATCGTCGTAGAGATGACTCTGATGGGAGAGGAGGCCGATCGAGCGACGGACCCCGGGATCCCGGCCGGGGGAGGCACCGCCGACCGCCACGGTTCCCGCGCTGGGTCGCGCCAGTCCGGCGAGGATACGGAGGAGAGTGCTCTTTCCCGCCCCGTTCGGGCCGACGACGAGGTGGCATTCTCCCGGGCGAACGGCCAGCGAAATGCCCCGGAGGACCCGCGTGGCGCCGAAACTGCGCTCGAGGGAAGTGGCTTGGAGAAGTGGGGATGTTGCCGGAAAGGGCGCGCCGGTCACGGCGGCAATATAGCTACGGCCGGGCCGGTTCGAACTCGAAGAGGTCGGTGAGAAGCGTAAGGGCCAGCAGGTAGCGGAGCTCCTCGCTGGGCTGCCGGAGCACCACTCGCTGACCCCGGTCGGCGGCCTGGCGCTGCACCAGCATGAGCACGGAGAGGCCGGCCGAATCCACCCGGACGGTCCGGGCGAGATCGAGTATGAGCGTTCCGCCGTCCGGCATGTCGGCAAGCTCCCGGGTCGCGACTTCCCTGAATTCGAGACGGGTGTCGAGTCCCAGTTCCTCCGGTGCCGCGATGAGGCGAGCGCTAGCCTGCGTTGCCGACATGGTCCCCTCCCGCGCACCGAAATGGCGAGGACGATGCCACTCTACCAACTCGTACGATCTGAACCACTTACCCCGGAGGACGTCGCATGAGGGGCGCGAGTGCCCCGATGCAGTCCGCGAAAGCCGTTGGGATCTGCGTCAATGCACCTCGCGCGCATCCGGCGCACTGCGCTGCATAGCTCGCCCTTGTGGTAATGCAGCCGCAGCCATCAGTCTTCAGTCTTCGGTCCTGAGTCGTCGGTCCCTGACCCCTGATCCCTGGCCCCTGATCCCTATGTCGAACCAGCTCTCCACCCTCCTCTCCGAGCAGCGCCGCTTCCCCCCTCCCCCGGACTTCACCGCCCGAGCAGTGGGTACCGCCGAGCTCTACCGCCGTGCCGGGGCGGATCGTCTGGCATTCTGGGAGGAGGAAGCCCGGACCCTCGAGTGGAGCGCTCCCTGGTCGGACGTGCTCGTCTGGACGCCACCGCACGCCAAGTGGTTCGTCGGGGGAAAGCTCAATGTTTCCGTCAATTGCCTCGACCGGCACCTGGCGGGTCCCCGTCGTAACAAGGCGGCCCTCATTTGGGAGGGTGAACCGGGCGATCGCCGGACCCTGACCTATTGGGAGCTCTCGCGGGAAGTGAACCGCGCCGCCAATGCCCTCCGCAAGCTCGGCGTGACCCGCGGCGACCGGGTGGCGATTTACCTGCCGATGATCCCCGAAGCCGCCATCGCCATGCTGGCTTGCGCCCGAATCGGCGCGGTGCATTCGGTCGTGTTCGGCGGCTTCTCCGCGGAGTCGCTCCGTGACCGGATTAACGACGCCCAATGTGTCGCGCTCATCACCGCCGATGGCGGCTATCGCCGGGGCCAGGTGGTCCCGCTCAAGCGATTCGCCGATGAGGCGCTGGCGTCCTGCCCCTCGATCCGCGATGTCCTGGTGGTGCGCCGCCGGCCGGGCGCCGACGGTGACGAGGCCTTCGCGAAGATGCAGGAGGGCAGAGATCATTGGTGGCACCGCCTGTTGGAGGACGCGCCGCTGACCGCCCCGCCGGAAGCGATGGATTCCGAGGACCTCCTGTTCATCCTGTATACCTCCGGCACCACTGGAAAACCGAAGGGCATCGTCCACACCACCGGCGGGTATCTCACCCAGGCCGCCGCCACGACGAAGTACGTCTTCGACTTGAAGGACGACGATCTCTTCTGGTGCACCGCCGATATCGGCTGGGTCACCGGCCATTCCTACGTTGTGTACGGCCCCCTCGCCAACGGCGCGACCGTGTTCATGTACGAGGGCGCGCCCGACTGGCCCGAGCGCGACCGGTTCTGGTCGATGATCGAGCGCTACGGGGTCACCGTCTTCTACACCGCACCCACCGCGATCCGCGCGTTCATGAAATGGGGAACCGAGCACCCTGCGCGACGGGATCTCTCGTCACTCCGGCTGCTGGGATCAGTGGGAGAACCGATCAATCCGGAGGCATGGATCTGGTACCACGAGCAGATCGGGGGGAGGCGCTGCCCGATCGTGGACACATGGTGGCAGACCGAGACGGGCGGGATCATGATCACACCGCTCCCGGGCGTCACCACCACCAAGCCCGGCTCCGCGACGGTCCCCTTTCCCGGGATCATCGCGGAGCTGCTGGATTCGCAGGGAAAGGTGATCGCGACCGGCGGCGGCTTCCTCACGCTGACGGAGCCGTGGCCGGGGATGCTTCGGACCATCTACGGCGACGATCAGCGGTACCGGGAGACCTACTGGAGCCGCTTCCCCGGGCGTTACTTCGCCGGCGACGGCGCCAAGGTGGACGACGACGGCTACTGGTGGATCCTGGGCCGAGTCGACGATGTGCTGAACGTGGCGGGGCACCGCATCGGGACCATGGAGGTCGAGAGCGCGCTGGTCGATCACCCCATGGTGGCCGAGGCGGCGGTGGTGGGAAGGACCCACGAGCTCAAGGGCCAGGCACTCGCCGCCTTCGTGACCCTGAAGGATGGCTACGCCCCGACCGACTCGCTCAAGGATGACCTGAAGGAGCACGTGACGAAGAAGATCGGCGCGATCGCACGTCCCGACGACATCTTCTTTACCGCGGATCTGCCCAAGACGCGAAGCGGAAAGATCATGCGGCGGCTGCTCAAGGACATTGCGGAGGGGAGAGCGCTGGGAGATACGACGACGCTGGCGGATCCGAACGTGGTCGCGAGGCTGAAGGATCAGTATGAGAGCGAGGAGGGGTGAGCGGTGAGCGGTGAGACGGAAAGGCATGTCCCTCTTACATCTCACCTCTCACGCCTCACCAGTTTAGATCTGCACCTGCGCCCCCAGCTCGACGACGCGGTTCGGCGGCAACCCGAAAAATGCCGTGGCGGTCTGGGCGTTCTTGCTCATCACCGCGAATACCTTCTTGCGCCACATGGCCATCCAGAGACCCTTGGCGCGGAGCGCCGCCCGCTTGGCGCGGGAGGCCGAAGTGGGAATCACCGTCTCCCGGCCCAGGTAGAACGTGGTCTCGTTGACCCGCGCCGTGATGCCGTGGGCTTGGAGCGCCGGGAGGAGTGCCGGCACGCTCGGGGACTCCATGAACCCGTAATTCGCGACCATCGTGTAGATCCCCGACCCGAGCGCCTTGAGCTCGATGCGCTCGTGCTCCGGAACTTGGGGAATCTCCTCGGTCTCGACGCACATCAGGATGACCGTCTCGTGCAGCACCTTGTTGTGTTTGAGGTGGTGCAGCAGGACCGGGGGCGCGCCGCCCAGGTCCGATGTCATGAAGATGGCCACGCCCGGGACCCGGGTCGGCGGCCGTTTGACCATCTCCTTGATGAACAGGTCCATCGGCAGGGAGCCTTCGCGGAGCACCGCCGTGACGATCTTCCGGCCGTGCTTCCAGGTGGCCATGAGCGTGAAGAGCACCGCCGCGACGGCAAGCGGGAACCACCCGCCCTCGGGAATCTTCACCACGTTCGCGCTGAAGAAGGCGAGGTCCACAACCAGAAAGAGCCCGCTCACGATCGCCACCCGCCAGATCGGCCACTGCCACTGCATCCGCGCCACGCGCGAGAAGAGGATGGTCGTGATGGCCATCGTGCCGGTGACGGCGATTCCGTACGCACCGGCGAGGTTTGAGGAATTCTGGAAGCTCAGCGTGAGCCAGAGGCAGGCCAGGAAGAGCGCCACGTTTACCTCGGGCACATAGATCTGTCCCGACTCATGCCGGGAGGTGTGGATCACCGTGACCCGCGGGCTGTAGCCCAGCTGCACAGCTTGCCGGGTCAGTGAAAACGCGCCGCTGATCAGCGCCTGGCTCGCGACGGCGGCCGCCAGCACCGCGATGATGACCATCGGGTAGAGAAACCATGTCGGCACGAGTCGATAGAACGGGTTTTCGACCGCGCTCGGATCGTGGAGCAGCAGTGCACCCTGCCCGAAGTAATTGAGCAGCAGTGCGGGGAGCACCACCCCCAGCCAGGCGATTCGGATCGGGCGCCGCCCGAAGTGTCCCATGTCGGCGTAGAGCGCCTCGCCTCCGGTGATGACCAGGACCACCGCCCCCAGCACCAGGAACGCAGTGAGCCCATCCCCGAGAAAGAACGTGACCGCATAACCGGGCCAGACCGCCCGGAGCACAGACGGATCCCGCGCGATACCGCCCACCCCGAACCCGGCGATCACCGTGAACCAGACCACCATGATCGGCCCGAACATTCGCCCGATGCCGGTGGTTCCTCGGCGCTGCAGCAGGAAGAGCACCGAGAGGATGGCGATGGCCATTGGAACTACCCAGCGCTCCAGCGCCGGCGTCGCGACCTTGACACCCTCCAGGGCACCGAGCACCGAGATCACCGGGGTGATCGCACCATCTCCGTAGAGCAGAGCGGCTCCGAAAAGACCGAGCAGGAGCAGGCGGCGCCGGCCCCCGGTGGCTTCCCCCTTGGGACGCGCCAGCGCCAGCAGGGCCAGGATGCCGCCCTCCCCTCGGTTGTCGGCCCTGAGCAGCACCCCGATGTACTTGTAAGTGATCACGAACATCATGGCCCAGAAAATCAGCGAAAGTATCCCCAGCACATTCTCGGGTGTCGGGCTGATTCCATGCGCCGGGGCAAAACACTCCTTGATGGCATAGAGCGGGCTGGTCCCGATGTCACCATAGACCACGCCGAGGGCGGCCAGACTGAGCGCGGCCACGCCCTGCTTGCCGGGATGGTGAGGCGTAGCCGGCCCGGCTGGGGCGTCGGCCTCCCCTGCGGACTTCGCGCTCACGAGGCCACCGGAACCCGCCTCAGGTCCCGTAGCGACAGGCCGAAGATCAGGATGATGACGGCCGCCGAGCCGACGCACCAGCGACAGATGGCGTGGATGACGAACAGCTCGAGATAGGTGAGGTAGGCGGTGAAGAGCACCGCAACGCCGGACAGGATCGCGAGCAGCCTCGACGGCCAGGCTGGACCGGCAAAGCGCGACTGCAGCGCCAGGAGCGCGAGCAGGAGCATGACCGCGTAGCCGAAGACTCCGATGAGCGCCACTTCAACGCCCAGGAAGCGCGCCTGGGGAGAGAGCTGCACCGTCTCGCACGCCCCCGTCCCGCAGACCAACGAGCCGATCTTGCCGATCTTGTACAAATACATGTAGATCGCGATGAAGAGTCCCGCGAGACTCAGCGTCGCGATGCCCATGCGGGCGCGGGTCACTGAGTCGGCTTGGGTAGCAGCGCCCGCACCAGCGCCCGGAGGCTGTCGGAGCCGAGGACGTTGGAATAGAGCCGGCCCCCGATCAGAAAGGTCGGGGTGCCGTTCACGCCGAGCTTGATGCCCTCGTCGACGCTCGCCTGGATCCGGCCGGCATATTTCGCGCTCTTCATGCATTCGTCGTACCGGTTCACGTCGAGCCCCACCTCTCCCGCGTAGTCGGAAAACACGGCCGAAGCATTTCGCACCCGCGACCATACCGACTGCCGCGCATAGATCAGGGAGTGCATCTCCCAGAACTTGCTCTGCTCGTCGGCGCAGGCCGCCGCGTGGGCCGCGACTCGGGCGTGCGGGTGCATCTCGAGCGGAAAATCGCGATAGCGCCACCGAACCATCCCGGTGGCGATCAACTGCTCCTGAACCGAGGGGAACTGAATCGATTCGAAATTCTCGCAGGCGGGGCACTGGTAGTCCGCGAATTCCGAGACCTCCACCGGTGCGTCCGGCGACCCCATCAGGTAGCCGCGGAACCCCGCGGTGTCAGCGGCCAGCACCGTCACATTGACGGGGATGCTGACCCCCGACGGCTTACCGACCTGATAGACCAGCCAGGCAATCCCGGCGAGCGCGACCGCACCCAGCACGAGATAGAAACGGTTCAGTCCGGGCGTGGGCGCCGCCATGGTTCGTCGTCCTCGGGATCGGGTGAATCGGTTCCCGGAAAGTCCGGCGGCGTCCGCGCCTCATCCACCAGGCGGCGGTGCTCGTGGACTTCGGGAGAATCGTAGGTGGAACGGACTTCGTAATGAAAGAGTTCCGACCGGAGGTCACCCATCCGGCGCAGCAGCTCCGGCACATTCGCGAGCAGACGCTCGGAGCGGTCCAGCTCGTGAATCCGCTGCGCAAGGGCTCGAAGCATACCCAGAAGCGCCTCGATGCGCCCTTCGTCGTAAACCTCGTCGTCGTGTGCCATAAAGCGCAGCCAAATGTAATGAACGCCGGCCGGAAGCGCAGACCGGCGCACCCTTTGCGCCGGAACGGTACAAGCGATTATATTGTTTCTGAGCAAGGGCTTACGCCGGTTTGAGGTTTCCGGCACCCACCATCAAAGGACGGTGCATGACGAACAAGAAAAAGGCCGAACGGTCCGCTGGACCCGCCACCGTGGATCAGGCCAGGGACGAGTTGTTCAGCCACATTCTGCGCTGCGGCGTAATCGAAGCCGAGCCGGAACATCAGAAGGAATGGATGGACGACACCATGCAGTACCTCGCCGAACGCTATTCCGACCTTGATGAAGAGCAGCTGGCGCAGGTGCGGGTGTTGGGCGAGCGGTTCTGCAAACCGGTCATTCGCGCGAAGCCCGAAGTCGCTACCACCTAGTCTTGGCCAGGCCGCGCTGCGGCCAAAGCTATCCAGCCAGTTCACGGCCGGCCGCTCGAATCGATCGGGCGGCCGTGTTATTCCGACACGGCAAATCCGCCACGCGGTCATCGCGAGGCGGCGCAGCCGCCGAAGCAATCTCCTTACGGCTGGGCCCGCCATCCCGGCGGAAATGCCCGCCAGTGATACGCGGCCCGCAGCCTGAACCCACCGCCGAGGCCCGCCTCGAACGCCCATCCGTCGGGAAGGCCGGGGCTCCGCTCGAGCCCAATGTACGTCAACAGATACCCTCCCTTGCCGCCGCCCACCACACCCGCCAATCCGGCGCCCAGGTAAACACCCCAGCGACGGGACCCTCGCGGTGACAAGAGGTACTCGAGCGCCGCCTCACCCCTCGCGGTGAGCTCATTTCCGTGCGTCCCCGCCCCGATCGACAGCGCGATTCGGGTGCTGCCCGGCGTTCGAATCGCTCCCCGGGGCCCAAAGACCAGGGCGACGGGACCATTGGCAATCCCGTCTTCGGTGCCACGAAATCCAGCTGTGCTGTGGAGCCCCCACTCGAAAACCGGCCGCCGCTGGGCTGTGACCTGCGAAGGGAGGACGCTCAGCGCGATAAGGACACCGAGCCCCGCGCGGAGGCGGTGGTCCCGTCGACCATGACGCCTCACCCCAAATTGAGGTCGTAGGTGATCGCGATGTCGCTGTTCAGGGAGTGCATCACCGAGCAGTACTTCTGATGGGAGAGATCGATGGCCCGCCGGGCCTTTGCCTCGTCCAGCCCTTCACCTCGGAAGCGATAGGAAAAGTGGATCGTCAGATAGCGCTTCGGATGGTCGGGCGCCCGCCGCCCGGTTACCTCGATGCCCAGCTCCCGCAAGGTGACTTGCATCTTCTGCAGAATGCTGACGATGTCCGCTCCGCCGCAGGCGGCAGCGGCCAGCAGGAGGGTGACCATGGGGCCCGGCGCCTGCTGGCCGTCGGCGTCGATGAGAGACGTGGGTCCGCCGGCTGCGCCGCCCCGGAAGCGCATCCCGCCCTCCCATGTGACGGACGCCCCACGAAGATTGTCGTCGGTCATGAATCACCCTTTCCGTGAGCCGGCGCTACTCGCCCAGCGGGCGCTGATCGCGCAGGGCGACCCGCTGATAATCCCAGATCGCATACAGGGCGACGGCGGCCGTGGCCCACGCGAGCGGCCGAAGCAGCGCCGAGCCCGCGAGAAACGCGAAAATCGTCAGGAGTTGGCAGACGGTCACCGCCTTGCCGCCGAGACGGGCGGGAATCGACGCGGGACGGCGGAGTAGAACCGTCGCCACAAAGGCGATTGCCGCGGCGACGTCGCGCGCGAGGACCCCGAGAATCTCGAGGGGCGACAGCGCGCCCGACACCAGCACCACGCCGAACGCACACGCGGTGAACAGCTTGTCCGCAACCGGATCGAGGAAGGTCCCGAGCCGGGAGCCGCCCCAGCGTCGTGCGACCAGCCCGTCGGCAAGATCGGTGGCCGCGGCGACCGCCAGAATTGCAATTCGCCAGCCGGCATCGCCGACCACCACGAAGGCGATTGCCAGCGGAACCCGCACCACCGTGAGCGCATCGGCGGGCGACCACCAGGTACCGGTAATCGCCGGAACGCCCTGTTCGCTGCTCTCCGTCACTCTTGCTCCCGGCCTGAAACGCCAGAAACATACTCGGGCCGCTGCTCGCTGCTCCCCCTGACGACCCCCTCGACCCGGCGCTCGGGATCGAGCGAAGCGGCGGCGAGCTCGCGCACATCCGACGCGCTGACCGAGCGGATGCCCGCCGCGGGATCGGCGATCTCCGACAGTCCGGCGCCGAGCAGCCACGCCTCCGCGATTTCTCCCGCGACCGCGCCGGCCGTCTGCCGCCGCACCTGCGCCTGGCCGCTCAGGAAATTGATGGAGCGCGCGAGCTCGTCGGCCGGAGGCGGCTCCTCCCGAAAGCGCACCAGCTCGTCGAGCAGTGCGGCGCGGGCCTCCTCTTCCCGTTCCGGCGAGGTCGCGAGATACAGGAGCAGCGCTCCCGAACCGGCCCGCTGCCAGGAGGAGGCCATGACCGAATACGCGAGCGAACGGCGGTCACGCAGGGCGATGAAGAGGGTTCCTCCGAGTCCGCTCGCGATGGCGGCCCACACCTCGGCGGCGTGCCGTTCCGGAGACCCCCGGCTCGGGCCGGGATATAGCAGTGCGATCGCGCTCTGCCGTTTGCGGCGGTCCTCCACGGTCATGACGGGACCCGGATTGTCACTCTGAGCGAAGCGAAGGGGCCGATCTCCGAGCGTGACCGGATCCCGGACAGGCCCTCCGCCGAAGAGTCCCGCCAAGTGCTCGGCGAACGCTTCGGCGTCGAGGTCTCCGACCGCGACCACCGTCGTGCGACCGGTGGCGAGCTCGCAGGCGTGCCACGCGCGCACCATTCCGTCGCTGAGGTGAGGCACCGTGTCGGGCAGTCCGTGCACCGGCAGGCCGTATCCCCGGGCCCCGAAGGCGTTGGAGAGGGCGAGCTGGATCGGATATCGCACCATGTCATCGGCGGCCTGAATCACCTCTTCGGTAAGTGTCGCGCGCTCGCGCGCGACTTCGCCGGGATCGAAGCGCGGCCCGGTCAGCACCTGTTCGAGGAGCGCGGCGGCGTCCACAGCATGCTCCGAGAGCACGGACGTACCAAACCCGAACCAGTCGGCGGCAATCAGCGGTGTCACGCCGCCACCGTGCGCCTCGAAGGCGAGTGCCAGACCGCTGGCGTCGAAATCCGCCACCCCGCGTACCGCGGCGCGCACCGCGAGCGCGCCGAGCCCCGCCGTCGCCCGCGCCTCGGCCACCGTTCGCCGGCGATAGACGCCGAGCGAGACCAGCGGTACCCCGGGCTTCCGTCCCACCAGCAGGTCGGCACCGGGCAGCTCGACATGGAAGACGCCCGAGGTCATGGCCCCTCGAACCCTGACAGGGGCCCGCGCGGGGATCTCCGGCTGCGGTGCCGGCGCCGGCATCACCCAGTCGAGCCGGCGGAAATGTTCGCCCAGACGTTCGGCAGCCAGGTGCTCCGTGGAATCCTGTGGGAGATGCGCGACGCCGGCGACCGCCTCCGGATCGAGCCACTCGCGCGCCACCCGTTGAACGGCCGCCCCGTCCACCGCGAGCAGCCGCTCGTACTCCTCCTCGAGGAGCTCGATCCCTCCCAGGGCCTCCGCCGCCGCCAGCGCCGTCGCGCGCCCTTCCGTGCTCTCCAGGCCCCGTGCCCAGCGCGCGCGCAGGAGGGTGCGCACCCGTCCGATATCCTGGTCGCCGGGCCCCGCTTCGCGGAGACGGATCACGCATCGCGCGATTTCCTCGAGCGCCGCGTCGAGCCGCCCCGGATCGAGCTCGGCACCGATGGAGAAGACACCGACTTCGGTCGGGGAGAAGTTCCAGGCCCCGACCGACGTGACAATTCCCGGCGCCCGGAGATTGCGGTAGAGCCACCCCGCCCGCCCCAGGCCGAGCACCGCCGCGGCGACGTCGAGTGCCGCGGCATCCGGATGCAGCGAGGGCACCGCGCGCCACCCCACCGCGAGATCGGCCCGCCGCACGTCCCCGCGCAGCGTGCGCGCCCGGACCTCTCGATGAGGCGGCTCCTCCGGCGAGGGATCGATCACCGCAAAGGCGGCGGGCCAGTTTTCGAAGAATTCACGCGCGCAGCCGATCGCCGCTTCGGGATCGAGATCCCCCGCCATCGCGACGATGCTGCGCCCCGGCACGTACCGGGACCGGTAGTAGGCGACAATCTCCTGGTGCGAAAGCGCCGCAAGATGGGATTCGGTGCCGATCCGCCAGCGCCGGATCCGGTGCCGGTCGTAGAGCAGCGCGTGCAGCGTTTCGCCGGTGAGGGCGGAGGGGTTGTCCTGCTTGCGCTTCGCTTCTTCGATGATCACCCGGAGCTCGCGGCGCAACTCCTCGGGATCGATCAGGCTCCGCCGGAGCGCGTCCGCGTGCAGATCGAGCGCGACCGGGAGCGCGACGGAGGGGAGAACGGTGTAGTAGGTCGTGTGATCGTAGCTTGTGAAGGCGTTGAGGTATCCGCCGGCCGCCTTCGTCTCCCGGGCTATCGCCCCGACCCCGCGCGTCGGCGTGCCCTTGAAGAGCATGTGCTCGAGGACGTGGCTCACCCCGATCTGGCGATCGGGCTCGTCGAAGAATCCGGCGCGGACATGACTCACCACCGCCACGGCGGGCGCCGTGGGATCTCGCTGCGCCAGGAGGACCAGGCCGTTGGACAGAACTTCCCGCCGCACCCCGGCGGTCCAGCGGAGGGTCACTGCACGATCCGCAACACTCCCGCTTCGGCGCTCCCGCGGATGAATGCCTCTGCGTCGGTGAGCGGGATGATCACGCCGGTCTCCTCCCGCCCACGCCGAGCCAGTCCCGCCATGAATTCCGAAAGCGACAGTTGCGCCGAAGCCTGTTCGTTGGCCTTGAGCTGAAGCAGAATCTCGTCCCAGGTTCCGCGCAGGCTCATTCCGGCGAGGGTCGTGACCAGGTGGCCCTCCGCCCTGCCGTGTTTCCGCATCATCCCGGGGACCTCGATGATCAGGGCGCCGAACAATTCCAGCTGGTGCGGGTCCCGCACGCCGCCATCGGCCTGCTGCGCCTCGATCTCGGCCAGAAGATCCTCCGTGGGATCCGACTCGGGGGCCAGTTCACCAAGGCGACCGAGCCAGGGCGCGAGCTCGAGATCATCGTCGGCCAGGCGGTAGAGCGTCTTCTTGAGCTCGATCGTGCGCCAGAGTCCCAGCTCGTCGAAGTGATCTTCCGGCTCACTCTTTTCGAAGTGCCCGAGCGCCGCTTCGCTCTCGCCGCGATCGTACAGCATGTTGGCGAGGTAAATCCGCGCCTCGGCGTACCGGGGATCGATCGCGAGCGTCCGGCGCAGCCAGAAGAACGCTGCTCCGTCGCGTCCCAGGCGGTGGGTCACGTATCCGAGGCAGGCGGCGGCTTCGGAGCACTCCGGCTCCGCGATCTGGGCCAGGTCGAAAAAGCGATACGCTTGCGCCAGCAGCCCGCTCCGGAAGAGCGCGCGGCCGGCCTGCAACATCATCTCATGGTCGTCCTGGAAGCCCAGCTGAAGGAGCCGCTCGAAGTTCCGGACCGCGCCCGCCTGGTCGCCGACCGCCAACAACGCCTCACCCATGCCGGCGAGTGCGTCTTCGTGATCGGCATCGAGGCTGAGTGCGGAATCGAAGGCACGCCGTGACCATGCGAATTCCTCGCGGGCCAGATAGGCGTAGCCCATCCCAATGTGTAGCTCGACCGCGCTGGGGTAGAGCGCGAGGCCGTCCTTCAGCGTTTCGAGTGCTTCGTCGTACCGTCCTTGGTTGTAGAGTTGGTGGGCCTGTTCATCGAAGTCGTCGGAGCTGAGAAAGGCATCCGACATCCGGTGGGCCTCCCGAAGGGGTTAGGTAAACATATGAAATGGATGGGCTTGAAACAAGTACCTAAAGTGAGGTGTCAGCTTCGCCAACCTTCAGCCTTCAGCACCTCTCTCTCACCGCTCGCTGCACTGCCGGTCCAGCCGCACCACGTTCACCCGCTGGGTCACCACAGTTAGCACTCCCTGGCGAAACGGTTTGCCCGGCGGAATCCGCGCCGTGACTTTGAGCGTGCGTTCCCAGCGCACCGGGCCGAGCTGCCGGTCCCACTCCAGACTCCCCGCTTCTTCCGTTTCGCGCCGCACCGGCACGGCGACGGAATCCTGCAATAACGTCGTGCTGTCGACGGCCGAGCCGCGGGTCCATCGATATTGCGTCCCCCGGGCGAGCGCACTGTCCGGCAACAGCGGGAAGAAGTCCGCGAGGAGGCCGCGAAGCTCGGCGATTTCGGCGACTTCGTCGGGGATGAATGGAGCGGCCCGGGAGACATAGCGACCGGTGTGGTCGAGGGTACCGCGCCAGCGCCCTCCGAGCAGTCCCTCGGCATCGGGGGTAATCCGGCCCTCGGGACCTTCGCGCCAGATGGCAAGCGAGTCGTACCAGGCGGTGAGCTCGATCAGCGAATCGGTCCCCGCGGCGCGGAGCATCAACACCCCGTCCCGCCCCGCCCGCTCCTCCCGAACCACCGCCCCGACCTTGCTGCGGATCTCGGTTCGGATCGCCTCGCGATATGTCGCGCAGGCAAGCTGTGCCGTGGTGTACCGGGCGAACCCATCTTGCCCACCCACCATCGGGAGGATGGCGAGCCACGCCGCGAGGCGTTTCCCGTTCACCGTTCACCGTGCACTGTTTACCGCTCACCGTTCACCCGGTTACGGCTACTCACCCGCCATAAAAGGATACCTGTAGTCCACCGGCGGCACGAACGTCTCCTTGATTGCCCGCGGCGACACCCAGCGCTGAAGATTGAGCATCGACCCCGCCTTGTCGTTGGTGCCGCTCGCGCGTGCGCCGCCGAACGGCTGCTGTCCGACCACAGCGCCGGTCGGCTTGTCGTTGACATAGAAGTTTCCCGCCGCCTGCCGCAGCGCCTCGGACGCTTCGATGACGGCGCGACGATCCTGCGCGAAGACGGCGCCGGTCAATGCGTAGGGGCTCGTGCTGTTGACCAGTCCGAGAGTCGACTTCCAGCTCTTGTCAGGGTAGACGTAGGTGGTCAACACCGGGCCGAAGAGTTCTTCGCACATCGTTCGATAGCCGGGGTCCTTCACCACCAGGAGCGTCGGCTCGATGAACCAGCCCTTCTTGTCGTCCGCGCCGCCGCCGGCCAGGATGGTGACGCCCCGATCCTTGCGCGCTTGATCCAGGTAGCCCTTGAGCTTGGCGAACGCCCGCGCATCGATCACGGCGCCCATGAAATTCCGAAAATCGGTGACGTCGCCCATCTTGATCTCGGCCATCATCTCGAGCGCCCGCCGCTTTACCGCCGGCCAGAGGCTCTGCGGGATATAGGCGCGGCTCGCGGCGCTGCACTTCTGGCCCTGGTACTCGAACGCGCCGCGCACCATCGCCACCGCGAGCGCGTCCGCGTCGGCGCTGGGGTGCGCCACGATGAAATCCTTGCCGCCGGTTTCGCCGACGATGCGCGGGTACGAGGCGTAACCTTCGAGTCCCGCCGCGACGCCCTTCCACAGCGACTGGAAGACCGCCGTGGACCCGGTGAAGTGGATCCCCGCGAGGTGGCGGTCGGCCAGGACTCGCGCGGTGACCTGTTGCGATTCGCCGGGGATGAAGTTGATCACGCCGGGGGGAAGACCCGCTGCCTCGAAGAGTCGCATCACGAAATAGTTGCTCAGCGCCGCCGTGGCCGCCGGCTTCCAGACCACGGTGTTCCCCATGAGCGCGGGGGCGGAGGGAAGGTTGGCCCCGATCGCGGTGAAATTGAACGGCGTCACCGCATACACGAAACCCTCGAGCGGGCGGTGATCGAGCCGATTCCAGAATCCCGGCGGAGACACCGGCTGCTCGGCGTACACCCGTTCGGCAAAGTGGACGTTGAACCGCAGGAAATCGATGATCTCGCACGCGGAATCGATTTCGGCCTGGAACACCGTCTTGCTCTGACCCAGCATCGTGGCCGCGTTGAGACGCTGCCGCCACGGTCCCGCCAGCAGCTCCGCCGCTTTCAGAAACACCGCCGCGCGGTCTTCGAAGCGCCACGCTCCCCAGTCCCGCTGGGCGCGCCGCGCGGCGGCGATCGCATTCCCGATCGCCCGTCCATCGGCCTGCTGGGTCGTCGCGAGGTGATGCGCGTGCCGGTGCGGAGCGACAACCTTGACGGTCTTCCCGGTTCGAAGATCCTGCCCGTTGACGATGACCGGGATCTCGGTCACGCTCCCACCGAGCGCTTTGAGCTCCGCCTTGAGTGCCGCGCGCTCCGGATTGCCGGGGGCGTACGTGAGGATCGGCTCGTTGCGCGGGGGCGGGATATTCGACGTGCCATTCATTTCGGAACCCATGGCGATGGTGAACGGTGAACGGGAACGGCCGCTAGCTGATAGCCGATAGCGCTTTATGGTAACAATGTCTCCCCTCCGCCGCTCCCCGTTACAGCGGGCCTTTCCAGCAGCCGAAACCCGGCCTTGTCCAGAATCTCCCGGCCGGCCGGCGAAAGCACGAAGCGCGCGAACGCGCGCGCCGATTCCGGATGCGGCGCGTCCCGGGGGATCGTCAGCGCATAGACGATCGGCTCGCCCCGAAACTCCACGGAGTCGCCGGCCTCGCGATGCGGGCCCGGGAGCCGGATCGCCGCCATCGCGTACTCCGCCGCACGGGCGGCGTCGCTGAGGTCAATCGCAGCGGGAAGCTCGACCCGGCGGAGGCCGGCGGTCCCCGCCAGGGACCGATAGGACCAGGCATAGTCCAGCTCGCCGGCCTGCACCAGCCCGAGCAGCTGGGCCTCGTTCGGCCGCACGAATCGCGGGTCCAGCGCCTCGAGGAGCCGGCGGGCGAGACCGGGCTCGCCGTAGTGGCGCTCGGCGAGCTGGAGAACCATGAGCGAGCGGTAGCCATTCGGGTCGAGCGCAGGATCCGCGCTGCCCCACCGTACCCCTGGGCGCAGCAGGATTCGCCACCAGTTCTCGCCGTTGATCTCCTCCGCCCCGGCCGACCGGTCGGAGTACGCCAGAACCATCGCGTTGGAGGCGAAGGTCACATACCAGGTGGTGTAGGTCGGCATGAGCAGCTTCGCGATCACACCGTGATCGGCCACCGCCAGCACATCGGGGATCTTGCCAAGCTCGGTAAGCTTGCGCGCGGCTTCGAGGCTTCCGGAGCTTTCCTGCCGGGGCTCGATGCCGGGATGCTCCCGTGCAAATGCCGCGAGAAGCTCCCGAAAAGGATAGGCGAGGCTCCCGGCGGTGAAAACCGTGAGCTGTCCCGTCACCCCCGGCGAGGCCGGGGAACACGCCGCGAGCACCAGCGGAACCAGGTATCTGCCAGCGCGCATCGGGCGGCTTCGCGATCGGGGAAAAAGGGTGACGCCGGTCCCCGAAGATAGCGTCGCCGAGTATATTGCGGACTCCGGCATGAATCGATTCTCGATGAGGCAAGCCCATGCGTCGTGAGATCCTGGCCGCCCTGGCGGTGTTCTCGATGGGAGCGTGCCGCTCCTACGACAATTACTCGCCGCTGGTGGACCAGGACGGGCTCATCCCCGCCGAGCAGTTCGCCCGCTACGGCCGACAGCAGGCCGAGGTGGTTGCCATCGGCCGGGCGCTCGCCGAGTGGCGAACGACCGCGGATGCGGTCGGCGCGGCGGAGCAGACCAACGCTGCCGCCTGCTTCGCCAAGCGCTTTCCCGACGTCGAAACGGTGGAAGCCGATCCGCACGGCCATCGCCTTACGGTAAGGTTCACCACTGGGTGGCGCGTGGGGATCCTGCCGATTCCCGGAAGCACCGCGCCCGAAGCGACGCCGGGCATCTCGCCGCCGGGAGCCAGCCCCTGCACGTGACCGCGTATTGCCAAGTCACCACCGCGGTCGATGAGGAGTCCGCCGCGGAAGATCTGGCAGCCACCATCGTCAGAGAACGACTGGCTGCCTGCGCGCAGATCCTCGGGCCGGTCCGGAGCGTCTATCGGTGGGAAGGCGAGATCCGGCGCGCCCGCGAATGGCTGATCGTCGCCAAGACCACGGACGCCCGGCTCCCCGAACTCACCGCCCGAATCCGGGCGCTCCACGGGTACGAGGTGCCGGAAATCGTGGCGCTCCCCATTGCCGCGGGCGACCCGGCGTACTTGAGCTGGGTTCAGCGCGAGACCACGCCCATCACCCCGGAGCCGCGATGAGCGACGCCACGTCATCCCGCTGGGACGACTACCTCGATGTATTCGCTTCGCCCGGCAGGCTCTTCGAGCGCCGCAGCGACGGCAAATTCGGCCACGCCATGCTGGTGTTCATCGTCGCCGCGGCGGTCCTCTACTTCGCGACCCGCACCGCCATGCAGCCGATCATGGATGCCGAGTTCGAGCGCGGGATGGCGGCCAATCCGAATCTGACGCACGAGCAGATGGAAGCCGGGCGAAAATTCGCCGGGATCTTCGGAGGCGTTTTCATCATCCTCGGCACTCCGATCATGATACTGATCCTCGGCGGCGCGATCTGGATCGCCGCACGGATCGTGGGCAAGAGCCCGAGTTACTCCCAGGGCGCGACCATCGCCACTTTCGCCATGTTCCCGCGGCTGGTGGATTCGGTGGTGAGCGCGGTGCAGGCCCTCCTGATGGATGAGGCGTCACTCAACTCGCGCTACAAGGTGAGCCTTGGCGTGGGGCGGTTCCTGGACCCCGATAATGGAGTGCTGCTCGCGCTGGTCGGCCGGCTCGATGTGTTCACCATCTGGGTCACCGCGCTCATCGCGATCGGGATCAAAATCATGACCAAGGCGACTACCGGTCAGGCGGTGGCGGCTGCGGCAGTCGTCTGGCTGGTGGGCGCCCTCCCCACCCTGTTGCAGGCGCTCCGCGCCGGCTGAACCGCCGGACCGAATCCCGCGCTGCGGGGAATTCGTCTGGCCAGGATGATTCATGAGCCGCTCACGCAAAACTCTGGTGACACTCGCGATTCTCGCCTTCATCGCTTTTCTGGCGTGGAGCACGCTGACAGCCCAGAAAGTGGAGTGTGAAGTGTGTGTCGAATTTGCAAATGGTCGGAATTGCGCCACCGCCACCGCTGCGACCGAGCGGGAGGCGGCCCAAAGCGCGCAAAGCACGGCCTGTGGCCCGCTTGCGATGGGTATGACGGCCTCAATCGCTTGTGGAAATGCGCCACCTACTCGTCGCCAATGTCGCGTCCGATAACGGCATGACGTATGCATCAACGGACCGGCAACTCCCGCAGCAGCGAGGGGACATGGTGAAGGACGAGCGGCAGCTGACGATCCGCGAGATGGACGAAGGTGAGGAGTTCGCCTCCTGGCTGAACGATCTCACCGACCGGTACGAAGAGGGTGACGCCGACGAAGCGGTCGAGGAGCGTCACCTCGTCCTCTCCGATGAAATTGGTGACTGGATCGGCGGACTCCGCTGGTCGCTGCGCGGCGGCGTGGCCCAGATCATCGACATCGGCGTCCTCCCGAGAGAGCGTCACCAGGGCCACGCGCACCGGCTCCTGGCTGCCTTCGAGGAACGGGCCGTCGAGCAGGACGCCCATCTTCTCGAGTTCTGGACCGACTTCATCGGCGAAGAAGACCTCCTCGGAGCGCTCGGCTGGCACCGCGTCGTTCGCCGGGACGGCTACATCGGTGGCCGCACCTGGTATCTTCTCGAAAAGCTCCTCGCATCCTGATCTACTGGATTGATTTCGTAGTTCGTGGCATGGCCCTCCTCGCGGTGAGTGGCGCGGTCGTAATCGCCGCCACCCACTGGGCCGTGCGGTCGCACCACCTGCGCTCATCGGGATGGTGGCCGCGCTGGGTTCGGAGCTGGAGCGATCCGGTGCTGCGTCCCTTCGAGCGACGCATGCTCAGCTGGGGCGGGAACCCCCAGGACGCCCCGCTCTGGCTTGCCGGCGCCACGCTCCTGGCCGCGCTTGCGGTGATCCTGCTCGAGGGCTGGCTGGTCGGGAGTATCAGGACCCTTGGCGCCATGCGCGGAGCAGGCCCCGCCGCGTGGCTCCACTTCATCATCTCCGGCGCCACATCGCTGGTCATGGCGGCGATCATGATCCGGGTCATCGCCTCCTGGCTGGGGGCGGGGCGACACCGGCGCTGGATGCGTCCCGTTTACTTCCTGACCGACTGGATCGTCGAGCCGATTAGACGGCGCCTCCCCCCGATGGGCGCGATCGACCTCAGTCCGGTTGCGGCCTACCTGGTGCTCTTCCTGCTTCGCGAAATCCTCCTGAGCGCGCTCCGCTGATACCCATCCAGGCCGTGCCCGGTGGAATTCTCCTCCAGCTTCACGTACAGCCTGGAGCGTCGAGGACGGAGCTGGCGGGGAGGCACGGCGACGCCCTGAAGATCCGGGTAGCTTCCCCGCCATCGGACGGGAGAGCCAACCAGGAGCTGATTCGGTATCTCTCGACGATACTTGGAGTACCGCGAGCGAGCGTGACCCTGGTGAGGGGGGAGACCGGCCGGCGGAAGGTCGTGTCCGTGGGGGGGGTAACCCGGCAGGATGCCGCCCGCCGTCTCGGAATAGAGGATGCTCCGGCATGAGTGAGTCGCGGTATCACCGGCATCCGGCCCTGCGACTCTATTCCCCCTTCCCTTTTGCCCCTTCCCCTCTCAACTTTCGGTGACCGGGACAACTGTTCGTGGCGATTTGCGCTGATTGCGGCCACGTTAAACAAACGCTAAAACGCTGCCCGGGGCCATTTTAGCTTCGGGATTCGTCTTTCCTATGAGGCGTGCTGTCATGCTGGATCCATCGGAGTCCGCCGCACGAATCGCCCGGCTGGCGCGCCTGGAGGCGCTCCTGGCCGAGCGCATCCTCGTGCTCGACGGCGCGATGGGCACCATGATCCAGGGGCACCACCTCTCCGAGGCGGATTATCGCGGCGACCGCTTTGCCGACTGGCCGGTCGATCTCAAGGGGAACAACGACCTGCTGTCGATCACGCGGCCGGAGGTCATTCGGGGGATTCACACCGAATACCTCGAGGCGGGCGCCGACATCATCGAGACCAACTCCTTCAATTCGACCGCCATCTCCATGGCGGATTACCGGATGGAGGGGTTGGCGACGGAGCTCAATCATGCGGCGGCTCGGCTGGCCCGCGAGGCGGCCGACGGGTTCGAGCGCGCCGACCCATCACGCCCGCGCTATGTCGCAGGCGTGCTCGGCCCCACCAGCCGCACCGCTTCGATTTCGCCGGACGTCAACGACCCGGGCTTCCGCAACGTCACGTTCGATCAGCTGGTCGCGGCCTATACCGAGTCCACCGCGGCGCTGGTCGAAGCCGGCGTCGATCTGCTCCTCGTCGAAACGATCTTCGATACGCTGAACGCCAAAGCGGCCCTGTTCGCCATCGACACCTGGCAGGCCACTCACGGTGTGCGCCTGCCGGTCATGATCTCGGGCACCATTACCGACCAGAGCGGCCGCACCCTCTCGGGCCAGACGGCGGAGGCATTCTGGCATTCGGTAATGCATGCCCGCCCCCTCTCGATCGGGCTGAACTGTGCGCTGGGTGCGCGGGCGCTCAGGCCCTATGTGCAAGAGCTCGCCCGGGTCGCGCCGGCCTACCTCAGCACCCACCCCAACGCCGGCCTCCCCAATGAATTCGGCGGGTACGACGAGACACCGGAGATGATGGCTGGGGTGCTTCGGGAATTTGCCGAGCACGGATTCCTCAACATCGTGGGAGGCTGCTGCGGCACCACGCCGGCGCACATCCGGGCGGTGGCCGATGCGGTCGCGGGGCTGCCTCCGCGCGTCCGCCCCGCGCCGCCGTCCCGCCTCCGCCTCTCGGGACTCGAGCCGCTCACGATCGGCCCCGACACGCTGTTCGTGAACATCGGCGAGCGCACCAATGTCACCGGCTCCCGGCGATTCGCGTCGCTGATTCTGGAGGGCAAGTACGATGCGGCGCTGCAGGTGGCCCGCCAGCAGGTCGAGAACGGCGCGCAGATGCTCGACGTCAACATGGACGAGGGCCTGCTCGACTCCCAGGGGGCCATGGCGACCTTCCTGCGGCTGATCGCGGCGGAGCCGGACATCAGCAAGGTCCCGATCGTCATCGATTCCTCCAAGTGGTCGGTTATCGAGGCCGGCCTCAAATGGGTCCAGGGTCGCGGCGTGGTCAACTCGATTTCCCTCAAGGAGGGTGAAGCGGAATTCCTCCGGCAGGCCGCGCTGGTACGCCGGTACGGCGCCGCGGTGATCGTCATGGCCTTCGACGAGGAGGGTCAGGCCGACACCGCGGAGCGGAAGGTCGGCATCGCGCGGCGCGCCTGCCGGCTGCTGGTCGAGCGCGCCGGCTTCGCGCCCGAAGACATCATCCTCGACCCCAACATCTTCGCGATCGCCACCGGTATCGAGCTCCACGACAACTATGCCATGGAGTATTTCGAAGCGACCCGGCGGATCAAGGCGGAGCTTCCCGGCGTGAAGGTGAGCGGCGGGGTGAGCAACGTCTCCTTCTCCTTCCGCGGCAACGACCCGATCCGGGAAGCGATCCACACCGTCTTCCTCTACCACGCCATTCGCGCCGGCATGGACATGGGCATCGTGAACGCCGGCGCGCTTCCCATCTACGACGATATCCCCGCCGAGCTGCTGGTGCGGGTCGAGGATGTGGTGCTCAACCGGCGTCCCGACGCGACCGAACGCCTGCTGGCGGTGGCCGACCAGGTCAAGGGCAAGACGACCGGCAAGGGCACCGATCTCACCTGGCGGGAGCTGCCGGTACGCGAGCGACTCATGCACGCGCTGGTCGAGGGGATCGACGCCTACGTCGTGGAGGACACCGAGGAGGCCCGCCGCGCGCTGGGCCGACCGATCAACGTGATCGAGGGACCGCTGATGGACGGGATGAACGTCGTCGGCGACCTCTTCGGCAGCGGCAGGATGTTTCTTCCCCAGGTGGTGAAGAGCGCCCGGGTGATGAAGAAGGCCGTCGCCTACCTGGTGCCGTTCCTCGAGGAGGAGAAGCGCGCACTGAGTGCCGCGGGAGGGCCGGGCGCCGCGCCGGCCAGGCCGAAAGGCAAGGTCCTCATGGCCACGGTCAAAGGCGATGTCCATGACATCGGCAAGAACATCGTCGGCGTCGTGCTCCAGTGCAACAACTACGAGGTCATCGACCTCGGCGTGATGGTGCCCTGCGCGAAGGTTCTCGAAACCGCCCGGCGCGAAAAGGTCGATCTCATCGGCCTCTCCGGGCTGATCACTCCGTCGCTCGAAGAGATGGCCTTCGTCGCGGAGGAAATGGCGCGCGAGGGATTCGAAGTGCCACTCCTCATCGGCGGAGCTACGACCTCACGCGTGCATACCGCGGTCAAAATCGCCCCCCGCTATCCCCACGCCGTAGTGCACGTCCTCGATGCCTCGAGGGCCGTCGGGGTCGCCGGGAGTCTGCTGAGCGACACCATGCGAGCCGGATTCGAGGAGGATGTGAAGACCGAATACGCCGAGATCCGGCGCGCGCGCGCGGAGCGGAGCGCGGGCGACCGGCTCGGGACTCTGGCCGAGGCCCGGGCCGCGCGATTCGTCCCCGCCCCCCAGGCGGTCCCGCCGCGCCCGGCGTTTCTCGGAGTGCGCGGCTTCGACGACTATCCGCTGCAGGAGCTGGTGGACCGGATCGACTGGACCCCGTTTTTCCAGACCTGGGAGCTTCCAGGACACTACCCTGCGATTCTCGAAGATCCGCTGACGGGGAGCGCGGCGCGGCCGCTCTTCGAAGATGCGAAGCGACTGTTGCAGCAGATCGTCTGCGGCCGGCTGCTCCGCGCCCGCGCGGTGGTCGGCTTCTGGCCCGCCGCCGCGTCGGGGGACGACATCGAGCTCTATACCGATGACGCCCGTTCGACGCAGCGCGCCGTCGTGCACACACTGCGGCAGCAGATGGCCAAGTCGGCGGGGCGGCCCAATCTTGCGCTTGCCGACTACGTGGCGCCGCGCGAGTCGGGGCGCCACGACTATATCGGCGGATTCGCGGTCACCGCGGGACACGGGCTCGCCGAGCTGGTGGCCGGCTTCGAGCAGGCCAACGACGACTACTCGGCGATTCTCGCCAAGGCGCTGGCAGACCGGCTTGCGGAGGCGCTTGCCGAGCGGATGCACGAGCGGGTGCGCCGGGAGTTCTGGGGATACGCCCCCGGCGAGACCCTGACCAACGAACAGCTGCTGCAGGAGGGCTATCAGGGCATCCGGCCCGCGCCCGGATATCCCGCCTGCCCCGACCACACGGAAAAGCAGATCCTCTTCGATCTGCTCGACGCGGAGGCTCACACCGGCATTCGCCTCACCGAGAGCTTTGCCATGATGCCGGCCGCCGCGGTGAGCGGCTGGTATTTCTGGCACCCGGACGCCCGGTACTTCGGGGTCGGCAAGATCGGACGGGACCAGGTCGAAGACTACGCGCGTCGCAAGGGTATGCCCGTCGAGACGGTGGAACGGTGGCTTGCACCGAATCTTGGCTACGAGCGGGGGACCGCGTGACGACGCTGCGCGAGCTCATCGCCGACGGCCGCACCCATCTGTTCGATGGCGCCATGGGCACGGTGCTCTACGGACGCGGCGTATTCCTCAACGTCTGTTACGACGAGCTCAGCCTTCGGCAGCCCGAGATGCTCCGCGAAATTCATCGCGAGTACGTCAAGGCGGGCGCCGAGCTCATCGAGACCAATACCTTCGGCGCGAATCCTCGCAAGCTCGCCCAGTACGGCCTTGCCGCGGACACCGAGTCGATCAACCGGGCGGCTGCCCAGGTCGCGCGGAGCGCCGCCGGCACCCGGGCCGCGGTGGTAGGGGCCATCGGTCCCCTCGGCATTCGGATCGAGCCGTTCGGCGAAACCTCGGTGGCGGAAGCGAGCGCGGATTTCGAGCGACAGGCGCGCGGCCTCCTGGAGGGCGGCGTCGACGGTTTCATCCTGGAGACGTTCAGCGATGTCGAGGAGCTTCGCGCTGCCTTCGTCGCGATCCGCCGGGTCTCCGACCTGCCCATCATCGCCCAGATGACGATCGGCACCGACGGCCGAACCCACTACGGGACCGAGCCGGCCGTCTTCGGCCCGATCCTCGAGCAGATGGGGGCCGACGTCATCGGAGTGAATTGCTCAGTCGGCCCTCACGGGGTCCTCGAAGCGGTGGAGCAGCTCGCCCCGGTGGTCACGGTGCCCATCTCGGCACAGCCCAACGCCGGGCTCCCGCGCGACGTCGGAGATCGCAAGATGTACATGGCGTCCCCGGAATACATGGGCACCTACGCCAAGCGCATCGTCGAAGCCGGCGCCCGATTCGTCGGAGGGTGCTGCGGCACGACCCCCGACCATATCAAGGCAATGGCGGGTTTCGTACACTCAGTGGCGCCGCGCCATGTGAGTTCGGTCCCCGCGGCCGAACAGGCGGCAACCGGCGTGGATCCACTACCGCTCGCCGAGCGCTCGCATTACGGATCAAAGCTCGCCTCGGGCGAGTTCATCACCACGGTGGAGATCGTTCCGCCGAAGGGGGTAGACCCGGGCCCGATGTTCGAGCAGTGCCGGGCGCTCAAGGCCGCTGGGGTGGACGCGGTCAATGTGCCGGACGGTCCACGCGCGCAGAGCCGGATGGGAGCGCTGCTCTCCGGCCTGATGATCGAACGGGAGGTGGGTCTCGAATCAGTGGTGCATTACGCCTGCCGCGACCGGAACCTGCTGGGGATGCTTTCCGATCTGCTGGGCGCCGCGGCGGCGGGGCTCCGCAATCTCCTCCTCGTCACCGGTGATCCGCCGAAGATGGGACCCTATCCCGATGCCACGGCGGTTTTCGACATCGATGCGATCGGGCTCACCAACCTCGTCGCGCGACTCAATCGTGGCCTCGATCCCGGACACAACCCGATCGGCGCCCCGACGAAGTTCGTGATCGGGGTTGGGGTGAACCCCGCAGCGCCGGATCTCGAGCGCGAGCTCCGGCGGTTCCACTGGAAAGTCGAAGCGGGCGCCGAGTTCGCCATTACCCAGCCGGTATTCGATCTCGACCAGCTCGACCGGTTTCTGAAACAAGTCGAATCCTTCCGGCTCCCCATCATCGGGGGCATCTGGCCGCTCGTTTCGCTCAGGAACGCGGAGTTTCTCGCCAACGAAGTCCCCGGCGTCACCGTACCCGACGCGATTCTCTCGAGAATGCGGCGCGCGAGCGAGCGTGGCCGAGAGGAGGCCCTGGCGGAGGGGGTGACGATCGCGCGGGAAATGCTGACCGCCGTGCGCGACCGGCTCAGCGGCGCGCAGGTGTCGGCGCCGCTGGGCAGGGTGCCGGTTGCGCTTGAAGTACTTCGTTAAGGCAATGGGCAGTGGGCAACGCGACAAGCTAGGGTCTTGCTGGACCGTTTTTGAGTGCCCGGTGCAGGGCCGTCAGCATGCGTGCGACTTCCGCAGACAGGTCGAGCATTCGATCCACAGTCTCATGCAAACGCGGCTCGATCCTGCGGAACATCAACAAGTACGTCTCTGTTTCGCATCGGGACCCGTTGGCAATCGCGACGAACCGCATGTAATCCCCTCGACTCCTGCGACCGTAACCTTCGGCGATATTCGAAGGAATTGAAGCAGCCGCCCGTTGCAGTTGATTGACCAACGCAAAAAACCTAGGCCCCCGCCGCGCATCACAGAATTGGTGAATTCCCACGGCCAGATCCATTGCCTTGTCCCATACGACCAAGTCTCGGTACGTTCGTATTGGTAGGCGAGGCATTCGGACATGATATCGGTTCGTTACCCAGAGCTGGGGACCCTTTCGCCGCCCCGTGGATCCTTCTGCCATTGCCTACTGCCTACTGCCTACTGCCTGTGGTATGAAAGGCCGCAAATGTCGGATATCCTGACCGCCGCACCGGCGCTCACAATTCTGTCGGAAGAAGAGGAGCTCTTCCGCCGGACCGTGCGCGAGTTCGCGGAAAATGAAGTTCGTCCGCATGTGGCCGAAATGGACGAGGCCGGAAAGTTCCGCCCCGATCTGATCGAAAAATTCTTCGAGCTCGGACTCATGGGAGTGGAAGTGCCGGAGCAGTGGGGCGGCGCGGGGGGATCGATCTTCCTCGCGATGCTCGCGATCGAGGAGCTCGCGCGGGTCGACGCCTCCGCCGCGATCTACGTGGATGTCCATAATACGCTGGTGAACAACGCGATTCTCCGCTGGGGCAGCGAAGAGCAGAAAGCCAGGCTCTTCCCCCGGATGACCGCGGGATTGCTCGGTGCCTTCGCCCTCTCCGAGCCCGGCAGCGGAAGCGATGCCTTTGCCCTGCAGACAAAGGCGGAGCGGAGCGGTGACGGCTGGGAGCTCACCGGTACCAAATTCTGGATCACCAACGGCGCCGAAGCGGGGATCTTCATCGTCTTCGCCAACACTGATTTCTCCAAGGGCTACAAGGGCATCACCGCATTCCTGGTCGAACGTGGCTTCGAGGGATTCGCCGTCGGGAAGAAGGAATCGAAGCTCGGCATTCGCGCCTCGAGCACCTGCGAGCTGATCCTGGAGCGCTGTAAGGTCCCCGATGCGAACGTCCTGGGTCCGGTCGGGCTCGGGTATAAGATTTCGATCGAGACGCTCAACGAGGGCCGGATCGGAATCGGCGCCCAGATGGTGGGCATCTCCCAGGGGGCGCTCGAAGCCGCGCTCGCCCATGTGAAGGAGCGGAAACAGTTCGGGAAGCCGATCGTAGAGTTTCAGGGAGTGCAGTTCCAGCTTGCGCAAATGCGGACCGACCTCGAGGCGGCGCGTCTCATCGTATACAATGCCGCTCGTCTTAAGGATGGGGGAAAGGCGTTTGCCACCGAGGCAGCCATGGCCAAGCTGTTCAGCTCCCAGGTGGCAGACAAGATTACCTCCAACGCGCTGGAGCTGTTCGGCGGTTATGGGTATTCGAAGGAATATCCCGCGGAGAAGTTCTATCGGGATGCCAAGATTGGCACGATTTATGAGGGTACGAGCAATATGCAGCTGATGACAGTTGCCAAATCAATGCTGAAACCCTGACGGGAAACTGATGGCTCAGGCGCGGTTACGCTTCACCTTCTCGCTCTTTGTCGGCTTCCTGACGGCGGCTGCCCCGGCTCGGCCGCAGGCGGCCCCGGTACTTTCTGCCGGACTGTTGCAGGGTCAACTCGACGCATGGTACGCCCGAGCGGCACGCGCCACCAAAGGGACCTGGGGAATCGCCGTCGCGACCCAGGATGGCCAGCTCCTCTGGGGAGTCCAGCCCACCAGGGCCATGATTCCCGCCTCCACCGTGAAGGTGTTCACCACCGGCTACGCCCGTTCGGTGCTCGGGAGTAATGCCCGGCGTCACACCAAGGTCGTCGGCTCCGGGCACACCGACTTCGCGACTGGCGAATGGATGGGCTCCTGGGCGCTCGAGCTCAATGGCGACGTGACGCTCGAGCGACCGACCCACGGCGGCCCCACTCTCTCCGACCTTGCCCGTCAGCTCTATGTCTCCGGGATCCGTCGGTTGGTCGGTCCGCTCAAGGTGGTCAGCTCGGACGGCATCGCAGGGGCGTCATATCCGGCTGCCTGGAGCCCGCGCCACAAGGGGCGAGTCTTCGCGCCCGTGATCGGCTCCCTCACCCTGGCCGAAAACGTCCTCAGCTTCTCCATCGCACCCGGCCGCAAAGTTGGCGAGAAGCCGCGCGTGGTGGGAGAATCCCCGATGGGAGTCAGTGACCTCGTCGAGATTCGCGCTCGAACCGTGAAGGGCCGGTCCTCTCGCCTCCGGTATCAGACAGCTCCCGGCGGCCGCTATATCGTCAACGGTACCATCGGAACCCGCGCCCGTGTTCGGAGATTTACCAGCACGACGCATGACCTCCTTGCGCTCCTCGAGGTCAGCTGGGCCCGCGCGCTCCGCCTCGCCGGGGTTGAATGGCAGCGGGCCAGCAGCATCGGTGCCCCGGTGGTATTTGCCGCGCCGCAGGTTCTGGCCGAAGTGAACTCACAGCCCTTCGACTCGATCGCGACCGAGGTCAACCGGCGTAGCCTGAACATCGGCGCCGAGCTGATGCTCCGGTGGGCGGGTGGAGACGACACTGCCGCCGACCGCCTCACCGCGCACGTTCAGGAGGTCACCGGCGACCCGACGATCCGGCTGGTCGATGGCAGCGGGCTGTCGCACGACGACCGCGCCTCACCCATGGCATTCGTGTCGTACCTGACGCGCTTTCCCCTTTCCCCGGCTGGCCGTGGCTTCCCCATGCTCCTTCCGACCAACGGAACCGGGACATTGAGGAAGCTCGCCAAGGGCCTGCCGGGACCGGGGGTCGTACGGGCCAAGACCGGGACATTGGGGGACGTCGCCACGCTGACCGGGTACCTGGGCCGGCCCGATGGGGTGCTGGTCATCTCCCTCATGTACAACGGTCCCCGCGTCCAGGCGGCCCGGCAGCAGCAGTGGAAGCTCTTCCGCCTCCTCGGCGCCAAAGGAGTGATCATCCCCCAGGACAGCCTGGACGCCGCCGGTCAGCTGGGCAGCGACGGCGCCGAGCCTCCCGCCGTCCCCTGAGAGTCGTCCCGCCCTGTTTCAACCCCAGGTGTTGAGGAATTCGGCGGGTTGTATTAGTATTGTTGGATGCCGGGTGCTTTTTTTGAGCATCCGAGCAGGCTTCGGGAACGATGCATGGGGGTCGCTCTCATGGCGACCCCCTTTGTTGTTCAGCCGGCCACCCGGATAGTCCGGGAGTTCGGTGGAGCCCCCCGGCGCGACGGGAACCCTCGCGATTACATGTAGTCGGTCAGTACCGTTTCGGCACTCCGATTACACACACCACAGGAGTAGGAAATGCGTACGACCGGCACAGTGAAGTGGTTCAACGACGCCAAGGGTTTCGGATTCATCACCCCCGAGAACGGCGAGAAGGACTGCTTCGTCCATCACTCGGCCATCCAGGACAAGGGATTCCGGTCCCTGGCCGAGGGTGAACGCGTGGAGTTCACGATCGTGCAGGGCCAGAAGGGCCCCGCGGCCGAGAACGTCGTCAAGATCGCGAAGTAACTTTCGCGGCCAGGCAAGAGTATCGGCCGGTTCGACTATGTCGGGCCGGCCGATGCTGTGTCCCGCAGGAATCCCGTAACAACGCACGAGGAAGCCATGATTGAAGTTACGATCGGCGATGGCGACCGTCTCGACGGCGCCCTCAAGGCCTTCAAGAAGAAGGTCATCAAGGCGGGCATCCTGAAGGATCTCCGCGCCAAGCGCCACTATCTCAAGCCCAGCGAAGCGAAGAAGCTGAAGTCCGCCGCCGCACGCCGCCGCAAGCGGAAGGCCGCCCGCTTCTAGCAGAATCGGGGCACCGCCGGTAGCTTTCTCGACCCGAGAATCGCAGGGCCGATGCCCCTCCTGAAGGACAACCTCGAGAGTGCGCTTGCCGGCCGCTACGCGGTCGAGCGGGAGGTCGGTCGGGGCGGTATGGCTACCGTCTACCTGGCCCGGGACCTCAAGCATCACCGTCCCGTCGCGGTCAAGCTCCTCCACCCCCACATCGCCGCGCATCTCGGCACCGACCGCTTCCTCCGCGAAATCCAGATCGCGGCGCGGCTGAGTCACCCCCATATCCTGACGCTGATCGACTCGGGCGAGGCCGAGGGCCTCCTCTACTACATCATGCCCTTCGTCCAGGGTGAATCCCTTCGCGACCGGATGGTGCGAGGCAAGCTCCCGATCGAGGAAGCGCTCCAGATCGCCCGCCATGTCGCCAGCGCGCTCGGATACGCCCACAACCAGGGCGTCGTCCACCGGGACATCAAGCCGGAAAACGTGATGCTGTACGAGGGCGAGGCGATGGTCACCGACTTCGGCATCGCGAAGGCGGTGAGTGCAGCCGGCGCCGAGAATCTGACCCAGACGGGGTCGACCGTCGGCACTCCCGCCTACATGAGTCCGGAGCAGGCATCGGGTGAGGCCGACCTCGACGGCCGGAGCGATCTCTACAGCCTCGGCTGCATGGTCTACGAGATGCTGGCCGGCGTCCCGCCCTTCACCGGGTCGAACGCGCAGGCCATCATCATGAAGCGGTTCTCGGAGAAGCCGGCGCCGATCCGCACCGTGAGCCCTGAAGTACCGGACACCGTCGAGAGGGCGTTGGCCCGCGCGATGGAGCGGCAGCCGGATGACCGCTACGCGACGACGTTGCAGTTCGCGCAGGCTCTCGCCGTTCCCGGAATCTCGACGACGCCCTCGGGTCCCCGCCCGGTGACGGCCAGCATGCCCGCCGCGCCGAAAGCCGCGAAGTCGATCGCGGTGCTCCCGTTTGCCGACATGAGCCCCGAGAAAGACCAGGATTACTTCACCGACGGGATCGCGGAAGAAATCATCAATGCGTTGAGCAAGATCCAGGCACTCCGGGTTGCCTCGCGCTCGTCCGCCTTCGCGTTCAAGGGGAAGAACCAGGACATTCGCGAAGTGGGTGAAAAGCTGGGCGTGAATACCGTGCTCGAGGGGAGCGTGCGAAAGTCGGGAAACCGGCTCCGCATCACCGCGCAGCTGATCAACGTGGTCGACGGCTACCACCTCTGGTCGGATCGCTACGACCGGCAGTTGGAGGATGTCTTCGCGGTTCAGGATGAGATCGCCGACGCGATCGTCAAGGCGTTGCGGGTCGTGCTGAGCGAGGGGGAAAAGCGCGCCATCGAGCAGGCCCGGCCCGAAAACGTCCAGGCGTACGAGTATTACCTCCGCGGCCGGCAGTTCGTCCACCAGTACCGCGAGAAGAGCCTGCAGTTTGCCCGCCGGATGTTCCAGCGCGCCATTGAAGTCGATCCCGGCTTTGCCAAAGCCTACGCCGGCCTGGCCGACTGCAGCTCGATGCTGTTCAACTGGTGGGACGCGGTGGAGGCCAATCTGCACCAGGCGGATAGCGCAAGCAAGAAGGCGCTCGAGCTCGCGCCGGAGTTGGCCGAAGCGCATGCGTCACGGGGTTTCGCGCTCACGCTGAGTAAGCGTTACGCGGAAGCCGAATCTGAATTCGAGACCGCGATCCGGCTCGATCCAACTCTATTCGAAGCCTACTACTTTTACGCCCGAACCTGTTTCGAGCAGGGCAAGCTCGAGCGGGCGGCCGAGCTCTTCGAAAAGGCGGCCGAGGTTCGGCCGGAGGACTTCCAGGCGCTCGGCTTGTGCTCGCAGGTGTATTCCGGGCTCGGGCGGCAAGCCGAAGCCGACGACGCTCGCCGGCGGACCGTGCAGCGGGTCGAAAAGCATATCGAGCTGAATCCCGACGACGCCCGCGCCCTCTACTTCGGCGCCGGCGACGTGGGCATGCTGGGCAACCGGACCAAGGCGCTCGATTGGCTGGAGCGCGCCCTCGCCGTCGATCCCGACGATTCGGCGGTGCTCTACAATGTCGGCTGTGTCTATGCGTTGCTCGGAGAGGACGACAAGGCGCTCGATTGCCTGCAGGGGGCGCTCTTCCACGGCTACGCCCACAAGGCGTGGATCAAGCACGACTCCGACCTGGATTCCCTTCGCGACCATCCCCGCTTCCAGAAACTCGTCGCAACCCTCTAGCGCTCTTCCGGCGCGCTGTCTTCCCACAGCGCGAAGATGTTGTCCTCCGGGTCCGCGATCATCGCCATCATCCCCCACGACATCTGGGTCGGCTCGCTCACGAATCGCACGCCGCGATCGTGGAGTATCCCGCAAAAATGGAGCAGTCCGGGCACATAGAGCGTGATACCGGTGTGCCGTCCCACCAGCTGCTTGGCGTCGGGATGCGCGGCCGGGTGCACACCGAGGTGCGGGGGCTCGAGAAAGAGCTCGAGGCCGAAGCTTCCCTGCTTGCTCACCGGGAGCCCGAGCGTATCGCAATAGAAGGTCGTCGCCTGATCCAGATTGTTGACGAAAATGGCGAACGAGTGGATATGCTGAATCATGATCCTGCCGGTGAAGGAGACGAACGGGGGGCTCGGTTCCGGAAGGCCGCCGCCCAGTTGCGCCGCATTCCGGAGAGCCCGGGGCGCTCCAGCGGCGTGTCGCCGAATCGCGCGGTAAAGTCTTCCGGCGTCATCCGCTCGAAAAACTCCGGATCGCCGGTCGCGATCGCGCCCCGATCGCGATAGGCTGCGACCGTGGTCGGGCCGGCGAAGCGCGCATTCCAGGGACATACGTCGTTGCAAATGTCGCAGCCGAACGCCCAGCCTTCCAGGCTTGCGGCGAGGCCCTCGGGAATCGGTTGCCGGGACTCGATCGTCAGATATGAAATGCATCGGGTCGCGTCGAGCACCCGCGCATCCACGAAGGCACCGGTGGGACAGGCTTCGAGACATCGAGTGCAGCTACCGCAACGGTCGATATCCTTGGCATGGGCCGGCTCCAGTGCAAGATCGGTGAACACTGAGCCGATGAGACAGAACGATCCCGACTGTGGCCGGATCAGCATCGTGTTCTTCCCGATCCAGCCGAGCCCCGCGCGTTCGGCCAGCTCCCGCTCCGGGACGGGGCCATCGTCCGCCCACACGTGGGCAATCGTGGCGCCCCGCTCTATGAGCCATTCGGCGATCAGTCCGAGCCGCCGCTTGAGCGCCCGGTGATAGTCTTCTCCGAGCGCATACTTGGCGACCTTTACGCTCTGGCTCCCTGGCTTCCCGGCTGCCTGGCTCCCTGCCGGCAGATAGTTCTCCAAGACAACCACGGCGACGCTCGCGCCGGGAACAATGTCGCCCGGCCGCTTCCGCTTCGCGGCGCCGCGATGGAGGTACCGCATCGTGCCCCCGTATCCCGCGCCAAGCCAGGCGTCGAGCGCATCGCCGCGGCGGCTGGGCTCCAGGGAGGCGATGCCGGTGGCAAGAAACCCCAAGCCCCGCGCGAAGGCGGCCAGGTCGCTGCAGGCTGGACGCTGGATGCTGGGGACTTCCCGCTCACCGCTCACCGCTTACCGCTCACCGCCGCAGGCCGCCACACGTCAGTGATCACTCTGGCCCCCCGCTGAAACGTCACGTACGACCATGCCCATTCGAACATCACGATGGCCCGGTTCCGGAATCCGATCAGAAAGAAGATGTGTACCCAGATCCAGAGCTGCCATGCGATGAAACCCTCGGCGCGCAGGCGGCCAAGATCGGCCACGGCGTGGCCACGGCCGATCACCGCGAGCTGGCCCTTGTTGCGGTAATGGAACGGGCGTCGCTCGCGTCCCGCCACGTCGTCCTGAATGGCTTGGGCGGCATATTTCCCCATCTGGATCGCCACGGGGCAGGTCCCTGGAAGCAGCGGATAGCCCTGCTGATGCGTAAACGCGGCGGCATCGCCGAGGACGAAGACCTCGCGATGCCCCGGGACCGAGCAATCGGGGCCGACGATGACCCGCCCTTGGCTGTCTACCGCTACGCCGAGGGTGCGAAGCAGCGGGCTCGCCTGGTTCCCCGCGGCCCAAATCACCGTGTCGGTCGGAATGCGCCACCCCGCAGCGTGCACGAAGCCCGGCTCGACCTGGGTGACGAGGGTCTCGGTGCGAACATCGACGCCCAGGCGGCGGAGCGTCTCCTTCGCTTTGCCGGAGAGCGAGGGTGGGTAACTGGTGAGGAGACGCGGTCCCGCTTCCAGGAGGAGGATCGAGGCATCGCGCGGATCGATGCGCCGGAAATCCCGGCGAAGCGCGAACCGCGCAACCTCCGCCATGGCTCCGGCCACTTCGACGCCGGTGGGACCTCCCCCGACCACCACGAACGTCAGGTGACGTTGCCGAACCACTGGATCCGGCTCGCGCTCGGCGAGCTCGAAGGCGAGCAGAATTCGGCGCCGGATTTCGCCCGCATCCTCCAGGTTCTTGAGTCCCGGCGCGAGCGCCTCCCATTCCGGGTGAGCAAAGTAGGAGTGGCGTGCACCGGGGGCCAACGCGATATAGTCGTAGCCTATGCTGCTACCATCAGCTAATCCTATGCTACGTTGAGAGATATCTACAATTACAACCTCGCCGAGAACCACCTCCACGTTCGGGTGGTCCCGGAGGACGGAACGGATGGGATAGGAGATGTCGGGCGCCGAAAGCGCCGCGGTGGCTACCTGGTAGAGCATCGGCTGAAAGAGGTGGTGGTTGGTGCGATCCACCAGCGTCACTGTGAGGTCCGCACCTCCCAGTTCGCGCGCGAGATAGAGCCCGGCAAATCCGCCGCCGACGATGACCAGGCGCGGCGTCACAGTCGCATCGTCTCCCGCCGCCAGCGGGCAAATCCGATCACATCGCGGAGCGGCGGCACAGCAGCTTCATCGCCATATGCGGTGTACATCCGCCAGCGGAGATAGGTGCGGTCAGGCATCGGGAGGAACGGCGCCTTCCGCCACCACTCCCGGCGCCGGAACGCCCAGGCGGTGCGGAGCAGGTCGAGCGCGAGACGCGGATTGACGACCGCCCGCAGGCCCAGCCGGATCGTGAGGGAAAGCCAGGTTGCGGGAGCGGGCATCGCGGAAATATAGAGGCAGCGAGCCGCTATATTCTCGGCGTGACCGAACGTCCGCTCATTCACAGCTCGCCCCCCGCGGGGCCCACCGAGGATGAGGTTCTTCTCGGCAAGGTGCCTGCGTCAGAACGAGTCGAGGACATCCGGAAGAGCGATCCGTGGCGCGTGCTCCGGATCATGGGCGAATTCGTGGAGGGCTTCGAGCGGCTGGGCGACATCGCCGACGCCGTGACCTTCATCGGCTCGGCACGCACTCCGGAAGAGGACCCGCTCTACCTCCAGGCCACCGAGACCGCACGGCTTGTCGCCCGCGCGGGCTTTCCCGTTATCACGGGGGGCGGTCCCGGCATCATGGAGGCGGCCAACCGGGGCGCTGTCGAGGGAGGGGGTCTCTCGGTCGGCGTGAATATCGAGCTGCCCCACGAGCAGGGGACCAATCGCTGGGTGCGGCGGAGCGTCTTCTTCCGGTTCTTCTTTGTCCGGAAAATGATGCTGGCACGCTACTCCAGGGCCGTGGTCGCCTTTCCCGGCGGCTACGGCACGCTCGACGAGCTGTTCGAGTATCTCACGCTGATGCAGACCGGGAGGATGTCGATTCACCCGGTGATTCTCTTCGGCACGACCTACTGGACGCCGCTGATGGCCTGGCTCACCAGCACAGTGGCGCAGGAAGGCAAAGTGACGCCGCAGGATCTCAAGCTGATCCGGATCACCGACGATCCCGCGGAAGCGGCGCGGATTATCATCGCCGCGCTCGCGGAGGCCAAGACCTGGCACCCCACCGAACCTGCTCCCTGACCGCGAGCCCGAGCCAGCCATGACCCGACCCTCCGCGCAGCATCTCCGGGGCCGCCGCATCGACCCCGTCGCCATTACCGGGGAAGAGACGGTCGCGGACCTGATCGACAACGCCTTCCTGGCCTACAACGCCGGGCGCCTCCACGAGGCATGCGTGCTGTTTACCGAGCGGATGCTCTCCGCGGAGGTGACGGTCGGCATGAGCCTCACCGGGGCCATGACGCCCGCGGGGCTTGGCATGAGCACCATCATCCCGTTGCTCGAGGCGGGATTCGTCGACTGGATCATCTCCACCGGCGCCAATCTGTATCATGACGCCCATTTCGGCCTTGGCCTGGCGCTCCATCAGGGTACGCCGTTTGCCGACGACGTCGAGCTTCGGGAAAAGGGCGTCGTACGGATCTACGACGTCTTCTTCGACTACGATGTGCTGCTTTCGACCGACGCCTTCGTGCGAGAGGTTTCCGCACGCGCCGAATTCCAGCGGCCGATGAGCTCGGCGGAGTATCACTACCTCCTCGGCGGCTATGTCGCGGAACGGGAAAGGGTCCTCGGGCTGTCCCGCCGCTCGCTTCTGGCCGTGGCGCACGCGCTCGAGGTGCCGGTGTACACCAGCTCGCCGGGCGACAGCTCGATCGGTATGAACGTGGCCGAGCAGGCGCTGGCCGGGAGTCAGCTGCGGTTCGATGTCAGCGCCGATGTGAACGAGACCGCCGCCATCGTGCTGGAAGCCAAGCGCAGCGGGGGCAAGAGCGGCGCACTGATCGTCGGCGGAGGGAGCCCGAAGAATTTTCTCCTGCAGACCGAGCCGCAGATCCAGGAGGTCCTCGGGATCGACGAACGGGGACACGATTTCTTTCTGCAGCTCACCGACGCGCGGCCCGATACCGGCGGACTCTCGGGTGCGACACCCGGGGAAGCGGTGAGCTGGGGCAAGATCGATCCCGACATGCTCCCCGGCACCGTGGTCTGCTACATGGACAACACCGTCTCACTGCCGCTGCTCACCGCGTACGCGATGGCCCGCCACGCGCCCCGGCCTCTGCGGCGGCTCTTCGGCCGCCGGGAGGAGATGATGGAGCGGCTGGTGACCGAGTATCGCGCCGCCGTCGCCTTCCGCGATCGGCGCGCCGGCGACGCAACCA
>Ga0210377_10000395_pt1 | contig 41580 bp, 44 predicted proteins | sample PLM4_65_b1redo_FD_155480 | JGI IMG/M metagenome (GOLD analysis project Ga0210377, IMG submission 155480) | Groundwater sediment microbial communities from an aquifer in East River, Colorado, USA - PLM4_65_b1 redo | ecosystem: Environmental > Terrestrial > Soil > Riparian zone | place: USA: East...
TTAACGGTCTCCTACCGTGGTACCACAACATCCTATATATCTACTCCGTGCTGGATATGATCAGCCGTCCGCTCTCCGAGAAGAGCTTCCTGGACCGCGTGAGCCAGATCGGCCTGATACGCGGAAAGTGGTATACGAGCGAATCGGTCGCAGAGCTTGGCCAGGAGAACGTTCTCAAGGCGTCCGCCATTCCGGTTTATGACCTCAGCGCGATGACTGCCAAGCGAATCGCCAGCTACTGGGTGCGGCAGGCCAGTCCATTCCTGTCAATCCTACCGGGAGATCTACAAACGGTTTTCATCGATCCGCAGGTGCGTGAGCTCGAAGCACTGGGAGTCGAGATTCGATATGACTCCGAGGTAAGTGGTGTGGTGATGCACGAAGGCACCGTCGCCGCCGTCGCCCTGAGCGATGGAACGGAGGTGTCTGCCGATGTCTATGCCCTTTGCACGCCCTTTGAAGTCACGCGGACCTGGCTGAAAGACAGCCTTTACGAAGCAGATCCCGAACTCGGCAACATGCATTTTCTCGAAGCTCAACCCATGGCCGCCTTACACCTTCGTCTGCGGCGGGAATTGCCAGATCTGCCTCGGGAACACGTGTTTCTTCACGGAAGCCTCTACGGGCTTTCGTTCATCGATGTCGGGCGCCACTGGAAAGGACTGGATGGCGAGCCCAGCAAACCCCAGCTTTCCTTTATCTCAAGTAACTATGGACCGTTGAATGCGGTAAGCAAGGAAGGCGCGAAAAATCTGCTGTTGAAAGAGATCTGCGAGTACCTTCCAATTACGCCAGCCGATGTTGAAAATTGGGAACTGAATCCTAACACTAGCTTGCCCCTGTTCATCAACACCATCGGAGCGTGGTCAAACCGGCCACGGCCAAAAACGAAGATCAAAAACCTCTACCTGGCGGGAGACTTTGTAAAAAACGCCATCGATTTGGCGTGCATGGAGGGTGCTGTCTCCGCCGCATTGGAGGCTGCGGCTCAGATCCTCAGCGACCACGGAGAGACCGAATCGCTTCCGGTTGTTCAGATCCCACCGGAGTGGCCGCGGGCATTGCTGGTGTTCGCCCGCATTCTGATGATCCCCATGGTGGCGGTGGCGCGAGTCATCGCCTGGCTCGAAGAAAAATTCTTCCCACACCGGCCAGACGCTTCAGAGGTCCGCCGCAAGGCAACGCCGAGACTGCAGATGGACTCGCGGCCGCCACGGAAGCGTTAGAGCGTGGGGACGACCTAACAAACACACGCAACAAATCCATAACGAGACATTTCCCGTACATATTTTTAACGGATCATAGTGAACTGCCCTGCATTCCTGGTATAGGTTGCCGGCTGAGGCAACTTTCCCTGCTGAGCAGTTCAGGAAAGGAGTTTTAAAATGAAAACGGAGAAATGGAACAGGAAACAAAAAATCCTATTACTCTGTTTGGGATTCGTATTAGTGCTGGCACTGGTCTCTGTTGTCAACGTCCAGGCAGCGGCTTCAAAGACCATCTACCTGGATTGGCACGCTGTTGTGCCTGCTGGCTCCGGCGACCCAAACATGTTTGGAGATGGCACGGTGAGTGTCAATGCCGGCCAGGCGCAAATTTGTTACAACTTGCGGGTCTTTGTATACCCGGGGGATGGATCGAATTGGCCGCCCACCAGCACTGGCATCTACCAGGCTGCGGCTGGCTCCAACGGTCCGTTGGCTGTAGACTTGCACCCTGACTTTTCATCCGGTGCGAATGCAAGCGGCTGTGTTGGCATTAGTAGCACACTCGCTCACAACATTCAGAAAAATCCATCGAGCTATTACATCCTCGTAACTTCTATAAACCATCCTGACGGTGCAGCCCGCGCTCAATTAGTTAAATAAATCGTGAATACCTTTCGACTCGGCGGCAGTCTCCAACTTAAATCACTTCTTCATCTGCTCCTCTAAAAAGACATAAGCGGAAGGGTACCAGGATACGTCGGAGTTCGTGTGCCCCTCAGGGTAAGCTCCTGCAAATTAGCCAGCCAGCTGGCTGACTCCAAAGGTTCTTACAATTGAATAAAAGGCGTAATGCAAAATCCTTTTGGGTGGTGCATTACGCCTTTACGTTTGAGTGGGCATATTTTCACTACAAAGTGCGTGCCTTGGTTTGCAGGAACTATTCAGACGGGCGCGACTGTTTCCTCCGGCGCATCGGATTTCAGGATGTATCCAAGTGCTGCTAATGCAGCTCCTTGCAAGGCGGTTAAAGTAAAGGCGGCAATACTGATTAGATCACCTGACACATTTCCAAAAACCCCGGGAGTGTGTAAAGCGAGTGGGTACCAAAGTCCAGCGATAATAGGCAACACATTCCAACGCGGCAAAGGTTTCTTATACAGCGCCACTACACCAAATAACGCTGTAACAAAGGTGGTGGGTTTTGCGAAAAAGACTAGCTTCTTGTAAGCTGGAGATTGAACAGATCACCCCTTCAAGGAGCTCGTCATGTCAATTGGTGTTCTGAAACTGCCAGGTGTCAAGCGCAAAAGGGAAACGCGGCCTAAGACATGTCGGTATTGTGAAGGAGAGACATTTCAACGTTGGGGTCAAGTGAATAAACCCGTAAAGGATATGCGGGTAAGGAATGTAAAGGTCTATCGTTATCGCTGTTGTCATTGCAACAAACCTTTCGATATTATCCAGAAGGAAGTACGTGTGCCAATTCCATGTCCGCCGCTGGGATCAAATTCAGAAGAGACGGAAGAACAAATAGTCAGTGAAATGAGAAAATGGAAAAGAAAAAATCTCCCCAGCCTTTTGTGAAAGAATCTTTTTGGTTTATCAATAAGGATATCCCACTGCAATTACTTCTCAAAACGAATATCATCCAAATAGAAAGTACAGCTTTCATTTAAGACCATCTTCCAATCCGCCACCCAGGCAAAACCACCGATGATATAGCTCAAATCGGTTCCCGCAAGGTCAATTTCAACCTCCTGCCATCGCTGTGTAAGATTTACGACTTTCTCTCTGGGAAATTTCAAGCTGTCTCCATAAGGATTATCTATTCCACCAACCAGAAATTTGATAGAGCATGATCGGTCAGATCTTGCCCATAACTTCAAACGGGAATATTCGGAAAGATCAACCCCTGTTCCTTCTAATGTTGGATCCAGTCCCCAATTCTTGGAAGGCTCAAGCCAATAAACACCACTCCATCTACAGGGTGGAGAAATATCACAATCATTTGGGGCCGCACCTGCCGCGTCATAAACAACTTCTATTGCACTGCTTCCAGAATGCGGATTCTGCGTATAGACTTGGTTAATGTGAATGTCGCCTATATCACCCATATATCCACTTGGGACAAAGTGATTATCAGGCCAGCCCGCATCCTTGTATATATATAACGCTGTATCAAGGGGATCTACAGGGGAGGGCACTTTTCCCAGCAGTTGCCAGCCTAAGAGCTTCGGTGTCCGATCCGCATTGAAGATGCCCCAATGCGATTCGATGGGGAGATAAGTTCTCCAGGGTTGATCGAAAGCCTCAAAATAAACAAAGTTAACATCTGTATTAGCAAGTTCAACAAAATATTGTTTCTGGGATTCTTCTGATAGCTTTCCACCGTTATCGCCTGCAGTTGGCAGACCGACTTCCTTTAGCAGGACAAAACGATCTGTTCTGTTTTTCAAATCATCGTATACACCCTTTGTCCATCGAAGGGAAGAATCTGGTTCAAGCTGATGATGAAAGTAGGGGTGAGCATTGGGAAAGATCCAATCACCGAGTTGAAGTAGTTCCTCATCATAATAATCATCAATCTCCTCGGTTGTCGTTACGGGTTTCCCCGTTGCCTCGCGCAGCTTCTGTATCGACGCAGAAAGTGTTGACATATCATATCTGCTCGGCTCGTTAAATCCTTCATTTCCAATGCAGTACCCAAGTACAATATTATTTTGTGCAGCATTGATTGCTGCATCATATTCCTCCTGGCTGTCTGGATCCCATATGCCCATTATCAGCCCTTCAAAACCAACTTCCTGAGCCAAAGCAGGAAGCTCGCGCCCCAAGATCCCTGTAGACCCGTAAGTAACCAATCCATTAAATCCAGCATCCCGTAACAGAGTCAAATCTGCAATAATTTCATTTGGAGTTGTTTCAAGACCAATGTTCGGATTGGAGGAGGAAGGTGAGTATGCAACCCATACAATGTCAGACACTTTTTCAATCCAGCCCTCTGGAAGGGACCTGGCAGCTTGAGTTGGCGTAAGCAATGTCGGGGTGTCGGTTACAGCTGCAGTAGCTGTCTCAGTAGTTACGCTACATCCCGCAAGAGATATGACGATCATTATTACAAAAAATAATGAGGCGATCTTGTCCCTCGCCATACTGTTATCTTGATAACGTCCACAATTCTTGCCAGAGATAGAGGGGATATATCTGTCGTTCATTTTCTTCCTTTATTTCTCGTTAAGAACGTCCCAAATTTCAAATTCAAATACCGTTGCCTGTGCAGGAGATGTGCCTGAGTTTTCAACTTGTATACCGTTAAAGTTTTAATCATTGACAAAGGCAAAGCCGCCTACTGTGTATTGAATTTCCTCTTCGAAGTGATCACCAGACTTTAAAGGAAAGCCCAAGAAAGTTTGTTTCATGCACCAGTCTGACACCTGGCGAATTTGATTTGCTCCTGACTGCTTTTTAGCAAGCATACCTGCAAAAGCATCCTGTGTCAAAGACAAAGACAGGTGCATCATGAAAACGAATAGCAGGTGCAGGTTGCAAAGGTTCTCTCGCCAGCATCGAACAGAAGTCCCTGTTTGCCTTGATGTACCAGAAAAGCTACCCGCTGCAATCCGTGATGGCGAGTTGTTTGGGATGGGGCCATCCCATGCCAACGAATAGATCCATCGTCTTCTGCCCATCCCGAAACAGGCGTTGGACGATCTTGAGTATGCACCAGGCGAGACCCGCAAATTCAGAAAAAGGAGCAGGATCGAAAAGACGCGGTAGGTTCCATCATTGACGGCACCGAAAGACGCCGCCAGAGACCGAAAAACATGCTTTGCACTACAGTGGCAAGAAGAAAATCCATAGTGATAAGAATATCGTGATTGCGACTGCAAAAAGCGAGTCTCCTATCTCAGCCAGACTATCCAGGAAAAACGCACGACAAGAACGCGGCAGATGCCGAAAACATCTCGTACCCCAAACACATCAGGCTACATAAAGATACTGGCTTTCAAGGATATGAACCCAAAGTTCGCGTCCGAGTTGAACATGCCATTGCAGGCGTCAAGCGTTCGCGAACCGTGAAAAAGCTGTTACGACGCATAAATTTCCCCTTGTAACCTTTTGCAACTGTGAAATTGTAACTATCATATTTGTAAGGCGTCATGACATCAGCTTGCAGAAATGTAAGCGTACTGCCAACAGGTGGCAGTCTTGATCACACGAGTCTGCTGGTAGGCAGCGAATTTTAAGAATAAGAAATGCCCACTTCCATAGCCAAGAAGGAATTTATCAATGAATGATAAGCGGTTTTTCGTCGATGTAATGAGCAAGGAACAGAAGCTGAAGTATCTAGGACTGATTGCTCTTTGGTTCTGTACTCTTATCTGGTTTTGGAGCTGGTGGCTGCGACAGGATCACTTCGTGACCCTGTGGGGAATGTACATTAATAGTATCGTGATCGGATGGACACTCATCTTGCCTGGCTATTATTTTCTCTTCGTTTACCGCATGAAGATCGCCAACCCAGAGCTGGATCCTCCGGATGGTTCATACGCGATCGTAGTTACAAAAGCTCCATCTGAGCCCTGGTCGGTAATGGCCAGGACGCTCACCGCGATGTTAGGACAAAAGTTTCCCTATAAGTACGATGTCTGGTTGGCAACCGAAACGATTGACGACGAGATTGTATCGTGGTGTGAGAAGCACAATGTTCACGTTTCCTGTCGGGATGGGGTTGTTGGTTATCAGAACCCGGTTTTCCCGAGAAAGGCTCGTTGCAAAGAAGGTAACTTGTCGTACTTTTATGAACAGGCTGGAGGCTTCAAGTACGATTACATCGCACAACTCGATGCCGACCATGTTCCCACGGAAAACTACTTGCTGGAAATGGCTCGACCGTTTGCAGATCCGACAGTCGGTTATGTTGCTGCACCGTCGATTTGTGATGCCAACTCGAATGAGTCCTGGGTGGTCCGTGCACGACTCTATATAGAGGCTTCATTGCATGGCTCACTTCAAGCGGGTTATTGCCGCGATTGGGCGCCCATGCCAATAGGAAGCCACTATATGGTTCGCAAAACCGCGCTGCAATCCCTCGTCCACAAGCGTAACGGTCAAGTTGTGGCGGTTGGGACGCTGGGCCCTGAATTGGCAGAAGATCATACCACGGGTCTTGCCATGAATTCGGCGGGTTGGCGCGGTGCATTCGCACTAAACGCCATCGCACATGGCGATGGCGCTGGGTGCTTTGCTGATTCCGTAACCCAGGAGTTTCAGTGGGCAGGTTCTTTGATGAGAACCCTGCTCATTTGGACCAAGGGGTACTGGTCCGGGCTTCCGCTTCACCTGAAGTTCGAATATGCGTTTGCACAGGGATGGTATCCACTCTACGCCGTATTCATGCTCATGGGATTCCTGTTTCCTATCATCGCGTTGGTTACGGGTCAGCCATGGGTCAACGTCTTGCTGCCCGAATTTATTCTCCGTGCATTCGTACTTAGTTTGGCGGGTATCATAGTTATGATCTTCATCAAGCGGAATGGCTGGCTGCGCCCCGCTAATATACCGATCGCCAGCTGGGAGATGGTATTCTTCCAATTTATTCGGTGGCCGTGGGTTTTATACGCGTGTCTCCAGGCGACCCTCGGCGTTCTCCTTAAAAAGGAATTCACATTCAAGGTGACACCCAAGGGATGGAAGGGCGCCAAGCCATTGCCTTTCGTCGCAGTGTTGCCATACATCGTTATCATGCTTGTCGAGGCAGGTACAGCGATTCTGATCAATGATCCAGTAAAGGCCGGAGGGTACTATTATTTTTGCATTGTATATTCCCTCACCTACATGGTAGTTCTGATGGCTATTATCATCCTCCATGTTAAGGAAAATTGGAGCAAGCTCGATATTCCTGTTGTAAAGTATGTTGGTAAACCCATGGCATACGCAGTCATTATGGCGGTGTATGTCATGTTTGCTTTCACACTGAGGTCCGATATAGTTTTCAGGACAATCATTCCCGATGTTGGACCTTATCGTAGTTACACTATGTCCGATATATCCCAGGGCATCATGTCCGCCAAGCATGATGGACAGGTCCTATTGTCGGCTGCCATCGACAAAATAAGCAACAACCTGCCAGCGGGTGTACTGCCCTACACGATCATTGTTGTCGGAACGATCTGTTTGATCGGCATCCTGGTAAGGTTGACTTTAGGGAGGTACGCAAGAAGACTCAAGGAATTGTTTCCTCCTTCTCAGCCTTCGATCTTTGAGGAGCCGTCCTCATGAGGCATAAGATCTAGTGTAGACTATTCTCTAGGATTGCCCCGCGGCAATTCGACATATGCACCTCCACTTCACAGTGGTGGTATCATCGCTCTATGACCACCGTAACAGCCCAAGCCGCGCCCAACATCGCCTTCATCAAGTATTGGGGTAACCGCGACAACATCTTGCGCCTCCCCATGAACGGTTCCATCTCGATGAACCTCGATGGACTATACACGCGCACGACGGTCAGCTTTCAGCCGTCACTGCCTTTCGATGAGCTCATCATCAACGGACATGAAGTCACCGGCCCGGGGCTGGACCGCGTCGCGTATATTCTCGATATCGTGCGCGGCATGGCGGATATCCATGAACGCGCGGAGATCATGAGCGAGAACAACTTCCCATCGGGTGCAGGGATTGCGTCATCAGCATCCGCGTTTGGGGCATTGGCACTGGCAGGAAGCAAAGCCGCCGGATTAAACCTCAGCGAACCGGAGCTCTCGCGTCTCGCGCGGCGCGGGTCTGGTTCCGCTTCGCGATCCATACCCGGCGGATTCGTTGAATGGCAGGTGGGGACAACAGACAATGACTCATTTGCATTCTCCATCGCTGAACCCGATCATTGGAAACTGGTGGATTGCATTGCCATCGTCAGCGCAGCACACAAAAAGACAAGCTCTACCGAAGGACATTCCATCGCCTCGACCAGTCCGCTTCAAACAGCGCGCGTAAAAGATGCACCGCGCCGCCTTGAGATCTGCCGCAACGCCATCCTCAACCGTGACTTTGATTCGTTCGCATCCATCGTCGAGCTTGATTCGGATATGATGCACGCGGTCATGATGACCTCCACGCCCGCACTGCATTACTGGAAATCTGCATCGCTGGATGTAATGAACTCCGTCCGCGCGTGGAGAGTGGAGGGACTCCAAGTCTGCTACACCGTGGATGCGGGAGCAAACGTACATGTCATTTGTCCGGAAGCCGAAGCACACACCGTGGATAAGCGTCTGCACGAGATCAAGGGAGTTGAAAACGTACTTGTTGCGCGCGCAGGTGGTCCGGCAAAAATTGTGAAGAACGGGGATTAAATAATTTAGCCACAGAGTTCACTGAGCTTTTTGAGTTTTTTTCTCAAGGTCTCTGTGGACTCTGTTCTGTGGCTGGGTCATTCCTTGATGGACCTGCTTATTCCACCGAAATGATGAAATGATAGTGCGGTTGCCCGCCCTCCTGCACTTCGATCTCCTGACCTGAATATTTCTCACGGATCACATCTGCAATGCGGTTGGCTTCTGAATGGGACATATCCTGCCCATAGAAAAATGTAATAAGTTCATACTCGGCAGCATTCGCTTGTTCAAGCAGATCCAAACAGCCATCCTCCACAGAGCCGGAGGAAGCCACAAGTTTGCCATCCAGCAAAGCGATCACCTGTCCCTCCTGCACATTGACCCCATCGATCTCAACCGTGCGGGTCGCGATCGTGATCTCGCCGGTCTTGACCATGCCCAGGGCTTTGGTCATTTTCTCCGCAACGGAATCAACCTCCCCGTCCGGGTTGAGCGCAAGCATCGCGGCAAGTCCCTGTGGGACAGTGCGGCTCGGTACAACAGCCACCTGTTTCACGGTCACTTCCTTCGCCTGGTTCGCCGCCATGATAATGTTCTTGTTATTCGGGAGAATGATCACCTTATCGGTTGGGAGTTTTTCGAACGCGCCCAGAATATCCTGCGTGGATGGATTCATCGTCTGCCCGCCCTCCACCACAGCGGCAACCCCCAAACTCGCAAAGATGCGGCTCAAGCCAGTGCCGGGCGAAACGACCACCACCGCGATCTGCCCAGACTCGACGGCGCTGAACTTGATCGGCTGTTGTGATGTATTCTTTTGAATGTCGTCCATCTGCGCCAGCAGATTTTCCATCGCCACTTTTGTGATCGTGCCCAGCCCCATGATGTAATCGATCGGCTCGTATCGTTTCTCGAGCGGCACATGGATGTGCATGCGATACATCCCTTCGCCCTCACCCACCTGGATTGATGTACCCATTTCATCGAGCCGGCCATAAAAAGATTGCAGTTCAAAGCCGCTATTCGGGAAGAAATCCACGACCACTTCGTAATCCTGCCCCTCTTCCACTTCCTGCATCGCGTTCTCGAAATTCATCGCGGAAAGCGTCTGCACACTTGCAAGCGGCGTGTCCAGTGACTCACCATACACATGACGCAGCATCCCCTCCAGGATAAAGAACAATCCCTTGCCACCCGAATCAACCACGCCTGCCTGTTTGAGGACGGGGAGCAGTTCGGGAGTCTGTTTGACGGACTCATCCGCCGATTTCACCGCAATCTCAAGGATGTCAATCGCATCTCGCTTCGCAGCGGACCCGAGGCTTGCCTCCGTCCCCGCGGCAATTCCCTTGGCGACAGTTAAGATCGTGCCTTCCACCGGGCGGACCACCCCCTTATAAGCTGTATCGCGCGACTCGGCGAACGCCTTGACGAGGGTCTCCACATCGAGGGTCGCGTTGTCCTGCACGCCGCGTGCAAAGCCGCGCCACAACTGCGAAAGGATCACACCCGAATTTCCGCGCGCGCCCATCAACGCACCCTTCGCCACCAATCCCGCCATTTTGCCAAGATGCTTCTCGCCTGAGTCCTTGATCTCGTTATAGGCGGATGTCAGGGTAAGGAACATGTTCGTGCCGGTATCCCCATCCGGCACAGGGAAAACATTCAGGGAATTCACGATCTGCTGGTTGGTGTGAAGCCAGGCCAGACCCGCCTCCACCAGCCTTTTCAGAGACTGACCGTCGATCTGTCTCCTACGCAATTTATCTACGCGCGCAGTATTTACAGACATAGGTTTTCTCTGCTCCTAATCGGTATTGCTCACGCGTAGTCCTGCCACATGAACATCAATTTTATTTACCTTCAGGCCCAGCGCCTTCTCCACATGGTAACGGACTGTGTTCGCCACACTCTCTGCCACCGAGTTGATGCGTGTGCCGTATTCCACAATGATGTGGATCTCGATATCAATATCCTCGCCGTTATAACGCACAAATACCCCGCGCGACGGTTCGCGCGTGATCGATTTTACGATGCCGTCCGCGATGTTCTTTGGCGCCAGCCCCACCACACCATAGGATTGCAATGTGGCATGATAGGCGATGGTTGCTACTGCGCCCGGGGAGATGTGGATCCCGCCCAATGATGTCGTTTCTTGTCCCATAGGTTCCTCTCGTATCTTTTTTATAACTTGTCTTGAAGAAGGTTGTGATGTATGGTAAAATGCCGTGCTTTCAAAAAGGCAACTGGTACTCGAAGTTCTCTCGGAATTATAGCAAGAAAGGAAGTTATCAAATGGCTAAATGTGCAAACTGCGGCAAGACCACTACCTTCGGACACAATCGCTCATTCTCCATGCGCGCCACCAATCGTACCTTCAGGCCCAACCTGCAGAAGACGCTGGTGATGGAAAAGGGACACAAGGTTCATAAAGTATTGTGTACCAAGTGCATCAAAGCGATCGGCAAAACCGCAGCGTAAGTAAGGTTCAAGCTCACGCAACAAAGGTCACGGCGAAGGTCGTGATTTTTGTTTTAATATTTCATTGCGAGGAGGCCTTAGCCGACGAAGCAATCTCCATCAAAGTCGGGGGTTGTTTCGCCCACTCGCCGTTTAAGGCTCGGGGCTCGCAATGACATCCCTTAATGCCTTGATCCCGGCCTCTGGTCCTTCCGGATGTTTGAAGACCGCAGTTGCCGCGACGAAGGCGGTCGCGCCGGAATCCTTCATTTTGGGCAGGGTATCAACATTGATCCCGCCGTCCACTTCGAGCCAGGCAGAGGAACCCAACGCGTCCAACCGTTTGCGGACATCCGCCACTCTTGCGAAAGAGTCGGGAATGAATTTTCCACCGGAATAACCCGGGTTCACGCTCATCACCAGAACCAGATCTGCGAAAGGAAGAACAGCCTCCAACGCCCCAACGGGTGTACCGGGATTCAACACCACACCCGCCCTGCATCCCAGGGATTTGATATCCTGCAGGGTCTGGTGCAAATGCGGACAAGTCTCCACGTGAACGGTCAGACCACCTGCCCCTGCTTTTGCAAACGCTTCGAGATATCGTTCCGGTTTCTCGATCATCAAATGGACATCCAGCGATAGATTTGTCACGCGCTTGCAGGCCTCGACGATGAATGGTCCCATCGTGATGTTCGGGACAAAATGTCCATCCATCACGTCGATATGGAGCCAGTCCGCTCCGGCGGATTCGCAGGCGACGATCTCTACTCCAAGACGCGTAAAATCAGCAGAGAGAATGGACGGGGCAATAACGTATTTGTTGGTCATATAAAATTAAAGGTGACTGTCACGTTGAACGTGACAGTCACCTGATTTTAACGGGGATTATAAAGATTAATAATAATGATCCAGAACGGGATCAAGCCGCCAACCGCGATCAGGGCCAGCAAGCCAAGCCCCACGGAGATCCAGTCAATATCAGGGAGGGATACCTCAACATCAGGGATGGTAATTTCCGGGAGCGTGAAAGCAGGCTGACGGTCCGTATGAGGCGGAGGTTCCGGTTGCTGATAGGCATTCGTGGCTTCCGGAGTCAAGTTCAAGGCTGGCACGGGAGTCACATCACGTTGAGTCCCGAAGCGGAGGAGCACGCGCCCGAGTTGATCGGCTGTCCGGTAACGCGCGGCAGGTTCCTTGGAGAGTACCTTCAGCACGATCTCTTCGAGAGCGGGAGGAATATCAGGGATATATTCACTTGGGGGGATGGGCGGCTCCTCAAGATGCATTCTTGCGAGTTCCTCGCTCGATGGAGCGGTAAACGGAAGCGCGCCTGTGAGCACTTCATAAAGAACGATACCCAGCGAATACACATCGGATGAGGGCGATGGCCCTTCGCCAACGGCTTGTTCGGGAGAAAAGTATTGCGGCGAACCCCAAACGACATCCGCACGTTCATCGGGCATGATGGTGGAGAGGGCGCGCGCGATGCCAAAGTCTGTGACCTTGAGGCGGCCGTCGGGCGTGACGATCATGTTGTGCGGTTTGATATCGCAGTGGACGAGTCCCGCGCGGTGGGCATAACCGATTCCCGCACAAGCTTGCACGATGAGCGGAATGGCTTCTTCCACGGAATAGCGCCCGCGCTGGCGAAGGATGGTCTTCAAATCCCTGCCAGGGATGTGTTCCATGACAATGAACAGTTGACCGTGATCGAATCCGAAATCATGGACCGTGACAATGTTGGGGTGTGAAAGATTCGCCGCGGCACGCGCTTCCTGCTTGAAGCGATCCTGGAAGGCGTTATCGTTTGAATAGGTTTCGTGCAAAATTTTGATGGCGACCGTCCGCTCGAGCATGAGGTCGCGCGCGCGGAACACATCTGCCATGCCGCCCGTGCCGATGCGTTCGAGGAGTTGATAACGATTGTTGAGTAATGTGCCTTCGTTCATTGCAAAAAAGATTATACCCCAGCCTAACCACTATCAAAGCGGTGTTTGCTGGTGGACAGGTTTCAATTTTTACCGCGAAAGGCGCAAAGCCCGCAAAGGAAAAAAATAATTCTTCGCGCCCTTGGCGGTCTTCGCGGTTCAAAAAAATGGGAGGGTATAATGCTGTCATGCGCAGTGCGATCATCATCTACAACCCCGCGGCAGGGCGTTATTCCGTAAAACCATTTATCAAATCTGCTGTAAAGGAACTGGAGTCCGCCGGGTGGACGGTGGACGCGGCAGAGACTCAAAGCGGCGCGCATACCATCCAACTGGCGAAGCAGGCCGCGGCCGAGAAAAAAGAGGCGGTGTTCGCGGTCGGCGGAGATGGCACGATCGGCAACGTCGTCAATGGACTGGTCGGCTCAGACACTGCACTGGGAGTCCTGCCTGCCGGCACAGCAAACGTTTGGAGCATCGAACTCGGTCTGCCTCCCTTCGCATGGACTCGTCCGTGGGCTCTGCGCAATAATGCAACCATCCTCGCGAACGCGCCCTGCCACGCTGTCGATGTGGGTGTCTGCAACCAATATTCTTTTATGATGTGGGCCGGCATCGGGCTGGACGCAATGACCATCCATTCGCTCGAACCGCGCATACGCCTCGAAAAATTTTTTGCCATGCCCGAATACACGGCAAAGACGATCTGGAACGCTGCGCAATGGAGCGGCATGAGATTAAGGCTATGGGTGGACGACCACAAAGTGCAGGGACATTTTATTCTGGCGGTGGCGACCAACATCCGTCATTACATGGGTGGCTATTCGAATCTTTCGCCCGATGCCTATCTCGATGACGGCCTGCTCGATCTCTGGTTGTTCAGCGGGAGAAATCTCGGCGACGCGCTCCGCCATGCCTACGACCTGTGGCGCGGCAACCACGTTCGGTCTGATGCAGCGCGGCGCCTCACATTCAGCAGTTTGCGCGTGGAAACCGACGCCCCTTTTTGGCTGCAAACGGACGGCGAACCACGCGGTTCATCAAAGGTTGCTGAGATCAGGGTTCAGAAGCGCGCCTTGAAAATGCTCATGCCGCCGCGTGGCATGGAATTATTGAAAACCAATAAAGGAATCGAATGAACGCTCGCCAACTCTTTAACGGATGGGTGATCCTCGGTGCGGTCCTGCTCGCGGGATTTTTGATCCTCATCACTGCCATCTCGATCGGATGGACCACCCCGCTTCAATCTTCGGAAGTTGGGTTTGCCCCCGCTGACCTGACTGTGATCCCCGCCCCGACCCTCACCTCCAACGCGCCTCCGACAGCGACCATCGACCCGTTCGCGCCGACTCCCGCCCCGACCGGGATCGCCATCGGCAACTATGTGCAGATCTCAGGCACGGAGGGTCAGGGACTACGCATCCGTTCCACGCCCGGCCTGGACGGTGAATTCGTATTTCTCGGCTACGACTCGGAAGTGTTCATCGTGCAGGATGGCCCTCAAACCCTGGATGGATACACGTGGTGGTATCTCGTCGCGCCGTATGATGCAACCCGTGTCGGCTGGGCCGCGTCGGATTTCCTGACTTATATCCCTTCGCCGTAATGATTGGTGGTTGAGTAGGCGGTGTTTGTCCGCCGTATCGAAACCACCAGTAAGCAAAGAAATTCTTATTACAAGGTTACTTTTGATAGTTGTTGGTTTCGATACGGGCTTCGCCCTACTCAACCAACGGAGTATAGAGAACAACATGAACGAAAAACCAACCGGCATCACCGCCAATAAAAAGACAAAGGAATTCACCGTCACATGGAATGACAATCACACGAGCGTTTATCCGTTCGAGTTGTTGCGCGCGGCCTGCCCGTGTGCCTCCTGCCGCGGCGGACATGAGAACATGAAGTCCGAACCCGATGCAGATGTGTTCAGCAAGAAGTTGGGAGATTCGCCTTCCACGCGCATCTCGAATGTTGTGGCAGTAGGGTCCTACGCGCTAACCATCGTCTGGGAGGACGGTCACGATTACGGGATATTCAACTGGCATTACCTGCGCGCGCTGTGTCCATGTGAGGAGGACCGGGCGAAGTACGGGAAGGGATGATGACGTATAATTAAAGTATGGTTGATCGATAGAGTGAAAGCAGGTTGTGATCATGCCCAAAAACATCCAAAAAATACTGCGCGAATTAAAGAAGGGACTGGTCGAAATTTACGGAGACCAGTTGAAAGCCGTCTATCTCTTCGGCTCATTTGCGCGCGGCGAGGGCAAACTCCCCGACTCGGATATTGATGTGATGGTGGTGCTGAAGGAAGAGTTCGATTACAGGGAGGTCGAGAAACTTTCCATTGATTTTGTGGCTTCCCTCTGCCTGGAATACAATGTGATCATCATTTGTCATTATGTTTCCTACAAAAGATTTGAAGAGAGCCAGATGCCTTTCATGCTCAATGTCCGCAAGGATGCAGTGGCTGTATGATCACCCCTCAAATTCAGGCGCTTATCAACCGCGCAGAGGACAGCCATCAAGCCGCAAAAATCCTGCTTGACGAAGGGTATCCCAATTTCTCTGCCGCACAATCGTATTACACAATATTCTATCTGGCGGAAGCGATTCTTAATTCCAAAGGATTGGGGTTTTCAAGCCATTCCACCGTCATGGCAGCATATGGGAAGGAATTTGCCAAAACATCTATCCTTGATCCCAAGTTTCACCGTCGTATGATCATCGCAGAGAGGCGTTGTGAAACGGCGAGGAAAGCGGTGTAACAGACGAAGAAGCGTTGGAGTCTTATGAATGGGCGGAAGAATTCATACAGGCAGTCAAAGAATATCTTGGGATGTGAACTTTGCGCGCGGTGTGTCCATGTGAGGAGGACCGGGCGAAGTACGGGAAGGGATAAAAAAAGAAAAACGACTGATCTCCCAGTCGCTTTTTTGATTACTTCGTCGGTGTCCGTGTTGGCGTTCGCGTTGGACTCGGCGTTCTTGTGGGAGTGCGCGTCCTTGTCGGCGTCGGTGTTTTTCCTTTGGGAGTCGCGGTTGGAGTCGGAGTCCGTATCGCGGATAAATGTTCCTGCGCTTCGGTACGCATCTCTTCTGTCATTGCATCTTCGGGCAGAGCGAGAAGTTTCTGCCAATATTCCACGGCTTTTCTCGGATTGTTGCGTTCTTCATAAACAAGCCCGGACCAGTAATAGATCAGTGCCTCCTGCTCATCCGTTTCGGCAAGCGACTCAGTCTTGGCCAGAGCCAGCTCGGCGCTGCCAAATCTTTCCTGCATAAAGTGCAGTCGGATAATTGCCAGGTTGGCATCGAACCGGTCAGGATAGAACGAGCTGACGCGGTCAAGGTCATCGTCGCCCTGGTCGCCGTTACCAAGTTCCACATTCGACAGGAAGCGATAGAGATACGGTTCGCGTCGGTTCCGGTCCAGTGCAATGGCACTGTTCAAGTCCCGTATCGTTTCCTCATATTCGTTCTTGTTGAAATGGATCTTTCCCAGCAGCAGGAACGTTTCGGCGTCGCCCTCGTGATATTTGAGATAGATATCGAGAGCCTTGTTCGCTTCCTCGTAGTCACCTGTCTCTGCGTAGAGTTGCCCAAGCAGAAGATAGGAGGGCAACATGGTCACATCCAGTTCGTTGGCGCGTTTGGCGGCATTGAGGGCGAGATCGGTCTCACCTTCCTTCATGCGCGCCTGCGCAAGATAGAAGAAGACCAGTGGCGAATTCGGCAGGCGGCGGTCTGCATTGCCCAAATCCACCAACGCGCCCTGAATATTGTTATCCCGTAATTTAACCCGGGCGCTTTCGAGATAGGCTTCGCCAAAGTTCGGGTCAAGGCGAATGGCTTCCTCCAAAAGCGGAAGCACGTTCGCGTTCGGGTCGCCCAGCAATCGCGCGCGTGCCAGACCCACATATGCCGCGCCGAAGGTCGGGTTCAGTCCCAGTGCGCCTTCATAAGCGTTCATGGCAGAACCCGGATCGCCCTTAAAGCGATAGGCTTCACCGATGTAATAATAGACATCCGCCGCTTCCGGTTCGACCCGCAGCACATCATTCGATAAACGGATCACTTCGTCCCAGTCAGCTTTTTCATAGGCAGGTTTCACCGCGCGATAGATATCATTCGATTGCGGCGGGCGCGGCGTGTTGACGTATAAAGGCGTTGCCGTATAAGGAACAGGGAGCAACTCTGAAAGCGGGTTATCCGTGTTAGCCAAAACAGGTACCCCGGTCGAATTGACCGACGTGGGTGTCAACGTATACGTGGGGGAAGCTCCCGGCGTGATCGTTGGTCCCTGCGAAGCCTGGTTTGAGCGCGGGATGACGAAACCGAACACAACTCCAGCTGCCAACCCGCCAACCAGCAGGATCACGAGTCCCAGGCGGAGGACCGGGTTGGTTCTGACAGCTTCCCAGCCTTTTAGCTTCGGCTTTTCATGCGCGAGCAAAAGTTTCTCCTCCCACGCGCGCGGCCGGTTTAACGGGAAAGGCTGAATGGCATCATCCGCAGGCAACGCACCGTGCAGGATCAAACCACGTTTGGCGGTGGCATTCTCCGGGTCCAGTTTGAGCGCTGTTTGGAGACAGTAAATGCGCTCCTTCGTGGTATCCACAAGGGCGCTCATCCAAACCCAGTATGTTGCATTGTTCTGGTCGGTCTTTAGCAAACCCGTGAGCAATTCACGAGCTTTTGTTTTATTTCCCTCACGCAGGGCATCCACCGCTTCCTGAAATACCGCATCATCAGCCATGCGCTGATTTTACCCTACTCATGAACTTAAGCCACTGAGACCTCTGAGATTCTGAGAAAAAAATTCAAGGGTCTCAGCGTGCTCTGTGGCCATGAAAGTTTTTCAACACGGTTATTCGTGAAATTCCTCCACTTGATAGGTCAGCACATCGAGATGCTTCACTCGCCAGAGATCATCGCGCACGCCCATCTTGTAACAAAGATTATCAAGGAACTGCGCGCGGTCAGGGATCTTCTCCCACACCTGTGGCAGGAAGGTCGCACGGTGATAATCATCCTTCATGATGACTCCATCCACATGCGGGCGCAATTTGGACAACAGGTCATTTGCATCTTCATACTTGAGCGGGACTGGGCGCGTCAATCGCGAGACCTCGATCTGAATCCCGTTTAATTCACCTTCACTCACCGGAGGGAAGCGCGGGTCTTCAAGGGCAGCGGCCATGGCATGTTCGCGCACATCATCCACCAGAGGCTGATACGCTTCCAGCGCGCCGATGCAACCGCGCAGTTGTCCGCGCACGGTCAACGTGACGAACGACGCGCCCTGCTCAAGTAAATGTTTCGACAGGGACCCTTTTTCGAGCGACGGCAACTTTCCACCTTTTATGCCATATTCCATTGCCTCACGCGCCAGACGGAGCAATATTCTTTGTTCTTCATTCGTCAATTTATCAACGGTCATATCGACCTCCTCCCCTTATCCAACATCCTACTTCACAAGTCTATGATACACCCGATTATGATATATAAGAGGATCCCCTTCGCCATCCCCGCTCACTGCAATGACTTCAGCAATGAAAAGCGTGTTCTCACCCGCCGGAAAGGAATTCAACACGCGGCAGTTGAAATAAGCAAGACCGCCCTTCAATAACGGAGCCTCGATCACGAGCGTTTCAGTCGGCACCCCTTCGAAGCGATCCTTGATCTCCGGGAATTTCCCTGCAAAACGATCTGAGAGTTCCTTCTGCTCCGAAGAAAGGATCGTTACCGAAAACTCACCGGATTTTTCGACCAGGTCATGTGTGTGTGTCAAACGTTTCAACGTAAGGGAAACCAGAGGCGGCTCCAATGAAATCGAAGTGAATGAGTTCACAGTCATGCCATATTGCTGATCATTATGCTTTGCGGTTATGACGGTCACGCCGGTTGTCCATGCCCGCATGGCGCGGCGAAGTTGTTCAGAGTCTAGGGTCATGGTTTCTCCAATGGATTTTCATGATAACGAGGAGGGAAGGGTGCGTCAAGTCAAAAATATCCTCTCCAAAGTTACAGCATGGCCCGGTCTGAATACGGATGTCACGCAGGCGTTAGATATTTCCGTCTTTGTCCGCGTAATCTATGTGCCAATCCTGATAAAATTCCCTGAAAGTACACATGCAAACAAGAACAGACCGCCAGCCTTTGATATTTGAAACGATCATGCTGACCATACTCTTCGTGGTTCTTGCACTAACAATCCTTGCGCAGGCAAACCCCGGTACAAGTGGGATCCGCCGTGATTCGGGATTCTACATTTATATCGGTGACCAGATCCTGCATGGCAAAGCACTTTATCAGGATGTCTGGGATCATAAGCCTCCGGCCATTTATTATCTGAACGCGGCCGCACTGTGGTTGGGTCAGGGCTCTCGTTGGGGCATCTGGCTGGTGGAATTTATTTTCCTCTTCACCGCCATCTGTTTTTCATATATCTCCTTAAAACGATTATGGGGAACGGGTGCCGCGCTTGCAGGTACTATTCTCTGGCTCTACGGACTGGAACTCACCTTGCAGGGCGGCAACCTGACAGAAGAATATCCTCTCGCGCTGCATTTCATCTCGCTTCTTTTGTTTCTACGATTGATCGAAGGACCATCCAATCGACTCTTCCAGTTTTTTCTCGGCTTAACACTTTCCGCCACTTTCCTTTTCAGACCGAACATCGCTGCCATTCAGATCATGATGGTATTTGTATTACTGATCGCGGCATGGATGCAAAAAAGAATCAGGGATATCCCTCCGCTTCTGCTTTGGACTGGAATCGGTGCGGTGCTCCCGATCATGATCGCAGCTGGGTATTTCTGGTCAAAGGGTCTGTTTAAAGACCTGATGGATGCTGTCTTCTCTTATAACTTCGCCTACACCCAGACTCCGCTGAACGAATCCTCCCGTCTCGCGGCTGGCATCCAGGTTCTGGGCAACACCGCGCGGATTGCAATCGCATGTTATCTTGCGGTGATATGGTTATTTAAAACTGATCCCAAAAACAGACCGATATACCTCTACCTTCTGATCAGCGCGCCGGCGATGATCTATCTCAGCGACCCCGCGAAACGTTTTTACCCGCACTATTTTATGAGCTGGCTGCCCATCATTGCCTTGCTGGGCGCGGCGGTATGGCATCTGGTTCAGTCGATATTTTTCACAAACATCAAAGTCTCTCCCCTCTATAAATTTGCAGGATATTTGATCATCCTTGCCGTCACCGTCCTGTATTTTGTCCGGACCGATAGCGATCAGGGATATTTAAACGCCATTACAGGCTATAGAACGAACGAGAAGTGGATGGTCGAGCGCAGGTCACCGGTCGCAAGCTATGCCCGCTCCCACACCGGGCCAGATGACTTCGTTCTGTTCTGGGGAGCGTATCCTGATGAGAACTTCCTGTCGAACCGCGATGCACCTACGAAGGCGCTCTTCTATCCCTTGTATGTGGATTCGGGTATCTCGAGAAGACTCAACGACCAGTTCCTGCTTGATCTCAAAGCGAATCCACCTGTTCTTATTGTGGATATGAGCGATCCGCTCGAAGTCCCATCGCTTGATCCCGAAAAGCGTCAAAAGCAACTGGATGATGGACTCGCTTTAATTTACAAACCGGATAACCTTGACCAGGTGTTTCAATTCATCAGTGAAAACTACACAATGGTCGAAATTGTATTGGGAAAACAGGTTTACAGGCTGAATTCGGCCCAATAAATCTCCCTCTTTACTCTTGCACGTAAATCCCTTAAAAGGTACTATTACACGCAAGCGACATGGAATCCACAGCACACCACCCGGAACAGCGCAAACGCACCCGCCCTGTGCGCGCGGTGCAAACCACCATCGGTATTGCCATCCTGCTGGCAACGCTCTTCACTGCCCTGCCCTCGCGTGGGTTGGTGTCAGGGGACTTTTACGAACGCCTGAGCCTGATTCTCACCCCACAATCTGCTGAAGGCGCGCCGCTTATATCACAGCCGCAATTGCGCATCGGCATTGTTGCCGGACACTCAGGCAACGACTCGGGTGCGGTCTGTTATGACGGCAACGGTGAGGTCACCCTCACCGAAGCGGATGTCAACCTTGAGATCGCCGCCATCGTCCAACAGCAATTGACACAGAAGGGTTATCAGGTCGATCTATTGCGGGAATTCGATACACGCCTGAACGGGTATCGCGCGCTCGCCATTGTATCCATCCACAACGATTCATGTGAATATGTCAACGACGAGGCGACCGGATTCAAAGTTGCCGCGGCGCTCAACACGAACGACCTCAACCGCGCCAACCGCCTCACTGCCTGCCTCGTTGACCGTTACCAGCGCATCACAGAGATGACCTTCCACGCGGGAAGCATCACCGGTGACATGCGCGAATATCATGCCTTCCGCGAGATCGACCCAAGCACCGTCGCCGCGATCATCGAAACCGGATTCCTGAACCTTGACCGCGAGATCCTGACAAGGCACACCGACCTCGTCGCACAAGGAGTGGTCGAAGGGATCCTGTGCTTTGCAAATAATGAGAACATCGAACCGACCCCCATCCCCGGCTTGACACCATGAAAGATTCGCCCACAGTTCGTATCCGCATCCTTCCAAGCCTCTTGTTGATCCTGTTATGCATCAGCGTTGGACTCGCCCTTTTCTTTTTCGCGGCGTCTCCGGCTGGCGCATCCCTTTTTATAGCACCCACCCCTACTCAAGCAAACCTGTGGGCATACGTGGATATTCCGAAGTCCGCGTCCACAGTGACTCCCATCTCGATTCCAACAGAGACATTGATCTCTTCCCCAACACCTGAATCAACCAGCGCACCCGAATCGACCCCAACAGACGTGCCGGCATCGACCCCCACAGTTACTGAAACACCCGGTGCCATGGTGATGGAGATCGTCGAAAATACATCCGCCCCGGAATACGCGGCACGGGAACCAGCGTACCAGTCTGCATCGTCTTATAGTGGATCGAAATATATTCTCGTGGATATTTCGGAACAGCACATGTACGTCTATGAAGGTGATGTGCTCGTGTATAGTTTCGTGGCGTCCACAGGCATGAACAATGCCACACGCGCCGGAATATTCCATGTGCAGAGCAAGATCCCCAATGCCTACGGCTCTACCTGGAATATCTGGATGCCCAGCTGGCTCGGTATCTACTGGTCTGGCAGTCTCGAAAATGGCATTCACGCCCTGCCCATTCTGCCGAACGGCGCGACATTATGGGCTGGCTATCTGGGCAGACCCATTTCCTACGGATGTGTGGTCCTTGGCTCATACGAAGCACAAGTATTGTATGATTGGGCGGAGATCGGAACGCCCGTGGAAATTCGCTGGTAATCATCGTCACATTACAGGTATCACATGGATCCCAAATACATCAAAGCCCACGAAATTGTAGCAAAAGCGCGCGAGTCTCTGCGTCGCGGAGATAAAGGGTCCGCGCGGAAGTTGGGCGAGCAGGCCGCCCTGCTTGTGCCGGAGATGGAGGATGCGTGGCTGGTGCTCGCCGCATCCGATCCGAATCCGCAGGATGCGCTGGCGTATGCACGCAAAGCCCTGGAGCTGAAACCTGATAGCACGCGCGCACAACGGGCGGTGGAATGGGCCTCGGGCCGGCTGAAACAGGCTCAGGCTGGGAATGCCCGTGTTGCGACTGAAGGGAGTGGTCGAAACGACCGGATCCCATCTGAAGTAAAAATTCAAAAAGACGCAGTGGCGTCCTTTCCGCGGTTCCTTCCACAAAAAGCAATTCCGCAACCAGAGTCAAAACCCCAAAAGAGGGGTTGGGTTTACGCAGCGGTATTGGGTTTGCTGGCTTGTATGGTGTTGGGGGTCGCGGCATGGTCGGCTATCTCAAGCCCGGTATTTGCATCCCTCCTGAAAAACGCTCCTGTACCAACAGAGGAAAATCTTTGGGCGGCAGTCGAAGTTCCCAAACCATCAGTTAAGCCGATCGATGTGAGTGTTTTTGCTCCTCAAATTGCGGATACAGCCATTCCTGCACCAACCAATAATCCACCAACATCCATTCCAACCGATGGGCCTCCTGTTTCGCAAATACCCGCAACGACGGAAACACCCGGCACAATGGCAATGGAGATCATCGCTGATACTCCAACGAGTCAGTATGTTCCGCCGGCCTCCTCCGCGCCCAAACCGAGTATCGCGAGCATTGGAGGCGCACGTTGGATCGATGTGGACCTGACCAATCAACGTGTGTATGCTTATGAAGGCGAAACAGTCGTGAATTCATTCATTGTTTCAACTGGCACGTGGCAGACGCCGACTGTTACCGGACAATATAAGATCTACGTGAAATACCGCTCTGCAAAGATGTCTGGCCCCGGTTATTATCTTCCCGATGTCCCTTACATCATGTATTTTTACAAAGGGTATGGTTTGCACGGTACGTACTGGCATAATAATTTTGGTACGCCAATGAGCCATGGATGTGTCAACTTAACCACCGGTGATGCAGGCTGGTTGTTTAACTGGACATCCGTTGGCACTGTGGTGAACGTGCATTATTGATCAAGAGAAGGTGACAGTCACCCGCTTCGCGAAAGTGACTGTCACTTTGCACTTTTTATGAGCAGGTCTGATCTTTCACGGCGTGATTTTCTCAAGTTAAGTGGTTATGGCTTGATGGGGATGTTGATGCCAGACCTGTCTTTGAATCTGCCTCAACAGGATGACTTTGTAAATCTACAGGGGCGCGTCACGGACCGCATTCTATGGTCTTATGAAGCACCGGATCTTAAAGCCAAACGCGTAAAACTTTACTGGCACGATCTCATCATTCCCATCACAAACACAACCATCAGCGAGGATGAATCCGCTTATAACCGCGTGTGGTATCAGACCGAGGATGGCAGTTATATTTATTCAGGCAGTGTCCAACCTGTCCGCACGATCTTGAAAGAGCCGCAGAATATTTCGCTTAAAGGTGCGCTGGGTGAGGTCAGCGTGCCATACACCGACGCCCGTGAGGAGCCGGACCCCAATTCCAAGGTCGTTTACCGTTTATATTACGAGACCATCCACTGGATCACTGCCAGCGCCATCAGTCAGGCGGATGGGAGCAAGTGGTACTACCTCCTCGATGACAAGTTCAAGCAGTTCTATTATGCGCCCGCGGAACACATCCGCCTCGTCCCGGACTCGGAGCTGGCTCCGTTATCTCCAACTGTTCCTGACACCGAGAAATCCGTTGAAGTGAGACTCGACGACCAGTTACTGCTCGCCTACGAAAGCGGAAGCATCGTCTTCGCCACACGCATCGCCTCGGGCGGCATTCTGCGCAGTGGAACCTACACTACGCCGGTTGGAAACTTCATCACGTTCCACAAACGTCCCACGCGACACATGGCGGCAGGGGATATTACCGCCAGCGGATTCGACCTGCCCGGCGTGCCCTGGGTGTTGTATATCACCGAGGGTGGCATCTCCTTCCACGGAACATACTGGCACAACGATTACGGGCGTCCCCGCAGTCACGGTTGCATCAACCTGACGACTCAAGCTGCCAAATGGCTCTTCCGCTGGACAAGTCCCACCGTGCCACCCGGCAAGGAATTCTCCTACGGCTATGTGGGGACAAAAGTAGAGATAAAAGTATAAGAGAATAATAAAAACTTCCTTATTTCTTCGCGCACTTTTTCCCTTCACTGTTACACTTGTCATATGCTCAACCCACAATTGACCCGCCGTGATTTTCTCAAACTCGCCAGCACCGGTTCGCTCGCTCTTGCATTGAGCAACTTGCGCGTCGACAACGCTCTTGCCGCGTCATCCATCCAACAGGGACGGATCGTATTCAGCGGCATTCCCCTGTATGACGCGCCCACCTTTGGCGCCAATAAAATACACCTTTTCGGTAAAGATGAAATCGTAAAGATCACAGCGGTGGATGAGAACGGTGAGCAGGGCAACCCTTATAACAGCGCATGGTATCAGGTTAACAACGAGGAGTACACCTATTCCGGCTGGGTTCAGCCTGTGGATACACATTATCAAAGACCGGTATTCAACATCCCTGCAGCGGGGCAATTGGGAGAGATCAGCATCCCTGTCTGTGACACAAAACTGGCACCTTATGTATACGCCAAACGCGGTTATCGCCTGTATTATGGAAGCACGCATTGGGTGAAGCAGGTCGTCGTCACGCGCGAAGAGAAAAGCATCTGGTACGAAATCTACGATTTTCACCTGAAGAAATTGTTCTATGTCCCATCGCATGATATGCGGTTGATACCGAACGACGAACTGACGCTGTTATCGCCGGATGTGCCAGATGAACAGAAAAGCATCGTCGTGGATCTTCCCACTCAGTTGGTCACCGCCTTTGAAGGAGAGAAACTGGTCTTCTCGCAACGCTGTTCGAGCGGCGCAGAGGGGACCGAGACTCCCAAAGGCGAATTCCGTACATATCACAAGGGCGCATCCATCCATATGACCAACCAGGGCGACGCGGTCGAGAATATTTTCAACCTGCCGGGTGTGCCGTGGTGTTCCTTCTTCACCGGCGCAGGCAACGCGTTCCATGGAACCTACTGGCACAATGATTACGGTCGACCGCGCAGTCACGGATGCGTGAACCTGCCGTCAGAGGCGGCGAAATTCATTTTTCGCTGGAGCAGGCCCAACGTCCCGCCCGACACGGATTATCTCCATTTGCCGGGCGAGGGGACGAAAGTCCAGATTTTTTAGCGTGGCGCAAGATGGCATCTTGCGCTACAAAAAGGAAAATATATGAATCCCATTTTTCAACATCCCAGTTATTTGCTCAAACGTCAAGCCATCGCGCTCACAGGCAGGTTCCGTTTCTATGACCCGATGGGCAATCTCGTGATGTTCAGCGAGCAGAAGATGTTCCGTCTGCGCGAGGATATTCGCGTGTATTCCGATGAAACCAAGATGCAGGAAGTGTTGAGCATCAAGGCACGGCAGATCGTGGATTTCTCCGCCGCGTACGATGTGGTGGATACGGCTATGAACCAAAAGGTCGGCACGTTGCGGCGCAAGGGTTGGCGCTCGTTGTTGCGCGACGAATGGGAAGTGCTCGACGCGAACGATAACGTGATCGGAATGCTTTTCGAAGACAGCGTGGGATTGGCGCTGTTGCGCCGCCTCCTGCTCGGCTCGTGGCTGCCTCAGAACTATGACATGACACTCGGCGAGACGCGTGTCGCTGACCTAAAACAGAACTTCAACCTCTTCCGTTATGAATTGAACCTGGACTTCAGCATGGACACCGCCCACAAACTGGATCGTCGCGTCGGCATCGCCGCCGGAATTTTGCTCGCGGCAGTTGAAGGAAAACAGAGTAGTTAATGCCCCGCCAGCCTCTCTTTGCCGGACTCGTTTTTGATGAATTGGGTCGCCTTGCTGAAACCGCCTACGTAGGCGATGACCCCTGCTATGTTGTGGATGATTTTGGATTCCGCCGTCATATCCCATCGGAACAGGTGGACCGCGTTGTTTTGTCGCAGATCGCTGACCTGATGAAAGGCAGTGAGGACCTCATCTCCGAGCAGACAGCCAAGATGCTCGGGCAGGAGGATGTATTCACAAAAGCCGCCATCGAACAACAGCTCAAGAACATTGACAAGCAATTCGACCAGTTAATACAGGCGGGTATCCCCGAAGATATGCGGGCTTACATGGGCATGACGGGATTTAAGATCATCATCAATGTACACGGTGAAGTGTTGAAGGTGGAGCAACCCGGCGTTGCCAGCGACAAAGGCGACGAATAGATAATGCGGTGGCGGACAAATGTCCGCCACTTTTGTATAATATGCCATATAAGTCAAATGGAGGAGTTCGGGAAAGGTTAATGAACAAAACATCATTCAAGCGTCTGCCGCGCAATGTATGGGTGGTCACGGTCACATCGTTCCTCACGGATGTCTCCTCGGAGATGCTCGTCAACCTCATCCCTTTTTTTCTTGCTAATGTGCTCGGTGTTCGCACAGCGATCATTGGTTTGATCGATGGCATTGCAGAAACAACAGCCAGCCTGGTAAAGATCCTTTCAGGCGCTCTCTCCGATAAACTGGGAAAACGGAAATGGCTCACGGTCGCGGGTTATTCCCTGTCAACGGTCGCCAAGCCATTTTTATATTTTGCGAACGCATGGGGCTGGGTGCTGGGAGTCCGTTTTGCGGACCGCGTGGGCAAGGGCATTCGCACTGCCCCGCGCGACGCGTTGATCGCGGACTCGATCGACAAGGATCAGCGCGGACTCGCCTTCGGGCTCCATCGCGCGGGGGATACAGCCGGCGCCTTCCTCGGACTTGGGATCGCCGCCTTTATTATCTGGCTGACCCAATCCCAGACTTCGCTCCTCACCCCCTCCACGTTCAAGATCATTGTGCTGGTAAGCATCATCCCTGCGGTGTTGGCGGTATTGGTTCTGGCATTGGGAGTCGTCGAGGTCACGGGGACAGGTATAGGGTCCGATACGACACATTTGAGTCTAAAGGGAATGGACTCACGCTTCAAGTCCTTCCTTTTCGTTGTTGTGATCTTTACACTCGGCAATTCATCCGATGCCTTTATTTTGTTGCGCGGACAGGAACGCGGCTTGAGCGTCCTGCAGGTGATGGGCATGGCGTTGACGTTCAACGCGTTGTACACACTCTTCGCGGGTCCACTGGGCGCGTGGTCAGATAAGATCGGGCGGCGCAGGTTGATGCTCGGCGGCTGGCTGGCCTATGGATTGGTCTATCTTGGTCTGGCGTTCTCGCGGACTGGCTGGCAGGTCTGGTTGTGGTTCGCGTTGTATGGTTTGTATTACGCTGCAACGGAGGGTGTTGCCAAGGCATTGGTCGCAGACCTCGTCCCTGAATCAATGCGCGGCACAGCTTATGGACTCTTCAACGCAGCGATTGGCATCACCGCCCTGCCCGCCTCATTGATCGCCGGTTTATTATGGCAGGGCGCAGGCGCCTGGACAGGTTTCGGCGCGAGCGCTCCATTCTTCTTTGGTGCCATGATGGCATTACTTGCAGGTTTCCTGTTTTGGAGGCTTGTAAAATAATTCGGGTACGCGGGGTGATGCGAAAATCGGGAATTCCATATTTACAGAGTGCCGCATAATTTACTTGATTTGAAATTTGAATTTCAACCTTCAAATCCATGAGAAAAGTTAACTTATTAATGAGACAAGCGGTAAAGTGTTGTGCAAAAACCTGCAATCAAAATCCAATTTGCATAACTGTTGTGGAATCCACTCATCAGGCGTAAAATACTTGAGCCATTAATCATGGTAAGGATAAATAATGTTGCTTACGGACGAGAGCGATCTAGGTTCTACAGAGAGTCAACCACCAAGTAGCAGGCCGCAAAACGCGGCACGCGTTGCAAGACCCAATTAATGACATCACGAAGGAGGTGAGCGCTTCCTGCGTGATGATCTCACGCTTAGGAGGCAGTCATGCTCACCATCTACAAAACAACGGAGCAGGGACTCGAGCAACTCGAATCCATGGCAAACGGGACCTGGGTCAAAGCCATTGATCCAACACCGGAGGAAATCCAACAACTTGTGAATTGGGGGATCGATGTCGATTACATCAATTATTCTCTTGACCTTGATGAAATGCCACGCCTGGAACGGGATGATGATTACACCTTCATCCTGATCCGTATTCCACATCGCCAGCCTGAAAGCGACGTCCCCTATATCACCATACCGCTCGGCATCCTGATCAAGGGGAATATGATCGTGACGATCTGCCGGCATGATAAGGAAATGTTCAAGGTGCTTGCAAATGGGAAATATCGCTTGCTGAAGACAGGCAAGCGTTATCGTTTCGCGCTATACATCTTCCTTGAAACAGCCACACGTTATCTCACCCACCTGCGCGAGATCAACCGCATGACCGAAGCGATCGAAGACCAGTTGCAAAAATCCACGCGCAATCGCGAAGTGCTGGAACTGCTCAAATATCAAAAAAGCCTCACCTATTTTGCAACCGCACTCCGGTCAAACGAAGTGATGATGGAACGCGTCCAGCGCACACAAATTTTCAATTACTACGAAGAGGATCAGGATCTACTCGAAGACGTGCTCACCGAGAACCAGCAGGCGATCCAAATGACCAACATCAACACTGAGATCCTCTCGAGCATGATGGATGCTTTCGCTTCGATCATCTCGAACAACCTGAACGGTGTGATGAAAGCGCTCGCCGCGCTCACGATCGTGGTCAGCCTGCCTGGCACGGTGGCCGCATTCTTCGGCATGAACGTATTGTTACCTGGCGAGGGACATCCGCTTGCATTTCTCATCGTCTTTGGCATCGCGCTCTCCCTGACAGCGATTGCCACATACATCTTCTACAAACGCGATTGGTTCTAACATGCAGGTTGAACTTCTCTTCGATTCAAAAGCGCTTCTCGGGGAAAGTCCGGTTTGGGAGGCGCGTACGCAAACGCTTTACTGGCTGGATATCCTCAACAAACGCGTTTATGCGGATGGGGAGCTGCTTGTCGAACTGGATGACCTCATCGGGTGCATGGCCCCGCGCAAAAGCGGTGGACTCATCCTGACCACCCGCTTCAGCTTCACAAGCCTTGAAGTTGACACCACCAAATTGACTCTTCTCTCATCCCTGGAAAACGAACCATCAAACAACCGCTTCAACGATGGCAAATGCGACCCGCGCGGACGTTTCCTGGCGGGCACGATGGACATGGGTGAAAGTGACCCAAGCGGCTCGCTGTATTCATTCGATGGAAAATCCATCACGAAATTATTGAGCAGCACCACCATCTCGAACGGCTTAACGTGGAGTCCTGACTATAAGGCTTTCTATTACATTGACACACCCACGCGCGAAGTGAAAGCCTTTGATTACGATCTGGAAACGGGAGCAATCGCCAATCCACGCGTCGTTGTGCGCGTACCCGAATCCCTTGGCTGGCCCGATGGCATGACATCCGATATGCAAGGCAACTTATGGATCGCGATGTGGGGCGGCGCGCAGGTCACAAAATGGGACCCGAACACAGGCAAATTGCTGGAACAGATTCCCGTTCCAGCGATGAATGTTTCCTCCTGCATCTTTGGTGGAAAGAATCTCAACGAACTCTACATCACCTCCGCGCGCAAGGGCTTGGACGAAGCCGCGTTGACGCGGTATCCGCTCACGGGTGGTGTGTTCCGTTTGCAGACAAAAGTCGAGGGAGTGCCCACATTTGAATTCGCAGAGTAAACAAAACTTCCCCGCCAAAACAGACTACCCCCAATAGACAAGACAAAAAAGAAAGCGCCAATGGCATATACACGTCAAGTAAGTATAGCCTCTTCATAACATAAAAGCACCTCGGTGAGATCATCACGCGGGGTGCTTTGCATTTACAGATCAAACTATTTTACGGCGTCGGCGTCACTTCCGGTGTCGGTGCGACGAACAGCTTCGCCGCGTCTTCGGCTGTTTGCGGCATCCCGTTCATGATCCAGCGGATGAACACATCCACCACATTCGCTTTGAGGGCGCGGTTGGGCGGCATCACACCGATCAATTCTTCATCCGGCTTTTCAGGATCCATGATGGGTGTTTCCTGAATGACCTGCAGAAGGTAACTGTTCATATCGCCCTTGATGATGTTGTGGTCAACATTGTCACCCGTGGTCAACATTTCTTCATAGGAGGTCATCAGGTAATTGTTGTTCTCCTTGCCTTCACGATGACATGAAATGCAATAACGTTTGACAATCGGCGCAATGTGAAGATCATAAGAAGGTACTTCGCCATCTGCCAGCGCCGGGAAGAGTTCGGGGATCTCGGGTGCTTCAAAACGATCATCCCATATGTAGCGCATGAACGTGATGATGTAATCGATCTCGCCTCGGGAAAGTTCGCCGCCATATGCCTTTCCGAACGGGACCATGCCTGCGTTTGGTCGTCCATACGCGATCACTTCATACATGGCGGAGTCGGTGACCGTGTATAACACATCGGTTCCGTTGATTGGCGTGATCTCTCTGCCTTCGAGTCCCTCCACACCTTCGATGACCGCCACCGAACCATCATCACCATGGCATTCCACGCAATGGACGGAATACAGGTCCTGCCCAGCGACGATCTGTTCGACCAGTGTCGTTGCAACTTCGACCTCTTCAGGCTTTGGGTAAGCCGCCGCGCGCATACTGATGACGACTGTCATCGCAACCATCGCAAGAGAACCTGCCACCGTTATCCAGATAGGCAGACTCCGCCGGGTGGACTCCCAATAAACGTCGCGCCTGAAGATAAAAATTCCAACGAGGATTGCCAGCACCGCGGCGGGAATCCATAGTCCGCCGATGGCTTGCAGGGTCGTGGACGCGGCCAACTCTGCCGCGTCCGGGGCGGGAGCCAGACTCGATATAACGGTCAGCAGGAAGATGTCCAGAATGACCGTTCCCATGGTGGTGAGGGCAAAAATTCGGCGTGAATAATGTCTGTAAGGGGACTTATCCAGCAACGGGAGGAGAGTCAACAGACCGATGCCAATGCCGGGGACGAACACAGTCGCCAGCCATTCGATCTTGCCAATGACGGGGATCTGTCCATAAAGGGCGAGGAATTTGAAGAGGAAGAGAAAATACCACTCTGGGCGCGGCAGGTAGGATGTATCGGCAGGGTCGGCTTTGGCTTCGGGAGCAACGCCAATGAATGTGGCAAGCAGAACGAGGATGAGGAAGATACCCAGTGAGACGATGAGGTCCTTGTAGATGCTATCGGGCCAGAAGCGTTCACCTTTGTTGAGCTCGCGTTCGTAGCGTTCGTTGATTTTCTTTTTGGTTTCGTCGTTCATTAATTGCCTCTTTTTGAGCGCGGAGTCAAACGTCTCCAGACGTTGGCGATACCGAAGTCGGGATACTCCGGACTCCAGTTTTTGCGGTTAATCTTCCTTTGTTGGGAAATGCGACTCGCCGTGTTTGATGATGAGGTAGAGATGCACGCCGATCAAAGCTGCAAGGGCGGCAGGCAACATCCAGATATGGCCCGAGAAGAAACGTTGCAAAGTGAGGGCGCTCAGGTCCGGTCCGCCGCGCAGGGATTTGAGTATGAATTCACCGATGAAGGGAACACTGCCTGCGATCTGTGTGCCAACAGTCGTTGCCCAATATGCCCGCTGGTTCCATGGAAGCAGATAACCCGTAAAGCCCATGCCGATGGTGGTGAGCAACAGGCCGATGCCGATCAGCCACGTCATCTCGCGCGGGTATTTATAGGAGGCTGTGACAAACACGCGCAGCATGTGAATGAAGACTATCAACACCATAAGAGACGCGCCCCAGTGATGGATGCCGCGGATGAGCCAGCCAAAGGCAACATCGTTCATGATGTAGGTGATGCTGTCATAAGCATGGTCAGGGGAGGGTGTGTAATAGACAGTAAGGAAGATACCCGTTAATCCCTGCAGGACAAAGAGGAACAGACTCGCAGAGCCAAGCGTGTTCCACCAGTTGCCTTTGGGTTCAGGGCGGTCAAGAATATTCCTGTAAATATCGTTCAAGCCAAGCCGTTCATCGAGCCAATCGAATACTTTTTTCCACATAAATTTACTCCAGCGTTTGTCATGCTGAACGACACTTGTACATGCACGTGATTTGCTTAGCAAATCATGCAGGTGAGTGAAGCATCTCCTTGATCGTGAGAGACTCTTCGCTTTGCTCAGAGTGACATGGACTACTTAGCTTTCCTTGTAAAAGATCTCGAGGGTACCGTCTTCCGTCACGCGGAATTCGGCGAACTGATCCAGTGGACGAGGCGGGGGTCCATCCAGCACTTCGCCCTCGCGCCCGAACTTGGCATCATGACAGGGGCAAAGATACACCTGATCGTTCTCAGACCAGTTCACGGTGCAGGCAAGATGCGTGCATTTGCTGTTGAGAATGAGCAGATCGTCCGGGTCTTCCGAATTACGGGTGACGAATCCGCCATGGCTGGTGGAGGTCCGTTCCCAGCCGTTGACCTGGACGCGCGTGAACGAGAACGGGTACGGCTTGCCGAGCTCCATATCCTCGAGCTTCCCGACTGGGATCCACGCTTCTTTCGCCCCTTCGCGCAGGGCAGGGTCGATCAGGTAATAGACGGTAGGCAAACCTATCACCGCACCGATAATTCCCCCGACAATACCCGTGGTTACTTTAATGAAATCGCGCCGACTGACTTCCGACATGACACCTCCAGGATATGAATGGCGATCTACTTGTACGTGTTACCAGCAGAATAACAGCACTGGAATGATTTGTCCACGATAGAATTTGAGTTAGAATAAGACCGCTCTGACAATTTGCCGCTTATCACCATGGTAGGACGATCTTTGGCACATAATTCACAGGTTAAAATCAAGTTGTTCTGTCCATACACAAACGCGGCACTAAGTTGTATTCTGGATTATAAGGGTCAACCCCCTCTTTTTTAGAGGAAGTCTGAAACGAATAACCCATGAGTATTGTCACTTTTAATAAAAGAAGCATGAATGGGATAATGTGTCATCTTCCCAATTTCAATTATTCTAGGAGGCTTCAATGAGCCTGAAAAGGAATGTCAGCCTTGCCACAGGCCTGCGATACAACGGACAGGGTCCCATGCTGACCTATGTGTTGCACCGTATCGGAGGACTGGGCATGGCGATCTTCGTGACGATTCACATTCTCGCGTCATTCCTGGGTGGCGAGAGCGGGGTATTCATCAACACCATTTACGAGAACTGGCTGTTCCAGATATTTATTTTCTTCTGCGCGTTGTTCCATGCCATCAACGGACTGCGCATCACCATCCTTGACCTGTTTCCCAAATTACTCGAACACTCACGTGAAGCCATCTGGATCGAATGGGCGGTCTTCATCCCGATTTATGGAATTGCTGTGCTTGTCATCATAAGCACGGCATTTGGAGGGTAGCATGACTACGACAAAATCAAGAAGCCTGCCTTTAACCAAACGCGGTCTCAACTTTGAGATGATGATGTGGCTTTTCACACGCCTCTCCGCGCTGGCGATGTACGGCTTGATCCTGGTGGCGATCGTCGGCGCGTTGATCATGGGCGCACGCACCCAAATGAATATGGCGGACGTATTGCGTTGGAGTTTCATGACCAGCTCCACACATGTGCAAAGCACGGATATAACTGATCTGGCACCGTGGGCGAGTCCCTTCTGGAGAGTGACAGGCAGTCTGCTGCTGCTTCTTGCAGTGGCACATGGCGTGCATGGATGTGTTGTCATAGCTGACGATTACATTGTAAGTCACCGAGGTCGAAACATAGTCCGTCTCTTGAGCATCGTGTTCATGCTGTCAATGATGGGCATCGGGCTTTACATCTTATGGACTTCGTAAAATTCTTTCACCACAAAGAGCACTAAGGGTCACGAAGGGAAAAAACAAAGACCTTTGTGCTCCTTCGTGACCCTTAGTGGTTAAGGATGTTATTAGGAGAATTCATGGCAAATGTTCATCAATTTGACGTAATCGTGGTCGGCGCGGGCGGCGCGGGACTCATGGCGGGTCTCTATGCCTCGCGCGGCGCGAAGACGGCTGTCATCAGCAAACTTTATCCCACGCGTTCACATACGGGCGCGGCACAGGGCGGTATCAGTGCGGCGCTTGGCAACTACGAGGAAGACAAGCCCGAATGGCACACCTATGACACGGTCAAAGGTTCGGATTATCTCGGCGACCAGGATGCCATCGAGTTCATGACCAATGAAGCCATCGACGCGGTCCTCGAACTTGAACATATGGGGCTTCCATTTGATCGATCTCCCGAGGGGCGCATCGCACAACGTCCTTTCGGCGGGCACACCAACAATGTGACAGGCAAACCTGTCCGGCGTGCGGCACACGCGGCAGACCGTACGGGTCATATGATCCTGCAAACGCTGTATCAACAGTGCTTGAAGAACAAGGTCAACTTCTTCGATGAATATCAGGTGCTCGATTTTCTCATTGTCAACGGGAAAGCGGCAGGTGTCGTCGCCGTGGAACTCGCCACGGGTGAACTGCACACTTTCCACGCCAAAGCTGTGATCTTCGCCACAGGCGGACATGGCCGCATTTTTGAAGTGACTTCCAACGCTTATGCCTATACCGGGGATGGAGCAGCGGTCCTTCTACGCCGCGGCCTGCCTCTCGAAGATATGGAATTTTTCCAGTTCCATCCGACGGGCATCTACAAGCTCGGCATCCTCATCACCGAAGGCGTGCGCGGTGAAGGCGGGATTCTGATCAATGGCAACGGTGAGCGTTTCATGCCGAAGTACGCGCCGAGCGTGAAAGACCTTGCGTCACGCGATGTTGTCAGCCGCGCGATCTATACCGAGATCCGCGAGGGACGCGGTGCGAACGGCAGGAATTATGTCTATCTGGATGTGCGTCCTGAGTCTGTGATCAAATACGCGGCGATGGACGGTCGCACGAATCCAGATGGCACCCCATACACGATCACTGGTGAACAAGTCCTTGCGAAACTGCCCGATATCATTGACTTCTGTCGCGTGTATCTTGGCGTTGACCCGATCACGCAGATGATGCCGATCCAGCCGACCGCACATTACACGATGGGCGGCATCCCCACAAATAAATATGGCGAAGTTGTGATCGATGACAAGAACACTCCCTTCCCCGGGTTGTATGCGGCGGGTGAATGTGCGTGTGTCTCTGTCCACGGTGCGAACCGTCTGGGAACAAATTCATTGCTCGACATCGTCGTCTTCGGCAAGCACGCGGGACTCAAAGCTGCGGAGTACGCGAAGACGGCTGAGTTTGAGAAACTGCCCAATGACGCGGAAGCAGACTCAAGGTCCCAGTTTGAGGCGTTGAGGAACGGGTCGGGCAAGGAGAACGCGTTCGATATATCCAATGAGATGAAGAAGGTGATGTTCGATGAGGTCGGGATTTATCGAACGGGTGCAGTCATGGAATCCGCATTGGACAAAGTCCTTGAATTGCAGGAACGCTTCAAGCATGTGCGTGTGACCGATACCGGAAAAATTTTCAACACGGAATTGCTCAATGCATGGGAAGTCGGCAATATGCTCGATGTGGCTGAACTGGTGGCAGCCTGCGCATTGAACCGAACGGAATCACGCGGCGGACATTCACGCGAGGATTATCCTGAGCGCGATGACCAGAACTGGTTGAAGCATACACTGGCATGGAAGAAGGACGGCAGGATCGTTATCGATTACAAGCCCGTTGTGATCACGAAATATCAACCGAAGGCAAGAGTTTATTAGTGAGGCGACGATGCAGATAACTTTAAAAATCTTCCGTTACAACCCCGAAGTGGACAGGAAATTCCACTACGAAACATATAATCTCGAAGCCGATGAGACCGAGCGCATCCTTGACCTGCTCGAACTGGTTAAAGGACATCACGATGGCACACTGGCGTTCCGTCGTTCGTGCGCGCATGGTGTGTGCGGATCGGATGCAATGCGCATCAATGGACGCAACATGCTGGCTTGTAAAGCACTGGTGCGCGACGTGGGTGCAAACATCACAGTTGAACCTTTGCTTGGGTTGAAAGTTGCCAAGGATTTGATCGTGGATATGGAACCGTTCTTCGACAACTATAAGAAGGTGCTTCCGTATTTCATCAACGAATCCCCGCTTCCCGCGGATGGGAAGGAGCGGCTCCAGTCTCCCGAACAGCGCGCCCGCTTCGACGAATCCACCAAGTGTATTCTATGCGCGGCGTGCACCACCTCCTGTCCATCGTTCTGGGCAAGTGACGATTATTTGGGTCCTGCTGCGCTGGTGACTGCGCATCGCTTCATCTTCGACAGCCGAGACGAAGCCGCATCTGAACGCATGCACATCATCAGTGAGACATCAGGCGTTGCCCGCTGTCACACCGCCTATAACTGCACGTTGGCCTGCCCGCGTGATATTCCGATTACAAAAGCAATTGGCGAGTTGAAGATGGCGACGTTGACGGGGAAGTTGGATTGAGAAAGTATACAGTTAGACAAGGGAATTGGTAAACAGACCGCGCGATGAGCGCGGTCTGTTTGTCTTTTAAGCAAAATTCACTATAATGAATATGAAAGCGAGGGTCGCATGGGATTAATTCGCGAGATATTCGGACCGAGCAGGGAGGAGATCTGGTTTCAATTAAGCCGGGAAATCGGGGCGGAGTATGAAGAAAGCGGTTTCTTCAAAGCGGGGAAAGTTGTCATGTCCCACCGGCAGTGGGAGATCACGCTGGATACGTACACCGTTCATACGGGAAAATCAACGATCATATACACAAGGATGCGCGCTCCCTACATGAACAGGGATGGTTTCCGATTCAATATCTATCGAAAAAATGTGTTTAGTTGGATCGGGAAACTGGTTGGCGTGAAGGATATTGAGGTCGGAGACTCGTTCTTCGATGACGAGTTCATCATCCAGGGTGAACCGGAGCATCTGGTCAGGTCGCTGTTGAATAATGGAATGATCCGCCAGTTGATCCAGAACCAGCCTAACATTCATTTTCAAGTCAAAGGTGACGAAGGCTGGTTCATGTCAAGTTTCCCGGAAGGTGTGGATGAACTCTACTTTGAAGTTGTCGGGGTGGTCAAGGATAAGGAACGGCTGAAGAGCCTGTTCGATCTTTTTTCGCTGGTGCTGGACGAGTTGTGCCGGCTTGGCTCGGCATATGAAACTGAACCCTAAGTAACACTGGAATAAAAATATGAATTCAAACCATCAAACAACATTGTCCGCAACTCTTTGGGGAATGGCCCTGTTCATGATATGGGGGCTGGCATTGATCTTTGGCGAAATCCCACATGAATGGGAATTTCCATCGTGGGTCCAGGGTGTTTTCTTTGTAGCAACCATTGCCCTGTTGCCCATTGGCATGTGTATCGGTTGGATCCAGGGTTTTCCGCGCTGGTCCTATCCCTACGTGGGGCATGTGCTCGTCTTCAGTATCTACATGATGAACGTTGCCACGCCGGGATTTCTCTTCGGGAGGGAATTGTGGGGCTGGCGGGCATGGATTCCGTTTCTGATCATTGCATGTATTGCCATTTTGGTGACACGATCCTTTCAGCCCATTATTGATTTCTTTGTCAACATAAAGAATGATTGGACCCGGCTCACGTTCGGCATGTTCGGTTTTATGCCCCTGTTGGTTGCGATCGGCTTTGACGAGATGGACAGACTCTATTCCCTGTATTCCATGGTGATTATTACCTTGCTGATGTCTGGCGCAGCATGGTTCTACATGCGGGCGGAAACCCAGCAGCATCGCGTCATTGCATTATTGACCGGCATCCTGTTGACGACAGCGATAACGGTCATTGCGCCAACACTATACTGGCAGAGGAACGGATGGGTGAATCCTTCGGGAATGGCAATCATGGGGGGCATTGTCGTGCTGGTCATGTTCTCGCCGGCATTGATCGGTCTGGTCAATCATGTTGTCAACAACCGTGGAGGACGCCATGTCATGGATTAACGACAACAGGAGTTTTGTTCGATCCATAATATTGATATTGTTCATCATGTCGTTGATGGGACCATGGATGTTCGAACTTATCAATGTGCCAGCAGAATATTCGTGCGATAAACCCTTCATACGGTTGCACGGGGACTTTTGCGGAGAGCCAATGTCGGGATTTCAGTTTTTTTCATGGTTTGCGGGCGGGTTCATCGTTATCGTTGTGGAATTGCTTAGAGGAATTTTTACCGGTAGTGCCCGCGAGTTTATCGCGGCGCTCTCGTTGCTACCCTTGCTTCCCTTTTTCAGTACCTTGCTATTGATATGGAAAAAAGACTCGCACCAATTACAAACAATCAACCTTATTGCATGGGGGTCGGCCTGCATATTAACCCTGATCATATTTATATTCCAGTTAAGGGATCAACCAATCCGTTTATGGGGACTCTGGTTCTTTTTGGGATTGGCAGCCACCGTACTGATATTGGAGGTCTTCACACTGCCGACAAGACGAATTCCAAAAGTCTGAAATAGTTTATATCGACAGGCCGCGCGGCAAGCGCGGTCTTTTGTTTTGGAGTGGAATTGTCTATAATTGGAAAAAATCCAATTCGTTCGGGAGGATTTATGTTCAACCTGTTCAAGAAGGAAAAGCCCCGCCAACCCATAGCAATACGCGACACCCTGTTTGGGGATATGCCGCTTTCAGAATGGCCCCGGGATGAAAATGCCGATGCTGAACCCTGGCTCTCGTTCGTCAAGGCAAGGAAGCTTCTCGATAAACGCGACAAGTCATCCGCCGCCGCTGTATTACAAACGATCACGGAGATGCCGGGACTCGAATCCCGACACTATTTGCAGGTGTGGCATTTCCTGCGCCAGCTTGGGGTGAATCCGCCTGCAGACAAGGCAAAGATCGTTTATGGCGTGGTGGTTGAGGTCGGCATGCAGAACGGGGCGGATATCGTCGCCGCATATACTGACCACACTGCCCGTTACATCCATCACACGGGAAGCGGCGTCATCTGGGAAAGACCCGATCACTCGCTCGATGCAGAGATCGAAGCGCTCCTCCAGGCAGGTCAGGCGGTTGCGGACAAGATTGGTCCGTGGGATCAAGCGCGTCCAGCAGCGCCGCGGGGTGAACACATCCGACTGAACATGCTCACCCCAAGTGGACTCCATTTTGGTTATGGTGAGTTCGAGACTCTCGAGAAAGACCCGATGGGAAAAGCGATCATCGATCCGGCAACAAAACTGATGCTGAGCCTTACGGATAAGGGAAAGAAATAGGGAAACATATAAAACTCTACTTCGTCCGTCACGGTGAAAGCGTTGCAAATCTGTTAATGGAATTTTCGAACAGCGGAGTCAAACATCCGCTGACGAAAAAGGGGATCGAACAGGCGCAAACGCTGGCACATAAATTATCTGGTGTTGGGTTCGAGATCATCTACTCCAGCCCGGTGTTGAGAGCCATGCAGACGGCGCAGATTCTGGCTGACCGGTTGCATGTTCCGATTGAGGTCACGGAGGCCTTGAGGGAATGGAGCGTCGGAATCTACGAAGGGACGACGGATATAGCAGGCTGGGAACTCCATCGTAAAGTACAGGAGGATTGGTTCTTCCACAACAAATTGGACAGCAAAATGCCCGGTGGGGAAAGTTTTCATGAGATCCGGGATCGATTCGTTCCATTCATTGAAAAGCTGATACAGGATAATAAGGACACGGATCGGAACATCCTCTGTGTAGCTCATGGCGGTTTATATCTGGCGATGTTGCCGGTCATCTTTAAAAATGTGGATTTTGATTTCGCCAATGAGCATAACTTCCCTTACACCGCATGTACGATAGCTGAGACCAGACCCGATGGGATTTACTGTCTTTCGTGGTGTGATATATTACCTGCCAGACGATAAGACCTCAAGGAAAGATTTCAAATCTTTACACAGCCAAAGCAGGACGAAGGTCTTTTCATCATCCCAGATATGACAGACTACAATCCCATTCGAATTGGCATACTCGGCGCGGCGGCTATTGTTCCGATGGCAGTGACCGGTCCCGCGCGAAGCGTGCCCGAAGTGCGGATCACGGCCATCGCCGCGCGCGATCCCAAACGGGCGGAAAGGTTCGCGCGCAGACATCACATCCCGCGCGTGCATGAGACGTACAACGCTCTCCTGGCGGACCCGGAGATCGATGCCGTTTACAATCCTTTGCCCAACAGTCTGCATGCCGAATGGACGAACCGCGCCCTGCGCGCGGGCAAACATGTGTTGTGTGAAAAGCCTTTCGCGTCGAATGCAACCGAAGCCATGGAGATGGCACGCGCCGCGCAGAAGGCTGGGAAGGTTTTGAGCGAGGGATTTGCGTATCGCTATCATCCGCTTGCGAGGCGCATGAAGGAAGTGATCGGGGAACTCGGAAGGATAAAGCACATCGAAGCGCGTTTCGGTTTTCTGCTGCCGGTCCTTTCGAATATCCGTTTTCGCTATGAACTGGCGGGCGGCGCGCTCATGGATACGGGTTGTTACCCGATCAGTCTCGTGCGTTTTCTTGTGGGCTCAGAACCAACAGTTACCAGTGCAAAGGCGAAACTTGTGAGACCGCAAGTGGACTCGCGCATCGAAGCGGATTTGCAATTTCCCAATGACGTGAGCGGGCATATCGTATGTGACATGCTCTCGCCGAGGTTGTTTGAATCGTTCGTCAGAGTGCAGGGCGAGGCAGGCAAGATGAAAGTAGTCAACCCGTATCATCCGCACTGGTTTCACTGGCTGATCGTACGCACATCGAAAGGGACGCGGCGCGAGCAGGTCAAGGGCGGGAATATCTATGCCCTGCAATTGCGCGCCTTTGCCAAAGCGATCCGCGGGGAAATGTTCTTGAGCACGAACCCGGATGATGCAATCAATAACATGCGCGTGATCGACGCGGTCTATGAAAAAGCGGGATTGTCGTTGAGAGGGATGTGAGTTTTCGGATACAGCTTGTCTGTTTCATCCACACATGTGGGCTACAAGAACAAGTAAACCAGATATGTGGCTCGGTAACACTCACCGAGCTGTCACAGCGTATCTTTTGCTTGCCGACTCTCGTCTATAAGGGTGGAAAGGAATTGATAAATCAAAAGTCCTGGCAATCGAATACTGGTATTGATTGCAGGATCGATTATTTTCGGAGGAAGAAATG
>Ga0210377_10000396_pt1 | contig 41546 bp, 46 predicted proteins | sample PLM4_65_b1redo_FD_155480 | JGI IMG/M metagenome (GOLD analysis project Ga0210377, IMG submission 155480) | Groundwater sediment microbial communities from an aquifer in East River, Colorado, USA - PLM4_65_b1 redo | ecosystem: Environmental > Terrestrial > Soil > Riparian zone | place: USA: East...
GTTGAGCGCGCTTCTCACCACCACCATGATCCGGCAAAAAGAAGTGATCGAAGCCATGGACAAAAAGGGACAGCGCAAGCATACCAGGGTGATGATCGGGGGCGCTCCTGTGACAACCGACTGGATGAATAAGATCGGTGCAGATGGCTTTAGCGAAGATGCCATCGGGGCGGTCAATACAGCCAAACTGCTGATGGACGCGCCACAGTAAGGGACTGATTTGCTACCGTACATCTCAACCGCGAAGCCCGCTGAGTCCGCTAAGAAAATCTTTAAAACTTTGCGTTCTTTGCGCTCTCCCTGGCACCGCCGTGATTTGCCTAGCAAATCAGGCAGGTGTAGCGGTAAAAATAGCACCGTGTATGGTAGTGAAGGGACTGATAAAAAGTCTGGCGAATTTGTGACATTTAATCTTCTTGATTTCGCGCATATGTTATACAATCGCGCCTGGTGGAGGCCTCATGAAAACAATACTACAAAGCAGAAGCAAAAAAGCCGTCATTGACACAGCTGGTCCATTCACAACGATCGGCGAGAAGATCAACCCGACGGGCCGCAAGAAACTCGCCGCCGCGTTGCAGGAGGGAAATTACGATTACGTCCGTGATCTTGCGAAGAAACAGATCGATGCAGGAGCGGACATCCTGGATGTCAACGTCGGCATGGCTGGCACAGACGACGAAGTCTTTCTTCCAAAGATCGTTCAAATGCTTGTGGACGAGTTCGATATCCCGCTCTGTCTCGATACGCCGAACCCAAAGGCATTGGCGGCTGCGCTTCCGCTCGTGCCGGGCAAAGTTTTGGTTAATTCGGTGAACGGCGAAGACAAATCTCTTGATGCAGTTCTTCCCCTGGTCAGGGAACATAAAGCCGCAGTCATCGGCTTGACCATCGGCGAAGGGGGAATCTCCAACGATCCTGAAATGCGACTCGCCGCGGCGAAGAAAATCATCGAACGCGCCACACAGATCGGCATCCCCATCGAAGACATCGTCATCGATCCGCTTGTCATGACCGTCGGCGCGGACAGCAAGGCAGCCTTCATCACACTGACCACCATCGAAATGGTGCGCCGTGAGTTCGGGGTCAATGTCAGTCTGGGAGCAAGCAACGTTTCCTTTGGTTTGCCCGAACGCGACGTCATCAATCAGGCATTCCTTGCGCTCGCCATGAGCGCCGGAGCCTCGTGCGCCATCACCGACCCGATGAAATACGCCCTCACCATCCGCGCCATTGACCTGCTGCGCGCCCGCGATGACTACGGGATGAGGTATTTGAAATATTATCGTGCGCACCCGCCTGTGCCGGTCCCTGCGAAGGTATAAATGCAAGCATGAAAGACCATACTTTTGAGCATGATCTTTCATGCTTTTTTATTCTTATCCTACCTGAAAGAACAGATGAATATTCTGGGGATTCCACTTGATTAAGTGAGACTTCCGAAGGTTTTAAATCTTCGGAAGTCTATACTTTATTACACTCTCGGCATAAATCAGTAAGAATAAGAGAACCTGTTTACATCAATCGAGCAAAAATCAGGTATGGATAGGATTCCTTTTAAGATAAATTTCAAGGTATTGTTCCAAACTTTCCTTTGTATAGTCTCCACCAGTGGCATAAGTTATTTGCAATACCTTCTGAACAATTTTATCTTTAGTGCCGCTATCAAGACTTATATTCTTGTCTTTAAGATAGCGTTCCAAGATTTTCTTACATCTGTTAACATCATCAGGTGTTGTAAATTTGGTATTGCAACTTGGCTAATTTGCGTCCACCCACTCGCTACATTTCGCTACATTCTCTTATAGAAGGCTCATAATATAACAATCGAATGTAGTAAATGGTGTCGTGTTGCTCACTTGGGTCAATTGGTGTAGGGATGACTAATAGATCTTCTCTAATAGGAAATGAGGCAATGAGAAAGATTGCTTGAGTCCCTAATTGAAATACATCATGATCCTTCTCGTCGTGAGGGTAGCCCAGCCTTGGCTCCCAGCCTTCCTTGCGTAAACCTGCCCGATATTCCTCCAATATTTCATCAAAAGGCTGGGGAGAATGATATGCTAAGTAAACATGTCCAGACACACATCCTGGATAGAGTTCAGGATTCGACCCGTGGTAGAGTTCTTCTGCCAACAGTTCTACATTGGCAGGGGTATAAAGAGATTCGCGAATTTCGGAAACGGTCTCTTTTGCTCTTTCGATTTGTTTATCACTTGGCTTACCGGATATACGACAAGCGCCGGTGGTGAAAAGAAAAGCGAAAAAGAAGGTCAACAAAATCACCCTTGACCAACGAATCCCTCTCTTATCATTTTGAGTTATGATCGTAAATGTCATAGCTTTTACTCATTCTTTCGCCGGTAGTATTCGAAGTATCGCTGGAAGAACTCAAAATAGGGATACGCTTGCTGTGCTTGGTCGCCAAGATTGGGAGCATCTTGGAAATCAACGATATCTTGGAAACCACAATCACGAACTCCATCGTTATTATCATCCCTCCAACAGGTTAGGCCACCCACGCCATTACGATAAGCCCCAAATATTTGAGCCATATCCACGAAATTCAGATCATTGTAATGGGTTGTCTTCTTGGGTTGACCACCAGATCCCGTACGGTAGTCCGCCAGGAGCCGTGCGAGTGCACTGGCGCTCTCAATTGAGCCTATAGGAGACAGTACTGTCATAATCCACTGATATTGGGACAGTGTTTGCCCCCCTGGCGACAAGGTTGCACCGAGATCATATCCACAATCCAGATAGTATTGCTGAACAATCTCCCAGGTAGAAAGATGCATACTGGCAACACCTGGGCCCGGATCGGGCCTCACCAGGAGATAAGCAGCGAGGACGTTTTCACGACCCATCACAAGTTGAGCAATAAGTTCAGTATCGACAAGCATATCCGTCAGCTCATAATCGAAGTCAATTTCAGACGCCAAAACGCCAGCGACGAGTTCAGGTGGCAAACCATGACGCTGTGCCGCGCTTATTATCTCGTTCCTATGTTGGTCAACCCAGGCAATGGCATCACAAGAACTGCGGAATGAATAATTTACCGCTCCAGTTTCGGGCGTTGTCAGGCAAGACCACAAGTCATTCTCGAGGAAGAATTTCAAACGTGCGTAGGAAGCCTTGTAGAGTGGAATCCATTCTCCATCAGCGTTTGAGATAGTTGCATCGGCTAAATCTGGTCGCCAACGGATGATTTCTTCGTAAATACCCCAACAAGCTTCATCTCCGATTTCCTCGCATAGGCCAGTTGGGTCAGTGGCATTGATGGGATTTCCAGATACGTAATTCCATTTGTTCAATGACAATGGATTGTTTGCGTCACCATGCCATGTATCCCGAGTAAGGAATCTCCCCATTCCAGGCGCGTATTGCCTCGCCCGCAAATATACCAACCCTTGACTCGCATATTCATTGGTGTACCCATATGCTGACTGTGATGATCCAGTAGTTGATGTAACAGTACCATAAGGATCATAGGCTTTGGCATACGTAATTGCACCGCTGATATTTGTGAGTTGACGCACCGATCCCAAAGCATCACCCAGGAAATATTCGGTGGTCGTATTGACTTGTGCGATGCGGCCATTGCCGTAAATATAGCTGTTCGTGCCATCACTGAGGGCTTGGGTTAGACCCATGTTCAAATCCATGGTGAAGGTGGTTGTATCACCGTTCACCGTCTCCTGCAAGCGGTCATTCAGCCCATTGTACGCATAACTGGTCACTGCTGACGGGTTACTCAAACTCTTCAGCCTGTTGGCGGAATCATAGGTATAGGCATTCACACCGTCATTGAGCAGGTTGCCGTTGTTGTCCCAATCATAATACACATACAAAACTTAGATGAACCAACCAAGGGTACAATTATCGAATATCATCTTTAGAAAGGTATCTATGTCCATCAAACTCATCATTGATATCCTCGGTTGGGTTGGCTCGATTCTGTATCTTCTTGCATATGCTTTGGTCTCTGCGAAAAAGACACAGGGTGATTCATTTTTGTATCAAGGCATGAACATCCTTGCGGGCATCCTGCTTGTTATCTACACACTTTATTTGGGAGCCTTTGCAACAACAGGTCTCAATGCGGTTTGGGTTGCCATTGGTCTGCTCACGTTGGGACGAAAATGGCTTACACGAAACTACCGCTCGTCTCACTAATTACTAAACTTTTGAAATGATTTGCAGGCTAAAATTCAAATTCCAGTTTGGACATTTATGCGGCACTCCGTAATTCCGCGCTTCACACACGGCTCGCAAGTGGAGGAAATTTCACGCGAATCATCGCACTATCTTTTGACGATCCCTTCTGGAAAAGCGGACAAATATCGACTTGCACAACTTGATGACTATACGAATATTTCAAGGGGAAGATTCCTCCTCCGCTCCCCACTCAGCCTCAGCCTGTCTGCGCGTGCCTCAAGCGACTCCATCCCCGGGACGTGGGGCTTCGGGCTGTGGAATGATCCATTCGGGTTGTCGCTTGGCTTTGGAGGGAATCCATTTCAGTTTCCCGCCTTGCCGAACGCGGTCTGGTTTTTTGGCGCATCGAAGGAGAATTATTTGTCGTTTCGTGATTCTGGGCGGGGAGACCCCGCCCTTACAATGCCTGCAAGCGGATTCATCGCGCAATCATTTAGGTCGCCGAGGTTTCATCCGATGTTGATTCTGGCAGGGCTGGCGCTCCCCTTTTCGCGCAAGATCACGCGTCGATTGCTGGGTCGCGTGATTGAGGAGGATCGAGTGCAATTATGGAGTCAGGGGGCTCGCTCCCGAGATTTCCAACAGCAAGCTGTTGGACTCCAAAGCGTAGACCCGACTCAATGGCATAGATACAGGCTCGATTGGCGCGAGACATCGTCCCCTTTGGGGAAGCGAGTGTCCTTCGAAGTGGATGACGCGCTCATGTTCGAGTCGCAGGTGAGTCCGAATCCACCGCTGGGACTGGTCATCTGGATCGATAATCAATACGCGGCGTTCACTCCCGAAGGAAAAATCGGGTTCGGAGTTTTGGAAAACCCCGAACCTGCGTGGTTGGAAATCAAAGATATTGACCTGGCTCCTTAAAAGGCTTAGCTCCTGAACGAGCAGGAAATGTTATGACCAATACTTCGCGAAATTGATGGGCATGCTTCTCTCTTATTGAGTTGACGAGTCTTTCCATTGAACACCGGCGGGTTTATACTATCACTTGTGAAATCGGATACAATTGGTCTTTGAAGGCTGAGTTTGGTACAATCGACATCGAACCAATTCAGAAAAAAACGGAGAGAATTTTCCATGACTGAAAGCCGGGAAGACTATATCCCTGCCCTGAGTTTCAGGGTATTGACACCATTCTATGATTTCATACAAAAGTGGATCGTGCGTGATGTACGATATAAATCCCGCCTGATCGAACAGGCGGATATTCAACCTGGTCAACGCGTCATGGACCTGGGTTGCGGGACCGGCACTTTGGCGATCATGGTCAAGCAGGCACAGCCAGACGCGGAGGTCGTTGGCCTGGATGCGGACTCTGATATGCTGAAAGTGGCGCGTTATAAATCAGCGAACGGGAAGTCTGAGGTTAAGTTTGACGTTGGATTCACCAACGATCTTCCCTACCCGGATGCGTCATTTGATCGTGTGTTGTCGAGTATCATGATCCATCACCTGAAAACACCAGACAAGGAAAAGACAGCGCATGAGGTGTATCGCGTCCTCAAGCCCGGCGGACAGTTGCACATTATTGACTTTGGGAAACCAACCACCACGTATGGAAAAATGCTTGGACCCTTCCTGCACAAGTTCGAGGAGGCAAACGACAACATCGAGGGACGTCTCCCTGAAATTTTTGAGGCGCCCGGTTTGAAGATGCAGGTCATGGGGAGTTTCTGGACGTTCTTCGGGGATTTGGCGTTTTTAATGGGCGTAAAATGATTCACCACAAAGGTTAAGGAAATTGCATGGCGCGAATCGAATCCAGTATTTTTGTTCCCAAACCCATGGAAGACACTTTCGCCTTTTTGAACACCCGCGAGAGCCATCTCAAATTCATCCCGCGCATCATTGAATTCAACCAAACATCGGAGGGAGCTTTCGGACGGGTCGGCGCGACCATAAGAGGTGTGCTTCGTTATTTTGGCATAAGAATCCCGGTGGATTACGAAATCATCGAACACCAGCCAAACCAAAGGCTTGCCATGACGGGAAGGATGGGACCCGTACTGTTCAAGGATGGCTATGTCCTTTCCACTGAAAAAGACGGCACCCGAATCCTTTTCTGGCTCGAATTGACCTTGACCGGGCCAGCAAGACTGCTCACCCCGTTCACAGGGCTGGTCGGAAAAATTCACGCGTGGGAAACGTTGAGGAATTTAAAACGGGAGCTTTCTTCATCGCCGCTGCGCAGCTCCTCGCAATGACATTTCGTTATGGCCATTGACCTTTACAAACCCTTCACCAATCCGGTCACGCGCGAGACATTCCGCTGCATCTCATCCAGACCTGAAGCATACACAATGGAATGGACGGTGCATCCCGGAGGCTACGTCCCTTTCGAGCATATCCATGTGTGCCAGGATGAGATATTTCATATCCAACAAGGCGAGATGCGCACGATGATCGATGGGAGGAAGCTTATCGGCAAAACGGGAGATACCGTGACGGTCCCCCGCGGGGTCAAACATATAGCCTACAATGACAAACCCGAGCCTTTGGTGTGTATCGTCGAGTACAAACCCGGGCTTGACCATTACACCACCATGCAATGCTTCGCAGGCTTAACGCTCGACAGGGATTTCGATGGAAGAGGATTGGTGAATATTCCCAAAATCATGTATTTATTGAGAAGGGCAAACGCCCTGTCCCTCCCCCGCCCTGCGTTCCTCCCTGAATGGATGTTCCGAATGGGCATGGAAGTATTTTTCGTAATCGGCAAAGTCATGGGCTGGGAAGCTTTGTACCTAAAATATACGCGGAAATGAACAGGGAAAATCCCTTCCATCCTACGCTTGGTGGCATCTACGCCGCCGGGGACGGCGTCTTGAGCAGATAAATACGACAGGAGTATAGAAATGGATCTCAAACTCTGGTGGTTTGCATTACAAAAACCCGTCAAGGAGAACGACAAGAAAGTATGGGATGGGTTCGATGTGGTCACAAAATGGTTGATCGCCACGCGCGCGACGGTCACACAGCTAACTTTGCTGGCAGGTGTGATCGCGGGTTTGCTCGCCTTTCGCGATGGCCATTTCAATTTTATTTTGTGGCTGGCAATGACTTTGGGAATATACTTCGCGCACTCGTCGGAAAATCTCGTCAATGACTACATCGACTTTACACGCGGCATCGACGAGGACAATTATTATCGCGGGCAATACGGTATCCATCCGCTGGTGCACAAGTTTTGGACAAAACAGGATTGGGCGCGCTGGTTCTTCACCGCAGGCTTGATAGCAGTTCTTTGTGGCGCATTCGTTTTGGTTTACACCCGCTTCTCCCCCATCGTCATTGGGTTGTTCCTCTTCGGAATAGCCATCCTCCCAACTTATGCATGGCCTCTCAAATACTGGGGAGTAGGTGAACTTCTTATTTACGTGAACTGGGGCATGGTGCTGATCCCCGGAATGTACTCCGTGCTGGCTGGCGAAATTCCAACCGGCCTCGTGAACATCGTACTGGCTGGGATGGCGTTCGGCTTCGGATTCGGCAGCTTCAACTGGGGCAAGCACATCGACAAGATCGAAGCGGACACGAAAAAAGGTGTGGGAACGCTCCCTGTGCGGTTGGGTGAATCTACCGCGCGCATGTTCAATATCTTCACGATTCTGCTATCTTATGCGATCGTGCTTTATCTTGTGTTCGTCGTCCGCTTCTTCTCACCAACTGTTTTGCTGGTTTTCCTTGCGGCCGGCAGAGGCTGGAATGTGGTCAAATTACTTGGCCAGCCGCGCCCCAAGGAAGCGCCCGCGGGTTTTGCCTTGTGGCCCCGCTGGTTTTCCACGCCGCAGTTGTTGCACATCCGGTTGTTCGGCGGGATGTATGTTCTCGGCATACTCCTTGATATTCTTCTGCGCATGAACATGCCAGGCTTTTGGTAACAGGAAGATCACGAAGATGAAAATTGCAATTACCGGCGGAACCGGCTTTATTGGAAGCCACCTGGCGCGCGATCTCATCACGCGCGGGCACGAAGTAATCGTCATTGCGCGCGGACAATACACACGCAACACCCAGCTCATCGAAGGCGCGACCTTTGTTACACTGGATATCAATGAGACAGACAAATTGCAGGAGGTCCTTCGTGGATGTGATGCCCTGTCGCATTGTGCGGGCACCAGCGTCGAGGACGGGAAACAGACCTTTCATCAATTACACGTGGAGGGAACCCGCTCCGCTGCGACTGCCGCGGAACGTGCAGGCCTGAAAAAATTCGTGCTGGTCAGTTATTTGAATGTCCGTCCCAATGCAAGCTCTGCCTATCACACAACGAAATGGGAGGGCGAAGAGATCGTTCGCAATTCAAATTTGAATTACACAATTCTCAAAGCGGGGCTTGTGTACGGTGCGGGGGACCATCTGCTCAACAATCTCAGCAACCTGTTCCGCAAAATGCCCGTCTTTGCCGCGGTTGGACTCAAAGAGAAGACTGTGCGCTTGGTCGCCGTGGAAGACCTCGTGACGGTCATCCGTGAATCCTTATTGGATGAAAATCGCTTCTCGCGTCAGACGGTGGCTGTTACCGGACCCGAAGAATTCCCCTTCAGCCAGGCCGCGCGGCGGATCGCCAAAGCAATGGGTAAACCGTTTCTGATCGTTTTGCCTTTCCCCGTCTTTTTTCATCGCATGCTGGCATGGTTCTCAGAGCGGTTCATGCCAAAACCGTTGATCACGAAGGCACAAGTGCAAATGCTTGCGGATGGGATCAGCATGCCTTCTCCGGAGAGTCTGCCTCTGCCCAATGACCTGGCACCAAAGACGTTATTCACAGAAGAGCAAATTAAGAGGGGGTTGCCGAGGCAAAAGGAGAATTAGAGATTGGAGATTCGGCAATCACTAATTCTCTACTCTCCAATCTCTCATAAAGAAACGGGTAAAGATTTCAGTCCCCGAAATATGGGGTGTTCCTGCCATTCGAGGGTGTCGGTGGCAAGTTGAAGTTTGGGGAAACGATTTAAGATGGTGGCAATGGCAATTTCCGCCTCCAGGCGAACAAGCGGCGCGCCGATACAAAAGTGAATACCAAGCCCGAAACTGAGATGGCGTCCCTCATTGCGGGTAATGTCAAAGCGGTCTGGATACGTGAATCGACCTGGATCGCGATTGGCTGAACCAAGTATTGTATTGACCAGGTCGCCCTTGCGAATCACCTTACCTCTGATCTCAGCATCTTCAAGCGCGGAACGATAGGTGATTTGCACGGGGTTATCGTAGCGCAGCATTTCTTCGATGGCAGAGGCAAGCAGGGATTTCCGGCTTTGCAGTTTTTTCTTTTCGTCCGGATTTTGCATCAGTGCCAGGAGTCCATTGCCGAGGAGATGGGTGGTGGTCTCGTGCCCGGTGCTGAGGAGGATGTTGATGTTGGCGACAAGCTCCTCCTCTGTCAGTGTGGATGAGGCTTCCTGTTCACCGACCAGCTGTCCCGCCGCGTAAGGCGAAGCGGAGTGATTAGGATCAGGACGGGAAGATAATCCATCATCGTCTGAAACAGATAACAACGCGCTCAGTAAATCGTCTCCCGGTCGTTCACGGCGCTTGCGGCTTAGCGCCTTGACATAGTCCGTCATTTCAGCCAAACTTTGTGCCGCGCGTTCCATGAGGCGAGATTCTTTTCGCATGGTGCCGAGGATTGCAAAAAGATCATCAGACCATTTTTTGAATCGGGCGCGATCACTTGCAGGAAGCCCGAGAAGATCTGCTATGACCATCACCGGCAGCGGATATGCCAGGTCGTGAATGATATCCATTTTGCCTTTTGATTGTGCGACATCCAGTAAATCATCCACAATCTGCTGAATATTCGGACGCAACTGCTCCACCCTGCGAGGGGTGAAGGCATTGTTCATCAACCCGCGCAAATGAGTGTGGTACGGCGGGTCGGCATAAAACACTGTTTTGGAAAACGAGTGATACACAGGCTGGGCAATTTTTTGGTTCTCTTTTGATAAACGCTCAAAGCCGCGCATGAGTCCTTGCGCGCGGGAAAAACGGTTGTCCGTATATAAGGCATCAATATCAGAATATCGCGTGAGGACCCAGAAGCCCATTTCCTCATCCCAATGGACAGGATCATTTGAACGAAGTTGTTCGTAGAAGGGATAGGGGTTTGCGCGAATTTCTTCCCGTTGCAGGTTTGACAGGCTGAACACGTCGTGATTCGACCATAACATTGAAGAGCTCCTGACTATGTTAGGAGATTATACTACTTGTTTGTGAAATTGGATACAATCTGTCGTATTTCTGAAGATGTTAAACAAAAAGAGCAGGAAAAGTTTCCTGCTCTTTTGCATTCCGAGAGAGGTTAACTCCAATACATCTTTATCAGTTCTGCCGTGAATGGGATCACCCGCAGGAACACATCGATCAGCAGGCCAAACATGAAGAGCGAACCAAATTTACGATTGTTGTAGAAGGCGTATCCCACAAAATACAGAGGCCAGCCAATTTGCCCTTCAGGACGAGTCTCCGGTTTGGGTTTCAGGAATTTAGGATAGATTTGCAGGAATGTGGGAAGCGCAAGAAGCACAATCAACATCACCGGTGTAAAAAACTTTGCGACGATCAAATACAATGTGAAAAGATACGGAGCGATCATCATCGCCAACACGGTATAACGGGAAGCCTTTTCACCAATTACTACCGGCAGGGTATGAATGCCTTTTTTCGTATCCATATCGATCTTGTCAATATGCTTTCCGAAGATGACGGTTGTAACTCCCAAAACGTAAGGCAGGCTGGCGATTACAACGAACCAATTCCATTCCTGGGTAAGAACATAATGACCACCGCCGATCATCAGGGGACCCCAAACAATCAGGACCGCGATCTCACCCATTGCCATGCCTTTGAGAGGCCATGTATAGAACAGGAGGAAAAACGCGCCAAGACTCAGCAATATCCAGGTGGTTGGGCTAAAGCTGGTATACGAGACAAGGTAAAGGCCAAATGCAAGTGCGATCAAAGCAGTAACTGCGAAATATGTCAGATGCTGGCGCTTGGTCATCAATCCACTTGCGACAGGTTGCGCACCGTAAATATTCCGGTAGTAGTTGTCCTTGTCCACACCGCGCACAAAATCGGTGTAATCGTTGAAAATGTTGTTGCTGGCGTGCGCCATGATGAGTCCAAATGCAAGTGCCAGCCAGGGCAGAAAACTGAACGCTCCATCGCGCCAGGCAAAAAGTCCCGCGAGGGCCGCTGAGATAAAGGTCATGACGAGGACCGCTGCGCGGGTCGAGATCAGCCATTTTGAGATAACATCCAGTTCATCCCATTCGGCTTTTGAAACGTTGGGAATAACATTCAGCGCTTTGCGCCACATAGCAAAGTTCATGTCGAATCTCCTTGTTTGATTTTGGATAAATTATATCCAGATTATTAACAATCTGCTTAGACATTTGTCAGAAATATACTGGAAAATCATCACGATTTCGGGATGGGAAATATCCAGGATGGCAGTCTAAAAAGGATGCGATTCGTTCGGTCACCGCTCGGGTGTTGGCCGGGAGGGAAGCGAGAAGTAGAATGTGGCCCCTTTATCGGCTTCCGACTCCACCCATATCCTACCCCCGTGAATTTCCACGATGCGTTTTACCAATGCAAGCCCAATGCCCGTCCCCTCTGTCTGTGAGTCCAATTTATCAAAAAGGCCGAATATCTTGTCCTTGTATTCCGGTGCTATACCAATGCCATTATCACGGACAAAAAATATGGGTTTGCCGTTCAAATCACCTTGTTGCCCAACCTCGATGCGTGGAGAAACCTGATCGCCCATGAACTTCGCGGCATTGTCGATCAAATTCTGCAGTACTTCAAATATTCGTTGACGATCACCATATACTGTTGGAAGGTTATCTGCCACATGGACTGAAATTTTACCGGAACTGATGCGCCCGTAAAGAAATTCAAGCACTTCATTTACAAGGGTATTCATCGGAATGTATAAAGGCTTATTGGCAAGCCGACCAATGCGCGAGAGTTCGAGCAGATCGCCCAACAATCTGTGCATCCTGTCAGTCGCATCGCTGATGCGTTGAATATCAGAATCGAGACGTTTCAGATTTCCGTTTTGGGAATCTTCACGAACGAAACCAAGAAAGCCCCTGATCGTAATAAGCGGGGACTTCAGGTCGTGAGAAACCGTATAAGTAAAACGCTCAAGTTCCGCATTCTTTAATTCGAGCTCATCAATTAGATTCTCACGTTCGGCCTCTGCCCATTTTCGGAGTGAGACATCGCGCACCATTGCCAATACGAGATCGGGCCCTGCAGGGGTGATCCGCGCCTCAAAAGTTTGGCTTTCATTTCCAACTTGAAGTTGGTATTCGAAAGCATTGAGCTGACCCGATTCAAGCGCGCGGTCGATCGCAAAAGCAGTTTGGTCAGCCACAGATGGCAGAACTTGCGCGATCGTTTTGCCGATAAATTCCTCCGGCGGCAGGAGCGGTTCATTTGTCGCGGAAGGGATGAACTGAAGGATCGTACCATCCCGCTTAAGTTCGAAGATCATATCGGGTATGGCTTCAAGCAGCGCCCGGGTACGCGCTTCACTACGTTGCAGCGCCAGTTGAGTAGCCTTCTGTTCTGTTATATCGTAAAAGATGGATAAGATGGTCGGTTCATCCCCGGGATCAATCAACTCATAAAATGCAATGGTAACGTGCTTTTCACCTCTATTGTTGATAAATTCATAGGAGGGGTTATGCAGGGATTTTCGTTCAAGCAGTTTCGCAACGAACTTCTGGCGTTCTGGCTCATCTTCCCAGATCTTCAATTCAACCGTTGTGCGTCCGATGGAAGTTTCACGCTCGAAACCGGTTAGTTTCCAATAAGCATCATTGGCATCAATCAATCTCCCGTCCTTCAAAGTAGTGACATTGATCGCCACAGGGCTGAGGTGAAAGATCTTGCGGAACCTTTCCTCTCCCTGATGCACTGCCTTAAAAGAAAGGTTGACCGTATTCGCCACAAGATAGACAAACACGACCAATAAAAAAATGATCGCCGTGATCTCCACTGCCGTTGTATAGGGAGACTCGATCATTGGCGTACGCAATCCCCTCACCTCCGCGTAAGCCAGTCCCCAAACAGCGAAAATGCTAAACAGGGCGACACCCACTGAAACACGCCAGTTTGTGATCAAAGCAGCTATTAGAATGATCAGAATATAAACTGTAACAGCCGGATCGCGTACGCCATCTGCCCTCCAGGCCAGATAGGTCATGCTCACCCAACCAGTAAGGATCAAAATGGCAGCGGCATAATTCACATGGCCCCTATTCAGTATGAACAAAAGAATGCCATGAACGATAAACAGGATGAAATTAACGATGAGCCGTCCGCCAAACAGACTCTCCCCACTAAACAGGCGAACCATGATGTATAAGCCATTCGCCACGAGCGCTCCAACAAGAATAACCGTCAGAGTCTTTTTGATCGCTTCCTGTCGATCCGGCTCGAAAAGTGGTTTGAATGCCTGTTGAATCCGATTGAAATTCATGCGTTCATGTCCTCCGCTCGAAGGAGTATATCACGGCTAAAAAGGATGAAACTCGTACGACCATGAATTTATGGCAGGACACGTGCATAGACGGATGTAATCTGATCCCAAAGAGAATTCATTTTGTGATCCAGTGTTTGGAATTCAGGATGAGCATCAAACCAGGCAAGCGAACGCCTTACCCCATCAGCCCAGTTCACTTCGCAATTGTAATCAGGGACAAGCAGTTTGACCTTGCTATTATCAAATACAACGCTATTGACTTTATCTCCAATAAGACTTCCCAATGCGTGGTCGTCGTACGCTGCGATCAAATCTGAGGGGATGTGAACAACGTTCGGTTCCAGGCCCAAAGCCTGATACGCTTCGAGATAAATTTGATCCCAGCTGAGAACTTCATCCGACGTTATTTGAAAGGCTTCCCCGATGGCTTTTGGATTCCCCAACAAGCCAACCAGACCTTTGGCAAAGTCAGCGTTCCACGTCAACACCCAAAGGGATGTCCCGTCGCCGGGGACAATGACTTTTTGTCCGCGTTTCATCCGGTCAATGACCGTCCACGGGTGGAGCCAGCTCCCCACGCAAAATGGAATTTGCGAGGGTCCGTACGTCAGTGACGGACGGATGATCGTGACAGGAAATCCCTCGTCCTGATAGGCTTTCATTAGCCGTTCTTCACAGGCGATCTTGTCACGGGAGTATTGCCAGAAGGGATTCTCCAGCGGAGTCTCTTCGGTGATGAGATAATGTTTCGGCGGCTTTTGATACGCAGAGGCGGAACTGATGAACACAAATTGATCCGTCTTATCGCGGAAGAGTGAGACGTCGCGTTCAATGTCGTTAACGGTAAAGGCGATGAAGTCCACTATCGCGTCGAAACGGTGACCGGCTAAAAGCGTGGAAAGATGCGCTGTATCAGCGTGGATATCGCCAGTTAAGTGCGTCGCACCTTTGGGTAGAGGATGTTTCATCGAAACGGAACGATTCAAAATAAATAATTCGTGTCCGCGTTGTATCGCCAATTCGGAACAAGCTGAACTGATGAGTCCAGAACCACCGATGAATAAAAGTTTCATCATCCTTCGCCCAACTCAGCCAAAGGCTCTACCGGTACACGGTGCGCGAGATAGTTCTCCACCCAGAAGATGATGAGGGCAAGCCAAATCACACTAAAGCCGATGAGATGGTTGCGGTCGAATGGCTCCTTATAGATAAGAACACCGATAAGAAATTGAATTGTGGGTGCAATATATTGAAGCACACCGATCATGGTGAGAGGCACACGTTGCGCGGCGGAGGCAAACATGAGTAACGGAACGGTTGTGACTACGCCTGCGCCGATCATGAGCAGGTCAGCCTGAAGACCGATGTGCATGAACGCGCCTGTGCCATTGGTTTCGACAATGACAAGATAGATCAGGGCAGGAAGAAAGAGTATCCCAGTTTCAAGCGTGAGACCGTAGAGCGAACCGAGCGGCGCGACCTTTTTAACAAGTCCGTAAATGCCAAACGAGAATGCGAGGGCCAGGGCAATCCACGGAGGGCGGCCATAGATGAATGTTAGATAACCGACGCCAATCGCGGCAAGCGTGACAGGGATCCATTGCGCGAGGCGAAGCTTTTCACGCAGGAAAATCACACCCATCAACATACTGAGCAACGGGTTGATGAAATATCCGAGACTGGTTTCAACGATAAAGCCCGCATTGACGGCCCAAACGTAAGTCAGCCAGTTGACGCTGAGGAGAATTCCTGCAATCGAGTAAATCCACAACATCCTGGATGTGAGTGCGGTAGAACGAAAATCCCGCCATTGCCTGGTGACGAAAACCACCGCGATCAGAAGGATGAACGACCACCCGATGCGGTGTCCGATGAGTTGCAAAGCAGAGATGCCATGCAGCAATTTCCAGTAAATTGGGAAAAGTCCCCACAAGCCATACGCGCCAAGGCCGTAAAGAATGCCTTTTTTATCCATGAGTCTCCTTTGGAATAAGTGACAAGTATAATCCAGCCAATAATAAAAGAAGAGTCTTCACAGTAACTGCGAAGACTCTTCAATCGATATTCCATTTTTTCAAAACGATCCGATCGGTTGTCTTCCTGCATATCCTGCTTCCACTTCGTGCCAGAAGGCAATATCCTCCTCCCCATATTGCCAGCATAGGCAGACTTCCCGCCCATCCTTCAGTGCAGGGAAATCCACCAAGCCGAGATTGATGTCTTTGATCTGCGCTCCTGCATCCTGAATACGATGTATGAGTGCGTCGAGTTCTTCAAAATCGTGCGCCATTTGGCTCAGGGCGCGATTCCCGCCATTTCCCACGGATTTCTCGATGGCAGGCCAGGCTTCAGGTTGAATTGCCAGTATTTTTTGGCGGATCGCCTGAACCTCATTCATTAGTGGACGGATGATATTCAAAGCTTCATTGGCTTCGTGAAGGGTAAAATATTGGGGCATAGTGAGTAAAAGTATACACGAAAACAGGTACACAGGTAAACGCATAATCATGTCAACTTGTGTAACTGCTTTACCCTTTTACAATTCTTAGGCCGCGACTGCGGTGTAGCCTTTCTTTTTCACTGCAGCGACGATCTGTTCTTCAGTGAGTTTGGATTCATCAAACTCTATAACCATTTCAAGCCTGTGATAACTGGCATTGATCTCCTTCACACCATCCAGTACATCTTCAAGACTTTCGAGTTTCATGGCACAATTGGAGCAGGTCATATCGGCGACTTTGAAGGTTTTCTTTATCATCGAGAATTCCTCTTTAGTAGTTGGTCTCGATACGTGGCGCCGTTGGCGCCACTACTCGACCAGCGATAACTATTCAAACACGATCTGCCCTGTGTACATTCCCATGGAGCAGGTGAAGAATAACTTGCTTCCCTTTTGCTGTGCGGGAATATTGACCTGGACAGTCCCAGTATCAGGTAGAAGTTCATAGAAATCCAATGCGGGGATGACAAAATCGCGGGCGCAGGAATAGGTTTTGTTCGTAACAAGATTAAGCATGAAACCTTTTCCCGAGGGGGCACTAATCGTTTGTGGAAAGTAGCCTTCATTTTGGACATAAAGGACCACATCACCTTCAGAGAAAGAAGATTGTGGAACTTGCGCTACGAGTGCTGATCCGCCATTTGACGGGAACAGGTTGCGGGTCAGGTTTTGAAATGAGAGCGGGGAGCCTAAAACATTGAGCCCGCCGTCCAGAGTCACCAGTCCCAATATCAAAACAACGACCGCTACGAAACGCATGAAGAACTTTTCAAGCTGCGCACCAAGTTCAGTTGTTAAATAGGCAATGATGAAAAAGACAGGGCTTGTGCCAAGTGTAAAAGCAAACATCAATGCCGCGCCCATTAGGACGCTTCCTGTGCCGAGGGCTGTCGCCATCATGGCCTGCGTTATGCCACAGGGTATGAAAACTGTGAGCGCGCCGAGGAATAGAGGCGTGAATGTATCCGTCCCTTTGGCGGTGCGACGGATATAACGCGTGATGAATTTTGGCGGCTCGATGGAGAAATAACGAAAGATCGGGTGTACATTGAACATACGGAGCGCATTGCCAACCATGAAAACACCAATGGCGATCATGAGGAAGGCGCGTGTCATGGGGCTGAGTGTGAGATAGGAGCCAAGCAAGCCAAGGAGTGCGCCAAGCAGTGTATACGCTACAACTTTTGCCACAAGGAAGAGAAAAATGGGAAGTGCTGAGTTTGATCGAACGGGTGTGACCGCTTTGTTCCTTTTGTGACGTTTGTATTGTGCAACGTGCTCGATATAATCCTGCTCGATCTGATGGGCAAGTGAACTTGCGAGCAAACCGCCCTGGACCGCGAGACAACTTAATCCACCGGTGGTTAAGCCTGTTACGAATGCAACAATGAGTTGACTCATTGTGCCAGATTCATTTGCAATCGCGATAAAAGTCGAGTTGGATTGAAACACTGCCAATCCAATCGCGACCACGAGGAATACGATTCCAAGCACAAGGAGGATAACGGGGTCAATCGGTGGTTTTCGGTTCCTGGACATGCGACCTCAACTAAATCTGCTGTCTGCGTAATCTAAGACTGTTCGTCACAACAAACACGCTGCTAAAAGCCATCGCACCTGCGGCAAGCATCGGATTCAAATATCCCAGCGCGGCGGCGGGGATGAGCACCACGTTATAGAAAAACGCCCAGAACAAATTTTGTTTGATCGTGCCAAGCGTCTTGCGTGAGAGGAGGATCGCGCGCGCGACACCATGTAGGTCACCGCTCATCAACGTCACTGGCGCGGCAGCCATCGCCACATCCGTGCCGGTGCCAATCGCGAGACCCACATCTGCCTGTGCGAGCGCGGGCGCGTCGTTGACTCCGTCACCGACCATCGCGACGATGTTAGAGATTGGAGATTGGAGATCAGGCTTCTGGAGTTTCTTGACTTCGTTTGATTTTCCTTCAGGCAGGACCTCTGCGAGAACCTGATCAATACCAACTTGTTTTGCAATCGCTTCTGCAGTTTTTTGATTGTCACCGGTGATCATCGCAACTTTCAGACCCATACGATGTAAATCTTCTATGGCGTCCTTTGAACCATCTTTGATCGTATCAGCCACCGCGATAATGCCCGCGGCCTGACCATCGATTGCGACGAGCATTGCCGTTTTTGCTTCAGATTGGAGACGCGACACTTCGGATTCGAGACTCCCCAACTGGATCCCGCGTGCGTCAAACATTCTCTTGTTTCCGACCATCACGCTTCTTCCCTCGACTTCAGCCTGCACACCATGACCAGGTTCCGCTTTGAACCCGGCCGCTTCCGCTAAACTCAGCCCGCGGGTTGTCGCTTCCGCCCAGATCGCTTCACCGAGTGGGTGTTCGCTGCCTTTTTCGACAGAGGCCGCGAGGCGAAGTAGATCACCATCCGATATTGATGATTGATGATTGGTAACTATATCAGTAACCGCAGGTTGACCCTTTGTGATCGTTCCAGTCTTATCCAACACAACCACTGAAACTTTACCTGCGCGTTCCAAGGCCTCACTGTTGCGGAAGAGGATTCCCGCTTCAGCGCCTTTGCCGGTTCCAACCATAATAGCCGTGGGTGTGGCAAGCCCCATCGCACACGGACAGGCGATCACCAACACCGCCACCATGTTGATCAAAGCACGCGTGAACTGGTCATCGACTTGCGGGGCGAGGAAATACCAGCCAGCAAAGGTGAGCATTGCGAGCACAATAACAATCGGTACGAATATCGCAGAGACCTGATCGGCGAGTTTTTGGATGGGCGCTTTGCTTCCCTGCGCGTCTTCCACCAGTTTGATAATTTGTGCGAGCGCGGTCTCTTTACCAACTTTGGTGGCTTCGAATTTGAGCATACCAAGTTTATTCAACGTTGCGCCGATGACCGCGTCACCGGGCTTCTTTTCGACGGGAAGCGATTCGCCCGTCAGCATGGATTCGTCAATTGCGCTTCTTCCATCAACCACCACCCCATCCACGGGAATCTTTTCGCCGGGTTTGACGAGAACAACGTCACCCACGCGGACATCGTCCACGGGCACTTCAACTTCAAGTCCCGCGCGAACGACGCGCGCGGTCTTTGCGCGCAGTCCCATGAGTTTCTTGATCGCTTCGGAGGTGCGTCCCTTGGCGCGTGCTTCCAGGAATTTTCCAAGTTTGATAAGCGTAATGATGACGGCAGCGGTCTCGTAATAGACATGCCCCATCAACAGACCAAACGTGATCGGGAGCGAATAGAAGAATGCAGCAGAGGAGCCCATCACGATGAGCACATCCATGTTCGCGGACTTGTTTCGAAGCGCTTTATATGCGCCCACATAATATTGCCAACCGACATAGAATTGAACCGGGATCGCCAAAGCCAGCATCAACCAACCAAACCAGGGTTGCGCTTCGATCATTCCCTCCATCGCATTTCCTGTATAGAAAAACGCGGGAAGCAGACCGAAATCTTTTCCCATCGAAAGCAAAAAGAGTGGAATGGTAAAGATCAAGCCGATGATTAGCAACCGGCGTTGTTCATTGATCTCATGCTCGCGCGCTTTGGCTTCTGCGTCTTCCACTTCCCCACCGAGTTCCACTGCTTCAAATCCAGCGGATGAAACCGCGCGGCGAAGTTCCGCCTGCGTGACAATGGTCGGAATATATTTGACACGCGCTTTTTCAGTCGTGTATGTCACTTGTGCTTCGAGCACGCCTTCAAAACTGGCAAGTGCCTTCTCAAGTCGACGCGCGTCGTTATCATCTGAGAGACGTTTGATGATGAGATCGGCTTCCCCTGTGGCAACACCGTACCCTGCCCGGTTGACACGCGCAATAACATCAGAGAGTTGCAACTTCGCGGGTTCAAAGTCCACGGTGGCGCGTTCGGAGGAAAGGTTGACCACCGCACTCTGCACGCCGTCGAGTTTCTTGAGATTGCGCTCAACAGTCGCGACACAGTTCGCGCAGGTCATACCTGTGATTGGTAAAGTTAATTGTTTGGTATTTGACATACTTTTTTTCAACCATGTCACCCTGAGCGAAGCGAAGGGTCTCCATCCTATGAAAAGAGATGCTTCGTCAATTCGCTCCTCAGCATGACATAAAATTTAGAGGGTAAGCAATCCCTCAACGGGGTAATCAATTTCAGAAAGCAAGGCTTTGATGGTTTGTTCACTGGCTGGTGCGTCAAATGTGATGACGACTTTCTTTGTGTCTATTTCCGCCTTTACGGACTGAACACCTTTCAACTCACCCACTTCTGTTTCGATGGTGTGGGTGCAATGTGCACATGAAATGGCAGGGACGGTATATGTTACAGTGGTCATGGTCTATTTCTCCTTGGGTTGAAATATTTTTTTATTATGCTTGAGGCGGCAAGAGCAAAAGTTGTTACACTTTTGTTGACATTTCAAAGACTTCGGTGATTTCCTTTAGGACACGCTCGCGTTCCTTTTTGTCGTTGCCCTGAATGGCAGTTGTTACACAGGAATTCAGATGGCCTTCCAAAATCTGTGCGCTGACCTTATTCAACGCGGCTTCAACTGCCTGTATCTGGCGGATGACATCAATGCAATACGCATCATCCTCCACCATGCGGATGACTCCACGCAAGTGGCCTTCGACGGTCTTCAATCTTCGAATGGTGTTATCATTTTCCATGGTTACCTCTCACATCCAGATAAAGCCAGTTCGTAGTTTCCTACCCCCCCCGGGGGGGGTAGGGCAGAGCAAATGATACCTTCCCCCATCCTATTATGTCAACGTAAACATGTCACAAATTCACATGAAGATTGTCATATTTGTTGTGATTTGCTGTAGAATGAAGTTATGACCATTGACCCCATGAAATTACGTCAGGTAAGCGTTTTTCAGAATGCCACCGATGACGATCTAAAGTTGATCGCCAGACATGCCATTGAGCGGTCCATTGAAGAGGGAGAATTCTTCTTTTTTCAAGGGGATAACGCAGTATATTTTTATATATTGATCTCGGGCCGTGCCAAGCTGATGCAGATGAACCCTGCCGGACAACAAGTCAACCTACGGACGATCAGCGAGTGGCAGATGTTCGGCGCGCTCGGCGCGGTTCGCGAGAATGCCACCTACCCTGCAACTGCCGAGGCTTTAGAGCACAGTACCGCACTCGCCATAAAAAGCGACTATCTGCGTGAATTAATGCAGACGCGTCCGTATCTATCCTTTGGTCTAATGAAGTTAATGACAAGTTATATTCAGGAAATGCAGGAACGTTATCGTGAACTCGCCACCGAAAAAGTGGAGCGGCGTATTGCCCGTGTCCTGTTGCGGCTCACTTCCCAGATGGGTGTCAAGACAAAAGATGGGAGCATTGAATTGACATTTACGCGGCAGGATCTGGCAGAAATGTCGGGCACCACGCTCTACACCGTCAGCCGCGTCCTGTCAGAGTGGGAAAGGCAGGGTTTGGTGGAAGCAGGCCGCGAGCGCGTCCTGATCCGAAAGCCGCATGGGGTTGTGCAAATCGCCGAAGAGTTGAATCCATAATCGAGCTGGAAAAAATCCATTAAGGCACGCGATCCCGCGTGCTTTTTTTGTTTCCTGCTATTTGCGCCAGCGCAAAGAAGGATTCTACAAAGTGGAGTATTTTTGTAGCAAATGGACACATTACCGTTCAATACCCGTTTGACTGTTGAGGAAATCCTGAAAACATGGCCGCAGGCATTTTCAGTCTTCAGAGACAGGAATACAAATTGCATAGGCTGTTTTCTACAACGGTTTTGCACTCTTCAGGATGTCGCCGAGACGTATGAGATTTCGCTTCAAGACCTGGCAGGGGATTTGGAAAATTGTGTCGAAAGAATCAATCAAACTCAAAGGAGCACCTTATGAAACTCTCGTTCAAATTCTTTAGTCTTGTCATTGCAATTGCAATCGTCCTTTCCGGATGCGCTGGCAAGGCGCAGGCAGAATCGGCAGGAAAAATTGTCGAGTATTCTCTCACAACTGCAATGGTAGATGGCATGATGGTATATGTCGGCGTCGGCGGCGGAATCGACGGCGTCCACAACCCTGTGCTGAGCGCAAATGTCGGAGACACCGTGAAGGTCACTCTCTCAAGCGGCGATGGCACTGAGCATGATATTTCGTTGCCAGATTTCAACGTCATGTCTGAACACGTGGTTGGCAAGGGATCAAGTACCACGGTGACGTTTGTTGTTGACAAGGGCGGTTCGTTCGCGTATTTTTGCACCCTGCCAGGACACAGGCAGGCAGGCATGGAAGGCAAGTTCAATGCAACAGGTGAGGCGCTGGCAGCTGCACCCGCACAGGCTGCAGAATCTGCAAATTATGTTAATGTAAGTGGACCCGTTGTAGTGAATAATGCTGCCGAAACAGGCGCGGATGTCGTGCGCGACCCCACCGACCTGCCCGCGCCCTTTGCGGTTCGCAGCCCTGAAACTGTTCGCATCGATCTGGAAGCCGTGGAAATTGATGGACAGCTTGCGGATGGAACGACCTATACCTATTGGACTTTCAATGGCAAGGTGCCCGGTCCATTCTTCCGTGTGCGGGTGGGAGATACCATCGAGGTCCACATGAGGAATCTGACGAACAGCACCATGCCTCACTCGGTGGATTTCCATGCCGTGACAGGTCCTGGCGGTGGTGCAACGATGACCCAGACCCCTCCCGGCGAAGAGACAGTATTCACAGCCAAAGCACTGAATCCCGGACTATATGTTTACCACTGCGCGACACCAATGGTTGCCCAACATATTGCAAATGGCATGTATGGCTTGATTTTGGTCGAACCTGAGGAAGGATTACAGGTTGTGGATCGCGAGTTCTACGTTATGCAAGGTGAAATCTATACCAAGGAAGCATTTGGTTCCACAGGTCACCTCACAGAGAATACACAGGCGTTATTGAATGAAGACCCGGAATATCTTGTATTCAATGGCGCGGTCGGAAGTTTGACGGACCAGAAGCCTCTTAAAGCAAACGTGGGCGAAACCGTGCGCATTTTCTTTGGCGTTGGAGGCCCCAATTTCACATCATCCTTCCATGTGATCGGTGAGATCTTCGATCGAGTGTACGACCAAGCCTCGCTTACATCCCCTGCCTTGACCAACGTACAAACGACAACCGTCCCGCCTGGAGGCGCAACAGTGGTTGAATTTAGTCTTGAAGTCCCCGGTAGATACATACTGGTTGACCATGCACTTGCAAGATTACAACGCGGACTGGCAGGTTTCCTGATCGCTGAAGGTCCTGAACACCCTGAGATCTTCAACGGCACGCCCATGCCCGGCAGTGGTCACTAAAAATAACTGATAAAAGAAGAGCCCCGCGATATGCGGGGCTCTTCTGCATCATGCACTATTCATTCTTTGGAAGAGATCCTGTACCCATAGGAACAGGGCATCTTTATCTGCTGTAGCAGGTTGCCCATTACTCAGCCCGAAGAAGCTAAGCGTTACCACCATGCGATCTGCCACACCTTCCGGGTCGGAGTCATCCAATTCGAGTTGACCGAATTGACCGATCCAGGTGTTGAACTGTTTGAGTTCGCCTGCAGAAAGTAATCCAGCCAATGTACCCATTCTACTATCACCTTTACAGTTGCTCACATACACTTCACCGGAAAGGAACACGGTCATGTTGTCGCAGAAGCCGGCGATGCCGCCTTCACGCCTCCAGATGAGTGCCAGAGTCGCAGGTTGAACGCGAGCGCCATCCGCGCTCGTGTGATATTCATATCGAACACCATTGACCTCCAGCACAACGATCTGACCCGGTGTGATCACCTGGGCACACATCACATCGGGCATTGCGACGTCCATACAGGCATCGGCAAATTCAACATCGGCGCTGCTTACCACGGATATGTCAGTTTTATCCAAACCAAGATTCTCAGCCAATTGTGTAATGACGGCTTCCTCCACCAAACCGGAAAGTTCACCCGGGGCAAGGACAACTGCGCTGCCATTTTGATTCGTGTGAAATTCATATTGTTTCCCATCGGCCTCGAGGACGATCTTGAACCCTTCCACAATAGCCTGTGTGCACATCACACCCATGCGTTGCACACCGAGACAGCCATCGGGCCAGGACACAGCTTCGGTGGAGACCAATGTAATTTTATCGGCAGGCAGGCTCGTTATTTCAGAAAGAGACGAAATCGCTGCGCGTTGCGCGGGGGTTAGATCCACAGGATTGGGAGTCGGCGTTGTGTCTGGATTTGAATCATCAACCGGAAGCAATGGTTGCTCCGTAGGCGCTGGTTGCTGCGCGCACGCCGCGAGCAACATCACCATTAAAACGAACATCAGTAGAAACCTTTTCATTCTTACTCCTTTATGAAATGACGCTGACAAATAAATATTGTTCCGAAAAACTGTATAATCGGGCGCATGCGTTATCACCTGTTATTCCTATTCGTTTTAATTGTATCAGCCTGTGCGCCGAAAAGTGACCCGAACGCGCAGATCAGACAATCCGTCGCGGCCACGCTTGCGGCGATCCCAACGAACACACAGAATCCGATTCCAACAGCTTATCCCTCTCCAACGCCTTTCAACCTCTCGGGGCTGTTTTGCGAATACCAGTTCTGTATGGGGCATCCCAATGATATGGCTTTTTTTGACGTTAGCGCGCAAAACAATCCTGCATCGCCAAGCACTTATTCCCAGGGATTGGTCGCGGCATTCAACGGCAATTTATTTATTCAGATGATCTGGCAGCTGGCACCCGGCACAGCAGACCCGCAATTCATGCTCGATCTTGTTTTGGATGACGGGCTGGATACACGCGTCGGCAATCTGGAAGTGAAGCTGGTCCGCGATATGAATGTCATTTACTCCCCGATCACGACCACCGCCACCCCCGTCCTGCCGTTTGGAGGCGCGGCAGCATGGATCTGTGGTGAACGCGCCTTCGCATGGAAAATCTATACACCGCAAGCCGAAAACGCCCAACCACTTTTCGAGGAAGCACTGGCTCGCTTCACCTGTAACAAATGATCAAATCAATTCATACACCCCGCGGCACCATCGTGATTCGTGAGGCGAATCTGACAGACGCCACACAGTTCCGTGAACTGCGCCTGGATGCCTTGCAGGACAGCCCCACCGCCTTTAGCGCAGACCTTCAGACAAACATCGATCATCCAGCAAGTTTTTGGGAAGACAGGCTAAGAGAAGACGAGAATACTAGAATCTTCTTTGCCGAATATGAGGATCACCTGATTGGCATGACAGGCATTCGCTGCGGGCAATCACCAAAGACACAACATGGTGCTGGCATTTGGGGAGTTTATGTCCGCCCTGAATGGAGAGGCTTGCACATCGCCGAGGTGTTCATAGAGATGTGCATCGATTGGGCAAAAACGCGTAATGTGGTTATCGTCAAGCTGGCGGTGGTGTCCGCAAATGAATCAGCCGTCCGTTGTTATAAAAGATGTGGTTTCACCGTTTATGGAACAGAGCCGCTTGCATTGCTGTACGAAGGCAAATATTACGACGAATTTTTGATGTTCCGGAATTTAGACTTACCCCAGGAGAAATAAACATGATCACAGAAACTGACATACAAGCATTGAGATCACGTATCAATGAATTGGAAGACCGCCTGAAATTCATCTATCGCAGACTCAACATCGACTATGTGGACCACAACTCCGACCCGGCCCTGTCCCCGCAGGTTCAGGAGGCATTGAGGCGCGGCAACAAGATCGAAGCCATAAAGATCTACCGCGAGCTGACCGGCGTGGGGCTTGCCGAAGCCAAGCAGGTAATAGACCGCGCTGAACAGTTCATCAAATAGCAACCTTCATATTCGTCCTGCGCGACTCTGACTCGCTTGTTTCCTGATGGTTGAATGGGTGGAAAAACTCGAGGTCTTCAACGGTACACTCATGCCAGGCAGTAGAAACTAACAACCTACGAATATCCCCAACAAGTCTGCGAACATCGCAAACTTGTTGGAGGTGTCTGAACCAGTTTCTGATGGAGTGATCGAGCAAATTCCAGCAACTTTTGTTTATCTGGAACAGAAACGGTTTCCCTATTACCAATCCCGGTAAATGTCATGGTCACGACCATGCGGTCAGAAACACCTTTGGGATCTGATGCATCAATATTTAAATTCCCATAGTCCGTTATCCATTTTTCAAGTTGTGTTATTTCCTCTTTGGACAAGACATCGACCATGCGTCCTTCCACAGATTGGCCTTGATTGCAGGAACTTCCATGAATCTCACCGGAAAGATAGACTGTCATGAAATCGCAAAACCCGGCAATGCCACCTTCCCGTTTCCACGTCATTAAGGTGGTCGCAGGTTGAATGTGAGTACCATCTTGATTCGTACGGTATTCCACTTCCCTGCCGTTTGCATCCAATATAATACGAAAACCAGGTGTGATAACCTGAGCGCACGCAATGTCTGCTTCCATGACACCGAGACAGCCATCGGGCCAATCTACAGCTTCAGTGGAAACCAATTTGATTTTGCCGGCAGTCAAACCCAGGTTTTGAGAAAGAGTCGTGATTGTGGCACGTTGAGCCGGCGTTAAGTCCGCGTTAATTTGAGTAGGTTGTTCATTTATGTCAGATGGCAGATCTGTGGCCTGTGGCCGAGGACCACAAGCAGTAATCGTGAGGATCGACAAGGCGATACTTACCAAAACTTTCTTCATCTTCGCTCCTTTACAGCTAAAACGTGCAAACCATCGATTTGTTCCGAAAAATGTCTGATCTGCGCATGAGACATTCCTTAATTTTCATTCCATTGTTGTTCATTTTAATCCCATGTTCGGGCTCCATCAAATCCTCCACTCCCAAACGTGCCAGTCGAGGATGCCGTTGCCGCTACGCTGGCATCATTATTCACCGACAAGGCAGGTCTGGTCCCAACTGGAGGATGCCAAAGTGATTGGCTTGCTAAAGAAGGGCATTAAGATCGAGTCGTCAGGATCCAGAGGGAATAGATAATTATTATCTTTCTGATGCAAAGCGGACAGTGGAAATGATTGAATCCAGATTGGGGCATTAAATAATAAAGCCATTATCTCATGTACAAACTCCCCAATTGTCCTACTTGTATTTGATGAACCAAATTGCTATAATTTAGACAGGCTTAATCTAATTTAATTGCGGCTTAATGACAGAGGCAAATCATCATCGCGCATGCAAATAAATAGATGGCCTTCCACCTTTGGCAAATGCAGATTTGTCACGCTGCCGAAGGATTCTTTCATCGTGGTTTCATTCCCCAAAATGAAAGGAGGTGTCAAACCACCTTTAGGAAAACTGCTTTTCATGAAAACCTTACCGTTTCCAAATACAGGAGTGAATTATCATGAACAAACCTTTGCGTAGAGGAATTCGTATGGCGCTCCTCCTTGTCCTGCTCCTCGCCCTTGTCTCGGCTAATTCATCAGCAGGCGCAGGTCCAGCATCTCAATCTGGTACGGAGAATACCAGCGTGAATGCGAATTCCAATGGAAAGATTGTGGAAAGCATTAACCTTGCGGGGCTCTACCAAGGCGACCCGCCCGGTGTGGATCCGCAACTGATCAAGAAGTTGAAACAGAATGCGCGTGGATCTGTTTCAATCAGCACAAACAACAGCACCCAGTTCTCGAGTTTTGTGCGCGTTAGCAAAGATGGTGATCTATTCCCGGGGAATAGCAGCAAATCACCTCAAGGCAAAGCCAAAGGCTTCTTCGATGAATATGGCGGCTTGTTTGGGGTTCGGAATGCGGATACTGAGCTCACCACGCTGTCAACTTTTACAGACAGTGAGGGTGCTACTCACACATCGTACCAGCAGGTTTACAATGGTGTACCGGTCTTCGCCGCGATCGTTCAGGCTCATCTGAGTTCTGATAATGATCTTACGGCTATGAACGGCGTTTTCGTCCCTGATGTTAATGTCAACACCTCTCCGGCCTTCGGAGCAGATGAAGCTGCCGCGAAGGCTCTCGCGGACGTACTTGCCAATCCTCCGCAGAACGAGTTGACCGGTGCATCAGCAGACCTTTCGGATCTATCTGCGAACTCTTCCACGCTATACGTTTATCGGGAGGGATTGATCCAGAACATTGCAGGGTCAAATTTATTGGTGTTTGAGGTTGAAGTAACCAATGGCAGCAGTGTACGCGAGATGATCTACATCGATGCCCACAGCGGCAAGATTGTCAACCGCATCTCGCAGGTGGAGGATGCCCTTTTCCGCCGCCTCTTCGAGCAGAACACCGGCAACCAGGTCTGGCAGGAAGGCGATCCGTTCCCCGGTGGGCTCAACGCAGACCAGCAGAATATCGTTAACTTCAGCGGCCAGGCCTACTACCATTTCTTCAACGCCTTTGGGCGCGATTCCTATGACGCCGCGGGCGCGGAAATGCGATCTGTCAACAACGATCCCACCATTGCCTGCCCGAACGCCAACTGGAATGGTGCGACCACGAATTACTGTAACGGAGTGACTGCCGACGACGTTGTGGCCCACGAATGGGGCCACGCCTACACACAGTTCACCGACGACCTGATCTATCAGTGGCAGCCTGGCGCCTTGAATGAATCCTACTCGGATATCTGGGGCGAGACCGTGGATTTGCTGAACGGCGTCGGAACCGATTCACCCGGACCGGTCCGCACCGTGAATGCGTGCACAACGCATACCACCCCAGTTCCGTTACTGACAATCAACAGTCCAGCGACGATCGCGGGCGACTACACAGTAGCAGGTGCAGCTTTCGGCCCACCAGTTACATTTGCTGGCGTGACCGGCAATGTAGTGCAAGCATTGGATCCAGCTAATGCGGCGGGGCCGAGCACTACTGATGCTTGTTCGGCCTTAGATAATGCTGGAGCAATTGCTGGCAACATCGCCATCGTAGATCGAGGAACTTGCGGTTTCATCGTGAAAGTGAAAAACGCTCAGAATGCCGGAGCCACTGCTGTCATTGTGGCCAATAGCGCGGCGGGAGCATTCGGCACGATGGGCGGATCTGATCCGACAATCACGATTCCCGCTGTGATGGTGACGTTCAGCACCGGCAACCTGATCAAAGGGGAACTTGCCAACGGCGTCAATGGAACAATACGTGCCAAAGGCGGGCTTACTCCAGAAGACTCCTACCGCTGGCTGATGGGTGAAGACGCCACGGCCTTCGGCAGCGCCATCCGCGATATGTGGGATCCTACCTGCAAAGCCGACCCTGGAAAGGTAACGGACGCCGAATACCAATGCGCCCCAAGCGATGGCGGTGGAGTTCATACCAACTCAGGAGTTCCCAACCACGGGTATGCCCTGCTGGTGGACGGCGGCACATACAACGGTCATACGATCGCCCCCATTGGCATGGTCAAGGCCGCCCACCTCTACTGGCGGGCTCAGTCTGTTTACCAGACGCCCACCACCAATTTCAATGACCATGCAGATGCACTGCAATCCTCCTGCCAGGACCTGATCGGCGTTCCACTGGAAGGTCTGAGCACGACCAACATCCCCGCGGGACCGTCAGGCGAAGCCATCACAGCTGCAGATTGTGCAGCCGTTGATGAAATGATCGCAGCAGTCGAGTTGCGCACTGACCCGACAGCACAGTGCAACTTCCAGCCGCTGCTTAAGCAGAACCCACCTCCTTTGTGCACGAATCAGAAGAACCCACCTGTTATCTACCTTGAGGACTTCGAGGATGGTTTGGGTGGATGGACTCTGACCAACCAGGGCGTTTTCTCCGGCTGGCCAGGTCTGGATTGGACTCAGGCATCCACCCTGCCCGGTGGACGTCTCGGCTCGGCCGCTTTCGCGGTCGACCCGAATGCAGGTAATTGTGACGGTGGCGCCGGAGATATCTCTGGAAGGATGAGTCTTGAAAGTCCTGCCATTCACATTCCTGCAAGCGATACGCTTAGCCCGCGTCTGACCTTCGAACACTACCTGGCTACGGAGTTTACATTCGATGGCGGTAACTTGAAGATCAGCATCAATGGCGCGGCCTACGCCCTTGTTCCCTCCTCGGCCTACACCTTCAACGCCTACAACACTACACTCCAGCCCACCAACCCACTAGCCACGCAAGCTGGATTCAGCGGCACGGATGGTGGTCAGGTCACAGGAAGTTGGGGCCAATCACAGATCAACCTGGCTATGCTGGGAGTCAAGCCTGGCGATACCATCCGCCTGCGCTTTGACTTCGGCATGGATGGCTGTGCAGGCATCGATGGCTGGTACGTGGACGATGTAGCAGTCAGAGCCTGCAATGTAAAGAAGTAACATTCTGACTTTGATCGTCCCCGGAAAATAGAACAGGGCGCCGGTTCTCACCGGCGCCCTGCCATTTACCATGTATGTGACAAACCTTTGATTCACCAACCTCTTTGTTTCGCTTCCTGCCACAAGGATTCCATTTCGTCCAAGGGCAGTGAAGACAAATCGCGTTCCTGTTTCTTCGCGCCCTGCTCCACGTAGGCAAAGCGTTTTTTGAATTTCAAATTCGTCCCGCGTAATGCAGACTCGGCGTCCACCTTCTTCCAGCGCGCCAGGTTGACAAGTGCAAAAAACAGGTCACCAAGTTCATCAGTGAGCTCTTCTTCATTGGTTGCGCGTTTTACTTCGTCGATCTCTTCGGCGATCTTATCCAGGACGCCTTCGATCTCGGGCCAGTCAAAGCCGACACGCGCGGCACGGTCCTGATATTCCTGTGCCTGCGAGAGCGCGGGCAACGCAACAGGGACACCATCTAGCAATCCTTTTCCGTCTTTCTTCTTTCCTCTTTCCTGTTCTTTTAGCTTCTCCCAATTCGCCAGTACACCATCGACGCTTTCCAGCTTCAGATCACCAAAAACATGTGGATGGCGCCTGACGATCTTCGAATGGATTCCATGCACGACCTGATTGACATTGAACCGGCCCTCTTCGTTTGCGATCTGTGATTGTAAAATAATCTGCAACAACAAGTCACCAAATTCCTCACGCATATCTGCGAAATCTCCTGAATCAATTGCCGATATCGCCTCATAGGATTCTTCGAGTAAATGTTTGCGAAGGGTATCGTGAGTCTGCTCCTTGTCCCATGGACAGCCATCTGGCGCGCGCAGATGCGCGACGATCTCGGCAAACGACTCGAATGACGTCCCCTCCCCCAGCGCGGGAACATATAAGCAGGCATCGCCAGAAAAACCATCCTCGCTAAGTTCATCTATTCTTTCCTCTTTCAACTTTCCTTCACGGACCACATAGACTACATGCTCTCTCGGGTAGGTTGTCAGCAAAATATTTTTCAATTGCAAAGCCAGTACGAGCGAATCAACCCCGGTCAACAAAACCGGCATATCGGGCGGATACGGTGGAACATGCACGGATGAGAGCGTCGACGCTTCGAGCAGGATCAGCCTCGGGGGCGGAGGGATACGAAGCACATCAAAAGTTTGGGCAACGAGTGTGAAGTCCATGTGAAACTCCTATTAAACGAAAAACGTAACTCGCAGATTGTATCCTACGAATTACGCATTTCGTATTGAAATTTAATGTTTGAAAATTAACGCTTGGTGTAAGTGGGAGCCTTGCGGGCTTTCTTGAGACCCGGTTTCTTGCGTTCCTTCACACGGGCATCACGGGTCAACAGACCATGCTTGCGCAGAGCTGAAATCCAGTCACCGTTCAGAAGGACGAGCGCGCGGGAGAGTCCCAAACGGACCGCTTCCGTCTGACCTGTCACGCCGCCGCCATTGACCTTGACGCTGATATCATATTTGTTCGCGTCCTGCCCAACGGCATTGAACGCGCGCAAAATATCCTGCAGGTCACCCAGACGGGTGAAAAACGCAGGGGCTTCCTTTTCGTTCACGACAAACTTGCCGGAGCCATCCGCCAGGCGGACACGTGCGGTGCTTTCCTTGCGGCGGCCAACTGCTTCATAATACTGAGACATATCTTCTTTCCTCTTTCTTCACTTCACGCTTGTGTAGTGGCCAGCGGCTCAGGGTTGTTCGTGCTGTGCGGGTGGTTTGGACCAGCATAGATCTTCAACCGCTTGAGCAAGGCGCGCCCCATTCGGTTATGCGGCAACATGCCCCACACCGCGGCGCGCAACACGCGGTCGGGGTGCTGTTTAAGTTGATCGCGCAAAGAGATGTTCTTATATCCGCCAGGATAGCCCGAATGGCGGTGATACATTTTCGTTTCCATCTTTGTGCTGGACTTTGTACCGGTGGCGGTCACGCGTTCGGCGTTGATCACCACAACATAATCACCCATCTCCACACCAGGTGTGAAGGTCGGTTTGTGTTTGCCGAGCAATACATGCGCGATGCGCGTGGCAATGCGACCAAGGATCTGACCGTTGGCATCCACAAGCACCCACTTGCGTTCGATTTCGCTTGCTTTCGGATAGTACGACTTGTACACTTTCTGATTCTCCGTTTCTTTTTCTTATTGACCAATTGACTCAAAAGGCGGGTACGTTACTTTGATCAACGTCAGCCCATGTGCGGGAGCCAGTCCCGCGGGGATTTTTTCGCTTCCTGTCTCAGCCGAAACCTGCTTCGCTAAAGAACGGGCAATGGTCTCAACCGAGCATTTTCCCTGCGCAACGGCCACCTGAACGAACACCAGTCTCCGCACCATCCGATATAAAAAAGCATCGGCTTGCACATTGAAATTCCACGTGCCGCCCTTTTCGGCTTGCGTCCATTCGGCTTTCATCACGGTCCGCACGGTCGTGCCTTTGGGAGTGGTCGGGGAACCGAAGGCGGAAAAATCGTGCGTACCGAGAAAAATCTTTGCAGAAGTTGCAAGGACATCTTCATTCATTTCAGGCCAGACCCGCCAGGCAAAGCGCTCCCGAATGGGATCGCGCAAAGGCTGGCAGAACAACCTGTAACGATAACGGCGGGATATTGCATCGAAGCGCGGGTGGAGTTTTGCAGGTACCACATGAGCATCCCGCACAGCCATGTCGGCAGGTAAAGAGGCATTCAAAGCGCGGACGAGGTCGCTGTCAGCATGAGACCAGTCTAGGTCAAACGAAACTACCTGCCCCGTCGCGTGAACGCCAGAGTCCGTCCGCCCGGAGATAAGGATCGAGCGTCCAGACCATCCCAGTTTGCGCAAGGCGTTTTCGAGTTCGCCCTGCACTGTCCTGGGTTTTACCTGACGCTGGCTTCCGAAAAAATCGGTGCCGTCGTAGGAAAGAGTCAATTGGTAACGTGCCATTGTAGTAGCGACCTTAGTCGCCAGAAGAACAGCTGAAGCCGTTGCTACTTTATTCTTCAACCAATTCCAAAATCACCATTTCAGCAGAGTCGCCCATGCGGGGACCAAGCTTTAGCACACGTGTGTAGCCACCGTTGCGGTTCGCAAACCTGGGAGCGATCTCGTCGAACAGGCGCTTGATCAACTGGTTGTCGCCAAGTTTGGATATGACCAGGCGGCGTGCGTTCACCTTGTCAGAATCGCTGCCTTGCGCGCTGTTGCGTGCAATCGTGATCAGACGTTCCGCATCACCACGAATTGCAGCGGCTTTGGTGCGCGTGGTCTGGATACGCTCGTGTGTGAAAAACTGTTTAATAAGATTGCGGCGAAGCGCCAGGCGTGCGCCTGTTGATCGCCCAAGTCTGTAACCTGATATCTGATGTCGCATTGTTAATTACTCCGCAGAACTCGTTTCGTCTTTCATGTAGCCTTTTTCACGCATTTTCTGGCGGAGCTCATCGAGACTCTTTTCACCAAAATTGCGAATGGACATTACAGCCGTCTCGCCTTTTTCGAGAAGGTCGAGCACGTCACCGACGGTGGTGATGCCGGTTCGCTTGAGTGAGTTGAAGACGCGCACTGAAAGGTCTAGGGCTTCCACGGGGGTATCAGCCAGTTCACTCGTCAGGCGGCTGCCACTCACTTCCTTTTCAATGGCAATCGACAGGGTCTCTTCACTGACTCCGGCAATATAACGCAGGTGGTCAATGACGAGTTTTGCCGCAGTGCTCAGCGCCCTTTCCGGAGAAATGGTTCCATCGCTCCAGATCTCGAGGATCAACTTGTCATAGTTCGTGCTCTGGCCCACGCGGGCTGAAGTCACTTCCCAGTTGACCCGTTTGACCGGGCTAAAGATCGAATCAATGGGAAGCTCGCCGATCGGCATATGTCCACTACGTTCGTTCGCAGGAGAATACCCGCGACCACGCTCCACCGTGAACTCAAGATCCAGCTTGGTCTTGGGGTTATCCACAGTAAAGAGATATAACTCAGGATTAACGATCTCCACCTCGGCGGGAGTGATAATATCCGCCGCGGTCACCGTGCCTTCACCGCGTACCTCCAGGTGCATGCGGGTGCTATCAACGCCGTCGAGTTTCAAGCGTAGTTGTTTCACCTGCAATGTCACCTGAATAACGTCCTCGCGGACGCCGGGGATCTCGCTGAACTCATGCAACACATCCGCTATACGGATGGATGAGACAGCAGCGCCTTCCAATGAGGAAAGTAGAACACGACGCAATGCGTTCCCCAGTGTCACACCATATCCACGCTCAAGTGGGCTGATAACAAACTTGCCATAGTTTCGAGCTTCAGCCTCACGCTCGATTTTCGGCATAACCATGTTCGTGATACTCGTCACGGTTCACCTCTCCCTGTAATATACAGTAGAAACTTCACTGGCCGACAAAATCAAAACCAGTTTCAGCAAAGCCAACTACTACCGTGAGTAGTATTCGACGATAAGCTGTTCGTTCAAGATACCGTCAATTTCAGCACGCTCGGGAAGGCGCTGAACCACACCAGACAACTGCTTCGTGTCACGACTCAGCCAGCTTGGAGAAGTGCGGGCATCCGCCAGATCACCAAGGCCCTTGAAATACACCAGGCTATGTGCGCCTTCACGGACAGAAACTGCGTCCCCTTCCTTCAGTAGCATGGAAGGGACATCCGTGCGGTGACCATTCACCGTAAAGTGACCATGCGTCACCATCATGCGTGCCTGCGCGCGGCTGGAGGCAAACCCCAGACGGAATACCACATTGTCCAGGCGGGATTCAAGAATCTGCAATAAATTCAAACCCGTCAAACCACGGCGCTGAAGCGCAACTTCATAATAGCGGCGGAACTGACGTTCCAATACGCCATAAACGCGGCGGGCGCGTTGCTTGGCGCGCAACTGACGCAGATAATCGGATTCACGACCACTGCGATTACCGCCACCACGGCTGCCTGTGCGTCCATGCTGGCCAGGCGCAAAACTGCGTCTCTCAAACGCACATTTCGGAGAGAAACACCGTTCGCCTTTAAGATAAAGTTTTTCGCCTTCACGCCGGCAAAGTTTACAAACCGGACTAAGATTTTTCGACATAGATTACTTTCCTCGAATTCAAACTACACCCGGCGCTTCTTCGGCGGACGACAGCCGTTATGCGGGACCGGCGTAATATCGGAAATTGAACGGACTCTTAAACCCATTGCCTGTACGGCACGAATTGCATTCTCCCGTCCAGGGCCAGGGCCTTTGACAAAAAGATCTACTTCCTGAATGCCCAATTGCTGTGCAGCTTTGATAGCCTGCTCGGCAGCAAGACGGGCGGCAAAGGGTGTGCTTTTGCGCGAGCCTTTGAAACCAACCGAACCGGCACTGCCCCATGCGACCGTATTGCCTTCCGTATCGGTAACAGTAATGATGGTATTGTTGAAAGATGCAAATATATGCACCTGTCCGGAGGACAATGCGCGTTTCGCCTTTTTAGCACCGGTGGTTCGGCGAGTGGAACGTACACTTTGAGCCATAGTTTCTCCAGCCTCTTATTTCTTCGTGCCGCGGCGGCGCCCGCGCCCAGCGACAGTCTTTTTGGTACCCTTGCGAGTACGTGAATTTGTTCGAGTCCGCTGACCGCGAACGGGTAAATTACGACGATGACGCATACCTCGATAAGAACCGATTTCAATCAAGCGTTTTATGCTCATCTGGACTTCTCGACGCAAGTCACCTTCGACTTTGTAATTCTTGCTAATATACTCGCGAATTGCGGCAACATCCGCCTCAGAGAGGTCCTTTACTCTTACATCAGGATTGACCTTTGTATGAGTTAGGATTTTACGCGCGCGAGTTGGGCCAATACCATACAAAGAGGTCAGGCCAACTTCCACCCGTTTATTACGGGGAAGATCGACACCTTCAATTCTCGCCATAGTTCACACTATCCCTGTCGTTGCTTGTGTTTTGGATTTTCGCAGATGATAAAAATTCTGCCTTTGCGCCGAATGACCTTGCATTTGGCACAGCGTTTCCGTATTGACGGTGATACTTTCATTTCAGAAATACTCCTTACTTCCATTCGCCACGTGTAGCCAAGGTTTGGATTATACACGCTCATCTTTTTTTCGTCCAGTTTACACGCAATTCCACATCAGGATCATCGGACAGTCAGGATTAGAGGTTCTCCTTCGGTGACAGCCACAGAATGTTCAAAGTGCGCTGTCAATGATCCGTCTGCAGACACCACCGTCCACTGGTCTGGCAGGACGCGCGTCTCTTCAGTTCCTACAAGTACCATTGGCTCGATAGCAATCGTCATGCCTGCCTTCAGGAGCATACCAGAACCTGATTTACCATAATTCGGCACCTGGGGTCCTTCATGCATTTGTCTGCCAACGCCATGGCCTGTATATTCGCGCGTCACGTAATATCCATGGCTTTCCACATAATTCTGTATTGCCGCAGACACATCTCCGGTACGGTTGCCAATACACATTTTCTCAATGGCTTTGGCAAGCGCGCCCTGGGTCACATCCAGCAATCTCTGAGCCTCAGGGGATATCTCCCCTACTCCAGCGGTGAACGCCGAGTCGGCCACAAAACCCTCAAACACCGTTCCGCAATCGATTGAAACAATATCACCGGCTTTAAGTCTGCGTGTTTTGCTCGGGATGCCGTGAACAAGTTCCTGATTAATGCTTACAGTAATCGATGTTGGAAATGGTGGGTGGCCATATCCTTTGAAGGGCGATACACATCCATGTTTCCTTAGCACGTCCTCAGCAGCCGCGTTGAGTTCGGCAGTGGAAACACCAGGTTTTATACGTTCTTTTACAGCTGTCAACACACTTGCATTGATCCGTCCCGCTTCACGCATGACCTTCAGTTCAGCAGGACTCTTAATATGGATTTGACGGGCCCAACTCATAATGTCTACTTGTTCAATGCAACCATAAGAGCCTGGGTTACCTGCTCAATGGGTTGCATCCCATCAATCTCTACTAATTTGCCATGATCACGATAATAAGAGATCAACGGTGATGTCTGCTCCATATAAACCAGGATTCGACGTTTGACCGTTTCAGCCTTATCATCATCACGTTGATACAACTCGGAACCATCAATATCACACTTGCCTGCTTCTTTTGGCGGATTAAATTTCTCATTAAATATATGTCCGCTCGCTCGACAGGTCCAACGACCACTTAATCTTTCAACCAACACATCCTCAGCTCCGGTAATGAAAGGCACTGCATCAACATGACCATTGAATTCTTTAAGCATTTCTTCAAGCGCAACTGCCTGGGCGGGAGTGCGGGGAAAACCGTCTAAAATGGCACCAGCTTTACAATCCGGACGATTGAGGCGATCCCGTATCATGGCGATTGTCACATCATCTGGCACCAACTCGCCTTTGGTCATATACGTCTGGGCAAGTTTTCCAAGCTCGCTCTGATTCTTAAGGTTCTCACGAAACAGATCGCCTGATGAAATATGAGCGAGTCCAGTTCGTTCAGAAAAAATTTTAGCCTGCGTACCTTTACCAACACCTGGAGGACCAAGTAGAACGATGTAGGTCGCCATGAAGACTCCTAGTTGATGAGAAGTTTTTCCTGATAACCATGCAGTTTAAGTTCGGCTTCGATGTTCATGAAGGTATCCCGAACAACACCAACCACAATCAGCAATCCTGATGATGAGACCAAGAACAAACCCGCCGAGGATGAAGCCGCCGGTAAAATCAACTGCAGCAGGAACGGCATAATCGCCACTGTGCCCAGTAATAAAGCACCCGGCAAAGTGATTCGGCTTTGGATGCGGCTTAGGTACTTTTGCGTTGCAACACCGGTATGTACTCCGGGAATTTGAGCACCTGACCGCTTCAGGTTATCTCCATAATTTTGTTGTTCAAAAATTACTGTGGTATAGAAATAGGTAAAGCCCACCACCATCAGGAAATACAAGACCCAGTAACCCCAGGAGTTCGCGCCAGTGGCATTAAAGAACCCCTGAACACTGGTTGCGAACAGACTTACCCATGTAGTTTCCGACCGGACAAAATAACTGGCGACAATAGCCGGGAATTGCAGGATCGCGCCTGCAAAGATCAACGGGATCATACCTGCAAGGTTGACTACCAAAGGCAGATAGGGTTGAGGCATTCTGACAGATTTACCACGCTGCATCGCGTAAAAGACCTGACTCTTTTGCGGGTACATAATGGGAACATTTCGGCGTCCTTGTTGTACATATACAATGGCCACCACTGTCGATACAATCACGATCAACATGGCAGCTAACAATACCCAGCGATTCTGCTGATCCAGCCAAAGTGTGCCAATATTTGCGGGGATCTGCGAAACAATGCCTGCAAAAATAACAAGTGAGAGACCCTGACCGCGAATGCCATATTCAGAGATCAGTTCGCCCAACCAGATCGCAAACATCGTTCCTGCCGTCATCACTAACAATGTTGCGGTAGAAGACAACCACAATTCCTGGGTAAATCCAAAGGCAACAATAGGTTGTTGAGCCAGTGAATTGAAAATATTGATCTGACCGACTGCCGAGAGCATTGCCATCGGAACGGCAAGATAATACGTCCACTTTTCCATCCACCGGCGGCCTTCACGCTGGTCCTCCTGCATGCGGCGCTGCAAAGCGGGAATGATCGGAATCAACAACTGCAAGATAATTTGTGCAGTGATATATGGATATACACCCATGGACAGCAGGGAGAAATTTTGAATCGTACCGCCCGAAAGGAGGTTTAGAAAACCTAAAAAGCCTCCTGAACCACCTTGAGTTTGAAAGAAAGCTGCAAGTGCTTCACGGTCAACACCGGGAGCCGGGATATTAGCCGCAATGCGAAACAGCATTAATATGCCCAGTGTAATGAGCAGTTTCTTCCGAATGTCCTCTGATCTCCAGAGAAAACGCCAGGCAGATTGTTTCTTTTCAGGCATGTCAGGATATTCCTCTCGAATCGTACTTAACTGATCAGTTCCACACTACCGCCAGCCTCTTCGATCTTCGATTTGGCACTGGCACTGACGCGATGGGCTCGTACTTTTAGCGCTACTTTCATTTCTCCACGGCCAAGAATAACCACTGGATTCCGGGAGTCTCGAAGTAAATGGGCTTTTTCCATCGTTTCAGGGGTCACTTCTGCATCGACTTTGAAAGACTCTGCCAGTTGATCCAGATTGACCTCATTATAAGTAACTTGATCGCGCGGCGTAAAACCCTGACCACGCATAAACGGCAAACGACGGTAGAAAGGCAGGTTGCCACCCTGGCGATAGGCTTTGCCGCCTGAACCGGAGCGCGAACCCTCACCTTTGGTGCCGCGGCCTGCAGTCTTACCCTGCCCTGCAGAGATGCCACGTCCCACGCGTTTGCGATTCTTTTTGGAGCCCTCATTGGGCACAAGATCGTGTAGTTTCATCGTTCTTTCCTACTCTTCGACCTGAAGCAAGTGAATGATTTTCCGGATCATCCCGCGCAGGGCAGGATTATCCTGATGTTCAACAGTTTGGTGCATATGGCGGAGACCAAGCGCCATTGCGGTAGCTTTCTGATCCTTGGTATAGCCAATCGGACTGCGAACCAGTGTAATGCGGATGGTCTTTCCGCTATTTTCCTTTTTAGGCATGTTGCTTCCTCCGCTCCCAGAACGGCAACACATCACTTACATTCTTACCGCGACGGGCCGCTTCCTCCTGAGGAGATTTCAGCTGCTCCAAAGCATCAAAGGTTGCCTGCACCACGTTCAGAACATTGGCACTTCCCTGGGATTTGGTCAATATATCACGCACGCCAGCCACTTCAAGCACAGCGCGAACGCCACCCGCGGCGATAACGCCAGTACCCGGGGAGGCAGGCTTAAGCATCACTTTTGCTCCAGCAACTTTTCCCAACACTTCATGAGGGATGGTCGTACCAGAAAGGTTTACAACCCTCATGTTTTTACGAGCACGCTCAGATGCCTTGCGCATCGCATCCGGCACAGCGTTCGCCTTGCCAACACCCATTGAAATGGTGCCTTTCTTATCCCCGAGGACAACCGTCACGCGGAATTGAAAACGGCGCCCACCCTTAACCACCTTGGCAACACGGGCGATCTCAATAACGCGTTCCTCAAATTGATCCTGACCTTCGTAATTCTGTTGTTCAGTATTTTCGTATTCTGCCATTTCGTTCTCCACTCAGCCTAAAATTGCAGGCCGCCTTCGCGCGCGCCATCTGCAAGAGCCTTGACGCGTCCACTATAACGATAACCACCGCGGTCGAAAACAACCGCCTGAATACCCTTGTTCTTGGCCCGTTCAGCAATGGCTTGACCGACAAGTTTTGCCTGCTCGGATTTCTTCAAGCCCTTCAACTTTTCGCGCAATTCACGGTCGACAGTGGATGCGGATACCAAAGTATTGCCCGCTTGATCATCGATCACCTGGGCATAAATTGCCGAAAGACTCCGGAATACGTTCAAACGGGGACGTCCGGTTGATCCCAATAAATTTTTGCGGACACGTGTGTGACGTCGAGTCCGGGCAATAGAACGAGACTTGTTAGCCATGCCTACTTGGCTCCTTTCCCAGCTTTACCAGCTTTGCGGCGAACCTTCTCGCCAGCATAACGAATTCCCTTACCATGATATGGTTCAGGCGGTCGGATACCACGGATTTCAGCCGCAGTCTGACCAACTACTTCCTTATCGTAACCAAGCACCCTGATCTGACGGGTTTTAAGTTCCACTTCGAAGGAAATGCCAGCAGGAGGTTCCACTTTTACAGGATGTGAATAACCGACAAATAATGCCAGGTTTTTGCCCTCCAATTCGGCGCGGTAACCTACTCCTTCAACTTCGAGAACAACACTAAAACCGGAACTGACCCCGCGAACCATGTTTGCAATAACAGCACGAGTTGTACCATGCAAAGCACGTTCGGCAGAATTGTCCGAATTACGGGTTATAACCACCTGCCCATTTTCCATCGCAATACCGACCAGGGATGAAAATGTTCGCTTCAATTCGCCTTTCGGCCCTTTTACGTGGACATTCGGACCTTGTACATTAACCTGCACACCGC
>Ga0210377_10000397_pt1 | contig 41532 bp, 43 predicted proteins | sample PLM4_65_b1redo_FD_155480 | JGI IMG/M metagenome (GOLD analysis project Ga0210377, IMG submission 155480) | Groundwater sediment microbial communities from an aquifer in East River, Colorado, USA - PLM4_65_b1 redo | ecosystem: Environmental > Terrestrial > Soil > Riparian zone | place: USA: East...
CTCCAGCCGGGCTCGAGCCGCGTGTCCGCGTGCAGGAACAGCACGGTCGCTCCGCGGGCTTCCCGGTAGCCGGCATCCATCTGGTGAGCTCGGCCGGGCAGCGCCTGGATCAGCTTCTCGGCGCCCAGGAAGCGCGCGGTTTCGGCCGTGCCGTCGCTCGAGTTCGCGTCGACGACGATCCGCTCGACCCCGGGCAGACGCGTGCAGGCGAGCGCGCGCTCGATCTGCGTTTGCTCGTTCAGGGTCGGGATGACTACGCTGATCGCCACGCCGCCGGGGCGCACGCCCCGATGGTGCGCGCGCAGGTCGCCTTCGACAAGGGCGGACGGTGTTCGCGGGGGGGAGAGAGGCATTCCATGACCACTCAGCGCTCGGACGTGCTGGTCCTTGGCAGCTCGCTCGCGGGGCTCGTCGCCGCGACCTACCTCGCGCGCGCGGGCCTGCGCGTGGTACTCGTCGAAGAGGAGTGCCTGGCGAAGCGCCCGCCCCTGCTGCGCGAGCCGTTCGTGCTCTCGGGGCTCGAGTCGGAGGGCCCTGCGCAGCGCGTGATGCGCGAGCTGGCGCTGCCGCTGATCGAGCAGCGTCGCGTCGCGCACCGCGAGGTCTCGCTGCAGGTGCTGCTGCCGCGCGCGCGCGTCGACGTACACGCCGGTCGGCGAGAGCTGGCGCGCGAGCTCGCGGCCTTTCAGGTCAGCGAGCCCGCTGCGACGCGCGCCTTCTTCGAGGCTGCCGACGTGCGCGGCGATGAGCTGCGGACGCGACTTTTCGAGGGCGAGCCCGCCGACTCGGGTGGCGCGTTCATGGGGCGATTCTTCGCGCGCGCCGCGCGCAGCGCGCCATCCGAGGCGGGCCTCGGGCCGGTTCCAGAAGGTCTGGAGAAGGTGGTCGGCGCGATCGTCGCGGGGCTCTCGCGGCTCGCACCGGGCACAGATCCGGGTCGCGACGCCGCGCTCCTGCTGCGCGCCACGCGCGAGGGCGGATTCTTCATGCCCGACGCCGGCACGCCGTTCCTCGATCTCTTCCGGCGCCGGCTGCTCGCGCTTCACGGCGAGATCCGCTCGACCGCGGGGTTCGCGCTCGTGAGCGACCGCGGCGATCTCGGCCTCGAGCTTCCGCGCGGACGGCTCTTCGCGCGCGCGGTCGTGCTCGCGGCGCCGCTCGAGCTGATCCGCCGCGAGGCCGCGAACGCCGGCTCGGCGCCGCGCTGGCTCTCCGCTCGCACGCCGCCCGTCGACATGACCGCGCGGCTCTTCAGGGCCGAGCCGGACTCCCTGCCCGTCGGCCTGGCCGCGCGCGCGGTCATCGCGCCCGGCCCGATCGAGGCGCTGCACTGGCTGGCCCGTTATGCCGACCCGGTCCAGAAGGGCGTCGAATGGGTTCTCGTCGGCGGGCCTGGCGCCTCGGCGCTGCCCGCCGAGCAGCCGCTCGGCGACCTCAGTCCGTTCCCGGGCGGGGGCCTCACCCCTGTCGAGCTCGGCACCGCCCCGCGCTGGGATCGCGACGCGGCCGACCACCGCTTTCTCGGTCCGCGCAGCGACGGAAGTCTGCGCGGGAAGCCGCCCGTCGTGGCCGTCGGCGCCGAGCTCGCGCCGGGGCTGGGCTTCGAGGGGGAGCTCTTGCTGGCGCGCAACGCCGCCCTGCGGCTGGCGGAGCGGCTCGGCGCTCGACGCGGCCTGGGCTGACAGACTCGGGGGCATTTGGTACAAGCCCCCCCGGCGCAAACGAGGATCGAACCATGGCTTTTTCGTGCGATCTCTGTGGCAAGCGACCGTCCACCGGCAACACCGTGAGCCACGCGAACAACAAGTCGCGCCGGCGGTTCCTGCCGAACCTGAAGTCGGTGCGCGCGAACGTCTCCGGTCGGGTACGCAAGCTGCGCGTGTGTACGCAGTGCATCCGTTCGGGGAAGGTCACCAAGGTCGCCTGAGGGCACGTGCCGGAGCCGCGCGAACCTCGCGCCCGACCCGCCCTCCGCCTGCTCGGCTACGCGCGCCCCTACGCCCGCCTCGTCCTGGTGGTGATCGTATTCTCGCTGCTCTACGGCGGGGGACTCACGGGTCGCGCGTTCATCATGAAGGGCTTCGTCGACGACGTGGCGCTCGAGAACGCGCGCGTCGACTCGCTCAAGGACCTGCTCGACCGGCCTGCCGCCAAGGACCTGGACCAGAAGAAGCTGCGCGCCGAGCGGCGTGAGCTGAAGAAGCAGGTGCGCGAGAACCTGAAGCGCACGGTCCTCGTAGGCGCGCTGCTGATCCTGGTGATGCCGCTCATCCGGCTCGTGCGCGACTACGCGTCCGAGTGGGTGATGACCCGTGTGCTCGTCGACATGCAACGCGACCTCGCGACGAAGCTCCTGCGCCTGCCGCTCTCGCGCCACCAGAAGGAGACCCGCGGCGACGCGATCTCGCGGCTCACGAGCGACACCGCCGTCGCGAACCGGCTGCAGTCGATGATCTTCGGCGACTTCCTCGAGGACCTCGGCGTGGTGGTCGCCGCGCTCGCAGCCGCCGCATTCCTGTCCTGGCAGCTGACCGTGGCCTTGTTGCTGATCGGCCCGCCGGTGGCGATCGTGCTGTCCGTCTTCGGCGCGCGCATCCGCAGGGCGAGCCGTCGCCGGCAGGAGCAGGTTTCCGAGGTCATGCAGCGCGTGGTGCAGATCCTCTCGGGCATCAAGGTGATCAAGGCCTTCGGCGCGGAGGACTACGAGCGCGACGCCTTTCGCGCCGAGGTGATGCGCTACTTCCGGCGCGCGATGAGCGTGGTGCGCAATCGCGTGTACTCGCGCGCACTCGTCGAGTTCGTCTCACAGGCCGTGATGATCGCCGTCGTCTTCCTCGGGATCTGGGCGGTGATCGGCGACTTCTGGGGCCTCACGCTGGGTACGTTGATGGGCTTCTCGTTCGTCGCCGGGAGCCTGTACCGCCCGCTGAAGGCGCTCACGCAGGTCTGGAACACGATCCACGACGCCGCGCCCTCCGCCGAGCGCATCTTCGAAGTGCTCGACGCCGCGGAGGAGTCGCAGGACTCGGCCGACACGCGGCCGATCGAGCGGCTCACACAGGGCATCCGTTTTCGCAACGTCGTCTTCCACTACGGCCGCGAGGAGGTGCTGCGCGGACTCGACCTCGAAATACCCGCCGGTCAGACCGTTGCGCTCGTCGGCCCGACGGGCTCGGGCAAGACCACCGTCGCCGATCTCGTGCTGCGCTTCCACGACCCCGAATCCGGCAGCGTCGAGTTCGACGGCGTCGACGGGCGCCAGATCACGCGGCGCTCGATTCGCGAGCTGTGCGCGGTCGTGACCCAGGAGCCGTTCCTGTTCGATACGACGATCCTCGAGAACATCCGCTACGGCCGTCCTGAGTCGAGCTTCTCCGAGATCGTCGATGCCGCCCGTGCCGCGAACGCGCACGACTTCATCGACAAGCTTCCGCAGGGCTACGAGACACCGGTCGGTGAGCTCGGCGCGCAGCTCTCCGGCGGCCAGCGCCAGCGCATCACCGTTGCGCGCGCGATCCTGCGTGACCCGCAGATCCTGATCCTCGACGAGCCCACCTCCGCCCTCGACGCGAAATCCGAACAGGTCGTGCAGGAGGCGATCGGGAATCTGATGAAGGGCCGCACCGTGCTGGTGATCGCGCACCGACTGTCGACGGTGCAATCCGCTGACAAGATCGCGGTGCTCGAGCACGGCAAGATCAGCATGACCGGCACGCACGAGGAGCTCGCAAAGCGTGGCGGCCTGTATCAGGAGCTCGTGAGACTCCAGCTCAGTGGTGGGTCCAGCCTGCACGAGTGAGTCACGCGCCCGCGAGCTCCCGCGCGCGGCGTCGCCCGTACTCGACCCACGCCGCGAGCGAGAGCGCCGCGACCGTGAACCAGGTGAGTGCGTAACCGCGGTGATCGACCGGACTCACCGGACGCGCCAGCTCGCCGATCGGGATGCCGCCGGCCTCGGGCTCGACGGACAGCAGCATCACCGCCGCCAGCGCATACGGAAGCTGCGCGGAAAGCTTGGCGACCAGTCCCGGCCGATCGGGACTGAAGCGCGGAAAGTAAGTGTGCCGGCGCTCGCGCGAGCCGGGCGACGCGTCTCGCAGGGCGAGCGGCAGCACGAGGCCGCGGACCACGACCTCGTCGCTCTCGCCCGAATCCGGCGGCAGGAATCGGGCGGTCTCGGCCTGCGGGACCCAGCCTCGGTCGACGAGCAGGCGCGCGCTCCCGGCAGCGCCGTCGTCGAGGTGCAGCGGCGTGAACACGCGCGCGCCGAGCGCGTTTCCGCGCTCGACCGGCCCGACCAGAATCGTATCGGCGAGCTCGAAGCGGCCGCGCGCCTCGGCGCGGCGAAAGGCGTTGCCGTCGGGATCGAGCTCCGCGCCTGCGAGCGTCACGGGCGGCAAGTCGATGCGCGCGCTCTTCTGTGCCAGATCGGCCGTGCGCCACAGGTGGCGTCGAACCTGCCAGACGCCAAGCCCGCAGAAGGCGAGCACGGCGACGAGCGTGAGCACCGTCAGTCCGCGAGCTGGCCGAAACCCCGACACTAGGATCCCGCCGGCGTCGCGTTCGCGACGGCGGCGATCTCATCTCGCATCTCGCTCGTGGCGTGCTCGAGGCCGAGCCAGCGTTTGGCGATCCGCCCGCGGCCATCGACGAGAAAGGTCGCCAGCGCATGGTCGATGTTGCCGTCGGGCGCGCGCAGCGTGCCGACGCCCCAGCGCCGCACCACCTCCGCCACGTCGGCTTCCGGTCCGGTCAGGAATGACCAGTGCGCCAGATCGGCACCGCGCGCGCTCGCGTAGGCGCGGAGCACCTCGGGGCTGTCGTAGGCGGGGTCGAGCGAGATCGAGACGAAGTGCACGCGCTCGCGCAGCTCCGGCGAGAGCAACCGCTGCAGCTCGACGTGCCGGCCGGTCATGATCGGGCACGGGCCCGGGCAGCGCGTGAAGATGAAGTCCACGACCAGGATCTCGCCGGCGAAGTCGCCGAGCGAGACGGACTTGCCGGACTGGTCGACGAGCGAGAAGCCCGGCGCCCGGTCGCTCTCGGCGAGCGCGGAGGCGAGCGACGGACTGCGCGCCGCGCCGCCGCGCGAGCCCTCCGTGCGCGCGGCGATGATCCGGTAGCTGCGCTCCGTGACCTCGAGCTCGAATTCGATGTGCTGGCCCGGCGCGAGCTGCGCGAGCAGCCTCGAGTCGGGCACGTCGAAGCTCATCGTCATCGCGGACATCACGCCTGGAATCTCGTCGTGCTCGATCACGGCTTGTCCGCTGGCGAGATCGACCTCGCGCACCACGCCGTGGCCCTGGTGCACGTTTCCGGGCCGGCAGGCGAGCACCGCCAGCAGGAGCACGTGCGCGAGAAGAGCGCGAACCGTCAACGCGCGCGCGTCCTCAGGCGGCGCGATTCGTGCGCGCGCTCGAGCTGGGCAGCCGGATCACGCCGGCCTCCTCCTCGAGGGCGAGCTGTCGCGCGCGGCGCCGAAGCCAGTAGACGAGCCCGCCAATCAAGCCGAGCGGCAGGAACGTCATGAAGGCCGAGGCCGCCATGTATGCGATCTGCACGCTCTTGTCCTGAGCGGCGATGCAGAGCGGGCAGGCAGCGGCGTCGAGCGGCGCCAGCAGAACGAGCACGAGCCCGAGCAGGGCGGCTTTCACTGCGGTGGTCATGCCAGGTAGACCCTCCAGTAAAGGACCGGCCAGACGCCTACCACGAAGTACCAGAAGATCTCCGCCGCGGCCAGCGTCGCGCGCGGGATCGGGGCACGTCCCATTCGCAGCCACAGCGAGCCCAGCACCCCCAGCGCGACCAGCGCGTGAAGCGCGTGCGTCCCGACGATCAGATAGAAGAAGCTGCCGAGCGCGCTCGAACGCAGCGTCAGCCCCTGTGCCAGAAGCTGCACCCACTCGCGCCCCTGCAGCAGCACGAACCCCGCGCCGAGCGCGATCGCCGCGAGCAGAAGCTTGCGCGCCGCATCGGGTCGCGCGCGGTGACGGCGCCCGGCCCCGTAGAGCAGCGCGCCGCTTGCGAGCAGCAGGGCAGAGTTGAATGCGGTCTGGCCGATCGGCAGCCGCGGCTGATCGAGCGGCGGCCAGATCACCGCGGACCCGCGCATGATCGTGAACGCCGAGACGAAGCCGGCGAAGAACATCAGCTCGGTGACCACGAAAATCAGCAGCGCGAGCACCGCGCTCGGTACCAGCTGCGTGCGGGTCGTCGATCTTGGAGGTTCTCTCCGGCGCAGGGGGATGGGCGCGACCAAGGAGCGATTCTCCTAGTGTTTTTCCTCGTGGCCGTGTCCGGCGGCGGGCGCGGCGGGGTGGGCCGTGCCCGCAACCCAGCTCGGCTTGGTCCAGTTCGAACCGTGCGACTCCATCACGTCCGGCGCCGTGCCCGCAAAGAAGAGCAGCATGAAGAGCACCATCGTGAGCACGAGGTACGTCACGACCTTCGCGGCAAGATCGATGTGCATGAAGTTCTTGACGACGAGATAGGCCTTCACGATCGCGACGCCGAAGGCGGTGATCAGCGTGACCGCCTTGATCCCCACGAACGGCCCCGCCACGCTGACGACCAGCAAGCCGAGCAGAATCGCCCAGATCTTCACGTAGTTCGGGTGGTGGGTGTGCTCGGCGTGGGCCGCGTGGTCGTGGCCGTCGTGAGCGTCGCTGTGCGGGGCGTGGTCGGCCATCGGGGCGCTCCTACTTCGCGATGTAGAGCAGTGGGAAGAGGAAGATCCAGACGATGTCGACGAAGTGCCAGTAGAGCCCGATCAGCTCGACGCGCTGCAGCTCCAGGTTCTTCTTCGCCGTCTGGGCGACGATGCCCATGATGATCACGCCGGCGATCACGTGCGCGGCGTGGATGCCCGCCGCGGTGTAGTAGAAAGACCAGAACGTGCTCGACGCGATCGTGAAGCCGTGCTGGATCTCGTTGGTCCACTCGAAGGCCTTCACGATGATGAACACGGCCCCGCCGGCCATCGTGTAGTACAGGAACCGCGCCGCCTTCCTTCCGTTCCCTTCCTCGGCCGCCGTGTGGGCGAGAACCGCGGACAGGCTCGAGGTCAAGAGCACGAACGTGTTGAAGGCGCCGATCCAGGTGTTGGTGTGCGCGGCTTGCTCGGCGAACGCGTCGTGCGCCAACCGGTACATGACGTAGGACCCGAGGAGTCCACCGAAGATCACGATTTCCGACGCGATGACCCACCACACCCCGAGGCGCCCCGTGGGCATTCCGGTGGCGCTGCGTCCGGTCGCGATCGGTCGGCTTGCTCCTGCGGACATCGTCCCTCTCCTCGCGCCTAGCTCTTCGCGTTCTGTGGCCAGAAGTCGTCTTTGCGATCGGGGACGCTGTACTCGTACGGGCCGCGATACACCGTCGGCAGCTCCGCCCAGTTGCCGTGCGGCGGCGGCGACTCCGTCGTCCACTCGAGCGTGTTGGCGTGCCACGGATTCTTCTCGGCCTTCGGGCCCCAGAGCAGGCTCGTCACGAAGTTGTAGATGAAGACGAGCTGGAAGCCGAGCATGACGACGAGCGAGATCGTCGCGAAGGCGCGCAGGTTCTCGAGCAGCGGCGTGGAGAGCTCCGGGAAGAACGAGTAGTCGAAGATGCGCCGGTGATCGCCGAGCATGCCCGTGAAGAAGAGCGGGATGAAGATGCAGTTGAACGGGATGAACGTGCCCCAGAAGTGGATCTTCCCGAGCGTGTCGTTCATGTGCTTGCCGAACATCTTCGGGAACCAGAAGGTGAGCCCCGCGTAGGTCCCGATGATCGCGATCGGGAAGAACGTGTAGTGGAAGTGCGCGAGCACGAAGTACGTGTCGTGCAGGTAGATGTCCGCGCCGCTCGCGCCCAGGAAAATGCCCGTGACGCCGCCGATCAGGAACGTGGCAATGAAGCCGAGCGCCCAGAGCATGGGCGTCGCAAGCGTGATCGAGCCGCCGTAGAGCGTGGCGATGTAGACGAACATCATCTCGGCGATCGGGATCGAGATGATCAGCGTCGTGACGGTGAAGATGTTCGCCATGCGCGGATCGATGCCCGCGACGAACTGGTGGTGCGCCCAGACCGTGAACGAGAGCACGCCCGTGCCGATCGCCGTGTTCAGCACCGTCTTGTAGGCGAACAACTTCTTGCGCGAGAAGACCGTGATGATCTCGGCCGTGATGCCGATCGCCGGCAGCAGCACGACGTAGACCTCGGGGTGACCGAAGAACCAGAACAGGTGCTGCCACAGGATCGGATCGCCGCCCCGGTTCGGATCGAAGAACGCCGTGCCGAGCCGCTGGTCGAAGAGCATCATGATCGCGCCGGCGATCAGCGGGCCGACCGACGCCATGAACAGCATGCTCGCGATCACGATCAGCCAGACCACGATCGGGATGTCGTAGTACTTCATGCCGGGCGCGCGCGCGTTCATCGCCGTCGTGACGAAGTTGATCCCGCCGAGCAGGAACGCCACGAACTCGAGCGCGATCGCGACCAGGAAGACGGAGGAGCCGGCGCCCGTCAGGCTGTACTCGGCCTTGGCCATCAGCGGCGGGTACATCGTCCACGCGCCCGCAGAGCCGCCGCCGTCGACGAAGAACGAGGCGAGCAGGACGACCACCGACAACAGGAAGATCTGGTACGAGAGCCGATTGACCTTCGGGAAGACCATGTCGTCGGCACCGATCATCAGCGGGATCAGGTAGTTCCCGAAGGCCGCGATCAGCACGGGCATCGCCACCCAGAAGATCATGATCGCGCCGTGGTTGGTCACGAGCATGTTGTAGTCGGCGGGCGTGACCAGACCCCAGCCCGGCACGTGCATGCCGGGGAAGGCCATCTGCATGCGGAACACGTACGAGAAGAAGCCGGCCACGACCGCGAGCGCCATGCCGGTGAACATGTACTGGAAGCAGATGATCTTGTGATCGGTCGACAGCAGGTAGTGCCGCACCCACGATACCTGCGCGTGCTGCCCGCCGTGCTCGTGCGCGTGTTCCGCGTGTTGGACGACCATCGCTACTCTCCTGCGCCGGACGGACTGTGAGACGTGATCCAGGCGGCGTGCGCTTCGGGCGTCTCGATCAGGACACGGCCCGGCATCAGCGCGTGACCGAAGCCGCAGATCTCGGCGCACTGGATGTCGTGCTCGCCGGTCGCAATCGGCTTGAACCAGCCCGTCACCACGCGCCCGGGAATTGCGTCCTGCTTCAAGCGGAAGACCGGGACCGAGAAGCTGTGCAGTACGTCGCGCGACTCGAGCTTGTATTCGTACGTCCTACCGATCTGCAGATGCAGCTCATCGACGGTGCGGATGTCGTCCGGCGTGTCGAGTCGGCCGTCCGCGCCGGAGTGGACGAAGCTCCAAGCCCACTGCTGCCCGACGATGCGCACCGTCTCGTCCGTGGGCGGCACGTCCTGCTTGACCGTGTACCAGACACGGATGGCGACGGCGAGGATCACGACGTCGCACACCAGCACGAGGTAGTGCGGATAGTTGATCCACTTCTTCTCGCTCTTGAGCTCCCCCGTGATGTACTGCGCCTTCACGCCGTCGCGCTTCTTGAAGCGCAGGATCAGCCAGAGCAACACGCTCTCGACCAGCAGGAACCAGAACGCCATCACGATCCAGAAGATCAGATCGAAGATGAAGTCGATGTCCGCGGCGTAGCTCGAGATCGCCGGAACCCAGAGCTCGATCATAGGAGCCTCACTGCTTCAAGATGACGAAGTAGAAAGCCGCCGCGACCCAGGTCAGTATTCCAACGGCGCTGATGACGAAAATCCGCTTCGCCAAATCCTCTGCAGAGTACGCCTTCGCCATCGCTACTTCGCTCCTCCGCTCGCGGGCGCCGGCAAGGTCGCGATGTGCGCGAGCACGTCCGTGATCGCCTGGTCGTCGCTGAGCAGCATCGACATGGCGCGCATGGCCGCGCCGCCGACGTCGCGCGGATCGCTGCCGCGGATGCCCTGCTGGTAGTTCTTGATCTGCGTCCGCTGGTACCAGTCGCTGGTGTGGTTGAGCGACGGACCACCGACGGCCTGAACGCCCTCGGCGTTCGCGCCGTGACAGCCGGAGCAGGTCCCGTAGAGCGCGGCGCCACGCGTCGCGTCGCCGCCGGCCAGGGTCGGCTCCGGGCGCACGACCGGGAGCGAGGAGACGTAGAGCGCGACCGACGTCACGTCGGCGTCGGTCTTCAGCCACTTGGCCATCGGCCGCATGCGCATGCCGGCGAGGTCGTCGAAATGCGTCGCTCGCGCGCCGTCCTTGAAGTTGTGCAGCTGTTTCTCGATGTACCACTGGTCCTGGCCCGCGATCGAGGGTGCGAGCGCCAGCGGATTTCCGCCGCCGTTCGCGCTGTGGCAGCGAGAGCAGAGCGAGAACAGCTCGCGCCCGCGCTCGGCGTTCTGGGCACGCACCGACGACGTTGCGAGCAGCGTCCCGAGCGTTGCCAGGACCACGAGGGTTCGCCGGCGCCTCATCGTACCTTCCCCCACGGTTCCCCCACTGTCTCCTCCCTCAGTACCCGCGACGCCCGGCACGGAGGGGAATCGCAGTCGCTGTTTACTCGGAACACCGGTCGCGGTCAAGGCGACTCGCGGCCCGCCGAGCTGCAACAAAACAGTGCACTGCCGGGCATCTAGAGTTTCTCGCGCACCTGACTGCGCTCGTGGTAGTGCCGCTCGAGGCGCTCGGCCTGACGCTCGAGCGTGTGCTGCTCGAGGATTCGCCGCCGCGCCGCCTTCCCGCGCGCCTTCCAGCGCGCGGGATCGCGCCAGAGGTCGGCGAATGCGGCGGCCAGCGACGCGGGCGACTCGTCGCAGAGCACGCCGGTCTCGTCGGCCGCGACCGTCTCGGGCAGGACCCCGCGGCGGCTCGCGATCGTCGGGATCTCCAGCGCCATCGTCTCGAGCACGGCGCGGCAGGAGCCATCGGAGCCGGGCACGATGAACACCAGCGCGTCGAGCAGCGCGAGCGTGTCGAGGTAGTCGCCAAGCCGGTAGCCCGCGGACACGACCGCGGCACCCAAGCCGAGCCGCGCGACCGGCTCTTCGAGCACCTCGCGCGCCTTCGTGCCGCGGCCCACCACCAGCAGGCGAAGACCGGGCGCGCTGTGCAGCGCGAGCGAGAGCGCCTCCAGGACGAGCTCGACGCGGCGGTGCGGTTGCAGACGAGCGACCAGGCCGATCACGCGCTGCTCGGGCAGGATGCCGAGCTCCGCGCGGAGCCGCGCGCCGGCGGGGCGCGGCGCGAAGCGGGCCGAGTCCACCGCGCCGGGGACCACGGCGACGCGCTCCGGCAAGCCGCCCAGACGCGCGCGCGCGTCCGCGGCCAGCGGCTCCGAGAGCACGGTCAGCCCGTCGCAGCCGCGCGGCCCGTAGAGCCAGCGGTTCCAGAAGCCGGCCGGGATCGGCTCGCCGTGCGTCCAGCTCGCGATCACGCGCGTGCGCGAGCCGCGCGCGGCGAGCCGCGCGACGATGTGCGCGCGCGCGTGCTGCGCGTGCACGACGTCGTAGTCGCGCCGGCGCAGGAACGCGCGCAGGCGTCGCACCTCGCCGCCGTCGCGCACCGGCAGGTAGCCCTGCCCTCGCGCCGGCACGTACGCGGGCTCGACGCCGCGCTCGCGCGCGCGCTCGGCGAGTGCGCCCGGATGATCCGGCGGCGCTACCGGGAACGCGGCGTCGACCTCGTGCCCGCGCGCGCGCAAGCCGACGACCGCGTGCACGAGCGGCTCGGCGGGGCCAGTCCACTTCCAGTCACTCGTGAGCTCCAGAATCCTCATCGCTTGCCGAGCCGCTCGAGCTCCCAGAGCTTGGCGTACTTCATGAACACGTAGTACGCGCCGGCGACGGAGACGACGAGCCCCGGGATTCCCTTCCGGAAGCCCTGGCGCAGCACGTAGCTCTTCAGGAATCGCGCCAGCGGGCGGAACACGAGATCGCGGAGGCGGAAGCGCACGCCCGAGTCGGCGAGCGAGCGAGCCATGCGCGCGGAGAAGCGGTCCATCGTCTGGATGTGGTCGGAGAGGTTGCGGTAGTTCCAGTGCAGGAGCCGACCCGGCAGCCGCTCGACGGGCCCGGCGAGCTCTACGCGGTCGTGCGGATCGAGACCGCCCCAGCGCCCGCGCGAGCGGCGGAAGACGCGGAGTTGCCAGTCGGGATACCACTCACCCCGGTCGTGCCAGACACCGAGATACTGAGTCACGCGATCGAGCGAGTAGCCCGAGACGGTTCCGTCATTGCGCGAGAGCGCACCTCGGACGTTCGCGGCGAGCTCGGGCGAGAGCGCTTCGTCGGCGTCGAGGCAGATCACCCAGTCGTTCTTCGCATGCTCGAGCGCGAAATTCTTCTGCTTCACGTAACCGAGAAACGGCTGCTCGATCACCCGCTCGGTGTACTTGCGCGCCAGCTCGCGCGTGCCGTCGGCCGAGCCCGAGTCCACCACGACGATCTCATCGCAGAACGAGAGCGACTCGAGGCAGCGCCCGATCCGATCGGCCTCGTTCAAACAGATCACCACGCCGCTGACCGGCGGCGTGCCCGGCTCGACCGGGTTCACGCGCGCACCCGCTCGACGGTGAGCACGCCGCGGATCTTGGCGATCTGGCGGAGCACGCCCTCGAGGTGCTTGCGGTCCTTGACCGAGAGCACGAAGAGCTGGATCGCCCGCTGATCGTCGCTGGTGCTGATCTGCGCGCTGTCGATGTTCACGCCTTCCGCCGAGATCTTGTTCGAGACGGCCGCGAGCAACCCCGGGCGGTCTTCCGAGACGACGCGCACCTTCACGCGGCGCATCTCGCCCGGCGCGCTCTCCCACGTGACCGGCACACGCCGCTCAGGATCCAGGTGGAAAATCTTCGTGCAGTCACTCGCGTGGACAGTGACGCCCCGGCCGCGCGTGATGAAGCCCTCCACGGAGTCACCCGGAACCGGCGCGCAGCACTTGGCGAAGCGCACGAGCACGTTCTCCATGCCCGAAACCCGCACGTTGCCGGTGCCTCGCCCGACCGAAAGCACGCGACGCAACAGGGATGGCTTCGGGTCCGGCTCGTCGGCCCCCGTACCCGAGAGCTGGCGCGCGACCGCGCGCGCGTCGAGCTTGCCGTACGCGATGGCCTGCAGGAGTCCGTCGAGATCGCGCACGCCGAGCTCTTTGGCCGCAGTCTTGATCTCCCCCGCCTTCGCGAGCTTCTCGAACGCGAGCCCGCGCTTGTGCAGCTCGCGCTGCAGCAGGTCCCGGCCCAGATCGCGCGCGCGATCGACCTGCTCGGCCTTCAGCACGTGTCGGATACGGCTGCGCGCTCGGCCCGTGACGACGAAGTCGAGCCACTCCTGGCGCGGCCGCTGATGCGGCGACGTGACGATCTCGATCGTGTCGCCGTTCGCGAGCTTGTGGCGCAGCGCGACGAGCTGACCATTCACCCGTGCGCCCTGACAGTGGTTGCCGACCTCGCTGTGGACGGCATACGCGAAGTCGATCGGTGTGGCGCCGGCGGGCAGAGCCTGGACGTCCCCTTTGGGCGTGAAGACGTAGACCTCGTCGGAGAAGAGGTCGATGCGCACGGTCTCGAGGAACTCGTTCGGATCCTTGAGCTGCTGCTGCCACTCGAGCAGCTGGCGCAGCCAGGCGAACTTCTGCTCGTCGCCGGGGCTGCCCGCCCCCGCGTCCTTGTACTTCCAGTGCGCGGCGATGCCGAGCTCGGCCACGCGGTGCATCTCCTGCGTGCGGATCTGCACCTCCATGCGCTCGCCGAACGGACCGATCACCGTGGTGTGTATGGACTGGTAGCCGTTGGGCTTTGGCATCGCGACGTAGTCTTTGAAGCGCCCCTGCACCGGCTTCCACAGCCCGTGCACGAGCCCGAGCGTCTCGTAGCAGGTGGAGGGCGTGCCATCGACGATCACGCGGAACGCGATCAGGTCGTAGATCTGCTCGATCGAGACGTTCTGCTGCTGCATCTTCTTCGAGAGGCTGTAGACCTCCTTCAGCCGGCCGGTGACCTCGCAGCGCAAGCCCCGCTCGGCGAGCTCGGTCTGCAGGCGGCTCTTCACGTCGGCGATGTAGCGATCGCGCTCCTCCTTCGTGCCGGCGACCTTCTCCTCGATCTGCGCACAGAGGTCTGGATGCAGCACGCGGAACGCCCGGTCCTCGAGCTCCTCCTTCATCCAGTAGATGCCGAGCCGGTGTGCGAGCGGCGCGTAGATGTCGAGCGTTTCCTGTGCGATGCGGCGGCGCGAGTCTTCCTCCATGTACTCGAGCGTGCGGATGTTGTGCAGCCGATCGGCGAGCTTGATCAGGATGATGCGTATGTCCTTCGACATCGCGAGCAGCATCTTGCGGAAATTCTCGGCTTGGGCTTCCTCGCGGCTCTGGAACTCGATCTTCGAGAGCTTCGTGAGTCCGGCTACGAGGTCACCGATCTCGTCCCCGAACTGACCGCGAATGTCCGCGTCGGTTGCGAACGTGTCTTCGACCGTGTCGTGCAAGAGCCCCGCCGCGACGGTCACGTGGTCGAGGCGCATCTCCGCGAGCAGCTCCGCGACGGCGAGCGGGTGGGTCAGGTAGGGCTCACCGGACAGCCGCGTCTGCCCCTGGTGGACCTTCGCGGAGTAGACGTACGCTTTCTCGAGCAGCGAGATGTCGACGTCGGGGAAGTGCCCCTGGACCTGCTCGACGATCTCGTGGATGCGCGGCATCTAGGCGCGCGCCTCTCGCGCGTCGCGGATGATCTCCAGAAACTCCGCGGCGGCCTTGTCGACCGAGTCGTTCACGATCGAATGGATGTACGGCCGCTGCGCGTACGCGATCTCCTCCCGGGCGCGCTTCAAACGGATCTCCACCGCCTCTTCGGACTCGGTGCGGCGCTCGCGCAGCCGCGCTTCGAGCACGGCCAGCGACGGCGGCAGGATGAAGATCCGCACGGCCTCCGGCAGACGCACCTCCAGCTTTTCGGCGCCCTGGGTCTCGACCTCGAGGATCAGGTCGTAGCCCTCGCGCGTGGGCTCCTCGACCGCCGCGCGGCTCGTCCCGTAGTAGTTCCCCTGGTACACGGCGTACTCTAGAAACGCCTCCTTCGCGATCAAGCGGCGGAACTCGAAGCCAGAGACGAAGTGGTAGTCCACTCCGTCGCGCTCGCCCGGGCGAGGCGCGCGCGTGGTATGCGAGATCGAGAAGCGGACCTGCGGATCCGCCGCGAGCACGCGGCGCACGAGCGTGCTCTTGCCCACGCCCGAGGGGCCCGAGACGACGAACGCCGTGCCGCGGCGCAGGCCGCTCACGGCTCGTCGCCTGCGTCGTCGCGGCCGGCGAGCCGCATGGCCAGCGTCTCGGGCTGCACCGCCGAGAGCACCACGTGGTCCGAGTCCGTCACGATCACCGAGCGCGTCTTCCGGCCCTGTGTGGCGTCGACGAGCTTGCCGCGCTGGCCGGCCTCTTCGCGCAGCCGCCGGATCGGAGCGGCGGCAGGGCCGACCACCGCCACGACGCGCGCGGCGACCACGACGTTCCCATAGCCGACGTTCAAGAGCTTCACTCGACGTTCAGCACCTGTTCGCGAAGCTTCTCCTGCTCCGTCTTCAGCTCGACCACGACGCGCGTCAGCACGGCGTCTGCCGACTTGCTGCCGATGGTATTGGTCTCACGTGCCATCTCTTGGAGCACGAACTCGAGCTTGCGCCCGACCGCGCCGGCCGCCTCGAGCGTCTCGTCGAACTGCTCGAGGTGACTGCGCAGCCGCACGGTCTCCTCCGTGACGTCCTGGCGGTCGACGTAGAGCACGACCTCCTGCTCGAGGCGCGCGGGATCGGTCTCGAGCTCGGGAGCGAGCGCGGCGAGGCGCTTCTCGAGCCGTTCGCGCAGGCCCGCGAGCACGGCGCCAGCGCGCGCTTCGACCTGGCCGACGAGCGTCGCGATCTTCGCGAGCCGCCCGCGCAGCTCGCGCAGCAGCGACTCGCCCTCGCGCGCGCGCATCTCGGCGGCGGCGGCGCAGGCGCGTGCGATCGTCTCGAGCAGCGCCGGGGCGAGCGCCGAGGCTTCGAGCTCGGGCTCGCGCACGCGCGCGACACCGGGAAGCGACAGGAGTCCCGCCGCGGTGAGCTCGGAGGGGATCTGCAGACCTGCCGTCAGCTCTTCCGCCGCACGGGCATAGCGGCGCGCGGCGTCGAGATCGAGCTCGAGCCGGGGCGCGAGCTCGCCTTCCTGCGGCAACCGGACCGCGATCTCCACCTGCCCGCGCTCGAAGAAGCGCGCCGCCGCGGCGCGGGCGTCGCGCTCGAGCGCGGCGAGCTCGCGGGGCAGGCGCACGCGCACCTCGAGGTGGCGCGAGTTCACGCTGCGCACCTCGGCGGAGAGCCCGAGCGGCCCGTCGGCGCGCCCGAAGCCCGTCATCGAGCGGCGCACGCGCGCGGCCGTTTCGCTCATCGCGTGAGGCCCCGCGCGAGCAGCTCCGCCTGCGCGCTCTCGACCTTGTCGACCGGGTGCTCGGCGCGGACGAACGCGATCACTTCGTCGATGCCATCCTCGAGCCGGACCTTGGCCTCGAAGCCAAGCGTCCGCCTGGCGTGCGACGGGTCGGCGAAGCAGTGGCGGATGTCGCCGGCGCGGAAGCGCTCGGTGATCTCGGGCGCGAGCGCGAGCCCGAGCCGCTCCGCGAGCAGCTCCGCCAGGCGCCGGATCGTCGTCGGCCGTCCGGTGCCGACGTTGCAGACGCGGCCACCGGAGGCGTCGCAGCGCATCGCGAGCAGATTCGCGCGCACGATGTCGGAGACGTGGACGAAGTCGCGGCTTTGCAGGCCGTCCTCGGTGACCAGCGGTGGTTTGCCGTTCAGGAGCCGCGAGCTGAAGATCGCCGCGACGCCCGTGTACGGATTCGAGAGCGCCTGGCGCGAGCCGTACACGTTGAAGTAGCGCAAAGCGACCGCGGGAATGCGGTAGGCGTTGCCGACCGCGAGGAAGAGCTCCTCGTGGTCGCGCTTGGTGATCGCGTACACCGAAGTCGGTAGTACGGGCTTGCTCTCCGGCGTGCCGACCGGGCGAAGCGGGCGGCCGCGTTCGTCGCGGAGTTCCCACTCGCGCCGCTCGAGCTGCGCGTCGGGACGCAGGCCGGGCACCGCGGGCGCGCCGTCGGCATCGACGCACGCGCCCTCGCCGTAGATCGACATCGACGACGCCACGACCATGCGCGCGATCTGACTCTTGCGCGCGACGATCTCCTGCAGGACGACCGCGGCGCCGAGCGAGTTCGCCGAGACGTAGGCCTCGATCTCGTACATCGACTGGCCGACGCCGACGGCGGCCGCCTGGTGATAGACCAGCTCGACGCCCTCGAGCGCCCGGCGCACCGCTTCGCGGTCGCGCACGTCGCCGCGCTGGTACTCGGCGGCCGGGTTCGCGTGCGCGGGCCAGTCGGCGTCCTTGCCGTGCACCTGCGGGTCGAGCGAATCGAGTACGCGCACGCGCTGCCCGTCCGCCACGAGCGCGTCGACGAGGTGCGAGCCAATGAAGCCGGCGCCGCCGGTGACGAGGATTTTCAAGCGGAACCTCCCCTTTCGTGCGCCACGCTCAAGTCCCGGATAGCCCTGCCGTCGACGGCTCGCCGGCGAGGTGCCAGGCGAGGATCTTGCGGTACTCGCCGGCACGCCGCCCGCCGAACGCGACACCGAGCAGGATCTTCACCATCACGATCGCGCGCAGCGTCAGGTACGCGGCGCGCGAGCGATTCTTGCGGAAGAACAGGTAGCGGCTGCGGTAATACTCGATGCGCGTGCGCAGCGGCGCCTTCTTCTTGGTCGATTCGCCGTACAGGTGGATGACGAACGCGTCGGGCAGGTGCGCGATCTTCCAGCCCGCGGCGCGCATGCGGTGGCACCAGTCGGTCTCCTCGAGAAAGAAGAAGTAACCCTCGTCGATCATGCCGACCTGATCGATCACCGGACGGCGCGCGAACAGGCACGCGCCGAGCACGGCTTCGACCTCCACCGGCGCAGCGTAGTCGACGAGCTTGCTCGGATAGCGCCGCGGAAAAACGCGGCGCAGAAGGGACTGACCGACGAGCTCCGAGACCAACGTCGGCGAGTTGTGGATGCAGTTCTGCTTCGTGCGGTCCGGGTTCAAGAGCTGCGGGCCGACCGCGGCGACCTGCGGGTTTTCGTCGAGGTAGCGCACGCAGGCCTCGAGCCCTCCGGGCAGGACGATCGTGTCGCTGTTCAGCAGCACGGCGTGCCGGCCGCGCATGACCTCGAGGCCGCGGTTGTTGCCCGCGCCGAAGCCGATGTTTTTCGGCAGCGCGAGAATGCGCGTCTCCGGGAATTGGCGCGCGACCGCCTCGACGGTGAAGTCGACCGAGCCGTTGTCGACCAGGATCACCTCATAGCTGATGCCGAGCTTCGCGTCGCAGATCGAGGCCAGGCAGTCGAGCACGAGCTCGCGCACGTTCCAGGCCACGATCACGATCGACAGGTCGACGCTCGCGCTCACGCGCCGAGCTCCAGCTCGACGCTGCCGCGCCAGTCGCTCTGCGTCAACGCCGACCGGGCTTCCGCGAGCACGCGCGCCGGCAGCAGCCGCGTCATGCAGCGGTGATCGATCGGGCAGACCTTCAGCTGACACGGCGAGCACTCGACCGGCTCGCGCAGAAGTTTGGTGCGCTTCAGATTCAGATTGGTGTAGCCCACCGCCGTCGGGCCCATCAGCACGAGCGTGGGCACCTCGAATGCCGCCGCCACGTGGCGCGCGCCGGCGTCGTTGCAGATCAAGAGCTGGGCCCGCGCAAGCACTGACTTGAGCAGCGACAGACTCATGCGCTCGCCGCCGAGCGAGGCGAGCCCGGGTCCCGCGCCGCGGACGATCTCGGCCGCCAGTGACTCCTCGCCCGGTCCGTGCACGAGCGCGACCTGCGCGCCGTCGGCGAGCAGGCCGCGCGCGACCTCGGCCACGTACGCGAGTGGCCACAGCTTGGAGGGACCGAAACCGGCGCCGGGCGCGAGACAGACCAGCGGAGCGCGCCGCGAAACGCCCGCGGCCGCGAAGCGCGCCTCGCACTCGCGCTCGGCCTCCGGCTCGACGAAGAGCTCGAGCTGCGTGCCCGTGTCGGGACAGCCAAGCCGGAGCACGAGATCCAGGTAGTAGCGCTCCATCGCGGTCGGCACGAAGCGACCCGCTACCCGTGGCGCCGGTGCAGCGTCCGTGAAGAGCCAGCCACGCCCGCGCCGCGCGTAGCCCAGGCGCCGGGGTGCGCGCGAGGCGAAGGCCAGGATCGCGCTCGCGAAGGAGTTCGGCAGCACGACGACGAGATCGCTGCCGCGCAGCTCGCGCGCGACGGCGAGCCGGGCGCGCAGCTGGCCGAGCTTGCCGCGGACGGCGTAGATGTCGTGCGGCACGAAGCCATCGAGCCAGGGCGAGCCCTGCAGGACGGGCGCGAGGCTGCGGCGCACGACCGCGCGGATGTGCGCCTCGGGGCGGCCGCGCCGGAGCGCCCGAAGCGCCGGCGTCGCCATCACGACGTCGCCCAGGTGGTTCGGCAGGACGACCGATATTTTCTCTTTTTCTCCGGCCACTTAGTCCGACTCGGAGGCTCCCGGGAGGTGGACTTCCTCCTAGATACCCCGCCCCGGGGCCGCGGGCAACGCGGCCAGCAGCGAGAGCGCCGCCGCGGACACCGCGTCCGGCTCGACTGCCCGCATGCAGGCGCGTACGGGACAGCCCTCTCGGCACGGGTTGCAGCCGACGTCGCTGCGGACGATCCGGTTGGGCACCCCTGGAAACGGATGGTTCTCGACCGGGTCGGTCGGGCCGAAGATCGCGACCACCGGCGTGCGCGCGAGCGACGCCAGGTGCATGGGACCCGAGTCGCAGCCGATGAAGACCGCCGCGCGGCCGAGCAGGCAGAGAAACTCGGCGAGAGATGCGGTCGGAGGTGCGAGCGCGGCCGCTCCGCCCGCTGCCGCGACGACCGCGCGCGCGGCCTCCTGCTCGCCCGCGACCGGCCCGAACGCCACCAGGCTCGGAATGCCGGCGCGCTCGTGGAGCCGGCGCGCGACCGCGCCAAAGCGCGCCGTCTCCCAGCGCTTGTAGCCGGTCTTCGGGCTCGTGCCGGGATGGATCAGCGCGAAGCGCTCGGGCAGCGGCGGGAGCGCCCGCGCGGCGTCGCCGAGCGCGAGCGCCGGCGGCTCGTCCGGGACCTCGCCACCGAGAAAGCGCACGAGTGCGGCATTGCGCTCGAAGCGCGAGAAGTGCGCCGGGCCGACGCGAGCGCGGTGCGTGAGCAGGCGCTCGCTGCCTTCCTTCGCGAACGGGCGGTCGTAGCCGACGCGCACCGGAATGCCCGCCGACCAGGTGAGGAACCCGCTGCGAAGCACGCCGTGGAAGTCGATCGAGAGATCGTAGGAGCGCTCGCGGAGCTCGATCGCAAACGCGCGGAGCGTGCGCAACGCGACGCGCGGATGGCGCGCTCGCAGGCGCCGGCGCGGTACGACGACGGTCTCGTCGAGGCCCACGATCCCGACCAGTCCCGCCGCCGCGCGATCCTCGACGAGCCAGTCGATCTTCGCGTGCGGGTAGAGCGCGCGCACACCCGCGAAGGCAAAGCGCGTGCGCACCACGTCGCCGAGCGCCCCGAGCCGGATCACGAGCACGCGCTCGGCCGGCGGCGGCGCGGACGAGCGCACGTTCGACGCGGCGTTGGCGCTCGAGTCGTTTCCCCCTAGCATCAGGTTCGATGGTCGCCCCTCGCCTGCTCTGGCGCTACATCCTGTGCGACGTCCTCTTGCACACGATGTTGGGCCTGTTCGCGATCACGCTTCTGCTCGTCGTGCAGAATGTGCTCCGTTTCGTCGAGGACCTGCTCGCGGCGGGCGTCGGCCTCGGCGCGCTCGGCCAGCTGATCGCGCTTGTGCTGCCCGCCTACGCCTCGTACGCAATCCCGACGGCGCTGCTCTTCGGCATCCTGATCTCGTTCGGGCGCATGTCGGCCGACGGCGAGATCGTCGCGATGCGCGCGTGTGGCGTGAGCGTCGCGAGACTGCTTCCGCCGGCGATCGCGCTCGGCGCCGTCGCCGCGCTGCTCACGGGCTACATGCTCTTCGACGTGCATCCGCGTGCGCGCTACGCGATGCGCACGCTCGCGCGCCAGCTCGCGAGCTCCATCGACGTGGTCGAGCCGGGTCGGTTCATGGCGTTCGGCGACCGACTGCTCTACGTGCACGCGCGCGGTGACTCGAGCTGCCCCCTGCAGGGCATCTTGATCGGCGACGCGAGCGAGGACGAGCGCAGCTTCTACGCCGCCGCTCGCTGTGGCTCGCTCGAGGGAGACGCGAGCGGCCGAGAGCTCGCGTTCGTTCTGCACGACGGCTCGATCCACTTCCGCGATCCGGATCCGACACGCTACCGGCGCATCAAGTTCGAGACGATGCGCACTTCTGTCGACATCTCGGTCTACACCGACAGGCCGCCGCTGTCGAAGGACCTCCGGTTCTCGGAGCTGCTCGCGGCGAGGCGGCTTCCCAGCGACGACAAGGAGCGCAAGCGCCTCGAGGGCAGCAGCGGCACCGCGCTCGACGTGCAGATCCACCGCCGCCTCTCCTTTCCGCTCGCGTCGCTCCTGCTCGCGGTCGTGGCGGTGCCGCTCGGCATCCGGCCGGTTCGGGCCGGGCGCTCGATGGGTGCGCTGACCGCGATCGGTGTCATGGCGCTGTACTGGGTGCTGTTCTCGCTGGGCGAGATGGCGGCGGAGCGCGGCGTCGGCCCAGCCTGGCTCGGACTCTGGGCGCCGAACTTCGTGGTGCTCGCGCTCGGGATCTGGCTGGTGAGGCGGATCGCGAGGACAGACGGTTGAGGCGGCGCGCCGTGCGCGACGTACCGCCGGGCTACGTCGTCCACCGCGTCGGCGACGCGACGCTGGTCTTCGACGCCGGGCTCGCGAGCGAGCTCGTCGGTCTTCGCCTGGCGGATCCCCAGGCGCGCAAGCGGCTGTTCGCGCGTGCGCCGCGGCGCGGGCGCGGCGCCGCCCCAAGCGTCGGTTTGCGCCGCGACGTCAGCGTCATCCTGCGCCGCTATCAGCACGGCGGAGTGTTCGGTGGGTTCACGGGGATGCTGCACTTCGGCCCGTCGCGCGCGCTCGAGGAGCTGCACGTCACCGCGCGGGCCGAGGCCTCGGGCGCGCCCGTGCCCCACGTCGTGTGCCTGGCGCTCTGGCCCGCGGCGGGACCGTTCTGGTCGGCGCTGATCGGCACGCGCGAAGAACGCGGCGCCCGCGACCTGTTCGAGGTGCTCGTTTCGAGCGACGACGCACGCGCGCGGCGTGCACTGCTGCGCGAGGTCGGCGGCGCGGTGCGCCGGCTGCACGACGCGGGCGTCGATCACCGCGACCTGCAGCTGCACAACATCCTCGTCGTCGAAGAGGGCGCCCGGCGGCGCATCGTCGTGATCGATCTCGACCGCGCCATCCATCACTCGAGCGGGCGGCTCGCGAGCCGCCTGCGCGCGCGCAACCTGGGCCGTCTCACGCGCTCCGTGGTCAAGAGCGGGCTCTGGCGCGGGCGCGTCGGCCGGCGCGAGCTCGCGGCGTTCATCGGGGCCTACACCAGCGGGGATCGGCGCCTGCGCGCGGAGCTGCGCGGCTGGATTCGCGGCGAGCGGTGGAAGCTTGCGCTCCACCGGCTCCGCTACCGCTTCATCCGCCCTGAAGAGCCCCGCGGATCGGCCGTGCCTCTTCGGCGAGCATGACCGGAATGCCGTCCTCGACGGGATAGGAGAGCCGGCACGCCGCGCAGTCGAGCGACTGTTCCTCGCCGTCGGGCGCGCGGCGCACCTCGAGCTCGGACTCGCACTTCGGGCAGACCAGGATGGCCAGCAGCTCGGGATCGATTCGGCCGCTCATGCGTGACCCTGGGCGCGCACCAGCTCCGCGAGCTCGCCGGCTTGCATCATCAACCCTTCGAGCTGATCGAGCGGGAACTGACTGGCCGCGTCGCAGAGCGCTTCGGCCGGGTTCGGGTGCGTCTCGAGGAAGACGCCGTTCGCACCCGCCGCGACCGCCGCCCGGAGCAGCACCGGGATGAGCTCGCGCGGCGCTCCACCCGCAGGATCGGTGCTCGGGATTCCATAGCGTCGCACCTGGTGGCCGGCGTCGAAGATGACCGGGTAGCCGATCTCCTTCATCACCGGGATCGCCGTCATGTCCGCGACCAGGTTGTGGTAGCCGAACTGCGCGCCGCGCTCCGTGATCAGGATCCGCTGGCTGCCGGTCCGTTCGATCTTGCCGACCGGATGTTTCATCGAGCCCGGCGCCATGAACTGCCCCTTCTTGATGTTGACGGGCTTCCCCGTCTTGCCCGCCGCGATCAGCAGCGTCGTCTGCTGACACAGAAATGCGGGGATCTGGATCACGTCCAGCACTTCGCGCGCGGCCGCGATCTCCTCGACGCTGTGCACGTCCGAGAGTACGGGCAGCTCGAACTCCTTGCGGATCCAGGCCAGGATCTCGAGCCCTTCATCGAGGCCCGGTCCCTGGTAGGAGAGCTCGTCGCTGCGGTTGTCCTTGAGATAGGACGACTTGAAGATCAGCGGCACGCGGAGCTTCTCGGAGAGCTTCTTCAGCCGCTCGGCGGTGGACGCCATCAGCGACTGCTTCTCGATCACGCACGGTCCGCAGATCCAGCCGAGCGGCAGGCCTTCGCCGAGGCGGATCTTCCCGGAGGTCGAATCGCCGATCTCCACGATGTGCATGGGCTTCAAAGACACTCCTCGGGGGGAACCGGGCCGAGGATACGCTGGGGGCCGAGTGCCCGCCAGACAGGCTCGGGCTCAGGCGAGCTGGGCGAGGACGGCGGGCTTCAGGATCTTGTCGCTGCCCTCGACGCGAAAGACGTCATCGACGCCGAGCTCGGCCCAGGAGACGAGCGAGCCGTCCGGCCGCTCCACGACGAAGCCGGCGTCGCGGATCATGCGATGGGTCTCGACGGCGGATTTCCCCTTCGTGGTGAGATAGCCGTCGACGAAGAGCGAGTTCGCGGGCCAGAGCGCCAGCGCCTCGAGCGAGCGCAGGTGGCCTTCGCGCCCCGCAGCGACGCGAACCTCGGCGCGCGGGTTCGCGAGTCGCATCATCGCGAGCACGCGCAGCGCGCGCTCGGGCGTGAGCGAGCCGTCCGACTGCACGGGATTCCCCTCGATCGGCAGCAGGAAGTTCACGGGGATCGAGGGCACCTCGAGCCCGCGCAGCTCGAGCGCGACCTCGACCACGTCCTCGTCCTGCTCGCCCATGCCGACGATCAGACCGCTGCACGCCTCGAGGCCGGCCGCGCGCGCGGCGCGAAGCGTCGCCAGCCGATCCGCATAGGTGTGCGTGCTGCAGATCTCCGGATAGCGACGCTCGCTGGTGTTGAGGTTGTGGTTCAGACGGTCGACCCCGGCCCGCTTCAGCCGCCGCGCCTTGGCCTCGTCGAGCAGCCCGACCGAGACGCAGATGTTCACCGGCACTTCGGCCTTGATCGTCTCGACGACGTCGACGAGGTAGTCGATCTGCCGATCCGTCGGCCCGCGGCCGCTTGCGACCATGCAGTAGCGGAACGCGCCGCAGGCATGGGCGTTCTTCGCCTCGGCGACGAGCTCCGCCTTGGGTTTCCAGGGGTACGGTCGCAGCGGCGCATCCGTGACCGCCGACTGCGAGCAGTAACCGCAGTCTTCCGGGCAGCGCGCATTCTGCGCATTGTTCAGGACGTGCACCTGCACGCGGTTGCCGAAGAAACGCTCGCGAACCGTTCGTGCTTCGTGCAGTAGTGGCAAGAGCGGCAGCTCGGATCCGAGGATGCGGAGCAGCTCCGCAGCGTTGAGCGGCGGGCCGTCGAGAACACGTCGTGCCAGTTCCATTCCGGGGCGCAGGATAGCGCAAGCATGTTGATCTTTGCCGAATCGCATGACAGGCTCGGCGCGGTTCCGAGAGAGGGAGTGAACGCATGGCCGAGACGAGCCGCAACGTGAAGATCGCGACGTGGGTCGCGAGTGGTCTCTTGACTGCGCTCTACCTGTTCGCAGGAAGCGGAAAGGTCATGAGCAACCCGCAGGCGGTCGAGGGATTTGCGAAATACGGCTACTCCGACGGGTTCCGCATGTTCATCGGCGCGTGCGAGCTCTCCGGCGCGATTGGGCTGTGGATCCCGCGACTCGCCTTCTGGGCCGCCGCGGGGCTGATCGTGATCATGCTCGGCGCGGTCTACACGCACTTGACGAACGCCGAGGCGCCCACCGGCCCGGCGATTGCGCTCGTACTACTGGCGTTCGTGGCCTGGTCGCGACGCGCCTCGGCGCTCTTCCTGTCCTAGGGCGAGAGACCCAAGCGCGCGACGACGAAGTCGGCGAGCCGCGCTCCGCTAAGAGGCTCGACCTCTTCCTCGAGCACGAAGAGGGCGCGGCCTTCATCCCATGCGGCGTCGAGCTTCACCGCATCTTTCGCGGTCGTGATCCAGAGGAGACTCGGGTCGAGGCCGGCGAGGTCCTCGGCGCGGTAGAGGTGGTGGTCCCGGAAGACGCGGCGTGCGGCGAGCTCGGCCCCGAGCTCGCCGAGCTCGCGGGCGAGGCGGTCGGGTCGCGCGATCGCGGCCAGAATGCCGACCCGCGCGCCGCGCAAGCGCTCGAGCGGCTCGCGCGCGCCGCCGGCCAGCGGCCGCAGGCCAAGCTTGCGCACGCCGACACGGAACTGTGGCACGTCGACCGGTAGCCGGCGCACGCCGGGCGGTTCGGGGTCCGAAGACGTCGCGCGCGTGAAGACGAGCGCGTGCGCCCGCGCGAGCGCCGAGACCGGCTCGCGCAGCGGACCGCGCGGCAGCACATGACCGTTGCCCAGTCCCAGCCGGGCATCGAGGCAGACCAGATCGAGATCGCGCGCGAGCCGGTGGTGCTGGAAGCCGTCGTCGAGAACGAGAACTCGAGCGCCGAAGGCCGCGACCGCGTGGCGGCCGAGCGCGACGCGATCGACGCCCGCGAGCACGGGCACCCCCGGCGCGTTTTCCGCCAGGAGCAGCGGCTCATCGCCCGCCTCGGCGGCTCCGAGCTGAACGCGCTCGCCGTCCGAGACGACGTTCAGCTCGCGCGCCCGACTTCCGCCGACGCCGCGCGAGAGGAGCGCGACGCGAAGTCCCCGTGCCTGCAGGCTTCGCGCCAGGAACGCCGCGACGGGTGTCTTGGCGGAGCCCCCGACCGCGAGATTGCCGACCGAGACCACGCGCGCGTCGAGTCGCACCCGCGTGCGCAGACCCGAATCGTACACGCGCCGGTGTAACCACGCGCCGGCCGCGTACGGAGCCTCCGCGAGCAGGAGCGGGGCGAGCAGAAGGCGCCGCAGGGGAGATTCGCGGCTCTGCCACAGCAGCTCGGGCACGTCAGCGCCGGGCCGCGAGCACGAGCTCGAGCACGCGATCGGTTGCGCCCCGGTGTTCGTCGAGGCGCCTCGCGGCCTCGCGCGCGGGCGCGTTGCGCTCAGGATCGGCCCAAAGCGCGGCGAGCGCGCGGTCGAGCCCCGCCGCATTCTCCACCGGAAAGAGCACGCCGAGCGGCGCGAGCAGGTCCGCTTGCGTGCGCTGGTTCTCGATGTGCGGCCCGTGCACGACGACGCGTCCCGCCTGTACGGGCTCCACCAAATTGTGTCCCCCGACGTGCGCGAGCGTGCCGCCCACGAAGACGAGCTCGGCCAGCCGGTACAGACTCGCGAGCTCGCCGACGCTGTCCACGACGACGACCTCGCGATCGGCTGCGCCCTGCGAGCGCAGGCCCGCGTGCGCGCCGTGCCGGCGCACCGTCTTCAACACGTCGGAGACGCGCTCGGGATGCCGCGGCGCAAGCACCAGGCGCAGACCCGCGGCGCCGGCGTCGCGGAGCCGGCGCCAGCTCGAGAGCAGCGCCTCCTCCTCGCCCGGGTGCGTGCTCCCGCCGACCAGAAACGGCCCCACGCCGAGCGCCTCGGTCAGCTCGCGCGTGGGCTCCGGCGGTGCGGCCCGATCGAGCTTCAGGTCGCCCACGACCGAACAGCGCTCACTCGACGCCCCGAGCGCGACGAAGCGCTCGCGATCGAGCGGGCTGCGCGCGCCGACCTCGTGCACGCGCGCCAGGAGCGGCGCGAAGAACGCGCGCAGCAGCCGGTAGCGCGGAAAGCTGCGGTCCGAGATCCGCCCGCCCGCGACGATCACGCGCGTGCCGCGCGCCTGCGCCGCGTGGATCAGGTTCGGCCAGAGCTCCGTCTCGATCAGCACCACCACGGCGACGCGCGCGCGCGCGAGCGAGAGCTGCACGAGCCCCGGCAGATCGAGCGGCATGAGCCGAGCCGGAACGCGCGGCAGCCGCGCGCGCAGACGCGCGCGTCCGTTCAGCGTGAGCGCGGTCGCGATCACGGGCACGCCACGCGCGACCAGCGCCGCGACGAGCGGCGCCGCGGCCTCGGCCTCGCCGACGCTCGCCGCGTGAACCCAGACCGTGCCCTCTGGCATGCGCGGGAGCGGGCGCAGGCGCTCGTACAGCGAGGCGCGCGGCCCCAGCGCGCCAAGCAGCCAGGCGCCGAGCAGCAGCGGCACGCCGACCAGGATCGCGAGCAGGGCGAGCGCGTTGTACGCGAAGATCACGCGCGCCCCGCCACCTCGAGCGCCAGGTCCGCCACGCGCTCCGCCGCCCCGCCCGGCCCCAGCGTCGCAACCGCGGTGGCCAGGCCCGCGCGCATCTGGGCGCGCGCCGCGGGATCGCAAAGCAGTCGCGACGCAAGCGCCGCGAGCGCCGCCGGCCGTGCGTGCGCCTGGATGCGCTCGGGAACCACGCCCGCGCCGGCAATCAGATTCACCATGCAGCTCGAAGGCACGCGCGCGATCCGGCGCGCGAGCTCGAAAGTGAGCGGGCTCGTCACGTGCGCGACGATCAGCGGAATCCCGAGCACCGCGGCTTCGACGGTGGCGGTCCCGGCCGCGCTGATCAAGCACGTCGAGACGGCCATCGCGGCATGCGAGCGCCCGCGCACGACGCGTACCCACTCGGGCACCTCGAAGTGCTCCGCTTCGAGCGTCGAGGCGACGACGAGCTGGACCTGCAGCCCCGGGATCGACGCATGCAAGAGGCGCGCGGTCTCGCGCAGGACCGGCCAGTTGCGCTCCACTTCATTGTGTCGGCTCCCGGGCAGCAGGCCGAGCACCGGGCGCGCGGGGTCGAGACCCAGCTCGCGCGCGAGCGCCTCGCGGCCGGCGCCGCGAGCGAGATCGGCGAGCCGGTCGACGAGCGGATGACCGACGAAGCGCGCGTTCACGCCCGCCGCGCGCAGGATCGGCTCCTCGAACGGGAAGATCACCGCCACCGCGTCGGTGCGGCGGGAAAGCTTCCGCACGCGCCCCGAACGCCACGCCCAGACCTGCGGCGCGACGTAGTACAGCACCGGCACGCCGCTGCGCTTCGCCACGGAGGCGAGCGGCAGGTTCAAGTCCGGCGAGTCGACGAAGATTGCGAGCTCCGGTCGCGGCCTCCGGGTGAGCGCGCGACGCAGGCGCGTGTAGGCTCCGACCACGCGCGGCACGCTGCCCAGAACCTCGACCAGGCCGGCGATCGCGAGCTCCGACTGCGGCACGACCGACGTGAAGCCCACGGCTGCGAGCGCGCTGCCGCCGAGCCCGAATACCTCGAGATCGAGCGCACGCTTGCGCAGCGCGAGGACGAGCGCCGCGGCATGCATGTCGCCCGACGCATCGGCCGTCGACAGGAAGACCCTCAACGCACGGTCCCGTCGGCGTCGACGTCGATCGGCTCGATCGACTCCTGGATGCGCAGCGCGAGATCCAGCGCGCGATAGCCATCCTCGCCCGAGACCTCCGGCTCCGTGCGCGCGCGCACGCACTCCGCGAATGCGCGGTCCTGCGCGAGCAGCGCGTCGCCCGCATCGAGCTCGAGCTTCTCGGACGTGATGCGCAGCGGCTCGGGCCCCCCCGGCGTGCCCTCTCGTCGCACGATCGTGATCTTGTTCTCGCCCAGGTCGATCGAGACGTAGGCATCGGACTGGAAGAGCCGCATCTTGCGCAGGCGCTCGAGCGAGACGCGGCTCGCGGTGAGATTCACGACGCAGCCATTCGCGAGCCGCAGCCGCGCGTTCGCAATGTCCTCGGTCTGCGAGAGCACCGACACGCCCACGGCCTCGACGCGCTCCACTTCGTGCCCCGCGAGCTCGGCCACGATGTCGAGGTCGTGGATCATCAGATCGAGTACGACCGAGACGTCGGTCGCGCGCGCGGGGTACGGCCCGATGCGGTGCGCCTCGATGAAGCGCGGGCGCGAGAGCGCGGGCCGGATCGCGCGAAACGCGCGCGAGAAGCGCTCGATATGACCGACTTGCAGGATCCGACCGTGACTGCGCGCGCACTCGATCAGCTCGCGCGCGTCCGCGCGCGTAGTCGCGATCGGCTTCTCGACCAGGACGTCGACACCCGTGGCGAGCAGCCGGCCCGCCACGCGCGCGTGCTCCACCGTCGGCACGGCCACGCAGGCGGCGTCGGCCGCGGCGGCGACCGCCTCGAGCGAGGCGAGCACGGGCGCGCCGAGCTTCTGGGCGATCTCAGAGGCGCGCACGGCGTCGACGTCGCTGACGCCCGCGAAGACGAGCACGCCCTCGCGTGCGAGCGCGGCGAGCTTCTCGGCGTGCAGCCTCCCCATGTAGCCCACGCCCACGACCGCGACACGCGGGAGTGTCACGCACCCGCCGACACGAGCCCGACCACGGCGATCCCGGCCGCCTGCGCCGCGGCCAGCGCGCGCGCCTGCTCGAGCACGAGCGTGCGGCCGGCCTCGAGCCCGATCGCCCGAAGCCCGCACTCGCGCGCGACCTCGATCGTGCCAGGGCCGATCACGGGCACGTCGAAGCGCATGTCCTGGTCGGGCTTCGCGGCCTTCACGAGCACGGCGCCGCTGCCAAACTCGGCGCCGCGCCGCAGCATGCGATCGGTTCCCTCGAGCGCTTCGACCGCGAGCACCGTGCCTTGCCGCACCAGACAAGCCTGGCCGACGTCGTGGACACCGAGGCTGCGCACGACGCGCATGCCGAGCGCGAGATCCGCCTCGAGCACGGCATCGAGCTCTCCGCCGCAGAGCACGCCTTCGCGAACCATGCGCTCCGCCAGGTAGCGCGTCGACTCGACCACGCACATGCCCTCGGACTCGAGCTCGCTCGCAACGGCGCGCAGGATCGCGTCGTCGCCGCGCGCGGCCAGGCTCGCGAGCAGCGCGAGCGCGCGCGCGTCGGGGCGCAGGCGCTTGGGATCGCGCAGAATCTCGCGCTTGCTGACCGCGCCGGCGAGGATCACCTCGCGTGCGCCCGCAGCCTGCATGAACGCGATCAGCTTGCCGAGCTCTCCGGCGTTCAGCCAAGCGAACGGGCCATTGGCCTCGCGCTCGATGGCGGGGTCGGTGTTGTCCTCGATCGCGGCGATCGCCACCGACATGCCGCGCTCGCGCGCCGCCTGTGCCACCTCGAAGGGCAGCGGGCCGCTGCCTGCGATCAGCCCGAGCACCGCCGTTGCCACGCGGTCAGCGGCGACGGGCGAAGCCGCGCTCCGATTTCTCGAGAAACGCGACCATGCGCTCGGCCTCGGGTGAATCGGGCAGCTCGCTGCGCACCTTCGCGAACGCGTCGCGCGCCTGCAGGCCGTCCCGGAAGATGATCCGGAACGCGCGCTCGACTGCAGCGATGCGTTCCTCTGCCAGGCCTCGCCGCTCCAGGTTGATGCGGTTCATCTTCACGACACGCGCCGGATAGCCGTTCGCGAGCGTGAAGGGCGCCGCGTCCTGCATCAGCCCCGACATTCCGCCGACCATCACCGACTCGCCGACGCGCACGAACTGCTGCACCGCGACGCCCCCGGCCAGGTACGCGTAGTCCTCGACGATCACGTGGCCCGCGAGCATGACGTTGTTGGCCAGGATGACGTGACTGCCGATGTTGCAGTCGTGGCCGATGTGCACGTTCACGAGCAAGAGGTTGTCGTCGCCGATGCGCGTCGTGCCGCCGCCGGCGGCGGTGCCCGGATGGATCGACACCTGCTCGCGAATCACGTTGCGCGAGCCGATCGTGAGCCGCGTCGGCTCGCCCTTGTACTTCACGTCCTGCGGGATCTCGCCCACCGTCGTGAACGGGAAGATCACGCTGCCCGCGCCGACCTCCGTGTGGCCGGTGACGACTGCGTGCGAGCGCAGGCTGACCCCGTCGCCCAGCCGCACGTGCGCGCCCACGACGCAGAACGGGCCGATCTCGACGCCCAGGCCGATCTCCGCGCCTGGCTCGACGACCGCGCTCGGGTGGATGCGCTTCATCCGCTCTCCTCCGCTTGCCAGCTCACGAATGCCGCCAGCAGCACCGCCTCGGCAACCGCATCGCCGCCGACGCTCGCGCTGGCGGCGAAGCGCACCATCTTCGGGCGCGCGCGCACGGGTCGGACGAGCAGCCGCAGCACATCGCCCGGCACGACCTGACGCCGAAAGCGCGCCTCGTCGACGCCGACGAGCACGGTCTTCATGCCCAGATTCTCGGGCATCGCATTCACCGCCCAGATGCCACCCGCTTGCGCCATCGCCTCGAGGATCAGCACGCCCGGGAAGACCGGCTGATCGGGAAAGTGACCGGTGAAGAACGGCTCGTTCGCCGAGATCAGCTTCTCCGCGAGCACGTGCTGCTCGGAGAGCTCGACCACGCGGTCGATCATCAGCATGGGATAGCGGTGCGGCAGGAGCTCGCGGATCCGCTGGATGCCGATGGGCAGCTTGTCCACTTCAGTTCTCGTTCAGCTTCTTGGTGACGAGATCGGTGATGTCGAGCGAGTCGGGCGCATAGAGCACGCCCGGCGTCGAGCGATCGAGCACCAGGTCGAACTCCTTCGCCTTGCCGATCTCCTTCACGGCCTCCTCGAGCTTCTTCGCCAGCGGCGCGAGGAGCTTGCGCTCCGACACCGCCATCTCGTCCTTCGCCGCCTGGAAGTCGCGCTCGAGATCGCGCTGGCAGCTCTGGAACTCGATCATCTTCTCCTGCAGCGCCTCTTCCGAGAGCACGAAGCGCTGCGCCTCGATGTCCTCTTGCATCTTCTTGCACGCGCCGGAGCGCGGCTCGAGCTCCTTCTTCTTCTTGTCCTGGAGCTGCGAGAGCGTCTTCTCGGCCGCCTTGCCGCCTTCGCTCGAGAGCAGCGCGCGGCGCTGGTCCACGAGGGCGAGCTTGAAGTCGGCAAGGGCCGGCAGCGCGGGGATGAAGAGCGCCAGAGCGAGGCCGAGGGACATCCCGGCGCGGCGGGTGCGGATCTGCATGAAACCTCCTTGATCGAGAGCTACACCGTGCCGTTTCGGCGCGGCGAGGGAAAGGCCGGACACGGGCGCGTCAGTAGGTCTGACCCCCGAGCGAGAATTCGAAGACCGAGGTGTCCTCGTCTTCGTAGGGATCGAGCGGGAAGCCGAGCACGACCAGGATCGGGCCGAACGGGCTGAACCACTGGATCCCTGCTCCGGTGCCGAGGCGGAAATCCGCCGGATTGATGGTGTCGTTCTCCGCGAAGGCGTTGCCCATGTCGAAGAAGACCAGGCCCGAGAGTCCCATCTCTTCCGAGATCGGGAACTGCAGCTCCAGGTTCACCAGCGCCATCGCGTTGCCGCCGATCACGTCCGTCGCGTCGAGGTCGACGAAGTCGTCGATCTCGCGGTCGTCGATACTGTTGCAGCCAGCTAGCAAGAGGCAGTCGCCGGGTTGTATGGGGCCGATCGGACCGTCGGGGTCGAGGATCACCCTTCCGTAGGGCGCGAACAGAATCTCTCCCAAGCTGTTCTGCTGCGTACCGAGAATCGTGCGGCGCGGCCCGAGCGATCGCTGCTTGAATCCGCGCACTTGGAACGCGCCGAGGCCGCCGAGGAAGTAGCGCTCGGTCAGCGGCAGCTCGAGATCCGTGTCGATCTGCGTCAGGAAGCGGACTTGGTCAAATCCGGTGGAGCAGGGCTCCTGCGGGCACGACGGAAGATCGTAGTCGCCGATCACGTTCCAGGGCTCCGCGTAGCCAACGCGCGAGTTGAAGACGAACGTCGCCTCGAAAGGCAGCCAGCGTCCGACCGGGATGAAGTGCGTCGTGCGCGCCTCGAGGCGCAGGAAGTCCGAGAAGCCGCCGAGTCCCGCGAAATCGAGATTGATCCCCGAGATGGAGCCCAGCTTCGGAAACCGGTAGTCGTCGCGCGTGTCGTGGCGCAGCGCGACGTTCACGAGCGACGTCGTGCTGTCGCCCTGAAATTCCTCGCGCTCGAGCAGCGAGGCGGCCTGGAACTGCTCGAAGCCAGTGACGCTGCGGCTGGCGAACGAATAGCCGGTGCTGGCGAAGGTCTCGCCCTCGTCGAGCGGGTAGCCGAGCGAGAGGCTGAAGCCGCTCTGCTCCTCCGAGAAGTCGATGTACTCGCTCTTCGCGTTGTTCAGCGTCACCGACAGCTGTGCGGCCGTTCCGAAGATGTACGGCTCGACGAACTGCACGTAGTAGCTGTGCTGCTGCGAGCCCAGATCCGCGCCGGCGGACAGCGAGCGCCCGCTGCCGAAGAGATTGTCCTGGCGCACCGAGCCCGAGACGATGAAGCCGGCGACCGAGCCCACGCCCGCGCCGAAGCTGAAGCTGCCCGTCGGACGCTCGACCAGATCGACCGACATGGCCACGCGGTTGGGCACCTCCGTCGGCTTGGCCTGGACCTCCACCTCCTCGAAGTAGCCCAGGCGCTGCACACGCTGCTTGCTCTTCGCGAGTGCCGAAGCCGAGAAGAGCTCGCCCTCGCCGATCGCGAGCTGGCGACGCACGACGGTGTCGGCGGTGCGCGTGTTTCCGTTCACGGCGATGCCCTCGACGAAGTAGAGCTCGCCCTTCTTGACCTCGAACGAGGTGGCGATCTGCTTCTTCTCGGCATCGACGTTGGTGATCGGGTTCACCGCCGCGTCGAAGAAGCCGCGGTCGGCGTAATAGCCGCGCAAGCGGTCGACGTCGCCAGAGAGCGTCGAGCGGCTGAAGACTTCGCCGGGCTCGAGCTCGACGAGCGCGAAGAGCTGGCCGCGGTCCATCGTTTCGTCGCCCAGGATGTCGACGGTCCCGACCAGGAACTGCGGCCCCTCCGTGACGTCGACCTTCACCACGATGCCGTCCTCGTTCACGTCGACCTGCGGGTCGCCGATCGCGACGCGGATGAAGCCGTCGTCCATGTACAGACGCTGGATCTTGTCCAGATCCTGGTAGAAGATCGGCTCGGAATACAAACCCGAGCTGTCCCAGAGCTGCGAGACGTACGAGGTCAGCCCCCAGGGCTTGGTCTGCATGACCTTCTCGAGCTGGCTGTCGGAGAGCGCTTCGTTGCCGCTGAAGTCGATCGCGCGCAGCCGCAGCTTCTTGCCCTCGGTGACGTCGAAGTTCACGCCGACGGCGCCCTCGCCCATCGGCTCGAGGACGTACTTCACCTTCGCGAGGTAGTAGCCCTTGGCCTGGTACTGCTGCTCGATGCGCGTGGAGTTCTCGAGCAGGAGCGGATAGTCGACCGTCGAGCCGACGGTGATGGTCAGCTTGTCCTTGATGTCGTCGGAGGCGATCTCCTCGTTGCCGGTGATGCTCACCTGCCGGATCACCGGGTTCTCGTCGACGACGTAGGTGACGACCGCCCCGCCGCTCGCTTCGGCGCCCACCTCGACGCGCACGTCGTGGAAGAAGCCGAGCCCGTAGATGCGCCGCACGTCCTCCGCCAGCCGCGTGCTGGCAAGCGGCTCGCCGACCTTCGTACCGATCACCGCCTTGATCGCGTCGGCCTCGATGCGGCGATTCCCGGCGACCAGGATCTGCTGCACGACCGAGCGGCGGGCCTCGAGCTCGGCCTCGGTATTGGCCTGCGCGGGCTCGGCGAGATCCACCGGGCCTGGCTCTTGCGCGGCAGCGGCTTGCGCGAATAGCAGCACGCAGGCGGCGAACGCGAATCTCCGGCGCTTTGCAGTCAACAACGTGGCGTGCCCGCTCCCGAATGGAGGCCGCAGTATACGTGGGTGGTTCATCTGCGGCATACCGCGTGCGCGTCTCAGGACGCGAGCCGCCCTTCGACCAGATAGCACTTCTTCGCCAGGCGACTGGCGAGCTTCTCGTTGTGCGTAACGAGCACCAGCGCCGTGCCCGCGTCGGCATTCAAGCGCAGGAACAGGTCGACGACCTCGTCGGCGGTGTGCGGATCGAGATTCCCGGTCGGCTCGTCGGCGAGCACGACCGACGGCCCTTGCGCGAGCGCGCGCGCGATCGCGACGCGCTGGCGCTCGCCGCCCGAGAGCTTGCCCGGTCCGTGACGCAGGCGATGCGACAGCCCGACCGCGGCGAGCAGTTCGCGCGCGCGATCGCGCGCCTCTTTGCGCGGCATGCCCGAGATCAGGCACGGCATCATCACGTTCTCCTCCGCGTCGAACTCCGGCAGCAGGTGGTGCGACTGGAAGACGAAGCCGAGCGAGGTGTTGCGAAACGCTGCGACCTCTTCGGGCGGAAGCGCGGTCAGGTCCTTGCCGCCGAAGAGCACTTGCCCCGAAGTCGGCCGATCGAGCCCGCCGAGCACGTGCAGGAGCGTCGACTTGCCCGCGCCCGAGACGCCGAGAATTGCGATCGACTCGCCGGCCGCGAGCCGCAGGTTCACGCCGGAGAGCACCTCGATCGTCTCGTCGCCGAGCCGGAAGCGCTTCACGACGTCGCGCGCTTCGAGCTCACTCATAGCGGAGTGCCTCGGCTGGATCGAGGCGCGAGGCCTGCCACGACGGCAGCAGCGTCGCGCCGATCGAGAGCACCATCGCGATCGCCGAGATCAGCGCGAGCTGCGCGGGCTCCACGGCGTGGGGCAGCTCCTGCAGCTGGTAGATGTTCGCGGGCAGCACGTCGAAGCCGAACGTGCGCTCGACGATCGATTGGATCACGTCGAGGTTCGCCGTGATCACGAGCCCCATGCCGATTCCCAGCGCCAGCCCGGCAACGCCGATCAGGAAGCCCTCGATCGCGAACACGCGCAAGATCGCGTCGTCGGTGCAGCCCATCGTCTTCAGGATCGCGATGTCCTGCGACTTCTCCATGATCATCATGATCAGCGTCGCGACGATGATGAAGCCGGCCACGACCATGATGAACGAGAGCAGTACGAACATCATCACGCGCTCGGTCTTGAGCGCCTGGAAGAAGCCGGGGAAGTACTCCTTCCAGTCGCGCGTGTAGTACACGCCGCCGTCGCCCAGCGCCGCCTCGACGTCGAGCGCGGTCGCGCGCGAGGCGTAGGCGTCGCCCGTGCGCACCTCCACGCCCAGCGCCGCGTCGCCGAGCTTCATGAACTTCTGCGCGGCGGGCAGGCTCGCGTAGACGAAGCCCTCGTCGAACTGGAAGAAGTCCGAGCGGAAGATGCCCGCGACGCGGAAGCGCTCGAGGCGCGGCGCGGGGCCGAGCGGCGTCGGCGCGCCGCCCATCGGCGAGATCAGCACCACCGTGTCGCCCATGCGCAGCAGGAAGCGGTTCGCGAGCTCGGCGCCGACGATCAGGCCCGACAGGCGCGCGATCTCGTCGCCGTCCGGCTTGGGCTCGAGGTCGGCGAGCGAGCCCGCGCGAATCGTCTCCACGAGCTGGGTCGCCTCGGCCACCGTCGCCGGGTCGATGCCCTTCAGCACGATCGCCTGCAGCTCGCCTTCGCGACCGCGCAGGATCGCGTCGGCAGCCAGGAAAGGTGTGGCGCCGAGGACGCCCGGCACCCGCTTCACCTGCTCGCGCACGTCGCGGTAGTTCGCGAACTCACCCTCGCGCGAGAGCACCGAGAAGTGTGCGCGCGCGCCGACGATCTTCTGCTCCCACATCGCGGAGAAGCCGTTCATCACCGACAGCACGACGGTGATCACCGCGACGCCGAGCGCCACGCCGACCACGCAGATCACCGAGATGATCGAGATGAAGGTCTGTCGGCGGCGCGCGACCAGATAGCGCAGCGAGATGAACCACTCGACCGGTCGCGCGCGCCGGTGTTCGACGAGCCCGGCGAGCACGAGTGGCCAGAGGCCGAGCGCGGCGAGCACGAGCAGCGCCGCCGCGATCGACACTGCGCCGTGTCCCGTCTCGTCCCAGTCCGGCGCGAAGAGCCCGAGCACGAAGAGTCCCCCGCAGACCGCGAGCACGGCGCCGCACAGCCAGCTGAGCGCGCGGTGCAGCGCGCGCGCGCGCACGAGTCCCCACGCGGCGAGCCCCGCGACGAGCTGCGTCGCGGGCGGCGCGAGCGGCTGCGTCGCGCCGAACGACGCGGCGGCGATGCCGACCACGCACGCCGCGAGCAGGATCGCGCGCAGCGCGACGCGCACCGGCCGCACGAAGCGCAGGAAGTGTCCGAGGATCAGCGCCGCCGAGCCCGAGAAGAACAGGAACATCAGCCCGAAGGCGAGCGCGATCAGCGCGACGAGGCTGGCCGAGACGAAGCCGAGCGAGCGCGACAGGACTTCAAGCATCGCGCGGCCGCAGGTGCGGGAAGAGCTTCACCTCGCGCAGATGGCTCGCACCGGTGAGCATCATCGCCAGCCGACCGACGCCCAGCCCCAATCCGCCCGTGGGCGGCATGCCGTGCTCGAGCGCGCGCAGGAAGTCCTCATCGAGCGGCTGCGCCTCGGTGTCGCCGCGCCGGGCGGCCTCGGCCTGATCGAGAAAGCGCTGGCGCTGCTCGTCCGGGTCGTTCAGCTCGCTGAAGGCGTTGCAGATCTCCATCCCGCCCATGAACGCCTCGAAACGCTCGACCATCTGCGGCCGGCCCGGCTCGCGCTTGGCGAGCGGCGAGAGCGCGGCCGGGTACTCGACCACGAAGGTGGGCGTGAAGAGCGCCGGCTCCACGATTTCGGAGAAGATCGTGTCCACGAGCCCCGCCCAGCTGGTCGCCCCCGTGGCATCGACGTCCGGCAGGTTGGCTTGCTTCACCGCCGCCTGCAGCGCGCCGAGCTCCGTCGCGCGCCCGATGTCGATCCCGCACGCCGCGTGGATCAGCTCCGCCATCTTGCGCCGCGGCCACGGCGGCGCGAGCTCGAGCTGGCGGCCGTCGCGCTCGATCACGGTCGTCCCGAGTGTCCGCTCGGCCGCGTGCGCCACGAGCTGCTCGGTAAGCGCCATCATGTCCTCGAAGTCCGCGTAGGCTTGATAGACCTCGAGCATCGCGAACTCGGGGTTGTGCTTCTTCGACACGCCCTCGTTGCGGAAGTCGCGGCCGATCTCGTACACCCGGTCCAGCCCCCCGATCACCAGGCGCTTGAGATAGAGCTCGAAGGAGATGCGCAGGTACAGCATCTGGTCGTAGGTGTTGTGGATGGTGGTGAAGGGCCGCGCGTTCGCACCGCCGTACAGCGGCTGCAGGATCGGCGTCTCCACCTCGAGGAAGCCGCGCTCGTCCAGGAAGCCGCGCATCGCGCTGATCATGCGCGAGCGCGTGACGAAGATCTGGCGTGACTCGGGATTGGTGAGCACGTCGAGATAGCGCTGGCGATAGCGCGCCTCGACGTCCTGCAGGCCGTGGAACTTCTCGGGCAGCGGGCGGTACGACTTCGCCAGGAACCCCTGCTCGCGCGCTTCGATCGTGAGCTCGCCCTTCCGCGTGCGCACGAGCGGCCCGCGCGCCCAGATGAAGTCGCCCACCTCGTAAAGACGCACGGACTCGAATGCGCCGCCGAGCAGGTCCTGCTTCAGCCAGACCTGCAGGCGCTCGCCGTCCCCTTGCAGCGTCGCGAAGGCCATCTTGCCGAAGGAGCGCAGCGCCACGATCCGGCCCGCGATGCAGAACACCGCCGCGGCCTGCGCGAGCGCGTCGGCGTCGGCGGTGCCGAAGCGCGCGAGGACCTCCGGGATGGCGCTGCGATCGCGCGGCACGCGCGCGGGGAAGAGCTCGACGCCCGCGTCGCGCAGCTTCTCGGCGCGCGCGCGGCGCGCCGCCAGGATCTCTTGCTCGGTCGCCACGGGCTAGGAATCTCCCTGCAGAAGGTAGGCGCGGATCAAGCCATCGAGATCGCCGTCGAGCACCGCGGCGGCGTTCCCGACCTCGAAGTCGGTGCGGTGGTCCTTCACGCGCTGCGACGGGTGCAGCGTGTAGGAGCGGATCTGCATGCCGAAATCGATCTTCTTCTTCTCGCCCGCCACGCGCTCGACTTCGGCCTCGTGCTCGAGCCGCGCCTTCTCGTACAGCTTCGCGCGCATGACCTTCAGCGCGTACGCCTTGTTCTTGTGCTGGCTGCGCTCGCTCTGGCACTGCACCACGATTCCGGACGGGAGGTGCGTGAGTCGCACGGCCGAGTCGGTCTTGTTCACGTGCTGGCCGCCGGCGCCGCCCGCGCGATAGGTGTCGATGCGCAGGTCCTTCTCGTCCAGGTCGACCACGATCTCGTCGCCGATGTCGGGCACCATCGAGAGCGCCGCGAAGCTGGTCTGCCGGCGCTTCTGCGCGTCGAACGGGGAGATGCGCACCAAACGGTGTATGCCGATCTCGCTGCGCAGGAAACCGTAGGCGTACTGGCCCGTCACCGTGAACGTGACACCCTTGATGCCCGCTTCTTCGCCCGCCTGGATGTCGATGATCTCGAAGGCGAAGCCGTGCCGCTCGCACCAGCGCTGGTACATGCGCAGCAGCATCTCGGCCCAGTCCTGCGCCTCGGTTCCGCCCGCACCCGCGTTGATCGAGACGATCGCGTCGAGCGCGTCGTGCTCGCCCCCGAGCATGCGCCGAAGCTCGGCCTCCTCGAGGCGCGTGCGCAGCTGCGCGAGCGACTTCTCGGCCTCGGCGATCGCGTCAGCATCCGCGGCCTCGCTCGCGAGCTCGAGCATGAGGTCGGCATCCTCGGCGAGCTTGTCGGTCTCCGCGAAGAAGCCCAGCGTGCGCTCTAGCTCGCGCTGCTCGCGCAGCGTCTTCTCCGCGCGCTCGCGGTCCTCCCAGAGCGTTGGATCGGCCGCGGCGCGCTGCAGCTCCTCGAGCCGCGCCTGCTTCGCGGCCAGGTCAAAGATGCCTCCGCAGCTCCGCGAGTCGCTCGCGCAGCCCAGGCAGCTCGTCGCGAAGCTCGCGCACCCTGGCGCTCTGGTCTTCGGACACGGACTCTCCCCCCAAGGAGCTCTGGACGGCCGCCTCGGAGTCCCGTTGATAGCAGATGGGTACGGGTGGAGCATGCCGATGACCGTTGGAACACGCGGACGCTGGCTGATCGGCGCAGGTGCGGCATTCGCGGCGCTCGTCGCGGCGGGCCTTCTGGCGTTTGGCGCGGCGGTCTCGGCCCTGAAGGGCAAGGTCGCCGTTGCTCTCGGGCCGACGAGCGAGATCGGTGCGCTTCGGGTCGGCTGGTCCGGGCTCAGCGTGGAAGGGCTGCGCATCCCCGCGCCGGGCGATTGGCCCGCCAAAGATGCGCTGCGCGCGGAGCGGGTGGAGATCGTGCCGAACCTGCGCAGCCTGGTCTTCGGTGGCGCGGTTCGGGTCTACTCCATCACCGCGATCGCGCCCTATCTCTCTGTGCGGCGGGGCCGGGACGGAAAGCTCGTCGCCCTGCCCGGCCTGTTCCGCAAGACGGACTCCGACACAGCGACCCCGAGCAAAGCGCTTGACGTCAGCATCGGCGAGATCGCGCTCGAGGACGGCGTGCTCGAGCTCTTCGACGCCAGCGTCTCAACGCCAGCGCTCGCGATCCGCCTGGAGCAGATCGAGGCGAGCCTGCGCGATCTCTCCGTCCCCGCGCTGCGGGGTCGAAGCAGCTTCGAGCTCGACGCTGTCGTGAAGGGCGTGGCGCGCGACGGGCGCGCGCGCATCGCGGGCTGGGCGGAGCTCGGCACCCGCGAATCCTCCATCACGATGGAGCTGCGCGGCGTCGACCTCGCTCCGTTCCAGCCCTACCTGCTCCGCGCGGGCGAAGCCGGAATCCGCAGCGGTCGCTTCGATCTCGACCTGCAGTCCGAGGTGAGGGACGCGCGTTTGAACGCGCCGGGAAGGATCACGCTGGTCGGCCTCGAGCTCGCACCGGCTGACGGTCCTTTCGACACGTTCCTCGGCGTTTCCCGCAGCGCCGTGCTGACCGCGATGAAGGAGAACGGCGACAAGCTGACGCTGGACTTCACGCTGGCTGGCGACATCGACGACCCGGAGTTCTCGTTGAACGAGGCGCTCGGCACGCAGATCGCGTACTCACTCGCGGAGACGCTCGGCGTCAGCCTCGGCGGGCTCGTGAAGGGCGTGGGAACCCTCGGACTGAAGGGCGGCGAGGCGCTGGGCGAGGCGGCCAAGGGCGCGGGCGGCGCGCTCCTCGATCTGCTCGAGCAGGAGAAGAAATGACGGGAATCAAGCTCGCGGGAATCGCGCTGATCGCGGTCGGCGTCCTCGGACTGGTCTACGGCGGCTTCAGCTACACCAAGGAGACTCAGCGCGCGAAGCTCGGGCCGATCGAGCTCTCGGTGGCGGAGCGGGAGACGGTGAACGTTCCCGCCTGGGCCGGCGCGGGCGCGGTCGCGGCCGGCGTGGTTCTGCTGCTCCTCCCGACCAGGCGCTAACGCGCG
>Ga0210377_10000398_pt1 | contig 41530 bp, 41 predicted proteins | sample PLM4_65_b1redo_FD_155480 | JGI IMG/M metagenome (GOLD analysis project Ga0210377, IMG submission 155480) | Groundwater sediment microbial communities from an aquifer in East River, Colorado, USA - PLM4_65_b1 redo | ecosystem: Environmental > Terrestrial > Soil > Riparian zone | place: USA: East...
ACGACCGCGAACGGTAGGGGTGGCCGTACTTCGAAATCTCCGCCGTGACCCGGGAAGGCATCCCCGAGCTGCTGCGCGCGGTGGGCACCAGGATCGAGGCGCGCTCGGCCTCGCCCGAGGTTACCACGTGACAACCCCGCTCGATCGCCGCGCGGTCCTGGGCGGGGCGCGCCGCATCGTCGTCAAGATCGGCAGCGGGGTGCTCGCGTCGCACGCGCGCGGCATCAACACGCGCCGGATCGGCCTCCTGGCCCGCGAGTGCGCGGCGCTTGCCGCCGACGGCTATCAACTCGCGATCGTGTCCTCCGGCGCGATCGCCTCCGGCCTGGCGCCGCTGGGCCTGCGCGAGCGCCCCAAGAGCATCCCGCTCAAGCAGGCGGCGGCGGCCGTCGGGCAGAGCCGTCTGATGTGGGCGTACGAACGGGCGTTCGGCCGGCACGGCCGGCACGTCGCGCAGATCCTGCTCACCGCGGACGATCTGGCGAACCGGAGGCGCTTCCTCAACGCCCGCCATACGCTGCTCACGCTCCTGGACCTGGGAGTCATCCCGATCATCAACGAGAACGACACCGTCGCGGTCGACGAGATCAAGTTTGGCGACAACGACACGCTGGCCAGCCTCGTGATCGGCCTCATCGATGCGCGCGTCCTCGCGATTCTCTCGGACGTGGACGGCCTGTACACCCGCGACCCTCGGCTCCATCCCAACGCGACGCGGCTGACCGAGGTGGCGCGCGTGACGCCGGAGATCGAACGCACAGCGGGCGGATCGAGCGCGGCGGAGGGCACCGGCGGCATGGCGTCGAAGGTCGGCGCGGCCAAGCGCGTGGCGGCCTACGGGGCCTCCACCCTCATCCTCGACGGCCGCCGCTCCGGGGTCCTGACCCGCGCGCTGGGGGGCGAGCCGGTGGGGACGATGTTCTTCCCGCGCCCCGAGCGCCTCAACAGCCGCCAACACTGGATCGCCCACGCCGTCCGCGTCTCAGGGACACTCTGGCTCGATGCGGGCGCGGTCCACGCCGTCGTCCAGGGCAAGAAGAGCCTGCTGCCGTCGGGCATTACCAAAGTGTCCGGCGAGTTCCACGCGGGCGACGCGGTGGCGTGCGTGGACCCGCACGGGCACACCGTGGCGCGCGGCCTGGTCAACTACGGCTCGGCCGAGGTGGCGCGGATTCAGGGAGTGAAGACCTCCGAGATTGCAAAACGCTTGGGATACAAATATTATGACGAGGTGATCCACCGGGATAACCTTGTGAACGTGTCGGACCGGTCAGACCATGACTGACCTGATCGCCCACATCACCGAGAAAGCCCGGGCCGCCAAGACCGCGGCGGGGTTGCTCGCCGTGCTATCCACCGCGGTGAAGAACCGCGCGCTCCGCGCCATGGCCGACGCGGTGTCCGCACAGGCGGCCGACCTGCTGGCGGCGAACGCCCGCGACGTGGAGGCGGCCCGGCGCGACGGACGCAACGCCGCGTTCGTCGATCGCCTCACGCTCACGCCCATACGCATCGACGAGATGGCCAAGGGCCTGCGTGAAGTCGCCGACCTGCCCGATCCCGTGGGCTCGATCTCGTCGCTCACCGTGCGGCCGAACGGGATGCAGGTCGGCCGGATGCGGGTACCGCTCGGCGTCATCGGCATCATTTACGAATCGCGCCCCAACGTTACGGCGGACTCGGCGGCGCTGTGCCTCAAATCGGGCAACGCGGTCGTGCTCCGCGGGGGCTCCGAGGCCGTCCACTCCAACCGCGCGATCGCGTCGCTCTTGACGGAGGCGGCGGCGAAGGCCGGCGTCCCGCACGGCGCGATCAGCCTGATCGAGCGCACGGAGCGGGAGGGCGTCCGGGTGATGGCGACGCTGGACCGCTACATCGATCTCATTATCCCACGCGGCGGCGAGGGCCTGATCCAAGCGGTCGCGCGCGACGCCACGGTGCCGATCATCAAGCACGACAAGGGCGTCTGCCACATCTATGTCGATCATCCGGTCGATCTCGAGATGGCCGAGACGGTGTGCGTGAACGCCAAGGTGCAGCGACCGGGGACGTGCAACGCGATGGAGACCCTGTTGGTGCACGAGGCGCTGGCCGACGGCTGGCTTCCGCGCCTGATCGCGCGGATGCGGCGCGAGGGCGTCGAGATCCGCGGCTGCCCGCGGACGCACGCGGCGGCGCCGGGGATCGCCGAAGCGACCGAGGCCGACTGGTCCGCCGAGTACCTCGACCTGATTCTCGCCGTGAAGGTCGTCCGCGACCTCGACGACGCGATGACCCACATCGCGCGCTACGGCTCCCAGCACACCGACGCGATCCTGACGTCGGATTACGGCCGGGCTCAGCGGTTTCTGCGCGAGGTCGATTCGGCGGCGGTGCTCGTCAACGGCTCCACGCGACTGCACGACGGATACCAGTTCGGCCTGGGCGCCGAGATCGGCATCTCGACGACGCGGATCCACGCCCGCGGCGCGATGGGTCTGGAAGAGCTGACCTGCTCCAAATTCGTTGTCCTGGGCACGGGCCAAGTGCGGGAATAGGTTGCCCGCCTCCTTGCGGATCGGCGTCTTCGGCGGGACGTTCAATCCCATCCACGTCTGCCACCTCCGCGTCGCCGCGCGGGCGAAAGAGCTCGTGGGCCTGGATCGGGTCGTGTTCGTTCCCGCGGCCCATCCGCCGCACAAGGCCGACGAGAAGCTCGTCGCGGCCCGTCACCGCCTGGAAATGACCCGTCTGGCGATCGCGGGCCGGCCGGGGTTCGAGGTCGACGATCTCGAGTTGCGGCGTCCGGGCCCGTCGTATTCGGTCGACACGCTCGACGAATTCCGCCGTCGGCATCCGGCGGCCGAGCTGTATTTCCTGGTGGGCGTCGAGACGTTCGTGGAGCTGTCCACGTGGCGGGAGCCGCACCGGCTGTTTGCCGCAAGCCGCGTCGTGGTGATCGCGCGGGCCGGACGGTCGTTCGAGGCGCTGGCTGGCGTTCCGTGGATCGGCGACACGCCGCGCGCCGTGCTGGCGGGTTTCGACGCAACGACGGGCGAGGCGTCGCTCGATCTCGGTCCCACGGCCCGGGTGGTCCTGGTGAAGGTCGCGCCCTGCGATGTCTCGTCCACGCAGGTCCGCGAGGACCTGGCGGCCGGCCGCGCCGTCAAAAATCTCTTGCCCGCCCCCGTCCACTTTTATATACTGGAACACAGGTTGTACGGCGCGCGAGATTCCGGCGCATGATGTCCCAACCCATCGAGGAGGCCGCACGCCCCTGACCGAAAAAGCCCAGGCGGTGCTCGCCGGGAAGACCGCCCGCGACAAATTGGCGGACGACGTGGTGGTGCTGGACGTCGGTCCGCTCACCAGCGTGGCGGATTTCCTGGTGATCTGCTCGGCCGAGTCCGCCCGCCAGGTGAAGGCCGTGGCCGAAGCCGTCGACGAGGCGTTGTCGTGCGAGGGCGTCCGGCTGCTCCACCGCGAGGGCGCGGAGCACGCCCGCTGGATCCTCCTCGATTACGGCGCGGTGGTGGTCCACGTATTTCACCGCGAGGCGCGCGAGTTTTACCATCTGGAACGTCTGTGGGCGGATGCCGCACCCGTCAGCCTGCCGCCCCAGCGTTTGGTCGAACGGCGCCCACCGCCGCTGCGGGGCGACGAAGCGGACCTGTTGTAGGAGCCTGTCCATGAATGGTCATCTGCGGCGTTGCCGCTGCGCATCCGGTGCATTCCTGCAAACCTTGCGAAGCCTCGCGCCGGGGGCCCAGGCGCTCGTTTCGCGGCCCGCTTTGCGGGGTAAGAACAGGCTCCAACGGTCGAATACTCGGACAGGCTCCTAGGCGGCACGAGGGGGAACGCTGATGCGCTTTTTCGTCACGGTCGTCATCATCTTGCTCGGCGTGATGGGGTGGCTCACCCATCTCAACCCGACGCCGGTCGCGTTTCGCCTGACCGAGAACCGCCAGATCGAGGTCGCGCTCTCGGCCCTCGTGCTGGGCGCCGTCGCCTTCGGCGGCTTGCTCGTCCTGTCCGCCCTGGGCGTGCGCGAACTGCGGCGGATGTACGCCAACTGGCGCGTCAGTCGCCAGCGAAAGGCGGCGGGCAAGGTCCAGGAGTTGTACACCTCGGCGCACCACGCCTTCTTCGCGCACCGCACGAAGGAAGCCGTCTCGTTCCTGACGCGGGTGTTGGAGATCAACCCGCACCACGTCCCCGCGCTCCTCTGCTTCGGGACGATCAAGCGGCAGGCCGGCGAACTGGCCGAGGCGATTCGGTTCCATCGCCGGGCCCGGTCGGTCGACGACCAGAACCTGGAGGTCGCCCTGGCGCTGGGGCGCGATCTCGATGAAGCCGGGCGCCCGGATGAGGCGGCGCAGCTCTATCTCGAGGTGCTCAAGTCGGACGACGCCAACCCCGCGGTGCTGGCGCGGCTGCGCGACGTGTACGTCAAGCAGGACCGATGGGAGGACGCTCACGCGCTGCAGGAACGGATCTTCAAATCGGCCAAGTCGCGGGAGGAGCTGGACGCCGCGCGGGGCGTGCTGTGCGGTATCAAATACGAGATCGGACGGATGTGGCTGGCGAAGGGCGATCGGGACCAGGCCCGCCGGGCCTTCCGGGGCGCGATCAAACTGGACAAGATGTTTCTCCCCGCCTATATCGGGTGGGGGGAGGTGATTTCGGACGAGGGGCGGGTCCGCGACGCCGCGTCATTGTATGAAAAGGCCTACGGCGTCGTCGGCGACGTCATCCTGCTCCACCGCCTGGAGGACCTCTACATCGAGATGGGCGAGCCGGAGCAGGTGCTGCGACTGTACCACGACGCCGTGCGCAACGCCCCGGACAACCACGTGCTGCGGTTCTACCTCGGCAAGGTCTACTACCGGCTCGAAATGCTGGACGAGGCCCGGGACGTGCTGTCGGGGATCGACGCCAGCGACGAGCACTTCCCTGATCTCCACCGGTTGCTCGGTAATTTGGCGCAGCGCCAAGGCAACGACCCACTCGCGACCGAGGAGTACAAGCGCGCGCTGGGACTCAAGAAGCGGGTGATCGTCCCCTACTATTGTCCCGCGTGCGACTACCACACCTTTCAATGGTCGGGGCGGTGCCCACGGTGCAAGGCCTGGAACACATTTTCCGCGTCACCCATCTTGATCAAGGACCAACCCGATCGGGTGATCAGCCGCGTGCCGTGGTAGCCGACGCACCCCGCTCCGCGCGGCCGCGTCCCGTCGTGCTCGTCGTCCTCGACGGGTGGGGGGTGCGGGCGGCGCGCGAGGGGAACGCCATCGCGCTGGCCGGCGCGCCGTTCTATCACGGCCTCCTGCGCGACTATCCCGCGACCGAGCTGACCGCGTCCGGGGAATCGGTGGGCCTCCCGGACGATCAGATGGGCAATTCCGAGGTCGGCCACCTCAACCTGGGCGCCGGGCGCGTTGTCTACCAGGATTTCACGCGCATCAACCGGGCGATCGCCGATGGGTCGTTCGCCGCCAATCCCGTCTTGCTCGCGGCGATCGATGCCGCCACCCCGCCCGGCCGGACGCTGCACCTGCTGGGCCTGCTCTCCGACGGCGGTGTGCACAGTCACGTCGATCACCTGCACGCCCTGCTCGACATGGCCAAGCGGCGCGGCGTGCGGCGGGTGGCGATCCACGCCTTCCTCGACGGCCGCGACACCCCGCCCCGAAGCGGTCTGGGCTACGTCGCCGCCCTGGACGCGCGGTTGGCGAAGGACGGGCTGGGGCGCTTCGCCACGGTCTCGGGCCGCTACTACGCGATGGACCGCGACCACCGCTGGGACCGTGTTCACAAGGCGTACGACGCGATCGTCGCGGGGCGCGGGGTGGAGGTGAAGGAGGCGACGGGCGCGGTCGAGGACGGCTATCGCCGCGGCGTCACCGACGAGTTCCTCGTCCCGGCCGTCGTCTGCGAGGGCGGGACGCCGGTTGCGCCGGTTCGGGACGGTGACAGCGCGATCTTTTTCAACTTCCGCGCCGACCGGGCCCGCGAGGTGACGGCGGCGTTGACCGCGGAGCGGTTCGACGGTTTTGAGCGGGGCCGCGTGGCGCGCTGGTCGTCCTTCGTCGGGATGACGCGCTACGATGACCGGCTCGGGATCCCCGCGGCCTTCGAGCCCGTGCGGCTCACCCGCATCCTGGCCGACGTGCTGAGCGGGTCGGGGCTGCGCCAGCTCCGGATCGCTGAGACCGAGAAGTACGCGCACGTCACGTACTTTTTCAACGGGGGTGTGGAGGCGGTGTTCCCCGGCGAGGAGCGCGTCCTGATCCCTTCCCCCCGGGACGTGGCGACCTACGACGAAAAGCCCGAAATGTCCGCCCCGGCGGTGACCGACGCGGTCGTCGCCAAGGTGGCGTCCGGCGCCTACGATTTCATCCTCCTCAACTACGCCAATCCCGACATGGTCGGGCACACCGGCAAGCTCGACGCGGCGATCGAGGCGGTGCGGGTTATCGACCGGTGCCTGGAGCGCCTGGTCCCCGCCGTCCTCGCGCGGGGCGGCACGGTGGTGCTCACCGCGGACCACGGCAATCTCGAACAGATGTTCGACGACCAGGGGGGGCCCCACACGGCCCACACCACCAACCCCGTGCCGTGCGTCGTGATCGACCGGCGCCTGCGGCCGTTGCCCGGGGCGGCCAAGCCGGTCCTTCGTTCGGGCGGGATTTTCGCCGACGTGGCGCCGACGCTCCTCGCGCTGATGGGGATTTCGCAGCCGCCGGAGATGACCGGCCGATCGCTGGTGGACACCGGCTCCCTGTAGGGGCGTCCGGTTGAGCGCCCCTAGGACAGACGTCGGTCGACGATGATTCCCCTCAAAGACGACAACCCCACGACGATCACGCCGGTGGTGACGGTCGGTCTGATCGTCGCCAACGTGCTGGTCTTTGCCTATCAGATGTCGCTCGGCCGGGCAGGCGAAGCATTCGTCTACACGTTCGGCGCGGTGCCCTCCGCGCTGTTCGGGGGGGAGTCGCCGTCCCCGCTGCCTCCGACGATGACGCTGTTCACGGCGATGTTCGTGCACGGGGGCCTCATGCACGTCGGCGGCAACATGCTCTACCTCTGGATCTTCGGCAACAACATCGAAGACGCGATGGGGCACCGCCGTTTCGTCGTCTTCTACGCCCTCTGCGGCGTGGCGGCGGCATACGCCCACGCGCTGACCGCGCCGGCGTCGGGCGTGCCCATGATCGGCGCGAGCGGCGCGATTTCCGGCGTGCTGGGCGCCTACCTCCTTCTGTTTCCGCGTGCGCACGTCCTCACCCTGATCCCGCTCGGCTTCTACACCCGCCTGGTGTCCGTGCCCGCGGGCTTCGTGCTCGGGTTCTGGATCGTGATCCAGGTGCTGAACGGGTCGCTGAGCCTCGGCCGGGAGGGCGGGGGCGTCGCGTGGTTTGCCCACGTGGGCGGATTTCTTGCCGGGATGGCGCTCGTGCACGTCTTCGTCCGCCGCAGACCCCCCGCGCGGCCGGCGGCATTTCTTGACAAATCCTCGCGGGTTCCCCGATAATGGGGGTGTATCCTCCGATAGCATGCGGCGCGCGCAAGCCGTGAAGGAAGGATTGTGCCGTTTCGGCGGTCACCTCTGGGGGAGGGAGTGACGTGATGGGGTGGTGGAACGGGCGGATCTGGGTCGGAATCCACCTCGTGGTGCTCACGGCCGGGGCCTATGTGGCGGCCGACCTCGTGAACCTCCTGATCGCGCGTCAGCTCGAAGCCTCGATCCGGGTGGATGACCGCGCGCCCGGTGCCGCGCCGCGCGCCGTCTCCCGTGTGCTCCCCGACCCCGCCGCGTATGCTCGGATCCTCGAAGGCAATCTCTTCAACCCCGCGCTGCGGGGGCCGGCGCTCCCCCCGGTCGGGGAGGCGCCGCCTCCGATCGCGCCGCTCGACGTCCAGATGACGCTGGTTGGGACCGGCGAGGTCGAGGACGCGCCGTCGTTCGCCGTGATCGAAGATCGGATCACCCGCGAGCAGCGGGTGTATCGCGTCGGCGACGTCGTCAAGGACGGCATCGTGCTGGCCAAGGTCGAGCGCAACCAGATCGTCCTGCGCCTCGGCGCTCAGCAGCAGGTGCTGACCCTGTACACCGACGGCACCGAGGACGTGGCGTCGGGAGCCGGGGCCCCGCGCGCGCCGGGCGACGTGGCGGCGGTGACGGGCGGCATCCGGCAGGTGCAGGCCAATCGCTGGGTCCTGGACAAGCAGGAGGTCTCGGCCGCGCTGGAGAATCTCCCGCAACTGCTGACGAAGGCCCGGGTGATCCCGAATTTCAGCGACGGAAAACCAGACGGCTTCAAGATTTTCTCGATCGCGCCGGACAGCCTCTATGCCAAGATCGGCTTGCAGAACGGGGACGTCCTGCAGCAGATCAACGGGGTGGAGATCAAGGACCCCGAGAACTTCATGCGGGTCTTCCAGCAATTGAAGGACGAGACCAACATCGCCGTCGACTTTGTCCGCAACAACCGGCGCGAGAGCTTCGCATATGAGATTCGGTAAGCGCGCGGCCGTGCGCTCCGCGCCCCCCGGCGCCCCGTCCTCGATCCGAGAACCGGGCGGCGGCCGCCGATCCCCTTTTACGAGCCAGAGGTGCCGGTTCCCGGCATGACGCGGCGGTCGCCCCTGCCGCCTTCGATCGCATCGGTATCGCGCCGCGGCCGCCCCGCTTTTCGCGGGATCCTGTGCGGGCTGATCGCGTGGGGGTTGGTTGCGGAAGGGCCCCGGGTCGCGGCGCAGGCGCCGACGGCCGACGGCGCGCCTCAGGGGTCCTCGCCCTCCCCGGCCGAACCGCCCCTCCCCCGACCGACCGGCGGCGCCATCGCGCTCGACTTCAAGGACGTGGATCTGCCGGTGCTGGTCAAGTTCTTCTCCGAGCTGACCCGCAAGAATTTCGTGATCGATGAGAAGGTCAAGGGGAAGGTGACGATCTTTTCGCCGTCGAAGCTGTCGATCGACGCGGCGTACCGGGTCTTTCTCGCGGTGCTGGAGCTGAAGGGCTTCGCCGCCGTGCCGGTGGGGGAGGTGATCCAGATCATCCCGGTGTCCGAGGTGCCTCCCGATCGGGTTGTGGAGGTCTATCTCCTGGCCAACGCCACCGCCGAGGAACTGGTCAAGGTCCTCAACGTCGTGGTCGCCCGGCCCGGCCAGGCCGGGCCGTCACGCCCCGGCATCCGCCCGGCCGGCGAGTTCGATGGCACGGTGCAGATCCTGGCCGACAAACCGACCAACGCCCTCGTGATCACGGCCACCTCCCGCGACCTCGCGATTCTCAAGGACGTGATTCGCCGACTGGACACCGCGCGCCGCCAGGTGTACGTGGAGGCGGTCATCATGGAGGTCTCCGTCGACCGCCTGAAGGAACTCGGAACCGATGTGACCGCGCTGTTCGGGACTCAGACTCCGGCACGGAATCTGACGGCCGTGGGCGGCCTCAACACCCAGCCCCCGACCTTGGCCGGCCTGCTGGCCTCGCCGATCGACTTCACCAACATCAGTGCGTTCAACGTCCGCGCCGTGCTGCAGGCGCTCCAGCGGCGTGACGACGTCAACATCCTCTCCACGCCACAGATCTTGACGAGCGACGGCCAGAAGGCCGAGATCGTGGTGGGTGAGAATCGACCGTTCCCCACAGGGCAGAGCCAGACCTCGGGCGGCAACACGATTACGACGATCGAGCGCCGCGACGTCGGCATTACGCTCCGCCTCACGCCGCAGATCCTCGAAAGCAATCTGGTGAAGCTCGACGTGTTCCAGGAGATCTCGAGCGTGTCGGGGGAGGCGCAAGCGAGCGGATCGGTGCCCCTCGGCGTGATCACGAACAAACGATCGGCCACCACGTCCGTCCTGGTCGAAGATGGGAAGACCGCGGTGATCGGGGGCCTCATCCGAGACAACGTCATCGTCGGCGAACGCAAGATTCCGCTCCTGGGCGACATCCCCCTCCTCGGGTGGCTGTTCAAGTTCCGGAGCAAGCACACGGAGAAGACAAACCTTCTGATCTTCCTCACGCCGACCATCGTCAAGAATCCGAAGGAGATGGCGGAGCTCCGCGCCGCGAAGAGCGAGATGATGACGCGCAACCTGGACGAGCTGTCTGTCGGGCTGCGCGGCGCGCAGCGGGCGCTCCTCGACGGAATCAACCCCCCAGAGCCGAAAGAGTAGGGAGCCGACCGGTGGCGGCGCGGGCCGCGCGCTGGCGGCGAGACGACATGGAAAGGCCCAAGCCGCGATTGCTCGGCGAGATTCTCAAATCCCGGTTCGGTCTGGCCGGCGAGCGCATCGATGAGGCGTTGGCGGTCCAGCGCGAGAAAGGCGGCCGGATCGGGGAGATCCTCGTTCGGCTGGGCCACGTCAAAGAGGACGCCGTGCTCGAAGCCCTCGGGGAGCAACTCGGCGTGCCGTACGTCCGGCACCTGAGCGTGGGGGACGTCGACAAGGCGTTGGTGGCCAAGGTGCCGATCGCGTTCGCCAAGCGGTTCGAGGTGCTGCCCCTGCGGGAGGCTGGGGGCGTCGTGCAGGTGGCGACTGCCCATCCGTCCGCGACCGGACCGCTCGACGACCTGCGGCTCTTGCTGGCCAAACCGGTCGCGCCGGTCGTGGCCTCGGCCCGGGCCATCCTCGCGTGCATCCATCAGGCGTACGAGCGTTCCGGGGACTCGGCCGAGCAGGTGATCGAGGACCTCGACGCGGAGACGCTCGACCGCCTCGCCACGGCGTTGGAGGAGGAACCGCGCGATCTTCTGGAGGCGGCCGATGAGGCGCCGATCATCAAGCTCGTCAACTCCCTGCTGTTCGAGGCGGTGAAGAAACGGGCGAGCGACATCCACATCGAACCGTTCGAACGCGAGTTGAGCATCCGGTACCGCATCGATGGCGTGCTCTACAACGTGCTGTCCCCTCCCAAGCGGCTGCAGGCGAGCATCGTGTCGCGGGTCAAGATCATGGCGGGCCTCAACATCGCGGAAAAACGTCTCCCGCAGGACGGCCGGATCGGCATCAAAATCGCCGGGCGTGACGTCGACATCCGCGTGTCCGCGATCCCCACCGCCCACGGCGAGCGCCTGGTCTTGCGCCTGCTCGACAAGGGCAACCTGCTGCTCAAGTTGTCCGAGATCGGTCTGCAGCCCGATCGGCTCGCGACGCTCGACCAGTTGATCCGGCTCAGCCACGGGATCGTCCTGGTGACCGGGCCGACTGGTAGCGGCAAGACCACCACGCTCTATGCCGCGCTCAACACGATCAACGCGCCGGACAAGAACATCATCACCATCGAAGACCCGATCGAGTACCAGCTCCGGGGCGTGGGGCAGATGCAGATCAACCCCAAGATCACCCTCACGTTTGCCGCGGGCCTGCGGTCGATCCTGCGCCAGGACCCCGACGTGATCATGGTCGGCGAAATCCGCGACGGCGAGACGGCCGAGATTGCCATCCACGCGTCGCTGACCGGCCACCTGGTCTTCTCCACGCTGCACACCAACGACGCCGCGGGCGCGGTGACCCGCCTGCTCGACATGGGGATCGAGCCGTTCCTGGTGGCGTCGTCGGTCGTCGCGATCGTGGCGCAGCGCCTGGTCCGCGTGCTGTGCCCCGCGTGTCGGCAGGCGTACCGGCCGACGCCGGCCGAGCTGGCCAAGCTGGGGATCGGTTCTTTCCGGCCTCTCCCGGCAGAGCCGGGACCCAGCCCGGATCCCGCAACCTCCTTGACGTTCTTTAAGGCGGGGGGCTGCCCCGAGTGCCTGGACACCGGCTACCGGGGGCGAATAGGCATCTACGAAATCCTGGTGATGGATGATGAGGTGCGGGCCTTGATTCTGGCCAAGGCCGACGCGAATGCGATCAAGGCGCGCGCGGTCGAGCGCGGGATGACCACGCTGCGCGAGGACGGCGCGCGCAAGGTGCTGGACGGCGTGACGACGACTGAGGAGGTGTTGCGCGTCACGGCCGAGGACGCATCGTAGCTTGCTGAGCGCAACGCAGCGCCTGTCTTCCCGGCGCGAGGCTGCGAGGGATTGAGGTCGTATGGCCGTGTTTGAATACACCGCGCTCACCTCCGAGGGCAAGACGGTCACGGGCGTGATTGACGCCGACAGCCTGAAAGAGGCGCGGCAGAAGGTCAAGCGCAGCGGCGTCTTCCCGGTGGACGTGAGTCCCGGGGCGGCGCGCCGGAGCGCGGCAGGCCGACGGTCGTTTCTGGGCGAGCGCGTGTCCGCAGCGGAGGTGTCGGTCCTCACGCGGCAGCTGGCCACGCTCTTGACTGCCGGTCTTCCCCTGGTGGAGTCGCTCGCCGCGCTCGGCGAGCAGGTCGAGCGCACGAGCGTCAAGCGCGTCGTCGCCGCGGTGCGTGAACGGATCCGCGAGGGCGCGACGTTCGCCGACGCGCTGGCGGCCCACCCCGCGGTGTTCTCGTCGCTGTACGTGAACATGGTGCGGGTCGGGGAGGCCAGCGGGACGCTCGACCGCGTGCTCTTGAGCCTGGCCGAGTTCCTTGAGCGGCAGGCGCGCCTGCGCAACACGGTGACGGCCGCGTTGATCTATCCGCTGCTGATGTTAGCGGTCAGCGTGCTCATCCTGGTCTTTCTGGTGGCGTTCGTCGTGCCGAAGGTCACGGTCGTCTTCGCCGACCTCCATCAGGCGCTGCCGTGGCCGACCGCGATCCTGATCGCGCTCAGCGATGCCCTCCGGTTCGGCTGGTGGGTCCTCGCGCTCGCGGGCGTCGCGGGGGGGATGGCGATCGCGCGGTACGTTCGCACGCCGGCGGGCCGCCGTCGGTACGATGCATGGGCGCTGCGGGTGCCGGTCGTCGGTCGCTTGGTCCGCATGATCGCGCTCTCGCGGTTCACCTCGACCCTGAGCACGCTCCTTGCGGGAGGGATCGGTCTGCTGACCGCGCTGGAAATCGTCAAGAACGTGGTCCGCAACGTCGTCATCGCCGACGCGATCGAGACCGCCCAGGAAAGCATCCGGCAGGGTCAGAGCATTGCCGAGCCGCTCCGCCGCAGCGGGGTGTTCCCGCCGCTGGTGACCCACATGATCGCGGTCGGAGAGCTGAGCGGCGAACTCGAGACGATGCTCAAAAAAGTGTCGGAAGCGTATGACCACGAGGTCGAGACCACGGTGGGCGCGCTCACCGCGCTGCTCTCGCCGGTGATGATTCTGGTGATGGGCGGGGTGATTCTCTTCATCGTCCTCGCGATTCTCCTGCCGATTTTTGAAATGAGCCAAATTGTGAGGTGAAGGTCGGATGACACGCGAAAACGGCTGGCTGCGCGATCCGCAAGGAAGGGGCGATTTTCATGCTGCGCCGTCGGCGCAGTGCGGATTTACGCTGATCGAAGTGATGGTCGTGGTGACGATCTTGGCGATCCTGGCGATTCTGGTCGTGCCGAAAATCGTGGGACGCACTGACGATGCGCGGCGGACCGCGGCCATCGTGGAGATTAAGAATCTCGAGGAGGCGCTTCACCTCTACAAGCTCGACAACGGGTTCTACCCGACGACCGAGCAGGGCTTGGAGGCGCTGGTGACCAAGCCCTCGGTGAGCCCCATCCCCGAGCGGTGGCGCTCCGGGGGCTATGTGTCCAAAGTTCCCAAGGATCCGTGGAACCACACCTATGCCTACCTCTCGCCCGGCGGCCACGGCGATTTCGACCTCGCCTCCTACGGGACCGACGGCGAACGCGGGGGCGAGGGCAAGGATGCCGACCTGGAGAACTGGGACTTAAAGTGAGGGGTCGTCGAACTGGTGGATGGCTGCGCGATCCGCAAGGAAGGAGCGATTTTCATGCTGCGCCTTTGGCGCAGTGCGGATGGCTGCGCGATCCGAGAGGAGGGGGACGATTACAGTCCGCGCCGTTGGCGCAGTGCGGATTTACCCTGATCGAGATCACGATCGTGGTGTTCATTCTCGCTCTGGTCGCCATGTTGGTCGCGCCGCGCCTGCAGCGCGTCGTCGGGGGCGACGCGCGATCGGCGTCGCGCGACCTCGCGGGGCTGGCCGCCGCCCTGGTCCAGGACGCGGTCGCGACCCACACGATCCAGCGGCTGTATTATGATCTGGACACCGGCGAGTTCTGGGTCGCGACGCTGGTGTCGCGCGGCGGTGTGCTGGAAGAGGGACCGCCGGTCGGGTCCAAACGGGCGCTGCCCGCGGAGGTCCACTTCGAAGACGTAGTCACCCCGCACCAGGGTCTGGTGACGAAGGGCACGGCGTTCACCCAGTTCTTCCCGTCGGGCGGCGTCACGCGGACGGCGATTCACCTCAAGGAGGACGATCGGTCGCGCTACACCCTCACGATCAATCCGATCACCGGCCGGGTGACGGTGGTCGCGGGCTACGTCGACGGGAGGCCACGGTCTACCGTCACGCTAGACACGACCGCCTCGTGATGGATCGAACGCAGCAATTCTCGACGCGGGCGGCTGGCTTGCTTCGCCAACCGAGAGGGTGGAGAGATTTGCAGTCTGCGCCTTTGGCGCAGGGCGGTTTCACCCTGCTCGAAATCATGGTGGCGCTCGCCATCATCGCGGTGGCGTTCGTCGCGCTGCTCGGTCTCCGCAACCGGGACATCGTTCTCCACGACGAAGCCCGCGCCGTCATCGCGGCCACGGCGCTGGCGCAGCAACGGATGGCCGACGCGACCATCGGGGGGTTCCCCGACATCGGGACCAGCGAGGGCCGGTTCGACGACGAGCACGTGCGGTTCACGTGGCGGCAGGAGGTGAGCCCCACCGACCTGTTCTCGACCGATCTCGTCCGGGAGGTGCGCGTCACGGTGGCCTGGGGCGAACCCTCCCGTAACGAGCGCGTCGATCTCGTGAGCTACGTCTTCCAGCGTCAGAAAAAGGGGGGCGGGGCGTGAGCGGGAGGCAACTATCTACCGTCACGCTAGAGCCGCGCGGCGGCTGGCTGCGCGATCCGGGAGGAGGGAGACGATTGTCATCTGCGCCCTTGGCGCAGTGCGGCTGGCTGCGCGATCCGAGAGGAGGGGGACGATTACAGTCTGCGCCGTTGGCGCAGTGCGGATTCACGCTGATCGAAGTGGTAGTGGCGATCGGGCTGTTGGCGATCGTGATGACCCTCGTGTACGGCGCGTTTTCGCGCAGCGTGGACGTGACGCGCGACACCGCGGAGGCCAGCGAGCGGATGCGCCAGGTGCAGGTCATCACCGAGCGGCTGGTGGACGAGCTGTCGGCCGCGTACTGGTTTGCAGACAACGGCGGGCGGGGACGGTTCGAGGGGTCGAGCGACACGGCCGCCGAGGCGGACACGCGCCGGGACCGCCTGGTCTGGACGACGTTCGCCCACCGGCGGTACGTGGCCGACCGCCCCGAGTCCGACGTTTCGCAGATCGAGTATCGGGTCGAGGCCGACCCCGACGGCGCGACCGGACGGCTGGTGCGGGAGGAACGATCCAACGTCCTTAGCGACGCGTCGTGGGCCGTTCAGGCGGACGAGGTCGCCGAGGGGGTGACGGAGTTCAAGCTCCGGTACCTCGCCGGCGCCGACTGGGTGGACGCGTGGGATGCGAAACAGCGCCACGGCCTGCCGAGAGCGGTCGAAGTGACGGTCGGGCTGGCGGGCGTCGGACGCGCGCCCGCCGAGCGCGTCCGGACGGTGGTGGCCCTGCCCCTCGCCGGGGCGCGGTGAGGCCGTGGCGCCCGCGCGGGCCGGCGCGATGAGCCCGGCACGGGATGGTTCGGCGCGGGTTCCGTGGCGGTCGGCGGCCGCGTACTCCCTCTACGCCGTGGTCGCGGCGGGCCTGTTTCTGGTCCTGACGTTCCCGTACGAGCGCCTGCAGGCGGCCTTGGTGGCCGGGGTCGCGCGGAGCACGCACGCCCGGGTGACGGTGGAGTCCGGCCGGTTCCTCTTCCCCCTTGGCGTAGGGTGGCGGGGCGTGCGGTTCGAGCCGGCGGGAGACCGCGGCCGCTTATTGGTGCCGTTCAACGCGCTGACCGTGGATGCGGTCCGCGTCCGGGTCGCGTTGTGGCCGTTGCTGCGGCGGACGGTCGACGCTGACATCGCGTGGGAGGCGTACGGCGGCCGGGCGCGCGGGACGTGGGTGTCGCGCCCGGCGCCGGGGGGCGCGCGGTTCGCGCTGGACCAGGTCGGCCAGGGGTTCGAACTGGCGCGCCTGCCGTTTCTTCCCCCGGGCGACTGGCGGGGCACGCTGCGGCTCGACGTGACCTGCCGGTGGACCAACGAGGCTTGGTGGACAGGCGAGGGCGCCGGGTCGACGGAAGTGACGGGGTTGCGGATCGACGGACTGACGGTGGCGGGCGTTCCCCTCGACGGGATCGAGTTCGACACGATCGCCGCCCAGGTCGCGCTCAAGGGCGGGACGGTGACGGTCCAGCGCTTCGCGGCAGGCGGGGCGCTCGGCACCGCCTCGGGCGAGGGTACGGTTCTCGTGCGGATGCCGTGGAACGAGAGCATCCTCAACCTCACGCTCAAGCTGTCCCCCTCGCCGGGGGCCGCCGCGCGCGTGCCGCTGTTGGCCCTCGCGGGGACCAAGGGCGGTCCGATCACAGTGCACATCGGGGGTCGGCTCGCGAGGCCCGACGTGACGCTCAACGGGACACCGATTTCGTAGCGGGATGCGCGGGGCGGGATTTGACATCGGCGCGCGGGCGCTCACGCTCGCGGTGGTGAACCGGGGGCTCAAGGGCGTTCGGATCGAGCGCGCCCTCACGCGGCACGTGCCCGAGGGCGCCGAGGGGCCGGTCGAGACGCTGCGGGCGCTCGCGCGGGAGGCGGCTCTGGGGGCACAGCCGGTCGCGCTCGGCGTGCCGGTCCACGCCGTGTCCGCGCGGGCGGTCACCCTGCCGTTCACCCAGCGGGAGAAGCTCGACGCCGTCCTCCCGTCCGAGCTCGAGGGGCAGTTGCCGTTCGAGCTCGACGAGGTCGTGGTCGCGGCGTCGCTCGTGTCCCAGGCGGAGGGGCGCTCGCGCCTCCTGGCGGCGGCCGTTCCGAAAACGACCTTGCGGGCCCGGCTGGAGGAGGCGGCTCGCGCGGGGCTCGATCCCCGCGTGGTGACCGTGGACGCCGAGGCCCTCGCGCATGCCGCCGAGGTCTGGCTGCCGCTCCGTCCCGACCTGGCGCTGATCCATCTGGACGATCGGTGGATCTCGGTGGCGCTGCTCGACGGCCGGCGCCTGCGGGCGATGCGGGGCGTGCCTTGGGACGGCGAGGCGGCGCGGCGCGCGGCGGCCGCGTCGGGGATCGAAGCCGAGGCGCTTGACGACGCCGATCGGGCCTCGGCCCCTCGCGCGGCGGCCGCCCTGGTTCCCGCGCTCCGGACCGCGGTCGACGAGTTGCGGCGCACCCTGCACGCCGACGCGGTCGACGCGGGCCGGCGCGTCGGGGCGATGGCGCTGAGCGGCCTCTGGTCGGATCTTCCGGAGGTCGGCGCGTTCCTCGCCGACGCGCTGGGGCTGGAGCTCGTCGCGTGGCCGACGGTTCTGATCGGTGGTGCGCCGCGGCCGCTTGCGCCGGTCGCCCTCGCGGCCGGCCTGGCGCTCGCGGGGCTGGCCCGCGACCGCGGCCGCATCGACTTCCGCCGGGGGGAGTTCGCGTACGGTCGGGAGCGGGCGGGGGTGCGCAAGCGCGCGATGACCGCGGGCGTCATGGCGGCGCTCGTGCTCGGAGTGGGCGTCGCCGACCTGGGGGTGCGAGCCGCCTGGAAGGAGCGCCGGTACCGCGAGGTGCAGGACCGGGTGCGCGCGGCCTTTCAGGACGCACTCCCCGGGGTGACGACGATCGTGAGCGAACCCGATCAGCTCCAGGCTGCGATCGACACGCTTGCCAAACAGCGGGCGTTTCTCGGCGGCGAGGTCGGCGCGCTCGACATTCTGTTGAAGCTGACCGACGCGATCCCCAAGGACAGCGGCATCGCGGTGTCCGATCTGACCATCGATCAGGACAAGGTCCGGATCGAGGCGGAGACCGCGTCGTTCGACTGGGTGAACCGCATCGAGGGCGCGCTCGCGAAGGCGCCCTTTGTCGGCCGCATCGTGGTGAGCGACGCCAAGACGACCGCCGACCAGTCCAAGGTCCGGTTCCTGATGACCATTACGCTGAGAGAGGGGGTGTGATGCAGGACCGCCTCCTCGCGTGGTGGCGCGAGCGGAACGAGCGCGAACGCGTCGTGCTGGCGCTGGGCGCGGTCGCCGTGGCGGTCCTGGCGGGGTACGGCCTGGTGGCCGATCCCCTGCTGGTTCGGAGCGCGCGGCTGGATCGAGTGATCGTCCAACGCCAGGTGGATTTGGACCGCGTGGTGCGTCTCGCCGCCGAGTACAAGGACGCGGCGGAGCGGGTCGCGGCGCTGGATCGCCGAGTCGCCCGTCCGGGCGCGTTCTCGCTGCTCTCGTTTCTCGAAGAGGCCGCGGTGGCCCAGCAGATGCGGGGCCGGCTGACGTCGATTCGTCCCCAGCCGAGCCAGACGCTCCCGCCGTATCGCGAACTGAGCGCGGAGGTCAAGTTGGAGAGCGTCACCCTGCCCCAGCTCGTCGCGTACCTGACCGCGCTCGATCGCGCGCCCCAGCGGCTCCGGGTCAAGTCCCTCCGCCTCAAGACGCGGTACGCCGATCCGAAACTGCTCGACGGGTCGTTCGTGGTCTCGACGTATGACAAGCCCTCCTGAGCGAGGGGCGCGGTTGCCCCACACCCTGCCCTCCCCCGGAAGGGGGGAGGGGAAGGGCGAACGCGGGATGGCCCTCGTGCTCACGCTGCTCGTCCTCGTGCTGCTCGTCACGGCGGTGCTCGAGTTCGACCGATCCACCCGGACGATGGTGAAGGCCGCGGGCAACTTCCGTGACGGGATGAAGGCGTTTCACCTCGCGACGTCGGGCATCGCCGCCGCGCAGGCGCTCCTGAAGGACGATCTGGTCCGGCACGGCGGCCGCGACGACTTGACCGAACTCTGGGCGACGCCGCTCCCGCCCTACCCCCTGGGGGACGGGACGGTCGCGGCGTGGATCCAGGACGAGGGGGGGAAGATCAACGTCAACACGTTGGTGACCCCGAGCGGGACGAAACCCTCGGTTCCGCTTCAGATCGAGCAGCTCAAACGCCTCTTCCGGCTTAAGGGGCTCGACTCCGCGCCGGTCGACGCGATCGTGGATTGGCTGGATCGGGACGAGATCGAGGAGCCCTCCGGCGCGGAGTCGGCGTACTACGAGCGCCTGGATCGGCCGTACCGTTGCCGCAACGGCCGGATGGACACCCTGGCCGAGTTGCACCTCGTCAAAGGCATCTCCGACGAGGTGTACCGCACGATCAGCCCGTACTTGACGGTCTACACATCCGACGAGAGTATCAACGTCAACACCGCCGACCCGGTGGTGCTGCAGACACTGCCGGTGCCGGGCCAGGATGGCGCTGTTGCGTTCCCGCTCGACGACGAGCAGGTGGAGACGATCGTCGATGCCCGGCCGTTCGCCGCCAAGGGCGATCTGAGCAAGGTCCCCGGCATGACCTCGGCCGTGGTCAGCCAACTGCTGCCGCGAATTACCGTGGCCAGCTCGTGGTTCTCGGTCTACGCGGAAGGCGAGGCCAACGGCGTGAAAAAGGGCGTCCTGGCGGTCGTGGACCGCTCCCGCGGGGAGCCCGTCCTGAAGTACTGGCGGCTGGCCGACTAGGATCCTGTCCAGGAATGGCCATCTGCTGCGTTGTCAGTCGGCCTTGCGTGCTCACGTACGGCCCAGTACGCTCCGCGCGCAAGGCCTCCTTCCGCCTTGCATCTGGCCATCCCTGAACAGGCTCCAACACCCCAATACTCGGACACACTTCTAGCCGTGCTCCCCGGTCCGGCTCAGAATAAACCCCCACACGGAGGAGTCTAGATGAATATGAACGCGGTTTTCGGGCGGAGCCGCGCGCCCTTGATGGCGGCGCTGGTTCTTGTATTTCTGTCGTGTCCCCGACCCGGCCTGGCGACGATGCCGGCCGCTCCACTCGACGTGTCGCTCGATTTCGGCGGACCGGTCGCGGTGGACGCGGACGTGACCGTGACTCTCCGCGCGAGGCCCCTGGTGGACGCGCCGAGCCTGTCGCTGTCGATCACTCTCCCGGACGGCGTGGATCTCGTGTCGGGGACGACGACCTGGGACGGGGCGGCGCGGGCGGGAGACATTCGAACGCTGACCCTGACGATCCGGCCACGGAAGGCCGCGCCGGCGGTCATCCAGGGCGCCGCGATGCTGAAATTCGCCGACGGGACCACGCTGGGCGACGCCCGGTCGCTCATGCTCCCCTTGGGCGACCCCGCCAAGCACAAGCTCCATCTTCCCCCACCCAAGAAAACCAAGACGGGTGAATCGGTCATCGAATATCGCGACGAGCCGTAACCTGCCGTGTCGCCGGCGTCGGCTGGCGCGCGCGGCGGCGATCGCCGGCCTCGCGGGCCTCGTGGGGTGCGGCTCCGGAGGCGGCGGCACGCCGATCGGCGACCTCATCTGCCGGGGGCAGGGCGTGGTGGTCGGCGGGAAGGTCACCTTCGTCAAGCGCCTGTACAGCCCGCAGGGGTTGACCGGCTATCGGCTCGTCAAACCGGTTCGCTACGGGGTGGTCGAGATCGTCCGCGAGGTCGACGGCCGCGTGGTTGCGACCACGTTCACCGACAAGAACGGGTCGTACTGCACCGACATCCCCACGCTGACGAGCTTTTCCACGGTCTATCCACGGGTCGCCTCGAGGACCGATCCCCAGAAGTTCGACATATTCGTCATTGGAGGCGATCAAGGCGGTCTTTACAGCCGGCCAGGTGATCCGTTCGACGCGTCCAAGCCAGGAATCTACAAACGGGATTTCTCGTTGCCGCTCATGGTCCGGTTTTCCGGCGGGTTCGACTATCCGTTCTCCGGCGCCTTCAACATCATGGACGTGCTCACCACCGGGGCCGAGAAAGCCGTCGAATTGACCGGTCAAGCGCCGTCCGAACGACTGCATGGTGTCTGGACCCCGGGGTCGGTCTTCGGATCGGGGACCGTCGGGACCTATTTCGGGGCCGATGAGCAGACCGACAACGCGTTCATCGTCCTGTCCGGCGGGGATGCCGGCGGCCCCGACTTCGGGGATCACGACGAATACGACGACGACGTGATCCTCCACGAGTTCGGGCATTTCATGGCCTACAGTTTTTCAAAACCCTCCGAGATCGGCGGCGCGCATTATTTGAACGACAACACCCAGGACATCCGGCTCGCATGGTCAGAGGGGTGGGCGACGTTCTTCTCGGCGGCGATCCGCAACAGCCCCGTAATGGTGAATACCTACGCGGGCGACCCGGGGAGTCCGAATCGCGGGCTGAGTTACGCGTTCGATATCGAGCCGCCCTATTCCGCCGTGCTTACCGGCATCGGGACGCCGCTCGAGGACTACGGCACCTACACGACCAGCGAGATCGCGGTGGCAGCGGTGCTGTGGGATCTGCTCGACGGTTACGGAGAAGGTAGTGACGTATCGTCGGAAGGCCTCCAGCGCGTGTGGCAGATCATGAGCCGGTTCAAGACGATTCCGCCGCCGACGGTCACGCTGGAAACGTTTGCGACCTATTTCAAGGATCTGTTTGGTCCGGTCACGTTCGCGAATTTCGCGACCACAGCGACGCTGCGGAAGATCGAGTTCGTGCCCGACCAGTATGAAAGCGTCCCGGACAATGTGATCTTACCGAACACGCCGGATGCCGGCGTCGCGCCGAACTACACCTGCCACACGCTCTATCCAGTGGGGGATGTGGATTACGCTCGATTCACCGTGGATGTGCCGCGCTCGGTAACGATTCAGACGTTCAATTTGACGAACGGGGCCGACACCTCGCTCCAGGTCAGAGATGTAAGCGGCGCTGTGGTGGTCGGGGCGGAAAACGACGACGCGATCGTGCCCGTGCTCTACCAACCTCAGCGCTGTAACCGACTCGTGCCGGTTCCAGAGTCCTACCGGGTCGGTCCGAACGCCGGCCCGAACAACGGAGAACGCTTCGCCTCATCGGTAACGTTCGTCGCCCAGCCCGGAACCTACTACGCCAAGGTCACCGCGTCCCTCAAGGGTCAATCAGCTGGCGCCGGGACGATGGGGTCGTATGGCCTGCAGGTAATCCTCAGGTGATCCTCCGTCCTTCGCTGTAAAAGGTACCGGCCAATCCACAGCCTATCAACACTTCATTCCAAGCGGGTTCACAGGTCTATCCACAATATCTAGTTGGTTTATGATTTGCATAGCACCGTATCTTGTGCTTTTTGCTTGACAGGGACATCGCGGTGGGCGTACGATGCGTCGCTCTCGAGATCGTGATTCGACCTTATCGCTTCGATGAATACGGTACGTCCACACCAGGGAGGGTTTCGCATGAACGAAAGCACCCAGACGGCGGTGACGGGTGAGCCGGTTCGGAATGGTTCCGCACGCCAGGCCCCGCGGCTCTCGCCCAACGCCCTGCGGGTTCTCAAGAAGCGGTATCTGGCCAAGGACGAGCGCGGCCAGGTGACCGAAACCCCGCAGGAACTGTTCGAGCGTGTGGCGCGCAACATCGCCCAGGCCGAGCGGCTCTACGGCACCGAGGCGGACGTGGAGCGGGCCGCCGAGGCGTTTTATGCCTTTATGGCCGAGATGGACTTTCTGCCCAACTCCCCCACCTTGATGAACGCGGGGCGCGAGTTGCAGCAGTTGTCCGCGTGTTTCGTCCTGCCCGTCGGCGATTCGATGGAAGAGATCTTCGAGACGGTCAAGCAGGCCGCGATCATCCACAAGACCGGCGGCGGCACCGGCTTCTCGTTCTCCCGGCTCCGGCCGAAGGACGACGTCGTCCGGACCACCGGCGGCGTTGCGTCGGGACCCGTCTCGTTCATGAAGGTGTTCAACCACGCAACCGAGGCGGTGAAGCAGGGCGGGACGCGGCGGGGCGCGAACATGGGCATCCTGCGGGTGGATCACCCCGACGTCTTGGAGTTCATCACCTGCAAGACCGACACGAAGGAGATCACGAATTTCAACATCAGCGTCGCGATCACCGATCGATTCATGGAGGCGGTGGAGCGGGGGGAAGAGTATGACCTGGTCAGCCCGCGCCGGGGTGAGGTTGTTCGCCGCCTGCCCGCCCGCGAGGTGTTCGACACGATCGCCCAGGCCGCGTGGCGCAACGGCGAACCCGGGCTCTTTTTCATCGACGTGACCAACCGCGCGAATCCGACCCCCCACATCGCGGCGATGGAAGCGACCAATCCGTGCGGCGAGCAACCGTTGCTCCCGTACGAGTCGTGCAATCTCGGCAGCATCAACGTCGAGCGCCACGTCATCGAGCGCGACGGGCGGTACGAGATCGATTGGGCAAGGTTGGAGGCGAGCGTCCGGACCGGCGTCCGCTTTCTCGACGACGTCATCGACATGAACCATTACCCGATTCCCCAGATCGAGGAGGTGACCAAGGCCAACCGGAAAATCGGCCTCGGCATCATGGGTTTCGCGCGGCTGCTGTTCAAGCTGGGCATTCCGTACGACTCCGACGAGGGTGTCGAGATGGGCCGCCGGGTGATGAAGTTCTTCCGCGACGTCGGGTACGACGAGTCCAAGCGACTGGCCGACGCGCGAGGACCCTACGCGTACTGGGAAGGCTCGCTGCACCAGACGCAGGGTCACCGGCTGCGTAACTCCTACGTGACCACGGTCGCGCCGACCGGCACGATCTCGATGATCGCCGACACCTCGGGCGGCTGTGAACCCGAGTTCTCGCTCATCTGGTACAAGAACGTGATGGACGGCGAGCACCTCCCCTACGTCCTGGAAGACTTTATCCAGGTGGCCAAGCGCGAAGGGTTCTGGCGGGAGGATCTTATTCAGCAGATCCTGGACAACCACGGCTCCGCGCGCGGACTGGCGTGCGTTCCCGCGCACTGGCAGCGGGTGTTTGCGACCTCCCACGACATCGCGCCGGAATGGCACGTCAAGATGCAGGCGGCCTTTCAAGCGCACACCGACAGCGCGGTGTCGAAGACGATCAACATGCCGGCCAACGCGACGGTCGAGGACGTGAAGAAGGCCTACATGATGGCGTACAACCTGGGGTGCAAGGGCATCACGGTGTACCGCGACTCCAGCCGGGAAGAACAGGTCTTAAACGTCGGGCAATCGTCGAAGGCGGCGCAGGCGGCCACGATTCAACCGGAGCCGGTTTCGGCACCGACCTCCACCCAGGCGGCGCAGTTGATTATGCCCAAGCCGCGGCCGCGAACGACCACGGGCAGCACGAGCCGGACCAAGACCTCGTGCGGCGATCTCTACGTCACGGTCAACCAAGACGAGGCCGGCCGCGCGTTCGAGGTCTTCAACATGATGGGCAAATCCGGGGGCTGTGAGGGCTCCTTCAACGAGGCAATCGGGCGCCTGATTTCGCTCGCGCTCCGAGCCGGCGCCGACCCGCAGGCGATCATCAAGCAGCTCGTCGGGATCCGCTGCGATAAGCCCTACGGCCTCGGCCCCGACCGCGTCCTGTCCTGCTCCGACGCGATCGCCAAAAGTCTCGCCGAAAACCTCGCCTCCAAGGTCCCGGCGGATCCCCAAGCGAAGCCGTTCGCCATGCTGCTGGATCATCGAACGGGCAAAGTGACGTTTCCGTGTCCGGACTGCGGGTGCGAGCTCAAATTCGAAGAAGGGTGCGAAAAGTGCGGCGTGTGTGGGTACTCGCGCTGTAGCTAAGCGACCACGCCAGCTACCCTTCATTCTTTCCTGCGGGGGCGGAAATGGCATGTTATTTCCGCCCCCGTGAGGGTTCGTCACCAGTAGGAGGCGGCGCAGGGCTGCCGTCGAAACTGATGAAGATTGTGTCTAAATAAGGGAAAGCGAGTCGTACTTTTTCCCTTAGATCTCAGCTTGCCCCCCCCTTTAACCCGTAAATTCCAGTCGGAACCTGGTGGCACCATACGTGCAATTCTCACGCACGGTTTGGGTCAGATCGGAAAGCAACCTCGCGGATGGAGCAAACAATGGAAAACGGTGCCCTGCTGACGTTGGTGAGACCGGAAGAAGCCAGAAAAGCCGAGTTTGAAGAGATCACGCTGAAGTACCTCGACTCGCTGTACGGTTTTTCCCTCGTGTTGACCGGCAACAGCGACGACGCGCATGATTTGGTTCAGGATGCGTACCTCCGAGCCTACCGGTTTTACCACCGTTACGAGCAGATCACCAACTACAAGGCGTGGTTATTCACCATCACCAAGAACCTGTTCATCAATCGGTACCACCAGCGCGCGCGCGAGGTGTCGCTGACCGAGCTCGAGGTGGTGGAAGACGATCCATACGAGTCGCCCAAGGATGTGTTGGTGGCGGCGAGCGGCCGGCACGAGAAGGGGGTCTTCCGGCAGGATTTCCAGCGCGCGATGGACACGCTGCCGGAAAAGCTGCGCCTCGCCGTGCTGCTGAAGGACGTTGAAGGGTTTGACTACAAAGAAATCGCGGAGATCATGAGCTGTCCGCTCGGCACGGTCATGTCGCGGTTGTCTCGCGGCCGCAATCTTCTGAAGAAACAGCTCAAGGACTACTGGGCCGGCGCCTCCCGCCAGACCCACCTCCACCACGCCGAGCACGCCGTGGCCTGAGTGACGGGCGTTCCGCCTCGTTGCCGCGGGATGATGATCGACGTCCGTTAACGGGCACGGTCCCATCGCACTCTTCCACCCTGCGCACCGGATCCCGATGGACGACTGCACCGCGATCAGGAAGTTGATGTATCCCCATCTGGACGGGGAGCTGGACGCGAAGGATTCGATGCGGACCCAGGCGCACGTGGCCGCCTGCCAGTCGTGCCGCGAAATGTTCCTTGCTGAAAAGACATTCCTCGACCTCCTCAAAATGCACCTGACGCCCGGCCCCGCGCCACCGTCGGCGCGCGGGCGCGTCGCGAGCGTTCGGAGGCGGGACATCCGATCCACCCCATCCTAGATCGTCCGTCGTCTCCTCCTCACTCCGGTCGCACCCCACGGCGAGCAAGCGCCGCACGGCCCGCCGACGTTTGAGATTTCTCGGGGTTTCTGGTAGCGTGACTCGGTCTTGATTGGTCGACCCGCTGCCCCGGAAAAGGAGCCCCCCATTCCACGCCGTTCGCCACCCCGCAAAATTCCGGCGACGATGGCCACCCAGCACCCCGATCACGCCGGCGTCCCCTCGTGGAAAACGAACGGCGACGCGTTCATCTCGACGCAGGAGGAAGTCGAGGAGTGCGTCTCGGCGTTTCGGGATCTCAAATGCCAGGAGTACATGTGGGACTGGGAGGGCAAGTACGTCGACGAGGCGGTCGTCGACAAACTCTTCTCCAAGTACTACGACTTCTTTAAGAAGAAGACGCTGGGTGGGGATGTGTTCCTCACGTTCCGGCTCCCGAACATCTGGGAGGAAAAGGGCTACCGCCTGGCGCGCGCGTACATCGGGATCCTGACGTTCGAGGATCTCTCGCACGATCTGGGATTCAAGCATCCTCCGGTGTTCGAGGTCATCCTCCCGATGACCGACGACGCGAAAAAGCTGCTCCATCTTCAGAAAACCTTCTCCCAAGTGGCCGCGCTCAAATACGAGGCATTCGGGGAGAAGGAGAAGCGGTTCGCGTACCTGCGGGTGATCCCCCTCATTGAGGGCGTCTCCCACCTTACCGCGTCGCGGAAAATTCTGATGGAGTATCTTGAGCTTCACCGGCAGGAGTACGGAGCGGTGCCTGATTATTTGAGGCCGTTCGTGGCCCGATCAGACCCCTCGCTCAACGACGGCCTCGTTCCCGCCACGATCGCGGCCAAGATCGCGCTTTCGGAGTATTACCGCTTTGAGGAGGAGACCGGCGTCCGGGTGTTCCCGATCATCGGTGTGGGGTGCCTCCCATTCCGGGGCGGACTCTCGCCGCGCCGCGTGGACGCTTTTCTGCGCGAGTACGCGGGGGTCCGCACGGTCACGATCCAATCGGCGTTTCGGTATGACTACCCCCTGGGCGAGGTGATGCGCGCGATCGCGACCCTCAACCGCTCGTTGAGATTGCAGAAACCGCCGCTGTACACGACCGACCAGGTGCGACGGGGCAGCCAGGTCAATCAGATCTTCTCCTCCGCGTACAAGGCCACCGTGGAGGCGCTCGCGGACCGGATCAACGACCTCTCGCGCTTCATCCCCCAACGGCGTGAGCGGATGCTGCACTTCGGCCTGTTCGGCTACGCGCGCGGCGAAGGGGGCATTCGACTGCCCCGCGCGATCGGCTTCACGGCCGCGCTGTATTCGATCGGCGTGCCGCCGGAGTTGATCGGGACAGGGCGAGGGCTCCGAGAGGCGAAAAAGCGGGGGTTGCTCGAGGACCTGGAATCCATCTATCTGAATTTTCGGGCCGATCTCATCGAGGCGGGACAGTACCTCAACAAGGAGAATCTCGAGTTTCTGGCCAGGCACGACCCGGCGTGGGCGACCATCCAGGAGGACATCGAGCTGCTGGAAACCCATTTTGGCGAAGAGCTGGGTCCTCGTCAAGCCGAGCACTACCTCCACCGCAACCTCGTGTCGAGCGCGTACCTCCTCTGGCGCGAAGGGAAGGAGTTCGGGGAGTACATTCTCGAGGCCGCCAAGATCCGCCGAAGTCTGGGGTAACCCGCGGGATGGACGGCGTGGCTCTCGCCGTGGTGTCGGGTGCGGCGTTCGCGGTCAATGTCGGCGCCGGGCGCTTCCGGGCCGCCGCTTCCAATCCTGATCGCGGTGTCGATCGTCGGTCAGTTCACCGGGGGACGGATTCACCGCAACACCTGAGAAAGTCTAGGGAAATTTCCTTGACTTTCCATTGTGGCTTCTCTACACTACGTCGGTTGTGCCGAAATGCGTCTGGATGAAGAGACTAGGCGGTGTGGGACGGACTGACAGCAAAGTTTGAGTCGATCTTCAAGCGACTCCGCGGACGGGGTCTCCTCGACGAGGCCGCCGTGACGGAGGCGCTCCGCGACGTGCGCTTGGCGCTGCTGGAGGCCGACGTGCACGTCAAGGTCGTCAAGACGCTCCTGGACGCGGTCAAAGCGCGGGCACTGACGCAGGAGGTTCTGCACAGTCTGACGCCGGGCCAGCAGGTCGTCACCATCGTGTGGGAGGAGCTGCGCGCGCTGCTCGGAGAGGCTCACCGCCCGGTGCAACTGGCGCCCAACCCGCCGACCGTGGTGATGCTTGTGGGGTTGCAGGGCGCCGGGAAGACCACGACGGCGGGCAAGCTCGCACGGGTGTTTCACGCCGAGGGCCGCCGCGTGCTGCTGGCGGCCGCCGACTTAAAACGCCCCGCAGCGATTCGCCAGCTCGAGGTTATCGGCGGGCAGGTGGGGGTGCCGGTCCATGTGCCGGCCGACGAGCGGTCCGCGGAAGCGGTGTGCCGGTCGGCCGTGGCCAGGGCCGACCGCGGGGGGATCGACGTGGTGGTGCTCGATACCGCCGGGCGCCTGCAGATCGACGACGAGTTGATGGGCGAACTGGCGGCGATCCGCGACGCGGTGCGGCCCCATGAGGTGCTGCTGGTGGCGGACGCGATGACCGGTCAAGCGGCGGTGTCGATCGCCGAGCAGTTCGACCGCCGGGTCGGGGTGACCGGGATCGTGCTCACCAAGAGCGAGGGCGACGCCCGCGGGGGCGCCGTCCTGTCGATGCGCGCGGTGACCGGCAAGCCGATCCGGTATGTGGGGACGGGGGAGTCGCTCGCGGCGCTCGAGCCGTTTCATCCCGAGCGCGTGGCGTCCCGCATCCTGGGGATGGGTGACGTCGAGGGTCTTGTCGAGCGGGCCCGGGAGGCGTTTTCGCAGGACGACGCCCGGTCGCTGGAGCGGACGCTGCGGACCGACGCGTTTACGTTCGACGAGTTCAGGGCGCAGTTGCAGCAGATCAAGAAACTCGGGGCGCTGTCGGATCTCGTGGGGATGATTCCCGGAGGCGCCAAGCTCGCCGAGCGCATCGCGGGGAACGGCGCCGAGCGTGATCTGGCGAGGGTCGAAGCGATCTTGAGCTCGATGACGCCGGAGGAGCGGCGTCGCCCCGACGTGATCAACGGGAGTCGCCGCAAGCGCATTGCCAGGGGGAGCGGGACGACGGTCCAAGAGATCAACCAACTGTTGAAACAGTTCGCGCAGGCCAAGAAGATGATGAAGGCCTTGGGGGGGGCCCGCGGGCGGTCGCTTACCGCCCGCCTCTTTTCCGCGTAAGTGCACGGCGCTGGACGGCCCGACGCGGTGGGAGCGTTGCCGTGACGATGGTCCGGGTGGGGGAGGCGACGCGTGGCGTTCGAGATCGAGCGGGAGCGCTTCAAGGAGTTGTTCGAGCACACCTCGGACGGCGTGATGGTGATCGATCGGTCGCTGCGGATCGTTGCGCTCAATCCGGCGGCCGAGCGCTTGACCGCCTGTGCCGCGTCCGACGCGGTCGGAACGCGGGTGTGCAGCGAGGTGGCGGTGTGTCAGAACGCGGAGGGGTTCGAGCTGTGCGAGACGGCGTGTCCTGGCGCGGCCGCGCTGGAGCGACGCGAGCGCCACGCGGCGCTGGACGTCAATCTTCCCGGCCGGGGGAGGCAGGTGACGCCCGCGTCGTGCATCCCGATGACGGCCGCCGACGGGTCGCCCTTGGCGATCATCTTGATTCGGGATGTCTCGGATCGGGTCGAGCTCGAGGAGCAGATTCTCGCGCGTGAACGGCTCGATCGGGTAACGGGGCTCTACGGCCGCGCCTATTTCGACGACCTCTACCGGCGGGAGATCAAGCTCGCCCAGCGCCAACAACGCGCGCTGGCGGCCGTGATGACCGCCCTCTCGGGGGAGGTGCTGGACGGGCCGGATGCAGATCAGGTGATCCGTCTGGTCGGCGAGGCGATCCGCGCGTCCCTCCGGAAGGTCGACGTGGCGGGACGATACGACCACCAGACGTTCGCGATGGTGCTGCTTGACACGGACGCGGTTGGGGCCGAGAGCCTCATGGGCCGCATCGAGGCCAGGGTCGAGGCGGGTCGAGCGACGGGGAAAATTCGAGGGGTATTCACGGTGCGGCACGCGGTCGGCACGGTCGCACAGGACGGGTATGAAGGATTGTTGAAAGCGACTCGCGACCGGCTGGCGTGGGGCGTGTGAGGCGAAGAGAAGAGCGAAACGGAAAGGGGACGAACGACATGGTGAAGATTCGGTTGGCTCGGCACGGTCGGCACAAGCGGCCGTTTTATCGGATCGTGGTCGCGGATTCGCGCGCGCCGCGTGACGGGCGGTTCATCGAGGTTCTGGGGACGTACGACCCCTTGGCCGACGCATCGGGGGTCCGGCTCGACATGGGCCGGGCGGAGGGCTGGTTGAAGCAGGGCGCCCAGACGACGGCGACCGTCAAGCAGCTCTTGAAGCGGGCCGGCCTCGGGGCGGCGCCTCAGGCGGGATAAGGCGCGGCGGACGTGGCGGCGGTGACGGATGCTCGATCGAACCGCCCACGGGCTCTGATGCCGAGCCGGGATGGACGATCGCCCGAGGCGGCCGTGCCGCCCGAATCGCCGGTGCTGGTCGCCAGGATCCTCAAGCCGCATGGCTTGTCGGGTGCGGTGCGGGTGGAATTGCTGTCCGACGTCGCGGGGCGCTTCGGGGTTGGCGCGATATTCTGGTTGCTGGGTGAGCCGCCGGCGCGGGTGACGGTGGCGGAGGTTCGGGGGGATCCTCCCGGGGGCGTGTACCTCCGGTTCGAGGAGTGGTCGTCGGTCGATGAGGCGGTGGCCGCGCGCGGGCGGTATCTGGCGATCGCCGAGGCCGAGCGCCCGACGTTGCCGGAGGGGTCTTATTATCACGATCAACTCAAGGGACTGATCGCGTGGACCGAGGGGGGCGAACGGGTGGGCGTCGTGCGGGACCTGTGGTCGACCGGCCCGCACGATGTCCTGGTGCTGGACGCCGACGGTGCCGAACGGTTGCTGGCCGCGGTGAAGAGCGTGGTGGTGGAAGTCGATCTCGCGGGCGGGCGAATCATTGTGCGACCGCCGAACGGGTGGCTGGATGACGATGCGCTGTGACATTCTGACGCTTTTCCCCGAGATGATCCGCTCGGTAATCGGGACCAGTATCCTCGCACGGGCGCAGGAGCAGGGGCGGCTCGATGTCCGCGTGGTGGACCTGCGGGACTACACCGTTGACCGGCACCGCACGGCGGATGACGCGCCGTACGGGGGCGGGGTCGGCATGGTGTTAAAGGTGGAGCCCATCGCTCGAGCCGTCGACGCGCTGAACGCCGACGGCGAGCCGCGTCGGTGGATCTCGACGTCGCCCCGCGGGCGACGCTTTTCGCACGAGACGGCGGGGGAGTGGAGCCGGGATCCCCGTCGGCTGGTGTTGCTGTGCGGGCACTACGAGGGCATCGACGATCGGATTGGCGCGGTCGCCCCGTGGGAAGAGGTGTCGATCGGGGATTACGTCCTCACCGGGGGGGAGTTGGCGGCCCTCGTCATGCTGGACGCGACCGCGCGGCTCGTGCCGGGCGTGCTGGGCGATCCGTCCTCGGCCGTCGAGGAATCATTCGTAGATTCTTTATTGGAATACCCGCAGTACACCCGCCCCGCGGAGTTTCGGGGATTGCGGGTGCCCGACGTCTTGTTGTCCGGCCATCATGCCGCGATTAGGGCGTGGCGGCGCGAGCAGGCGCTGTGCGAAACCCGCCGCCGCCGACCGGACCTCTTGGAGCGCGCGGCGGTGAGCGAGGACGAGCGGCGGCGACTGGAGGCCCTCGACGAGCGGGTCTCATCGTAGGTCATGTCGTGACGTGGTGGATCTGGAAGCCGGTGCGGCGGTCCGGCGAACGGAGGGGCGGACCCCAGCGTTGTGCCCGGCAAGCTTTGGATAGGAGGAAGCCATGAGTCAGATGCAGCGAATTGAAAAACGCCTCTTGAAACCGGAGACTCCGGCGTTCCAGGTCGGCGACACGGTTCGAGTCCACGTGAAGGTGATCGAGGGCGAGAAAGAGCGCATTCAGGTGTTCGAGGGTGTGGTGATCGGAAGAAAGGGCGGAAGCAACCGCGAAACCTTCTCCGTGCGAAAGATCTCCTACGGCGTGGGGGTGGAGCGGATTTTTCCGATCCATTCCCCGTTCGTCGACAAGGTGGACGTGGTGCGGTCCGGGCGCGTGCGGCGGGCTAAGCTCTATTACCTGCGCTCCAAGCAGGGGCGCTCGGCGCGCATCGCCGAGCGGTCTGCGGAGAGCCGACTCTCGCGGTCGGCCGCCGTGCCGGTGGTCGAGCCGGCGGAGGCATCCGCCGCCGAGACGCTTCCCGTCTCCTGACCGGTCTCCCCTGGAAGCGGTCGTCGGCCGTGCGCCGATGGTGACCCATGAAAGGGAGCTCGGCGCCGGGGGCCGTGTCCGCATTGCGGGCGTCGACGAGGCGGGGCGCGGCCCGCTCGCGGGGCCCGTGGTCGCGGCGGCGGTCATCCTGCCCTGGACCCGGCCGATCGACGGTGTGCGGGATTCCAAGCTCATTCCGCCGGCGGAGCGCGAGCAGTTGTATCATCGGATCCTCGAGAAGGCGGTGGCGGTGGGCGTGGGCATCGTGGGAGCCCGCGACATCGAACGGATCAACATCCTGCAGGCTACGATCGGCGCCATGGAGGAGGCCGTGTCCCGGTTGAGCGTTCCTCCCGATGCCCTTCTGATCGACGCGGTTCCGTTGCCGCGCCTCCCCCTGCTCCAGCGGGCGATCATCGGGGGCGACCGGCTCAGTTACCTCGTCGCGTCCGCGTCGATCGTCGCCAAGGTCGTTCGGGACCGGCTCATGGACGATTACCACGTCCGCTATCCCCGCTACGGATTCGACGTCCACAAGGGCTACGGGACGCCGGCCCATCTCGATCGCCTGGCGCGTTACGGCGCCTGCGCGATTCATCGTCGGACCTTTCGCGGGGTGCCGGGGGAGGGCACGCCCCGTGTCTCGTGACACGGGCGCGTTCGGCGCGCACGGCGAGGCCGTCGCGTCGGCGGCGCTCGCGCGTCGCGGCTACCGCATCGTGGAGCGCAATTACCGCTCCCGGTGGGGCGAACTGGACGTGGTGGCGTACGACGGCGACACCCTCGTGTTCGTCGAGGTCAAAGCGCGACGGGGCGCGCAATTCGGCGACCCGGCCTTCGCCGTGGACCGGCGCAAGCAACGCCGGCTGGTTCGCCTGGCGCAGCAGTATCTGGCGCGTCGGCGACTGGGCGAGCCGTTGTGTCGGTTCGACATCGTCGTGGTGGACGAGCGGCCGGAGGGCCCGCCCCGGGTGGATGTCATCACGAACGCATTCGACGCCTCGTGCGGCGAGTAAGGACCGCGGTGGAGCGCCAGGGTCGATCACAGAGGACGGGAATACAGGACGGTGACGCCCCTGTGGCGAATGGGGCGCGCGTCGCTGGAGGCCCATGCTGAGCGGCATCAATACCGACGTGGAGCACGGGGGCAAGATGTACCACGTGCAGACCGAGGACGGGGGGCAGCAGAACCCCGTCATCGTGACCCATCTATTCGCGGGCGGCGCCATTCTCTCGTCGAAACGTGTATCCTACGCAGACGTGATCCAAGCGGGCCCGAATCCCGAGGTGGTGCGGGAAATGATGAAGGCGCAGCACCAAGGGATGATCAAGACTCTGACCGCCGGCCAGTTTGGCGGAGGGGCGGCGCCGCCGGAGGCCTCGCCCGCCGCCCCCCCCGCTCCGCCGCCCCCGAAGATGCCTCGCGGGCGACGGACCTTGGATGAGGTGATCGACGAGCAGTTGGCGTCGCGACGCGGGAAGCCGTCCTGATGGCGCGCCGGACCGTCTCGGCCCAGGCTCCGGCGAGGGCTGCGGCGGGCGGCAACGGACCCGTCGCGATTCAGCTCCTCGATGTGTGGAAATCGTTCCAGGCCGGTCTCGACGTGTTGCGCGGCGTCAGTTTTCACGTTGCCCGAGGAGAACTTGTCGTCATCGAGGGCGCGACCGGCGCGGGGAAGAGCACACTCTTCCGGCTCATGATCGGAGCGGAGCGCGCCGACGCTGGCACGGTGTTCGTGGGGGGGGCGGAGATCCGGGGCGGCGGGACGCCCGATTTGGCCGCGATTCGACGGTCGATGGGGTTGATGGTCCAAGGGGTCCCGCTGCTCCCCGCGTCGACAGTGGCCGACAACATCGCGTTGGCGCTCCGGGCGGTCAAGGCCCCGTTTCACGACACGCGCATTCGGGTCTATGAAATCTTGAAGGCGGTCGGCATGGAAGGACGCCGTGCGGCCTATCCTCCGCAACTGTCGGGGGGGGAACTCCAGCGGGTGTGTCTGGCGCGCGCACTGGTGACCCGGCCTCCGATCGTGCTCGCCGACGAACCCACCGCGTTGGTGGACGAGGTCGCCGCCCGGGAGGTGATCTCGATCCTCCGGGCGACGCACGCCCGCGGCGTGACGCTGCTCGTGGCCACGCACGACCCCGCGCTCGCCGGGCGGCTGGGCGCTCGGCGCGTGATCTTACAGGCCGGCCGCGTGGTCGTGGCGAGCCCGGTCGCCGGCCGCGCATGAGCCGGGGACAACGGGCGGTGACGGCGGGCGTGACCCTGACGGCCGCCGTGGTCTTGACCCTGGCCGGCGGTTGCTGGCTGGCGGCGTGGAACGCGTGGACGCTGATGCGCGCGTGGCGGGCCGACGTGAAGGTGGTGGTGTACCTGCGCGACACCGCCGCGCCGGAGGAGCTTGACGCGATTCGCGCGGCCATCGCGTCCGAGCCTGCGGTGCGGGCCCACCACCTGGTCACCCAGGCCGAGGCGGAGGCGGAGTTCCTGCGGTTCATGCAGCTCGACCGGTCGGTGCTCGAGGGGCTGGGCGACAATCCGTTTCCCGTCTCGATCGAGGTGTCGGTCGCCGACACGGCGCAAACGCCAAGCGGGATGGCCGCTCTGGCGCGTCGCTGGACGCCGCTCGCGGGGGTCGAGGAGGTCAGGTTCGGGGAAGCGCTGATCCGGGATCTGAGCGCGGCCGCACGGGTCGTGTGGATCGTGGGGGCGGTGATCGGCGGGGCGCTGGCGGCGGCGGTGGCGGTGGTCATCGGGGTGATGGTCCACATCTCGCTGCGGGTCCGCCGCGAGGAAATTTCCCTTCTCCGTTTGCTGGGCGCGTCGGACGGTGTGATCCTCAAACCGTTTCTCCTGGAGGGGCTGGCCATCGGGACCGTGGGGGGACTCGCCGCGTCGGCGGTGTTGGGCGGCGCGTGGCTGGTGGTCCACGAGCGTTGGGGCTCGACCTTCGAGGGCCTGCTGGCGGCGTGGATCGATCGGTTGGTGTTCCCGATGGAGTTCATGCCGCTCTTGATCGGTCTGGGTGCCGTCGTGGGGGGGGCGGGAAGCGTTGTCGCGGCTCGGCGGGTTCGGCAACTCGCGCCGTAACCGGATTCGGGGGTGCGGCGGGCTCGCGGCGGGCGTGTTGATCGCGCTCGCGCTCTGGCCCGCGCCGTACGAGGCGTGGGCGGTCTCGCTGGCGGATCGGATCGCCAAGGAGCGCCAGGAGCTGGCCGTGTTGCAGCAGGAGCTCGATCGGATCAAGAAACAGCGCGACCTTGTCAGTTCGCGGGAGCGAACGGTGGCCGAGCGGCTTGAAGAGACGGAGCGCGTGCTGGGCATCAAGCGCCGTGCCCTGCGCCTGGCCGAGCTCAACGCGGTGCAGAAGGATCTTGAAATTGCCGAGGCGACGCGGACCCTGGGTGGCTTGACGCAGCGGGCGGACGACACGCGTCGGAGGGCTCGCATCCGGCTCCGTGAGATCGCGAAGTGGAGGACGGCGGCCTACGGCTCCTTCATCCTGGCGGCTGCTCCGGCTGACATAACGATTCGGTATGACACCGTTCGGAAGATTCTCGACCGCGATCGTCGGCTGTTGACCGACGCGCAGGCGGCGGCCGCGAGCGTCACCGCGCAGGTCGCGGCGCTGGAGGGCCTCAAGGGGGAGTTGGACGCGTTTCGGCGCGACGAGCGCGATGCCCTGGACGCCGTCCTTGCAGAGCGGGAGACGCGGCAGCGCCTCCTCCGCGGGCTTCGGGCAGAAAAGGTTGCCTATACACGGTCGATCGAGGATCTCGAGGAAGCGTCCCGTCGCCTCGAGAAATTGATCAGCGAGATGGGGCGGGCCTCTCGGCCGCCCGCGGGCGGAACGGGGTTCGCGCAGCAGAAAGGGCGGTTGATCTGGCCGTTGTCGGGAGCGGTTGTGGGCGCGTTCGGTCGGCATAGGCACCCGCGCTTCGACACCTACGTGGATCGCAAGGGCGTCGAAATCCGCGCGGCAGACGGCACGCCGATTCGGGCGGTGGCGGACGGCCAGATCGCATACGCAGACCGCCTCAAGGGGTATGGCATGGTGGTGATCATCGATCACGGGGAACGCTACCTGTCGCTGTACGCGCACGCCGCCGCGCTCCGGGTTCGCCCCGGGGACGCGGTGAGCGCGGGACAGGTCATCGGCACGGCCCGCGACGAGGCGGGTGACGACCGCATCTACTTCGAGTTGCGCCATGGGGAAGATCCGCTCGACCCGGTGGCATGGCTGGTGAAACGAGGAGGCAAGGAATGATCGATCAACGCAGACGCTCGGGCTGGCTCTCCCTGGGGATCGCGGCGGTGTTTCTCGCGGGGATGCTGTCCGGGAAGGTGCTGGAGAGCAAGGGGCTAGCCGAGCAAGCCGAAACATACGAAGAGCTGCGGCCGTTCACCGAGGTGCTCAACCAGGTTCAGCGCAACTACGTGGAAGAGACCACGACGCGGGACGTCATTTACGGCGCCATCCGCGGCATGCTGAGCACTCTCGATCCCCATTCGGCCTTCATGCCGCCCGAGATGTACAAGGAAATGCAGGTTGATACCAAGGGAGAGTTTGGCGGCCTCGGCATCCAGATCGGCTTGAAGGAGGAGCGGCTGACCGTGATCGCCCCGATCGAGGATACGCCCGCGGATCGGGCGGGGATCAAGGCCGGCGATCGGATCGTCAAGATCGACGGGGCGTCGACGAAGGATGTGAGCCTGATGGACGCGGTCAACAAGATGCGCGGTCCCAAGGGCACCAAGGTCGTCCTCACCGTCGAGCGGGAGGGCGTGGCCGCGTCCTTCGACGTGTCGCTGGTTCGGGAGATCATCAAGATCCAGAGCGTGCGTCACAAGATGCTCGATAACGGCATTGGCTACCTGCGGTTGACGCAATTTCAGGAGCAAAGCGGCAAGGATCTGGCCAAGGCGTTGGACGCGCTCCGCCCGCAGAAGGTGCAGTCGCTGGTCCTGGACCTCCGCAATAACCCGGGCGGGCTCTTAACCGCCGCGGTGGAAGTCTCGGAAATGTTCCTGCCGAAGGGCAAAGCCGTCGTGTCGATCAAGGGTCGCCAAGGCAAGGGCGAAGACTACACGGCGGACGGTGCACACCCGATTCTGGACCTCCCGATGATCGTCCTCGTCAACGAAGGCAGCGCGAGCGCCTCGGAGATCGTGGCGGGCGCGCTGCAGGACTGGGGACGGGCGGTGGTGGTGGGGACAACCACGTTCGGCAAAGGTTCGGTCCAGACGGTCATCCCGTTGAGCGACGGCTCCGGTCTGCGGTTGACCACTGCAAAGTACTACACGCCGAAGGGGCGTTCGATCCAGAACACCGGAATCGATCCCACGATCACGGTCCGTGCCGCGCCCATGAAAGAGGGGCCGCGGCGTCCAGCGGTGAGGGAACGCGACCTTGAGCGGCACCTCAAAAACGAAGGCGAGACGCCGGCTCCAACCACACCCCAGGAAACACCCGAACTGACGCCGATTCCCGATGAACCTCGTGTGGGACCGGATGAGGATCTCCAGCTTCAAAAGGCCATCGAACTGCTCAAAAGCTGGGCAGTGTTTAAAGATTTTTTGAACAAGCCTCAGGACACTCCGGTGGCAGGAGCGGGAAATAGCATCTAACCTATTGATTTACAATGAGGAAAAAGTGCTTGATTTTCTAAAGTGACTTCAGTATATTGTTAGCACTCAACGGCAACGAGTGCTACTATCACCTGTTCAGCAAGGAGGAGATCCGATGGGAACGGAGACGGCAACCCGAAAGAAGGTCAACTTCAAACCGCTCAAGGAACGCGTGTTCGTCAGCTATTCCGAGGAGCAGGAGCGGACGAGCGGGGGATTGTACATTCCTGACGCCGCGAAAGAGAAACCGCAACGGGGCCGGATCGAGGCGATCGGCGGCGAAGTGAAGGGAGTCAAGGTTGGCGACGAGGTGCTGTTCGATAAATATTCGGGCAGCAAGATCTCGTTCGACGACACCGATTACCTCATCATCAAAGAGGAAGACATTCTGGGCGTGCTCGAAAAATAGACGACCGGCGCACGCGTTCGCGTGGCGGAGAAGGTCTTGGAATTAGGACAGGAGGAAGAGCGATGGCGAAGCAGATGGTGTTCAGCGAAGAGGCCCGTGCGTCTATTCTCAGAGGGGTGAATCAACTGAGCAACGCCGTGAAGGCGACGCTCGGCCCCAAGGGGCGCAATGCGGTCATCGAGAAGAAGTACGGCGCACCGACGATTACCAAAGACGGGGTCACGGTTGCCAAAGAAGTGGAGCTGAAGGATCCGTACGAGAACATGGGGGCGCAACTGGTGAAGGAAGTGGCCAGCAAAACCAGCGACGTGGCGGGCGACGGGACGACGACCGCCACCGTCCTGGCCCAAGCCATCTTTCGCGAGGGGGTCAAGAGTGTTTCGGCGGGCGCCAACTCGATGGACCTCAAGCGGGGCATCGACAAGGCGGTCGAGCTCGTGCTGGAGGAGCTGAAGAAAATCAGCCGGCCGTGCCAAACGAAGAAAGAGATCGCCCAGATCGGGACGATTTCGGCGAACAACGACAAGGCGATCGGCGATCTCATCGCCGAGGCGATGGAGAAGGTCGGCAAAGACGGTGTTATCACCGTGGAAGAAGCCAAGAGCATGACCACCTCCCTCGACGTGGTGGAAGGGATGCAATTTGATCGCGGATACCTTTCCCCCTACTTCGTGACCGATCCTGAGCGGATGGAGGCCGTGCTGGAAGACGTCTTTTTGCTGATCAACGAGAAAAAGATCAGCACGATGAAGGACCTCCTGCCCATCCTCGAACAGGTCGCTCGGTTGGGCAAGCCGCTCTTGATCATCGCCGAAGAGGTGGAAGGCGAAGCGTTGGCGACCCTGGTGGTGAACAAGCTGCGCGGGACCCTGAACGTCGCGGCCGTGAAGGCGCCCGGCTTCGGCGATCGGCGCAAGTCGATGCTGGAGGATATCGCGGTCCTGACGGGCGGCCAGGTCATTTCCGAGGACCTCGGGCTGAAGCTCGAGAACGTCAAGGTCACCGACCTCGGCCGCGCCAAGCGGATCACGATCGACAAGGACAACACGACGATCGTGGAAGGCGCGGGTGATTCGTCGAAGATTCAGGGCCGGGTCAAGCAGATCAAGGCGCAGATCGAAGAGACGACCTCGGATTACGACCGAGAGAAACTGCAGGAGCGTTTGGCGAAGCTCGTTGGCGGCGTGGCCGTGATCAATGTGGGTGCGGCCACCGAGACCGAGATGAAAGAGAAGAAGGCGCGGGTGGAAGATGCCCTGCACGCCACGAAGGCGGCCGTCGAGGAAGGTATCGTCCCCGGGGGCGGCGTGGCCCTGCTGCGCTGCGTGCCGGTTCTCGATAAGCTGAAGCTGGAGCACGATCAGCAGATCGGGGTTAACATCATTCGGCGGTCGCTGGAGGAGCCGATTCGGCAGATCGTCGCCAACGCGGGGTTGGAGGGGTCCGTGGTGGTGGAAAAAGTCCGCAGCGGGCAGAAACCGTCGTGGGGTTTTGACGCCGCCGGCGAAACCTATGTCGACATGATCGAAGCGGGGATCATCGATCCGACGAAGGTGACCCGCACCGCGCTCCAGAACGCGGCGAGCGTGGCCGGTCTGATGCTCACGACCGAAGTCATGGTCGCCGAGATTCCGGAGAAGGAAGGCAAGACGCCTCCGATGCACGGCGGGGGGGGCGGCATGGGGGACATGTACTAGAGTCATCCCATATGTAGATTCCTGGCGCGGCCCCTCGCGAGAGGGGCCGCGGCTTTTTCGTTGACAGGATTGTTCGCGGTGCGATAGGATTCCGGCCATATCGCAAGGGGGGCTGTATGGGTCAGGCGCTGAAGGTCGACGCTGCCACGTGGGAAGGGGCGGTGTTAAAGACGAAGGGGCTGATCATGGTGGATTTTTGGGCGGCGTGGTGCCGGCCGTGCCTGATGATCGCCCCCACCATCGAGGAGCTGGCGACCGAATATGCCGGCCGGCTGACCGTTGCCAAACTGAACACGGATGAAAATCCGGACGTGGCCAGTCGCTACCAGATCATGGGTATTCCGACACTAATCTTTTTTCGGGATGGGAAGCCGGTCGAGAAGATCGTCGGCGCCGCGTCCAAGCAACAGTTCAAAGAGAAAATCGATTCATTGCTGGCCGTTTCGTAGGGGCGTCGTGTGAGGCGTCCCCTCCCACTCGTGACGGCGGGGGCGAGGAATGCTCCGTGACCTCCGGATCCAGGATTTCGCCCTCATCGATCAGGTCCACCTGACGTTCGGCCCTCATCTCAACGTCCTCACCGGCGAAACCGGCGCCGGGAAATCCATTCTCATCGATGCGGTGACGATGGTCCTGGGCGGCCGAAGTTCCCCCGACCTGATCCGGACCGGCAAGGACGAGGCGGTCATCGAGGCCGCGTTCGCCATCGAGGATGAGGCTCCAGCCGCGTCGGAGCTTCGAGCTATGGGGTACGAGCACGAGGGGGAGCTCGTCGTCCAGCGGGTGTTGACCAGGGCGGGCAAGGGCCGGGTGTACCTCAACGGACGGCCGATCACCGTGGGCATGCTTGCCCAGGTGACCGAGCATCTGGTCGATCTTCACGGGCAGCACGACCACCAGTCGCTGCTTCGCGCCGACATCCCCCTCACGCTGCTGGACGCCTACGCGCGGCTCGACGACGTGATCGCCGACTATGGTCACACGTGGACGCGGTGGTCCTCGCTGCGCCGAGAGATTGACGCGTCGAGAGCCAGGGAGTCCACGAGGGCTCGCGACCTGGAACTGCTCGCGGCCGAGGTTGAAGAGCTCGGGGCGGCCGACGTTCAGCCCGGCGAATACGAAGCCCTGGAGCGGGAGCGGGTGATCCTGGGGCAGGCGGAACGGCTGCGGGAGACCGCGCGCCGGGCGTACGAACGCTTGCACCAACAGGACGCGTGCGTGCTGGGTGAGATCCGCACCACGTGCGACGAGGTGGATGAACTCGCCGGCGTGGACGGGCGGATGGGCGATGCAGCCGGCCTGGCCCGCGCCGCGTTGATTCAGCTGCAGGACGTAGCGGCGCAGTTGCGCGGGTACGCGGAGGGGCTTCCCCAGGACGAAGGCCGGCTCGACGGCATCGAGGCGCGCCTGCAATTGTTGCAGCGCCTGCGGAGAAAATACGGCGTCTCGGGTGACGATCTCGCCGGACTGCTGGGCGCAAAGCGGGCTGCCCTGACGGCGCTCCA
>Ga0210377_10000399_pt1 | contig 41519 bp, 36 predicted proteins | sample PLM4_65_b1redo_FD_155480 | JGI IMG/M metagenome (GOLD analysis project Ga0210377, IMG submission 155480) | Groundwater sediment microbial communities from an aquifer in East River, Colorado, USA - PLM4_65_b1 redo | ecosystem: Environmental > Terrestrial > Soil > Riparian zone | place: USA: East...
CGGCCCGCGCCTGCGCCGTCCGCACGAAACAACTCTGACCATCCCTCTCGCTCGAGATGCTGCGATCGGTTCGGCGAAACCGGTGCGACGCGACGCGGTGTGTTGATGGTGACACGGTGTTGACGGGCGGGCGGGGGCGGGGTACGATCCGCGCGTCGGCTTATATAAGGGTTATATATGACTCGGATTCAGGTGGTGCGGGCGGGGGGCGGGGAGGCGACGGAACGCAAGGCGGAGCGCAAGACGGTGCGCACGTTCACGGCCACGCGCAGGGACCTGGCGATGCTCGAGTCGATCGCCCGGTACCACGGTTTCTCCAAGAGCGGCACGATCACGAGCCTCGTCCGCAAGGAGTTCTGGCGCCTGTTCCCCGGTGGCACGGCGGCGATCCGCCCCGACCGCGGGGCGCGGGTGGTGGGGAGGACGCATGGAGACTGACGCGGCCGACACCTGCCACTACATCCCGCCGATGTGGCGCTCCACCGATCCGGCCCGGACCGGGCGTGAGATCGAGGCGATCCGCGAGCTGGCGCGCCGCCGCAACGCCATCATCCTGGCGCACAACTACCAGCTGCCCGAGGTCCAGGAGGCCGCCGACTTCGTCGGCGACTCCCTCGGCCTGGCGCTGCAGGCGCGGCAGACCAAGGCGGAGCTCATCGTCTTCTGCGGCGTTCATTTCATGGCCGAGTCGGCACGCATCCTGAATCCCGAACGCACGGTGCTGCTGCCGAGCCTGGCCGCCGGCTGCGCCCTGGCCGACTCGATCACCCCCGAGTCGCTCATCGAGTGGAAGGAGCTCTACCCGGGGCACACGGTGGTGACCTACATCAACAGCAGCGCCGAGGTGAAGGCGATGTCGGACATCTGCTGCACCTCGGCCAACGCGGTGGCGGTGGTGCGCAGTCTGCCGAACCGGAGGATCCTGTTCACCCCCGATCGCAACCTGGGTCGCTGGGTGGCGGGCCAGGTGCCGGAAAAGGAGATCGTGGTCTACGACGGCGCCTGCCCGACCCACGACGTCCTGCGCGGGGTCAACGTCGAGAAGGTGCGCGGCGAACGTCCCGGGGCGGTGGTCATCGCCCATCCCGAGTGCCGGGCGGACGTCCTCGGGATGGCCGACGAGATCTGCTCGACCTCGGGGATGATCGCCGCGGTCGAGCGTCATCCCGAGGCGCACACCTTCATCATCGCCACGGAGTGGGCGCTGATCCACCAGCTGGCCAAGCGATTTCCCGGGCGCGAGTTCATACCGGCCGATGGATGCATCGGCTGCCGCCTGCACTGCCCGTACATGAAGATGATCGACCTCGCCGGGGTGCGCCGTTCCCTCGAGGAGGATGTCTTCCCGATCGACGTCGATCCGGACGACGCGTCCGCTGCGCGGGTGGCCCTCGAGCGGATGATGGCCGTTCCGCGGGATCGCTGAGGCGGCGCCCCTCGTTGACGGGCCGCTCCCCCTGGCCTATCATCCGGCCGCCCTGTCCCGTGAGTTCTCGAGGCCGGTGGTGCCGACGAACCCGAACCCGAGTACACGACAACCCGATCCCGCCACGGCAGCCCCCAAGGAGGCGGCCGCGCCACGGCCGCGCGGGCGCATCGTCTACACGTTCCTGCTGGTCATGCTCGCCGTCGGCCTGCTGCCGGCGGCGATGGTGGCGCAGAAGCTGATCACCATCAGCCGCGAGTCGCTCGTGACCTCGCAGCAGGAGGTCCAACTGCAGATGGCGGGGGCGATCGCCCGCCAGGTCGACGCCTCGCTCACCGCCCTGCGCACCGGAATGGCGCGGCTCGCCGAGGGGATTGCCACCCTGCCACGCGACGCCCTCGGCGGCGCGCCCGCGGCCTGGCGGCCGCTCCTCGAGCGCTCGCTCGGGGAGGGGCTCATCCTCGTGCGCTACACCGAGCCGTCCGGGCAGTCGACCCAGGCCATCGTTGACGGCGCCGTCGTGCCGCCCGAGGCCGAGGCGGCGATGGCACGCGGCCTGGCAGCGGCCCTCCAGGGGCAGGCCATCGTGGGCGATCCGATCCGGTTCGAGGGTGACTCGACGCATCGCGTCCTGGTGCCGCTGACACTGCCGGTCGGACGCGACGGCACGGCGGGGGCGCTCGCCGGTCTGATCGACTTCGGCGCCATCTGGGAGCCGGCGGCCGGCACCCACCGGCCGGGCTACACGGTGTACGCCCTCGACTCGGGCGCCGGGCTGCTGGCGGCGCACGACGAGACCGGCCTCCTGGGGCGCGCCGACATGTCGACGTTCGGCGTCGTGCAGGAGTTCACCCGCGCCGGCGGCAGGTCGGCGCTCACGACCGAGTTCGCGATCGCCGACGGCGGCCGTCCGATCGAATACCTGGCCTCCGTCGACGCCACGGCGCAGGGCTGGGGGATCGTCGTCCAGCTCGAGAAGCGCAAGGCCTATGCCGCCGTCGACCAGATGGTGAACGCCGCGCTCCTGTGGGCCGGGCTCGCCGTGGCGCTGGCGCTCGTCCTCGCCTACCTGCTCGCCTCGACGGTCACCCGCCCGATCCAGGCGCTGGCCTCGGGAACCGAGGCCTTCGCGAAGGGCCAGCTCGATCACCGGGTCAATGTGACCAGCCGCAACGAGCTCGGGGCGCTCGCGGCCACTTTCAATTCCATGGCGCAGCAGATGCAGGAGTACATCCAGCGGCTCAAGGTGGCGGCCCAGGTCAACAACGACCTGTTCATGGGCACCATCCGCGCCCTGGCCGAGGCGATCGACGAAAAGGACCCGTACACCCGCGGCCACTCCGAGCGGGTCAACCAGTATGCCGTCATCCTCGCCAAGCAGCTGGGGCTCGGACGCAAGGAAATGCGCGAGGTGCACATCTCCTCGCTCTTCCACGACATCGGCAAGATCGGCATCGAGGACAAGATCCTCCGCAAGCCGGCGATGCTCACCGACCAGGAGTACACCGTCATGAAGCAGCACCCCGAGAAGGGGGCGCAGATGCTGTCGAAGATCGCGGCGATGCGCGACATCATCCCCGGCATCCGCTTCCATCACGAACGCTGGGACGGCACCGGCTATCCCAAGCAGCTCAAGGGGGAGCAGATCCCGATCGCGGCGCGCATCGTCGCCGTGGCCGACGCCTTCGACGCCATGACCACCAACCGGCCGTACCAGAAGGCGATGTCGTTCGACACCGCGATCCAGCGGCTCACCGAATTGTCGGACCGGGTCTACGACCGCAAGGTGGTGGTGGCCTTCGCCGAGGCGTATCGGGGCGGGGCGTTCCGCCAGCCGCCGGCCGCCGAAGTCGGGGAGCAGTAGGGCATGTACCGGGCCCTGCTCTTCGACCTCGACGGCACACTGACGCCGGTGCGCAGCGTCTGGCAGCACATCCACGAGACGCTCGGCCTCTGGGAGGACGAAGCGCGCCGGCACCAGGAGGCCTTCGTGTCGGGCGGCATCGACTACGAGGAGTTCTGCCGCCTGGACGCCGCCCACTGGAAGGGGATGCGCGAGGCCGATCTGCGCGCGATCGCCGACCGCATACCGTACCGCCCGGGGGTGCGCGAGGCGATCGGCGAGGCGCGCGCCCGCGGCGCCGTCGTCGGCGTCATCTCGACCGGGCTGACGCTCCTCGCCGACCGCGTGCACCGCGAGCTCGACCTGGCGTTCACGATCGCCAACCGCCTGGTCTCGCGCCGCGGCATCCTGACCGGCGAGGTGCGCGTCGACGTGCGGCACGCGCGCAAGGACGAGGCGGTCGATCTCTTCTGCGGACAGTTCGGCATCGACCGGCGCCTTGTGGTGAGCGTCGGCGACAGCGACGGGGACATCTCGATGTTCGCCCGCACGGGCTGGTCGGTGGCCTGCCGGCCGGCGAGCGCCGACACCGTGGCGGCGGCGTCGCAGGTGCACGACGGCGACTCGATCCTCGATCTGGTACGGACCCTGCCGCTCGGCGAAAGCGTGTCCGCCCCGCCGCCGGAGCGACGATGAGCACCGCGGCGGGATGGTGCCCGGCCTGCCAGCGCGGACCCATGGTCGGCAACGCGCGCTGCAAGCTGGTCTGCCCGATCTGCCATTACATGGAAACGTGAAGCGACGGAATGCTTCCCCCGGCGGGGGGAGGACAACGAACGGCGAGGGTCACGCCCGGCCCGCGGGCGGCGGCCGGACGGCCCGGGGCGCGGGCCGCGGAGGACGGCGATGAGCGATGAGACGTCGGAGCCCCTGACACGTCGCGACGTGAAGCGGGCGGTGAAGGAGGCGATCGACGAATTGCTCGGTCTCGGGGAGACCCGCATGGCCGGCCGGTTCGAGGGGGGCTCGCTGGTGATCCGCCCCGGCAAGGCCGACACCCAGGAGAAGGTCATTCCGATCGACGCCCTGTTCCACAAGGTCACAATGGTGCGCGATCGCCTGCGCGTGCTCGAGCAGAGGATCAACGCCCACCAGCGGCTGACCGCCGAAGAGAAGGTCGAGCTGCAGCAGTACGTGACGCGCTGCTACGGATCGCTGACCTCGTTCAACGTCCTGTTCAAGGACCGCGACGAGTGGTTCGTCGGCTCACGCGACGCCGGCGGACAGGACTAGGCGGCGCCGATGCTCCCCACCCGCCGCCAGAAGGCGGTCCTCGAGGCGATCCAGACCCACGTCGCCGAGACCGGCCAGATGCCGACGCTGCACGAGATCGCCCGGCGCTGCGGCCTGTCATCGGTGGCGACCGTCCACCGGCACGTGGCGCTCCTCCAGGAGCGCGGGCTTCTGCGCCGGCGCCGCAGCCGGCGTCGCGGCATCGAGCTGCGCCCGGCGGCATCATGCTCCTCGGCGGCGGTCGTGCCGATCCTCGGGAGGTTCGCTCCCGGCAAGCCGATCGAGATGCTCCCGGGCGCGGCACCCGCGGCGGTGCCGCGCGAGATGGTGACGAAGCCGGCCGACACCTTCGCGCTCATGGTCGGCGGCGACGCGTTGCGCGGCGAACAGATCCTCGACGGCGACGTCATCGTGCTGGAGCGCCGGCCCCGTCCGGCGGAGGGGACGACGGTCGTGGCGATCGGGCCCGGTGCGGAAGCCTCGCTGCGAACCGTCCGGCGCGACCGCGGCCGCGTCCACCTGGCGGCGCTCGGGGGGGCGGGGGAGCGCGTCGAGGCGCCGGGCGAAGAGCCGGTCATCCACGGCGTCGTCCTCGGGCTGCTGCGGCGGTTCGAGTGAACGCGAACGGAGTCGTCGTGAATCTGCCGGAATGAATCTGCCGGAATCTTGCAACCCGTTCGCCGGCGTGCTAGCCTCACCCTTCGTTTTCCGACGGGTGGGGCCGGGGGGGCCTGGCCTGTTTCTCGTGGGAGGTTGGACAATGCGACGAATCGTACTGGTGGCGGCGGTTCTGTTTGCCCTCGTGGTCCTCATGCCGGCGGACCAGGCCCTGGCGCAGGGAACGACGGGTATCGGCTGGCAGGGTTGGGGAGTTCGCGTGGGCGCGAGCGCCGACCCGGACCAGGTCTACGGTGGTGTCCACTTCAATCTCGGCGAGTTCGCCAAGGACGTCCGCTTCCGCCCGACCATCGAGGTCGGCTTCGGCGACGACGTCACCACCCTGCAGGCGCTCGCCGAGGTGCACTACGTCTTCTCCAAGGTGCAGGTCTGGAAACCGTACGTCGGCGGAGGCATCGGCCTGGCCTATGTGAATGTCGACGACGACAACGGCAACGGCGACGACTCGGATACCGAGTTCGCGTTCGCCGGCATGGGCGGTGTCGAAACCAAGCTCAAGTCGGGTACCGGTTTCTTCATCGAGGGGAAGGTCGGGTTCGGCGACAACGACCCCGATTTCAAGCTCGGCGTCGGCTGGAGCTTCTAAGAGGCGCCGCGCCCCCGTCCCCGGGAGGCCGCCGCGCCCGATGGCATTCCTTCGCAGCACCCTGACCGGCGGCCTCGGCCTCGTCATCACCCTGATCGAGACGCTCGGCGCCCGCGGCACGCGCTGGGAGTGGCGCAAGCGCGCCTGGGAGCAGGCCCTCGAGAGCCGCCTGGCGCACTGGGAGAACCTCGGCCGCGGGGTGCGCACGACCCTGCGGATGTGCCCCGCCTGTCGCACGCTCATCGAACACGGCGGGTCGACCTGCCCCTCGTGCGGTGCCTCGATGCGCGGTGTGGCGCATGGCGGCATCGGGCGGGCGGCCGGGCTGCTCCTGCCGGTGGCGCCATCGATGAGCGCGGTCATCCTGACCGCGAACGTCGCCATGACCATCCTGGTCGCGGTCATCGGCTCGTCGGCCGAGGGCGGCGGCCTGGGCGGTCTCTTCTCGCCGGCGCCGCTGACGCTCGTGCTGCTCGGCGGCAAGTGGGTGCCGCTGATCGCCGCCGGCGAGGCGTGGCGCCTGGTCACCGCCAACTACCTGCACGGCGGCCTGTTGCACCTGGTCATGAACAGCTTCGCCCTGGCCACGCTCGGGCCGCTCATCGAGCGCTCGTTCGGCTGGCGGAAGTTCTTCGTCCTGTACACCGTGTCGGGGATCTCGGGGTTCCTGGTCAGCTCCTGGTGGCGGCCGGGAGTGCTGAGCATCGGCGCGTCGGGCGCCATCTACGGCCTTCTGGGTTTCGCCGTGGTGTTCGGCCGCTTCCGCTCGGGCCCCGCCGGTCGCGCCATCTCCGATCAGCTCATGCGCTGGCTGCTGTACGGGCTGTTGATGTTCCTCATCCCGGGTATCGACAGCGCCGCCCACGTCGGGGGCCTCATCCCCGGTGTTCTTCTCGGCCTCGTCCTCGACCCGGGCGAGCCGCGCACGCGCGCGGGCGCGGTCTGGCTGTGGGCCCTGACTGCCGCCGCCCTCGTGGTGACGATCGGCTCATTCCTGGCGATGGCGATCGCCTACCCGGTGAACCTGGCGCGCTTCTCGAGATAGCGCCGGGCATGCTGTGGGCAGGCAGGGATGGGTCGGCGCTGGGAAGAAGGGAATGGTGCCGCGGGACGGAGTTGAACCGCCGACGCAGGGATTTTCAGTCCCTCGCTCTACCGACTGAGCTACCGCGGCACGATGATGGTGCGGTCGGAAGGGGCGCATCGTAGCAATGCCCCTTCCGGGCTGTCAAGGCGAGCGTTCCACCGCGAGCGTTCCCCCGGCGAAGGCCGATCAGGCGCGCGCTCCCGGGGTGGGACCGCGCCCCGGGCGGACTGCATCGCGGCCCTTGCCGTCGCGCGCCACCGGCGCGGGCGGCACACCAGCCGGTGCGGCGTCGCGGGCGCCGGGGCCTTCCCGGCCCGCGTCCTTCCCTTCGGTTTTCGCCTCCGCCTTCGCCTCCGCCTCCGCCTTCGCCTCCGTCTTCGGTTCCTTGATCAGGCCGAGGAGGCGCCGCAACTTGAGATCGAGCTCGTCCCGCAGGTCGACGTTCTGCTCGAGGAACTGCCGGACGTTTTCGCGTCCCTGCCCGAGGCGGGTCTCGCCCATGGAGAACCAGGCGCCGCTCTTGTCGATGAGACGGTGGGTGATGGCGAGATCGATGAGGTCGCCGGTGCGCGAGATCCCATGACCGTAGAGGATGTCGAACTCGGCGAGCTTGAAGGGCGGCGCCATCTTGTTCTTGACCACCTTGACCCGGGTGCGGCTGCCGATGTCGGCGTCGCCTTCCTTGATCTGGCCGATGCGCCGGATGTCGATGCGGACCGAGGCGTAGAACTTGAGGGCGCGGCCGCCGGTGGTGGTCTCGGGGTTGCCGAACATGACGCCGATCTTCTCGCGGATCTGGTTGATGAAGATGAGGGAGGTGCGCGAGCGCGCCACGACCGCGGTCAGTTTCCTCAACGCCTGCGACATGAGCCGGGCCTGCAGGCCGACGTGCGAGTCGCCCATCTCGCCCTCGAGCTCGGCCCTGGGGACGAGGGCGGCGACCGAGTCGATGACCAGGACGTCGATGGCGCTCGAGCGCACCAGGACCTCGGTGATCTCGAGGGCCTGCTCGCCGGAGTCGGGCTGCGACACGAGAAGATTGTCGACGTCGACCCCGAGCTTGCGGGCGTAATCGGGATCGAGGGCGTGCTCGGCGTCGACGAACGCCGCCAGGCCCCCCATGCGCTGAGCCTGCGCCACGACGTGCAGGGCGAGGGTGGTCTTGCCCGACGACTCGGGACCGAAGATCTCGATGACGCGGCCGCGCGGCACGCCGCCGATCCCCAGGGCGGCGTCGATCGACAGCGATGTCGTGGAGATGACCGCGACCTCCTGCTGGAAGCTCTTGTCCCCCAGCTTCATGATCGAGCCCTTGCCGTACTGCTTCTCGATCTGGGCCAGAGCGAGGTCGATCGCCTTGGTGCGTTCCTTCGGGTCCTGCGGCATCGGCGGGGATCCTTTCTCGGCCTGCGGTGCGGGCCTTTCGGGTGTTTTCTCACGCATGGTAGGCGAATCCTCCGAGGGGTGTCAACGCGACCGCGCGGGGCATTCCGGGCCGCGATCGCGCCTGGATCGCCCGGGCCGGGGGGACTCTTGCAAGCCGCCGGCCGCTTCGGGGCGGTGCTCGGCGGCGGATTCGTATCCCCAAGAAAGCAGGCGCTTTCTCGTCCGCGAGCCTTGACTCTCCGGGCGCCGGCCGATATATTTCACGGGCAGCGGCGTCCACCGGCGGACGCCGCTCCCGTTTGATGCGAGGTCGGGTGAACAAGGCGTTCCTTCCGCTTCTGCCGGTGGCGCTCGCCTCGATCCTGGGGTGCGCCACATCACGAACCCAGGCCCCTGCCACCGATCCGTCGGCAGCGCGCCCGACGGGGTCGCAGGCCGGGGGTGCGGCGTCCACCGCGGGGTCCGAGACCGCCGTCCCACGCCAGGCGGCGGCGCCGACGGCGCCGGGCGAGGTCGAATCGGGGAGCGGCGGGACCGCGGAGGAATCGGGGCCCGATGCGAACCCGGCCGCCCGCGAGCGGGTTCGCGAAACCACCCCCGACCGGACCCGCCGCGAGGATCTGCCGGATGCGGTGCAGAGCGTCCGCGACCAGATGCAGGAGGCCTACGAAACCGGTCTCGAAGCATGGCAGGCAGGCCGTTTCGACGAGGCCAAGGGCCATTTCGATCGCGCCGTCGACGTCATCCTCAGCAGCGGCCTCGACCTTTCCGACTATCCCGCGCTCAAGGCCGCGTTCGACGAGATGGTGCGCGACATCGCCGACCTCGACGCCGACCTGTTCAGCCAGGATCCCGGCACCGGCCCGGGCGACAGCGTCTCGCCGCTCGACTCGCTGAAGGACATCACCACCTTCCTGTCGCCGGAAGAAGCCGACAAGGAGCGCGAGAAGGTCCAGGAGGCGATCGGAGCCATCACCTACGACATCCCGATCACGCTGCACCCCAAGGTGCTGGCGTTCCTTGAGGCCTTCCAGGTGCGCATCCGCAAGGAGTTCGAGGCGGGGCTGCGCCGGTCGGGCGGCTACCTGCCGCTGATCAAGCAGATCTTCCGCGAGGAGGGGCTCCCCGAGGACCTGGCCTACATGGCGCACCAGGAATCGGCGTTCAAGAACAACGCCTACTCGCGCGCCCGCGCCAAGGGGATGTGGCAGTTCATGTCGTTCACGGGGCGCCGCTACGGCCTGCGGATCGATCCGTGGGTCGATGAGCGCAGCGACTTCGAGAAGGCGACCCGGGCGGCCGCGGCGTACCTGAGGGACCTCTACGCCCGGTACGACGACTGGTACCTCGCCATGGCGGCATATAACGCCGGCGAGGGCAAGATCGACCGCGCCATCGCCCGCTCGCGCACCAAGGACTTCTGGTCGATCGCCAGGACCCGCAACATCAGGGCCGAGACCAAGTCGTACGTCCCGGCGATCCTGGCGTCGATCCTGATCGACAAGTCGCCGGCCGACTACGGCTTCGACACCGTGCTCGATCCGCCGCTGCAGTGGGAGACGGTGACCATCGACAAGCCGACCGATCTGCAGATCGTCGCCGAGGGCGGGGGCAGCTCCCTCGAGGCCATCCGCTTCCTCAACCCGGAGCTCCGCGGCCTGGTCACGCCGCCCAACGTCCCGACCTACAAGGTCCGTGTCCCGGTCGGGTCGGCCGCGCCGCTGGTGGCGCATCTCGCCACGCTGCCGGACGACAAACGGGTCTCGTGGACGGTGCACGAGACGCGGCCCGGCGAGACCTTTTCGATCGTGGCGCGGCGCTACAAGGTGCCGGTGAAGGCCCTCGTCGACGCCAACCCGCGCTATGCCGGGAAGCGGCTCGGGCGGGGGACGCTGCTCAACGTGCCGCTGGTCGGCGGGGCGGTGGTGCCGGCGATGGCGCTCAAGGAAGACCGGCCGTCGTACGAAACCGGCGAGCGCATCGTCCACCGCGTCAGGACCGGCGACACGCTGCATGCGGTGGCCGCGAAGTACCGGACCACCGTGCCCAATCTGACGCGCTGGAACAACCTCTCGACCACGACGCTGCGTCCGGGCCAGCGCCTCGTCGCCTACTACGGCGAGAAGGGGCACGGCCCGGCGCCCGCCGACAACGACTCCGCGGTCACCGTGGCCTCCGGCCGGCTCGAGTACCGCGTTCAGCCCGGTGACACGCTCAGTTCGATCGCGCGCAAATTCAACACCGGCCTGGACGATCTCCTGCGCTGGAACAACCTGACATCCCGCAGCGTCATCCGGCCGGGGGAGCGTCTCCTGGTCGGCGAGCCGCCGCCGGCGGCCGCCCCCACGGGAACGGCGCGCGCCGGCTCCGGGAAGAGCGCCGCGCCCACCGGCGACGACGGGACGGTCGAGCATCGCGTCCGTCGCGGCGACACGCTGACCAGCATCGCCCGGATCTACGACGTCTCGGTCCAGCAGGTCCGCCACTGGAACGGCATCGATCGTTCGAGTGTCATCTACCCCGGGCAGGTTCTGCGCATCCGACCGCGCTAGGAGCCTGTCAGGGCTGCCCGCCCTCTGCTAGAATTCCCGTCGATCATGGCTTTCCAGCACGTTCGTTCCCGGCATGCGCTCCTGGTGGCGTGCGTCGCGTCCGCGGCGTGCGTCCTGTCGGCGTGCGCCGGCGGCAGCGGCGACCAGGGGCACGGCGGGGCGCCGGTTCCTTCGGGCGACACCATCGAGACCGCGCTGCAGCACGCCGAAGCCGCCTTCAAGGACGGTGACTACGTCGAGGCACAGGTCGCCTACGAGGCGGCGATCGCGATCCGGCCCGGGCACCCGCAGGCGATCGTCGGACTGGGCACCTGCTATCTGAAGAACCGGCAGGTCAGGAAGGCCCGGGAGATGCTCACGAGTTACCTGGCGCAGAACCCCGGGAACACCGCCGCCCGTCTGGTGCTGGCGCGGGCCCTGGTCCGGCAGGCCCGGTTCCAGGAGGCGGCGGTCGAGTTGCGGCGGGCGCTCGAGACCGATCCCGAAAACCTGCTGGCCCACTACAACCTCGGGTTCATCGCCTACCGCAGCCGCGAATACGACACCGCGCTCGTCCACCTCAACAAGACCCTGGCGCTGCGCCCCGATCATCCGGAGGCCCATTACACGCTCGGGCTCACCTACATGGCGCTGGGACGTCACGACGACGCGGTCGCCGCGCTCGAGCGGGCGATCGCCATCGATCCGAAGCATGTCGGGGCGCACTTCAACCTGGCGGGCGCCGCCGCGCGCGCCGGGCGCATGGATCTCGCGGAACGCGAGCAAAAGGTGTACGCCGAGATCTCGGGCCGCAGCAAGGCCGAGGCGGAGCGCGCCGCGCAGGTCAAGTCCGCGAGCCTGAAGGCGGTCGAGTTCCTGATGGCCGAGAAGTTCGCCGAGGCGCTCGTGGAGTACCAGAAGCTCCTCGCCGAGAACCCGGAGTACGGGCCGCTGTACAACGACATCGGCCGCGTCCAGTTGAAACTCGGCCAGCGCCAGGACGCCCTGCAGTCGCTGCGCCGCGCCGCCGATCTCGACCCCAAACTGAGCGAGCCGCACTACCTGCTGTCGAACCTCTACATGGAGATGGGGGACGAGGCCTCGTCCACGCGCGAGCGCGCGATCTTCGCCGCCCTCGAGACCATCCCCGAAGGGAAATCGGCCTACTGATGCGCGCCACGAAGGCCGCCACCGCCGCGATGCCGGCGATCGCGATGGCCGCCGTCGCGGTGGTGGCCGCGGCGATCGCCGCCCCGCCGGCGCCCGCCCCGCCGGCGGCCGCCCCGGCCGTCCGCTACACCGACGTGACCAAAGCGGCCGGGATCGACTTCGTGCACCGGCATGGCGGCACCGGCCGCAAGTACTACGTCGAATCCTCGTCGGCGGGTGTCTGCTGGTTCGACTACGACGGCGACGGGTGGCAGGACCTGTACTACGTGCAGAGCGGCCCGCTCCCCGGAAGCCCGCGCCCGCCCGATCTGACCTACTCGAAGCTCTACCGCAACCGCCGCGATGGCACCTTCGACGACGTCAGCACGCGGGCGGGCGTGGCGAACGCCGCGGGATACGGCAGCGGCTGCGGCATCGCCGACTACGACAACGACGGGGATGACGACCTGTACGTCACCAACTTCGGTCCCTCGCTGCTGTACCGCAACAACGGCGACGGCACCTTCACCGACGTGACCGAGGCGGCGGGCGTGAGGAACGGCCTTTACGCCGCCAGCGCCGGATGGGCCGACTACGACCTCGATGGCCGGCCGGATCTCTACGTGTCCAACTACGTCGATTTCACCATGAACGACCAGAAGTACTGCGGCGACATCCGGGTGGGCCGCCGCTCCTACTGCCACCCCGACGCCTACGATGGCCTCCCGGACGTCCTCTACCACAACGAGGGGAACGGCCGCTTCAAGGAGGTGTCGCGCGCCGCCGGTATCTGGGATCCCCTCGGCAAGAGCTTCGGGGTCGTCTGGCTCGACTTCGACCGCGACGGCGATGATGACCTGTACGTCGCCAACGACGCCACGCCGAACCGGCTGTACCGCAACGACGGCAACGGGAAGTTCACCGACATCACTCTCGTGGCGGGTGTCTGCTGCAGCGAGGACGGCCGGCCGCAGTCGGGGATGGGGGTCGATGCCGCCGACTACGACAACGACGGCTGGCAGGACCTGATCGTCACCAATCTGAGCAACGAGCCCGCCGAGTTGTACCGGAACCTGGCCGGCAAGGGGCCGTTCGCCATCGTCTCCTATCCCGCGGGTCTGGCCGAGCCCGGCCTGCTGGCGACCAAGTGGGGGGTGGCGTTCTACGACTTCGACAACGACGCCGACCTAGACGTGGTGATGACCAACGGCCACCCGATGGACGACATCGAGCAGGTGAGCGACATCATGACCTACGCCCAGAAGCCGTTCCTGTTCGAGAACGACGGCAAGGGGTTCTTCCGCGAGATCGGGGCGCGGGCCGGCGAATACTTCCTGCGCACCGACGTCGGCAGGGGGCTCGCGGTCGCCGACTACGACAACGATGGCGACATCGACTACACCGTGAATGCCAACGGCCGCCCCGCCACGCTGCTGCGCAACGACGGCGGCAGCGCCGCCGGGCACTGGATCACGCTGCGTCTCGCCGGCACCCGGGTCAACCGCAGCGCTCTCGGGACCATGGTGACAGTGACCACCGGCGGCCGCAAGCAGGTGCGTGAGGTGCGCGCCTCATCGTCGTTCATGTCGCAGAACGACATGCGGCTGCACTTCGGCCTCGGCGCCGCCACCAGGGTCGACCAGATCGAGGTCCGCTGGCCGGGGCGCGAGGCCAGGATCGAGAAAACGGGACCGCTTCCCGCCGACCTGTTCGTGACCATCCGCGAGGGCAGCGGCGTCGTCGAGCGCCGGTCGCCGGGGCGCTGACCGGCGCGCTCAGGCGAGGTCGGCGATCGAGCCGATGACCGGCACCCCGGCCATGGCCGGAAGGCCGGCCCGATGCGTCCCCGTGAGCACCAGCATCGCCCCGCATCCGGCCGCGACGGCCCCGGCGCCGTCGGCCTCGGCGTCGTCTCCAATCACCACGACATCGGCGGCCGGAAGGCCGATCTCCTCGAGCGCCAGGTCGAAGAACGGGCGCGCCGGTTTGCCGACGAGGAGCGCGGCGCGCCCGCTCGCCGCCTCGAGCGCGGCGACGTAGGCGCCGACGTCGAGGACCGGCCGGCCCCCCGGGGGCGTCCACCAGGCATGCCGGTGGAGCGCGACCAGGCGCGCGCCCGCGAGCAGGAGACGCAGGGCCTCCCCCAGGGCCGCATGGCTGAATCCGTCTCCGAGGTCACCCAGCACAAGCCACTCGGGCGTGTCGCGATCGTCCTCGATGCCGTCGAGATCGCGGCGCGCGTCCGGGGTCACGAAGAGGGCGGCGCGCGACGCGCCCGCCATGAGGATGAGGCGCCGGGCAAGCAGTGCCGGGGTCAGGATGGCGTCGTCGTCGACGGCGAAGCCGGCACAGCGCAAGGCGGCGCCGATGGCGGCCCGCCCGCGGCGGCTGGTGTTGGTCAGCAGGCGGACGCGCAAGCCGGCCGCGGTGAGCCGCGCCAGCGCCTCGGGGGCGCCCGGGATGGCCCGGTCGCCGGCGAGGAGGGTGCCGTCGATGTCGAGGAGCAGGCCGCGCACGCGCGCCGGCAGACGCGCAGGCGCGTTCACGCGAGGATCCGGCTGAGGAACTGCCGGGTGCGCTCGGTGCGGGGGTTGCCGAGCACCTCGGCGGGGGGGCCGTCCTCGATGATGGCGCCGCGATCGAGGACCAGGACGCGGTCGGCGGCGCGGCGGGCGAAGCCGATTTCGTGCGTCACCACCACGAGGGTGATGCCGTCGCGGCGCAGGTCTTCGAGGACCTCCAGCACCTCGCCCTTGAGCTCGGGATCGAGCGCGCTCGTGATCTCGTCGCACAGCAGGCCCCGGGGCGACACGGCGAGGGCCCGGGCGATGGCGACGCGTTGCTTCTGGCCGCCCGAGAGCTGCCGCGGCCAGGCGTCGGCGCGCTCGCCGAGGCCGACGCGCGCCAGCAGGCGAAGGCCGTCGGCGCGGGCGTCGGCGCGCGTCCGCCCGAGCACCCGCAGCGGCGCCTCCATGATGTTGCCGAGGGCGGTCAGATGGGGGAACAGCTGGAAGTCCTGGAAGATCATCCCGACCAGAAGGCGGATGCGGCGCGCGGCGTCGCGGTTGGCGCCGGCGATGGCACCGGCTCCGAGCGCGTGCGGCCCGACCTGCACGCGCCCCGCTTCGAACGGCGTCAGCCCGTTCAGGCAGCGCAGCAGGGTCGATTTGCCGCCGCCGCTCGGCCCGATCAGCGCGACGCAGGCTCCGGCCGGCACGGTCAGGCAGAGACCGTCGAGCACGGCGTGATCGCCGTACCCCTTGCGCAGGCCGTCGATGGCGATGGCCACCCCGGTTCCCGCCCCCGCTTCACCCGCTGCGACCGCACGCGCCGCGCTCATCTCACAGGTGCCCCCGGCCCCAGATGCGCTCCAGGCGGCGCGACAGCAGCCCCAGAGGCACCGACATCATGAGGTAGAGCGCCGCCGTGAGCAGCCCGATCTCCAGGTACTTCATGCTCGACTTCGACAGGATCTGGTACTGCTTGGTCAGCTCGACGACGGCGATCGTGCTGACGATGCTGGTGTCCTTGAAGAGGGCGACGAAGTCGCCGGTCATCGGCGGCAGGATCGTCCTGATCGCCTGCGGCAGGATGACGCGGCGGAAGGCCAGACCTCCGGTCATGCCCAGGCAGGCGGCGGCTTCCCACTGCCCGTGCGGCACCGCCATGATGCCGGCGCGGTAGATCTCGGCCTCGTAGGCGGCGTAGTTGAGCCCGAGCCCGAGCACCGCCGCCTCGATCGGGTTGAGCCGGAGCCCGGCGCCGAGCCCCGACGCCGTCGACAGGTCGGCGAGACCGTAGTAGAGGACGTAGAGGAGCAGCAGCACCGGGATGCCGCGGAAGAACTCGACGTAGGCGATCGCCAGCCACTGCGCCGGCGCCGGGCCGTACAGGCGCATCAGGGCGATCGGCAGCGCGATGAGCATCGCCAGGCCGAAGCTGAGGAAGGCGATCAGGATCGTCAGCCCGGCGCCGCGCAGCAGGAGCGGCCCGTACTTGTCGAGGGTCCAGAGCCGGCGGCTCTCCGCCAGGATGTCGCTGCCGGTGGCGGCCGCGAGGTCGGCCTGGGCCGCGTCCCAGAGATGCCAGCGCTCGAGGATCGCCCGCAGGCGGCCGTCCTCGACCATCTTCTCGAGGGCGGCGTCGATGGTCGCCTTGAGCGCGGTGTCGTCGCGCCGGAAGGCGATGGCGTAGTAGCCGCGCGCCAGCGGCTCGCCGGCGAAGCGCAGCTCGGGGTTGGGGCGGGCGTAGTAGATCGCGATCGGCAGGTCGAGGAGGACGGCGTCGAGCCGGCCGAGCGCCAGGTCGCGGTACGGTTCGACGACGCCGTCGTACATGGTGTCGCGGATGCCGCGCTGGTGCAGGAGGCGGTCGGCGGCGGTGTCCTCGAGCGTCCCGACGACGCAGTCGAGCCGCGCGCAGCCGTCGAGGTCGGCGAAGCGGGTCTCGTCGCGGCGCACGACCAGCTGCTCGCGGAAGAGGTAATAGGGGCGGCTGAACAGGAGCTTGGCCTTGCGATCCGGGGTCACCTCGAGGCCGTTCATGGCGAAATCGAAGTCGCCGCGCTCGAGCCCGGGGACGAGGCTGGCGAACGAGTACTGCTTGAGGACGATCGGCCGGCCGATCTCCGATTCGATGGCGCGGATGATCTCGACCTCGAAGCCGATGTGGTGGTCCGGGTCGTCGGGATCGCGGTAAGTGTAGGGCGCCCCGCCCTCGGCGTCGGTGCCCCACAGGAGCGGGCGGCCGTCGGGCGCCGCGGCGCACCGGCCGACGCCGGGGAGCAGAAGGGCGGCCCCGGCCATGAGGGCCGCGGCCAGAAACCGGGAACACGGGCGGAGGCGGCGGATCGTATCGATGTTCATCGTCCGGCCTGTGCCTGAGCCCTGACGGGCCAGGCGGGGCCGTGAACGCGAGTTATAGCCCGTGCGCCCTGGGCGGAGCAACCGGGGCGGGTGGCGGGCCCGCACGAGGCGGGCGCCTCAGGCGGCGGAGCGCAGCGCCTCGACCGGCGCCATCCGGGCGGCGCGCAGGGCGGGATAGATGCCGTAGAGAATACCGAGCAGGAGCGACAGCCCGAGGGCGAACACGATCCCGAGCACCTTGATCGGCAGGCCGCCGGCGAAGAAGCCGGCGACCGCCTTGGTGAGCCCGACGCCCGCCGCCACCCCCAGCAGGCCGCCGAGCAGCGCCAGCACGGAGGACTCGACCAGGAACTGCACGAAGACCTGGGTGTCGGTGGCGCCGATCGCCTTGCGCAGGCCGATCTCGTACAGCCGTTCGCCGATCGAGATCAGCATCACCGACAGCAGGCCGATGCCGCCGACCACGAGGGAGATCCCGGCGATGGTGCCGAGGACGATCCGCCAGTTGCGCAGCACCGTCTTGATCTCCTTGCGGACCTTGAGCATCTCCTGGGCGATGTTCTCGACCTGGAAGTCCTCGGCGCCGCGGTGGGCGATCTTGAGCGAGGCCAGGGTCTCGGCGCGCAAATCCGAGAGGCGCTCCGGGTCGTTGGTCTTGACGGCGATGAACGACAGCGGCGCGTCGTTGCCGGCGTAGTAGGCCCGCATCGTCGACAGCGGAATGTACAGGCCCTCCATCTCCTCGACGAAGTCATCGTCGTTGACGAACTGGTTGCCGAGACGCTCGCTCACCCCGATGACCCGCATCGACCGGCCGTCGACCGTGATGGCGCGACCGGTCGGGTCGCCGCTGCCGAACAGGCGCCGGTTGAGGCGGTATCCCAGCACGCAGACCTGGGCGAACGACCGGGCGTCGATGTCGCTGAAGAAGCGGCCGTAGTCGAGCGAGCGCTTGCGGACGATGTTGTAGCCGGCGGTCACGCCCAGCAGACGCACCCGGCGCTCGACGTCGCCCTGGCGCACCAGGGCCTCGCTGACGAGGGTCGGGGCCAGCGAGTCGATGGTGTCGGCGCGCGCCTGCAGGACGTCGGCATCCTCGGGCTGCAGGCCGCGCGAGCGCGCGAAGACCGCCTGCTCCCGGAGGTCGCGCGGGTTCCTGCCGACGACGTACATCACCCCGTCGAACCCGAGGTCGGTGAAGCCCTCCCAGACCGCCGCGGTCACGCCGTCGAGGAGCGAGGTCATCACGGTGAGCGACAGCGTCCCCAGGATGATCCCGAGCAGGGTCAGGGTCGAGCGCAGCTTGTGATGGCGGATCTCCGACAGGGCGGTGCGGACGATCTCACCCAGGTTGAGGCCGCTCATTCGTACCTCAGGGCCTCGACCGGGCTGAGCCGGGCCGCCTTGACCGCGGGGTAGAGGCCGAAAACCAGGCCGGTCGTCACCGAGGCGATGATGCTGACGGCCGCCATCTTCGGGGTGATGATCGCCGGCATCCCCAGAAGGGAGGTGATGCCGTTGGCGAACAGCATCCCCAGCGGCAGGCCGGCGAGCCCGCCGATCGACGTGACCAGGATCGACTCGACCAGGAACTGCAGCGCCACGTCGATGCCGCGGGCGCCGATCGCCTTGCGCACGCCGACCTCGCGGATGCGGTCGCGCAGCGACGCGAGCATGATGTTCATGATGACGATCCCGCCGACGATCAGCGAGACGATGCCCGTGACCATGAAGGTGACGTCGAACACGCGCCCCTGCGACTCTTCCTGGCGCAGGCGTTCCTCGCGGTTGTAGACCTCGAAATCCTGGACGCCGCCGTGACGCCGGAACAGCACCGTCTTGATCGCCTCGGTCGCCTTGCGATTGTTGTCGACCTTGTCGACCATGACGTTGATGTAGCTGACCTTGCGGTCGGGGTCGCCGGTGAACCGGGTGTAGAGGGAGGGGATCGGGATGATCGTCATCCGGTTCATCCATTCGAGGGCGTTGCGGTCGCCCTCGTTGAAGTAGAACTCCTTGCGCCGCATCACGCCCACCACCCGGAACCCCGCGTCGCCGATGAACAGGGTCTTGCCGATCGGGTCCTCGTTGCCGAAGTAGAGCCGGGCGGCGGTGTCGCCGAGCACGACGACCCGCGACATCGAGGCCAGGTCGTCGTCGATCAGGAACCGCCCGCGCGCCGGGTAGAAGTTGTACACCGCCGGATAATCGGGGGTGAGACCGCTGATGTCGCGCTCCTTGAGGTAGCTCGGGGTGCGGACCATGAGCGGCACCGAGGCGATCGGGTCGACCTGGGTCGCCTGCTTGATCTCGCGGCGCAGCGCTTCGACATCGGCCCAGGTCAGACCGACGCTGGCGAGCTGGCGGGCGCTCTGGACGCGCTCCTTCACCGGCTTGTTGAGGATGAGGATCTTGCGCAGCCCGCCGAGCTCGCTGAAGAAATCGAGCGCCTGGCGCCGGCCGGCGTCGGTCAGACCCTGGACGGCCACCAGCGAGGCGACACCCAGGATCACCCCGAGCGTTTGCAGGACGGTGCGCCCGCGGTTGACCCGCACCTCGACCAGGGCGTCGATGATCGACTCGCGCAGGGTCATGCCGCCGTCCCCGTGTCGCCCTGCTCGCTTCCGGGACCGTCGGCGATCCGGCCGTCGACGATGCGGATGACCCGCTTGGCGTGCGCCGCGACGTTCATGTCGTGGGTGACCAGGATGACGGTGTGCCCCTGGTGGCCGAGCTCGTCGAACAACGCCAGGATCTCGCGCCCGGTCTGGGTGTCGAGGTTGCCGGTCGGCTCGTCCGCCAGCAGGATCGACGGGTTGTTCACCAGGGCGCGGGCGATGGCCACGCGCTGTCGCTGGCCGCCCGAGAGCTGCGACGGCAGGTGCGGGGCACGATCGGCCAGGCCGACCTTTCCGAGCGCGGCGCGGGCGCGCGTCTGGCGCTCGGCGCGGCCGACGCCGGCGTACATCATCGGCAGCTCGACGTTGCGCAGGATCGAGGCGCGGGGCAAGAGGTTATATGCCTGGAAGACGAAGCCGATCCGCTGGTTGCGTATGCGCGCCAGCTCGCGATTCGACAGGCGCGACACCGGCGTGCCCGCCAGCTCGTACTCGCCGCTGCTGGGGACGTCGAGGCAGCCGACGATGTGCATGAGCGTCGACTTCCCGGAGCCGGACGGGCCCATGATGGCGATCGACTCCCCCGAGGCGATGTCGAGGTCCACACCGCGCAGGGCGTGCACGGCGCTGTCGCCGGAATCGTAGACCTTGGTGACGTCACGCAGGCTGATGACGGGCATGCCCGAGGGCATGGGGGCCGCAGCGGCGGTCATGGCGCGCTCCTCCTACGACTCGTCGTCGACCTGGCGCGGGCGGGTCGGATTCTCGAGGGCGACCTCGAGGCCGTCGCCGATGCCATCGACGATCTGGGCGCGCTCGACGCTCGTCAGCCCGACCTTGACCAGTTTCTCCTCGAAGTAGCGCTGCCAGACGTCGGAGACGTCGTACTTCTCCGATTTCGTCTTGCGCGGCGCCTTCTCGCCCGACTTCGCCTCGTCGAAGGTCCCCTTGAGGACATAGACGACCTCGCGTCCTTCCTTCTTGAAGATCGCCTCGACCGGCACCGACAGGGCCTGATCGACGCGGTCGCCGCGGATCTCGATGTTCGCGGTCATGCCGGCGCGGAAGTCGGCGATCTGGCTGGCGAGGGTGACCTCGGTGTCGAAGACCTTGATTTTGTCTTTGAGGTGGGCCGCCGGCGAGATGTGGCTCACAACCCCCTCGAACTTGCGGTAGGGGAAAGCGTCGACCGTGATCACCACCGGGGCGCCGAGCCGCACGCGGCCGATGTCGACCTCGTTGATCGCCGCCTTGATCAGCATGTCGCCGACGTCGGCGACGGTGTAAAGGACCGTCCCCTCGTTGATCGACGAAACCCCGGACATCACCGTCTGCCCGACCTCGACCTGCTTGCGGATCACGAAGCCGTCCATCGGCGAGACGATGTTGACCCGCTGGGTTGTCGAGATCGGCTTGTCGATCGGCACGCCGCTTTCGACCACGATGCGCATCTTGGTGCGCGCCGCCTCGAGGTCCTCGAGGGCGGTGTCGAGCCGCAGCTTGAAGTCCCTGAGGACCTGGTCGGAGAGCAGGCCCTCTTCGTGGAGCTTCTTGTTCAATTCAAAGTTGCGCTGCGCATCGGCCTCGTTGATCTCCGCCATGTTCCAGGCCGAGCGCACCTGCGAGAGCGTCTGCGCCTGGTTGACGTCGGGCTCGACGCGCGCCAGGACCTGCCCGCGCGTCACCTTGTCGCCCTCGCGCACGAGGAGGTCGGTGACCTCCCCGGAGAGCGTCGACTTGACGTCGACCTTCCTGACCGGCTCGATCGTGCCGACCTCGTTCACCGCCACCTGGATGTCGGCCTTCTCCGACTTGCCGAGGCGGATGTCGATGTCCTCGGAGGCGATGCCGCGGTTGGTGCGGGCGTCGCCGCGCCGGATCAGGAAGACCGCGACCACCGCGGCGATGATGAGGAGCGGCAGGCCGACCCACAGCAGGCGGCGGCGTTTGCGGCGAGGGGCGTTGGCGGAATTGGCTTTCATGGTGCGGTCTCCGTGGGAACCCTCTGAGTATAACCCTCGATACGGCGCCCCGGCGGGGCAGGCAGCCGTACGATACGGGGAGACCCGCGTTGAAGTTCCCGCAAACCCGGGCACCCTTTGCGGCGCGCCGTGCAGAGCGACCGCGCCCCGACTCGATCGGCGGGATTGACCGGCGGCGGCCGCTTCCTCTACCATCGCGGCGCCGCGTCGGGAGAGCCGGCCACGCGGGTCCCGCTGCACGTGATGCGGGGCTCGACGAGGATCGCGATGCTCGCCCGCGTCCACAGCCTCACCCTCATCGGGGTCGAGGCGATCCCGCTGACCGTCGAATGCGACATCGCCGGGGGTCTTCCCGGCATCCACACCGTCGGTCTTCCCGATGCCGCCGTGCGCGAGAGCGCCGAGCGCGTGCGCGCGGCGCTGCGCAACGCCGGCCATCCCGTGCCCCCCCGCCGGGTGACCATCAGCCTGGCGCCCGCCGACCTGCGCAAGGAGGGGGCCTCCCTCGACCTGCCGATCGCATTGGGAATCCTGGCCGCCGACGGCGCACTGCCGGCCGAGCGGCTCGAGGGGCTTCTGATCCTGGGCGAGTTGGGGCTGGACGGGCGCCTGCGGCCGGTTCGCGGCGCCCTGCCGGCGGCGGTCCTGGCCCGGCGTCTCGGCCTGGGCGGTGTCGTGCTGCCGGAGGGGAACGCGAGCGAGGCGGCAACCATCGCCGGTCCGGCCATCCTGCCGGCGGCCACACTCGATGAGGCGCTGGCCCTGGTGCGTGGCGACCGCCCGCCGCGCCCTGTGACACGGGCGGCCGGCAACGACGGGGCGCGCGCCGCTCCGGTGCCCGATCTCGCCGAGGTGCGTGGCCAGGCGCACGCCCGGCGCGCCCTCGAGGTGGCGGCCGCCGGGGGGCATCATCTTCTGATGGTCGGGCCGCCCGGGTGCGGCAAGACCATGCTGGCGCGCCGGCTTCCGGGGCTCCTGCCGGCGCTCGACGACGACGAGGCGGTCGAGGTGACCTGTATCTACAGCGCCGCCGGACTGTTGCGCGAGGGGGGCCTGCTGCGGGGGCGGCCCTTCCGCGCGCCACACCACACCATCAGCGGCATCGGCCTGATCGGCGGCGGCCGTGGTCCGCGGCCCGGGGAGATCACCCTGGCCCACCGCGGCGTCCTGTTCCTCGACGAGCTGCCGGAGTTCGGGCGCGCCACCCTCGACGTCCTGCGCCAGCCGATCGAGGAGGGGGAGGTCCGGATCACCCGCGAAAACCGCACCGTGCGCATGCCCGCCCGGGTGGCCGTGGTGGCGGCGATGAACCCCTGCGTCTGCGGCCACCTCGGGCAGGTCGATCGGCCCTGCGCCTGCACACCGGCGATGGTGGCGCACTACCGCCAACGCGTGTCCGGCCCGCTGCTCGACCGCCTGGACATGCAGGTGGCGGTGGCCCCCGTGCGCCGGGCCGACCTCGTCGGCGGCCGGCCGGGGGAGTCGACCGCGCTGGTTGCCGGCCGGGTTGCCGCCGCCCGTGCCCGTCAGACCGCACGGGCAGCGGATGGATGGGCCGGACAGGGGTGGATCGGGGTGCCGGGAGAGGGGGCCAGAGCCGCCGCCGTCACCAACGCCATGATGACCCCGGCCATGATCCGTCGCATCGCGTGGCCCGACGAGGAGGGGCGCCGGGTCCTCGATCGGGCCATCCGCATCCTCGGTCTATCGGCGCGAGCCCACGACGGCATCCTCCGGGTCGCGCGAACCATAGCCGACCTAGAGGGATGCGAAGGGGTGGCGGCGCCGCACGTGGCAGAGGCGGTGCAGTATCGCATCCTTGACCGGGCGCCGCTTGAGGGGGTGTGAACTCGAACCTTCCACAGAATGGGCCTGATCAATGGTCGGTTTCAGATGCGTGGCTACTGTGCCGCCGGATGGTTCCGCGTAGAAGTGCTCTGTCCATGGTCAATGATCAGAGGTTATCGGCTCGATCAGTGCCCGACCCGGCCGCTGTCGGCCAAGCCAGATGGTCGGTAGGATCGTTCGAAGTCGGGTCCAAATGATTCTCCGGCAGTAACTTCGGTCACCCGGCCTGGCCCTTGAATTCCCCAACCGATCCGGGGGGCGGGATGGGGGGGTATTGACGACCCACCCCCGGGGGTGTAGAAGGGGCGGCAATTGGCTCAACTCGCGTCCCGTCCGGAGGAAGGCCCGACCCGCCCGCCGCCATGGCGTGGTGGTCTTTTCCAGGGAGGGGGAATCTGATGACAGCACTCGCGTGGTTTCGTCGCCGCCGTCGCTGCCAGATCCAGACCCGCACCGTGGGGGAATGGACCATCCTCGAGGTCCGGGGTCGGTTTGCCTGTGGTGAGCCGGAGAAGCTCTTCCGGGATCGGGTGGACGACCTCCTTGACGGCGGCACCCGCCGGGTTGTCATCGACCTGACCCGCTCCCACCTGGCGGACGAGAGCGTCGCGTCGGCCGCCCCCGAGGCCTACCACAAGGCCCGCTCGAAGGGGGCCGACATGCGCTTCGTGGTGATGCCGGGGAGGGCGGGCGGGTTCTACCACATGGCCGGCCTCGAGCTGGCCATCCCGACCTACACCCGCCTGGGTGGCGCGATCGACTTCTAGTAACGGCAGCCGCGCGCCTGCCGAATCGGCGGCGCCGATTGACACTGCCGAGAGGCTTTGGCTAGGATGGCGCCTCTCGAACCTGATCGACACGCGGCCGCCAGCCCCGGGGTGGATGTTGTGCGCCTCCCGGCCCACCGGTCCGCCGGAGAAGGTGGGTGGGGAACAGGGTCAAGCTGGAGCTCAACAGCCGCATCACCCACGTCGATCTGGTCCACGAATTGACCGAGGACCTCGCCCGGCGGGCGCGCTTCGCGAAGCCGGCGGCCCTCGATCTCGCGCTCGCGGTGCGCGAGGCGTTCATCAACGCCGTGAAGCACGGCAACGGCATGGACGAGTCGAAGAAGGTCGAGGTCGAGTTCGAGAAGAACGGAGCGTGGTTCCGCGTCCTCATACGGGACGAGGGGCGGGGGTTCGACTGGAACCACACCGCCGACCCGCGGGCCGAGGAGAACCTCGACCGCACCAGCGGCCGCGGGATATTCTTCATGAAGAACTTCGTGGACGAGGTGACGTTCCACCGCCGGCCCGGGAAAGGGACGGAGGTCCTGCTCGAGAAGCGCATCGAACCGGCCGCGCACGGCCGGCCAGAACCTGGGAGGAGTCAATGAAGGCGAGCGTGAGGCATCACGGGAAGGTCACCGTCGTCGACCTGTCGGGAAAGATCACCATCGGCGACGGCGACCTCAAGCTGCGTGCGCAGGTGAACGGGCTCCTGGACGAAGGCCGCAAAGCCATCATCCTGAATCTGATTGGCGTGTCGTACATGGACAGCGCCGGCATCGGCGAGCTGGTCGCCTGTTACAAGAGGGCCACCGAGAAGGGCGCCAAGCTGAAGCTGCTCAACCCGGGCGGCAAAGTGCAGGACCTGCTCATCCTCACCCGCTTGCAGGAGATCTTCGAGATCTACCGCGACGAGCGTGAGGCCCTCACCAGCTTCTAGTCCCGCAGTCGCGATTTCAGCTCGGCCAGGATGTTGAGCGCCTGCAACGGTGTGAGGGCCTCGACGTCGACGCCGCGCAGGGCGGTCACCACCGGGTCCTCCTCGGGCGGGAAGAGGCCCAGCTGGGCGGGCGCTGTGGCCGCGTCGTCGCCGCCCGCCGCGGCACCCCCCGCAGCGGCATCCCCGGCATGGCGCGCCAGCTTCGGGCGGCCGTCGCGCGCCAGCTCGTCGCGCTCGAGGTTGGCGAGCACCTCGCGGGCGCGCTCGAGCACCGCAGCCGGCAGTCCCGCCAGGCGCGCGACCTGAATCCCGTACGACCGGTCGGCTGCGCCCTCCACCACCTTCCTCAGAAAGACGATGCTGTCGTTCCACTCGCGCACCAGCATGCGCAGGTTGGCGACGCGCGGCTTGGTGAGCGCCAGCTCCGTCAGCTCGTGGTAGTGGGTGGCGAACAGGGTGCGGGCGGCGACCGCCGGGGTGTCGTGCAGGTGCTCCGCGACCGACCAGGCGATCGACAGGCCGTCGAAGGTCGCGGTGCCGCGGCCCACCTCGTCGAGGAGGATCAGCGAGCGGGGAGTCGCGTTATTGAGGATGTTGGCGGTCTCGTTCATCTCGACGAGAAACGTGCTCTGGCCGCGCGCCAGGTTGTCCGAGGCGCCGACCCGGCTGAAGATCCGGTCGACCAGCCCCACCTCGGCCGTGGCGGCGGGGACGAACGAGCCGGTCTGCGCCAGCAGGACCAGCAATGCGACTTGACGGAGGTAGGTCGACTTCCCGCCCATGTTCGGGCCGGTCAGGATGAGGATCTGGCGGGTCGTCGTGTCGACCTCGCAGTCGTTCGGCACGAAGCGCTCGCCACGCAGGAGCCGTTCGACCACCGGATGCCGGCCCTCGACGATCCGCAGGCGGGTGTCGTCGGCGATGCGCGGCCGCACCCAGCCGCCTTCGGCGGCCGCCTCGGACAGAGACAGAAGCGCGTCGATCGTGGCGACGTTCGCGGCCGTCCCCCGCAGGCGCGGCGCCGCCGCGGCCACCTCGTCACGCAGGGCCACGAACGCGTCGTACTCGATGGCGGCGATGCGCTCCTGCGCGGTCAGGATGCGGTGCTCGAGGTCCTTGAGCTCCGGCGTGATGTAGCGCTCGCCGCCCACGAGCGTCTGCTTGCGGACATAGTCCTCGGGCACCAGGTGGCGGTTGGCGTTGCTGACCTCGATGTAGTAGCCGAAGACCTTGTTGTAGCGCACCTTGATCGACGCGACCCCGGTGCGGGCGCGCTCGCGAGTCTCGATCCCGGCGAGCACCGCGTGGCTGTCGCGCCGGAGCGCCCGCAGCTCGTCGAGATCGGCGTTGAACCCGTCGCGCAGAAGGCCGCCGTCGCGCACCGAGACGGGCGGCTCGTCGGCGACCGCGACGGCGAGGCGGGCCTCGAGGTCGGCGAGGACGTCGAGCCCCGCCAGGAGCCGGGTCAGAAGCGGCGTCTCGAGGGCGATGGCGCGCGCCGCCAGGGAGGGCAGGGCGCGCAGCGAGTCGCGCAACGCCACGAGATCGCGGGCGTTGGCGGTGCCGAGCGAGCAGCGGGCGAGCAGGCGCTCGAGATCGTGCACCCGGTCGAGCCCGGCCGCCAGCGCAGAGCACTCGGCCGGTCGCGCCACCAGGAGGGCCACCGCGTCGAGTCGTTCCTCGATTGCGGCCGGGCGCAGGAGGGGGCGCAGCAGCCAGTCGCGCAGCATCCGCCCGCCCATGGCGGTGCGGGTGTGGTCGATGACCTCGAGGAGGGTGCCGTCGCGCCCGCCGTCCCGGGCGTTCTCGACGATTTCCAGGGTGCGGCGGGTGGCGGTGTCGAGCGCCATGGTGTCCCCCGCCTCGTGCCAGGCGATGCGGGTGACATGGCGCAGGTCGGTCTTCTGGGTCTCCTGCAGGTGCCCGAGAAGGGCGCCGGCGGCGCCGATGGCCAGGTCGCGTCCCTCGCACCCGAAGCCCTCCAGCGACGCGGTGCCGAAACGCTCGAGGAGAACGCGGCGGGCGGTGTCGCGCCCGAAGCGCCACGACGGCGTCGAAGTCAGGAGCACCCCGTCCAGACGCTCGTCCGGCAGCATGCCGCGCGGCGACGATCCCTCGCGGTGGACGATTTCGCGCGGCGCGAAGCCGGCGAAAAACTCGACGACCGCGTCGCGCGCCCCGGCGCCGCGCTGCTCGGCCATGCGGAAATCGCCGGTGGAGAGGTCGAGAACGGCGGCGCCGCAGGCGGCGTCGGCGCCGTCGCCCGCGACCGCCAGCGCGGCGATGAAGTTGGGCTGGCGCGCCTGGAGATGCGCCGGGTCGGTGATCGTCCCCGGCGACACCACGCGGGTGACCGCGCGCTTCACGATTCCCTTCGCAAGGCGCGCGTCTTCAACCTGGTCGCAGACGGCGACCCGATACCCCTGCCCCACGAGGCGCGCGATGTAGCCGTCGGCGGCGTGGTAGGGGACGCCGCACATCGGTGCCTCGGTGGTGGTGCCGCGGCCGCGGGCGGTCAGGGTGAGCGACAGCGCCTTGCTGGCGACCAGGGCGTCGTCGAAGAACATCTCGTAGAAATCCCCGAGGCGGAACATGAGAATGGCGTCGGGGTGCTCGCCCTTCACCTGGCGGTACTGGCGGAGCATCGGCGTCAGGCCGTCCATGGATCTCCTTGACAAGGCCGAAGGCGCCCATTATAAACGCCCCGCCGGGCGGCCCGGAGCGCGCGGCCTGATCGCATGGAAAACGACCCCCTCACCGCCGACGAGAGCCCCGTCCGCCCCGAAGACCTGGACGAGGAAGACAAGGTCATGCTCGTCTTCTCGTACCTGTGGGTCCTGGCCCTCGTGCCGTTCATGGTGACCCGCCGCGAGTACGTCCGCTGGCACGCCAAGCAGGGGCTTATCCTGTGCGGCGTCGCCTGCGTGGTCTTCTTCGCGATGATCTTCGTCGGGGCGGTGCTGGCGACGGTCACGCGCGTCTTCGCCTGGCTGTTCGCCTTCGGGCTCCTCAACCTGGTCTTCCTCTACATGGCGCTGGCGCTCGTGTGCATGGTCAAGGCGCTGCGCGGCGAGCGCTGGGCGATCCCGTTCCTCGGCGACCTCGTCGAGTGGGACTGAGATCGCCGGGGCTCCCGACCCCGTGACCGAGGCGATTCACCAGACACTGCTGCAGCATCCCTGGGCAGGGCTTCTGCTCGTGGCGCTGCTCGCCTGGCTCGAGTATGTCTTTCCGCCGGTCCCCGGCGACTCGGTCATGCTCCTGGCCTGCTTCCTGGCCGGCGCCGGGGTCCTGCCGCGCGGCGCCACCTTCGCCACCTGCCTTGCCGGCAGCGTTCTCGGGGCGCTGACCGCTTACGCCCTCGGTATGAAGCTCGGCCGGTCGTATTTCTTCCTGAGGACGGCGTGGGCGCGCCACGAGCTCGACCGGCTCGAGCGCGGCCTGCGGCGCTTCGGGGCGCGGCTCCTGCTGGTCAATCGGTTTCTGCCCGGGATCCGCGGGGTGTTCCTCTACGGCGCCGGCATCGGCCGCGTGCCCCTGCGCGAGGTCGTCATCTACTCGACGATCAGCAACCTGCTCTGGGTGCTCCTGGTGGCATGGGCCGGCACGTCGCTGGGCTCGTCGTGGGAGGAGGTGCGGGTCGTGTTCCGGCGCTACGTCTGGGCGATCGGTATCGGGCTCTTCGTCTACGTCGTGGTGACGGTGGCGCGGGCCCGGCGGCGCCGGCGGATCAGCCCTTCGTGATCTTCGCCTGCAAGCGGCGCAGGTCGGCCGCCCGCTCCTTCTGAGCGGGGCGCTGCGCCAGCGAGCGACGCAGCGCATCGGCCGCCTTCGCCGTCTCGCCCTTCTGCTCATAGGCCTGCGCCATGGTGTTCAGGAGCGCGACGCTCGGCGGCGCCGCCTTGGCCGCGGCCTCGAAGCTGGCGATCGCCTTGTCGATGTCCCCCTGCATGGCCAGGGTCACCCCCAGGTTGTACAGCGCCAGCGGATGATCGGGCTTGAGCTTCAGCGCCTCTTCATACGCCACCTGCGCCTCGGGCAGGCGCCCCTGCCCGGCGCGCAGGCTCCCCAGGCTGATGCGGTACTCGGGGGTCTGCGGCGCCAGGGCGATGGCGGCGTTGAAGGCCATCTCGGCCCGATCCTGCTGGCCGGTGCGCATGCAGACCTGGCCGAGCCAGTCGTGATGCATCGGCGAGTCCTTCTTCTTGCTGATGCTGGCCTCGAGGAGGCGCTCCAGACGCGCGAGCGGGGCCGGGTCGCCCGAGCGCATGCTCAGGAGGAACAGCCGGCTCATCGGCTCGGCCGCGGTCGGATCGAGGTAGAGCGCCTCGATGTAGCGCGCCTCGGCCTCCTGGGTCTTGCCCTCCGCCTCGAGGACGACGCCGAGCGCGGCGTGGAAGAGCGCCTGTTTCGGATCTTTCGCGAGCGACGCCTCGGCGAGGCGGCGGGCGGAGGCCGGGTACTGGCGGTTGAGATAGTCGACGACGGCGTTGAAGACCACCTGCGCGCCAGGCGGGCCGACCACCAGGCCGTCGTCGGAGATGCCGCGGGCGATGAGGTCGGCCGAGACGCTCTGCGCCATCTGGCCGGCGGCCGCCGGCGCCAGGATCTGGTCGGTGCTCATCGCCTTCGCCGCGTCGAGGATGGCGCCGCGCAGGGTCTCGCCGATGTAGGTGCGGGCGTCGCGCCCGGCGCTGCTCTTGTGGAACGTGAGCGCGTCGCCCGGCGAGACCCGTGCATCGATCCGACAGGGGAGCTTGAAGGTGGCGCCGTCGCGGGTCACGATGGCCAGCGCCTCGTCCACCGTCACCGGGCGGAGGTCGTAGCGATAGACCCGGTGATAGAGTGGCACCCGCAGATGGGGACCGGGGCCGAGAACCAGCGCTTCGCCCCCGGGCGATTCGCGCACCGCGATGCCGCCACCCGGCCAGACGACGCACGACAGGGCTGCGATGATCACGACAATGACGAGAATGGCACGACGCATCGTCTGGGACTCTCCGGCGAAGAGGTCGAGCACGGCCGTGCGCAGCGCCCGCGCGCAAACAGCGAGCGAGTTTAATTCACCCCCCGGCGGGTGTCAACGAAGCGGCGGACGTCGCGCCGCGTTCGTCGGCCTCCTGCTGCTCGCCGCCCCGGCGCGCCCGTTGGCAACGGCGGCGGCGCCACCCGCGCCGGCGCGGACGGCCGCGGCCGCGGGCGACCCGGTCGCGGCGGTGCGCGCCCTCGAGACCCGGCTGGCGGCGGTGCAGGGGGTCGTGGCGCGCTTCACCCAGGTGGCCGAGTCGCCGGCGCTGCCCTCGCCGCAGATCGAGGAGGGCACCCTCTACCTGATGCGCCCCGGCCGGATGCGCTGGGAGTACCGCATCCCGCCGGGGAAGCTGGCGATCGCCGATGGCGCGAAGACGTGGCTCTACCTGCCGGAGGATCGCCAGGTGCTGTCGGCGCCGATGCCGGGCGCCGGCCGCGACTCCGGGATCGGCCTGCTGCTGGGCGATGGCCCGGGCATCCTCGCCGCCTTCACGCCGCGCTGGGGTCCGCCGCTGGCCGCCGGCGGTCCCCCGACCCTGACGCTGCGTCCGCGATCGCCCGACGCCGCCTTCGACGAAGTGCGCATTGAGACCGACGCGGGGGGATTCCCATGCGCCATCATCGTCATCGACCCGCTCGGCGGGCGGGTGACCTACCGCTTCGAAGCGCTGCGCTTCGAGCCGCGCCTGGACGAGACGCTGTTTCGCTTCACGCCGCCGCCCGGAGTCGAGGTGCAGGAGGCCGGACCATGAGCCTCGCGGGGACGCCGCGTCCTTGCAATGCCGCGAACCGGAGTGCTAGCATGACCACCTTTCCTGTGGTTCGGAGGTCGCGTTGGCGTCCGAGAATTCCTTCGACATCGTCTCCAAGGTCGACCTCCAGGAGGTCGACAACGCCATCCAGCAGGCCCTCAAGGAGATTGGGCAGCGCTGGGATTTCAAGGGCAGCACGGCCGAGATCCGGCGCGAGGAGCATGTCGTTCACCTGCACGCCGCGGACGATTTCAAGCTGCGCGCCATGATCGAGATACTGTCGCAGCGGCTGGCGGGCCGGAAGGTGCCGCTCAAGGCGCTGGTGTTCAAGGATCCGGCACCCGCCTTCGGCGGCAGCGTGCGCCAGGAGATCGGCCTGCAGGAGGGGATCGCGCAGGACAACGCCAGGGAGATCGTCCGCCTGTTGAAGGTGAGCGGGCTTAAAGTGCAGGTGGCGATCCAGGGCGACCAGGTGCGGGTGCGCGGCAAGAGCCGCGATGACCTCCAGGGCGCCATGAAGGTCCTGCGCGACAGCGCCCTGGATTTCGACGTGCAGTTCACCAACTACCGGTGACCCAACGATGAGGGCGTCGACAGGGTGGGCGGGCGGGATCGCGGCCGCGACGGTGTTCACCGCGGCGGCGCAGCTCCAGGCCGCGGCCGATGGCGACGCCGCGTTGACCGTCCGCGGCGCGGTCAGCGACGCCTCGGGTGCCGCGGTGCCGGCGGCCGGCATCCGCGTCCTCAAGACCCGCCGGGTGCGCGTGCTGGGCGCGGCGCCCGACGCCGACCAGGCGGTCGAGGAAGCCCGCGGCCGCACCGACGCGCTCGGGCACTACTCGATCGACGTCCCGGTCGATCACGCCTTCCCGTTCTGGTTCGTCCGCTTCTATGACGCCAAGAGCTTCGACGCGGTGAAATACCGCCTCCCCCCGGATGCCGACATCAGCCGGCAGGTGCGCGCCGGGGCGACCATCGAAGCCAGCGCCGTGCTGCAGTTCCATTCCGACTGGCTTCAGGTCAAGGCGCTCGTCGAGCAGTACGGTGCCGCCAGCCGCCGCGGCCAGATCCTCAGAAGCCTCGGGTTGCCGACCCGGCGCCTGCCGCGGGACGACGGTCTCGAGGCCTGGGAGTACCCGGCCGCCGGCGTCGCCTACCTGCTCGACGGCGACCGGGTGGTCGAGACGCGCCGGTTTGAGCCCGCGCCCGCCGCCGCTACGACCTCGGGCCCGGTCGCGGCCGAGAAGGTGGAGGGCCCGTGACCGACCTGGCGCCCGGGGCGCGCTTGCAGCCGGCGGCCGCGATCCCCGGGCCGCGCCGCTACCCGCCGGAGTTGCCCGCCATCATCGCCCTGGTCGCCGACAAGCTCCGGCGCGTCGAGGAGGAATGCCGCCGCAACTTCCGCTCGGAGGTCGGGGTGATCGACGAGCTCGGCGTCTACCTGTCCGAGGCGGGTGGCAAACGGGTGCGGCCGATACTGCTCCTGCTGTCGGCGCAGATGTGCGGCTACCGCGGCGATCGCGACGTTCTGTTCGCCAGCGTGTTCGAGTTCATCCATACGGCGACGCTGGTCCACGACGACGTCATCGACGAGGCCGAGGTGCGCCGCGGCCGCGGCACCATGAACGCCCGCTGGGGCAACGGCCTCACGGTCCTGCTCGGCGACTACCTGTACATCAAGTCGATGAACATGGCGCTCGAGGCCGACGACATCCGGATCATCCGCATCCTGGCGCAGATCACCCTCAAGATGATCGAGGGCGAGATCGTCTCCGATCGGCACCGCGCGAACATCCGCCTCACCGAGGCGGAGCACCTCGATATCGTGCGCCGCAAGACCGCATTCCTGTTCGCCGGTTGCGGCCGGGTGGCCGGCGTGCTGGCGGGGGTCGAGCCCTCCCGGGTCGAGGCGCTCGCCGAGTACGGGATGAACCTCGGCATGGCCTTCCAGATCGTCGACGACCTGCTCGACTTCACCTCCGACACGCGCATCCTCGGCAAGCCGGTCGCCTCCGATCTGAAAGAGGGGAAGCTGACCCTGCCGCTCATCTACCTGCTGCAGGCGGGCGAGCCGGCCGAGCGTGAGATGGTGCAGACGGTCCTCGACGAGGGCGAGTTCCTCACCGTCAAGCGCGAGGAGATCGTCGAACTGCTGCAGCGCCGCAAGACCCTCGACCGGACCCGCGATCTGGCGTTGAACTACGCCCGCCGCGCCCGCGAGGCCCTGGCCCCCTTCGACCCCTGCCCGGCCCGCGAGGCGCTCATGCGCCTCCCCGATTTCGTGGTCTCGCGCGAGTACTGAGTCGCCCCGGGCTCGACGGGGAGCCCCCAAACATGGGGGTTGCCGGCGCCCGCCCACCCCATATGTCGTAGTTTCGCGGCGGCCGGCCGCGATTGACGTGCTAGAATCCACCCGCACGCAGTCCGGCCTCTGTGCCACCTGGGAGACCATGGCCCGATTCCTCAAGCTCGACCGGATGGAGATCCACGGGTTCAAGTCGTTCTACGGCCGCACGCGGTTCGATTTCCCGGAGGGGATCACCGCGGTCGTCGGGCCGAACGGCTGCGGCAAGAGCAACATCGGCGACGCGATCTCGTGGGTTCTCGGCGAGCAGAAGGCGTCCTCCCTGCGCAGCGACCGGATGGAGGATGTCATCTTCAACGGCAGCCAGGGGCGCAAGCCGCTCGGCATGGCCGAGGTCTCGCTGATCTTCCGCAAGATCGCCGCCCGGGCGGACGCCGCGTGCGGCACCGTCGACGGTGAGGGTCTCTCCGAGGCGCAGGCCATCCTGGCGGCCGGCAGCGGCAACGTCGGCGGGAACGGCAACGGCCATGGCCTCCTTGGCGGCGCCGCCATCGACGCGGAGCCCGCCGCGGTCGCGACGCCGCCCGGGGCGATCGTGGCCGGCGAGGTTGCGGTGGCGATCCCCATCGCGACGGAGAGCGCCGCCGCTCCCACCGCGGCGCCGCCCGACGTGACGGCCGCATCCGACGCGACGGCCGCGCCCGAAGGGGGAGCGACGGAGACCGGCGACGATCAGGGATCGCGCTTCTACCTCGAGGATCTCCCCGAGGAAGTCGTGGTCACGCGCCGGCTGTACCGATCCGGCGAAAGCGAGTACGCCGTCAACGGCCAGCGCTGCCGCCTGCGCGACATCCAGGAGCTCCTGGCGCGGACCGAGATCGGCACCCGGCTCTACACCACCATCGAGCAGGGGAAGATCGAACAGATCCTGCTCGCCAAGCCGAAGGAGCGCCGGGTCATCATCGAGGAGGCGGCCGGCATCCTGGGGTACAAGAACAAGCGGCGCCAGACCGAGCAGAAGCTCGAGGCCACCCAGGCTAACTTGATGCGCATCGCCGACATCACCGGCGAGGTCGACAAGCAGATCCAGTCGCTGCGGCGGCAGGCCGCCAAGGCGCGACGCTACCGCCGCCTGATGGACACCCTCAGGGAGAAGCGCGCCGTGATCACCTTGCGGCGCCTGCGGCAATACGATGCGGGGCTTGACGAGACCCGCGGGGCCATCGACGACCTGCGCGCGCGCGACGCCGGCACGTCGGCCGACCTGGCCCGGGCCGAGGCCGATCTCGAGGCCCTGCGCCAGAAGCTCGACGCCGCCGACAACGAGGCGCGGCGCCGGCGCGACGCCATTCACGCGCTCGACATGGAGATCGACCGGCTGCAGGCCCGGCTCACGTCAGGCGAGGAGCAGGCCGTGGATCTCGCCGGGCGCGCCGCGGCGGCCGAGGGGGAGATCGGCACGCTCGCCGGGCGCGCGGCCGGGCACGAGACGCGGCGCGACGTGCTCACCGCCGATCTCGCCGCCGAGGCCGAGGGCGTGCGCGAGATCGAGACCGGTCTTACGGCGATCGAGGGCGAGCGCGCGGCGCGCGCCGCGGCGATCCTCGCCGAGGAGAACGAGCTCGAGCGGATGCGCGCCGCGCTCATGGCGCTGCTCGACCGGGTCGCCGAGATCGGCCGGCGGCGCGCCGCGCTCGAGGAGCAGGGCCGCGCCGCCGAAACCGCGCTGCGGCGCCTGGAGCGCGACGCGGCCGAGGCATCGGCGGCAAGCGCGGCGCTGGGCGCGGAGGTGGGCGCGCAGCGCGGCCACGCCTCCGCCGTCCGCGCCGATCAGGATGCGCGCCAGGCCGCGGCCGATGGATCGGCGGCGGTGGCGCGCGCCGCCGAGGATCGCCTGGCGGCGGCCGAGAAGCGGCTCGATGAGCTGCGCGGCCGCGGCGCGGGGCTGGCCGAGAGGCTCGAGGCGCTCGCGGCGCTCGAGCGCCGGCACGCCGGATTCGGGAAGGGCGTCGCGGAGATACTCGCCGGCGCCGGCGGGTTCGCGCCGCGCGGCGTGGTCGGCGAGCGCCTCGAGGTGCCGGTGGGGCTCGAACGCGCGGTGGCCGCGGCGCTCGGCCGTCTTCAGGAAGCGGTGCAGGTCGGATCGCGACACGACGCCACCGAAGGGGTTCGTCACCTGCGCCGCCAGGCGGGCGGGCGCGTGGCGTTCGTCGTCGACGGCGAGCCGGCGGGGATCGCCGCGGGCGCGCTCTCGCCGAGGGGGGCCGCCGGCGTCGCCGGTCTGCTGGGCGATGTGGTGCGCGGCGCCGAACCGGGTGGAGCGGTGGCCGCCCGCCTGGCGCGGGTGGCGTTGGTCGCCGACCTCGAGACCGCCTTCCAACTGAGATCCGCCTGGCCCGGCTGGTCGTTCGTGACCGGCGAGGGCGATCGGGTCGATGCCGACGGCGCGGTCACCGGCGGCGACGGCCCGGAGCTGCAGCACGGAGTGCTGGCACGCCGCGCCGAGCGCGCCGACCTGGTCCGCCAGCGCGACGCCGTCGACAGCGAGCGCCATGCCTGCGAGGCCGACATCGAAGGGCTGCGGGTGGCGGCGACGCAGGCGCGCCACGAGGCGACCGTGGCGGCCGCGGCGCTGCAGGCGGCGCAGCGCGACCTGTTCCAGGCCGACCTCCAGCTGCAGGCGAAAGAGGCCGAGATGGCCCGGCTCGAGGCGACCCTGCCGATGCTCGCGAGCGAGGCGGTGCGGCTCGAACGCGAACGGACGGAGCGCGCCACCGAGGTCGAGGCGCTGGCGGCGGGTCATGGGGCGCACGAGCACGAGCGTTACCTGGGCGAGGAGGGGATCAGGACGGCGGCCGAACGGGTCGCGGCGCGGCGCATCGATCTCGACGAGGTGCAGCGACGGGCGGGCGACGCGCGCGCCCGGGTGGCCGCCGGCCACCAGCGGCTGGCGGCCCTGGCGCGCGAGCGCGACGGCGTCGAACAGGCGCTGCGCGAGGTGCGCCAGCGCGCCGGGCAGCTGGCCGCCGAGAAGGCGGACTGGGGGATGCGCATCGCCGCGCTCGAGGAGCAGGGCGCGGTCCTTCGGATGCAGGCCGGGGAGACCGGTGTGGCGCGCGCCACGGCCGCCGCCGAGGAGGAGGCGGGGCTCGCGGGGCTGGCCTACGATCGCAGCCTGCTGCAGGCGCGCGAGCAGGCCGCCCGCGAGGGACGCGCCGCGCTTCAGGAATTGCGGCAGGGGCTCCAGGAGTTTGAGATCCGCCGCGCCCGGCTGACATCCGACCTGGCGCACCTCGAATCGACCTGTCGCGAGGATCTCGGGCTCGGGCTCGCCGCCCTGCGCGAGGCGCCGCCGGTGTTCGACGACAGCCGCCCGGTCGAGGAGGACGAAGCCGAGGTGGCGCGGGCGCGCGAGTCGATCGACGCCATCGGCCCGGTGAACCTGATGGCGATCGAGCAGTGCACCGAGCTCGAGGAGCGGTTCACCTTCATGGAGACGCAGAAACAGGATCTCGAGGCGGCGGTCGAGTCGCTGCGCGACACCATCCGGCACATCAACCGCGAGTCGCGGCAGCGCTTCATGGCGGCGTTCGAGGCGATCGAAGCCGGGTTCCGGGAGAGCTTCACGACCCTGTTCGGCGGCGGCCGTGCCGAGCTGCGACTGCAGGAGGGGGAGGACGACGTCCTCGAGGCCGGCATCGAAATCGCCGCCCAGCCGCCGGGCAAGCGGCTGCAGTCGCTGGCGCTGCTCTCCGGCGGCGAGAAGGCGCTCACCGCCGTGGCGCTGCTGTTCGCCCTGTTCCGCTACCGGCCGTCGCCCTTCTGCGTCCTCGACGAGGTCGATGCGCCGCTCGACGAGGCGAACGTCGTGCGGTTCACCGACCTCCTGCGCACCCTCACCACCGAAACGCAGTTCATCCTGATCACCCACAACCGCCGCAGCATGGAGGCGGCCAACCTGCTCTACGGGGTGACCATGGAGGAGCCGGGCGTTTCGAAGGTCCTGCCGCTGCGTTTCGAGTAGCGCCGCCGGTCAGGCGGCGGGGCGTGCCGCCGCCGGAGCTGGCGCGGGACCGGCCGCCGGGACGGCGCGGCCCTCGGCCCATTCCCGCAGCGCATCGATCGGCTCGCGGCAGGTGCGCGACAGCGGCACGGTGGCGCCGATCGCCTCGAGCAGGTGCCGGTCTTCGAGGGGCGCCCGGGCGGCGAAGGCGACGTACAGCGCCGACACGACGGCCGCTTCGATCTCCGCGCCGCTGAACCCCTCGGTCGCGGCCGCCAGCCCGGCGAGATCGAAGCGCGCCGGATCCTGCCGGCGGCGCGCCAGGTGGATGGCCGCGATCGATCGCCGCGCCGCCCCGGTCGGCAGGTCGACGAAGAAGATCTCGTCGAAGCGGCCCTTGCGCAGCATCTCGGGTGGCAGCGTCCCGACGTCGTTGGCGGTGGCGACAATGAACACCGAGGCGGTCCGTTCCTGCATCCAGGTGAGCAGGGCGCCGAGCAGCCGGCGCGACAGACCGCCGTCGGCCGCCGCGTCGCGGGCCGCGAATCCCTTCTCGACCTCGTCGATCCACAGGACGCAGGGGGACATCGCCTCGGCGGTCTTGAGCGCCCGGCGCATGTTGCGCTCGGACTCGCCGACGAACTTGTCGAACAGCGCGCCGGCCTCGAGCTGCAGGAGCGGCAGGTCCCACTCGGCGGCGACCGCGCGGGCGCACAGGCTCTTGCCGCAGCCCTGGACGCCGATGAGCAGCAGGCCGCGCGGCGGCTCGAGGCCGTAGCGGCGCGCCTCCGGGCCGAAGGCGGCGCCGCGCGTCTTGAGCCAGCCCTTGAGCGTCTGCAGGCCGCCGACCTGCTGCAGGGTGGCCTCCTGAGGGTGCAGGGTCAGGACGCCGTCGCGCGCCAGCAGGTCCTTCTTGCGCGCCACGATGGCGCGCAGGTCGGCACGATCGAGACGCAGGTCGTCGAGCGCCGCCTGCATCAGAAGGCGCTGGGCTTCCTGCAGGGTGAGCCCCTTGAGGCTCAGGATCAGCCGTTCGAGGTCCGGCAGCGCCAGGTCGATCTTCAGCGCCCGCGGCGCTCCGAGCTCGCGCAACGTCCGCACGACCATCCGCCGCAGCTCGACCGCGTCCGGCAGGTCGAGGGTGAACGGCACGACGCTCGCGCGCAGGTCGGACGGCACCGCGATCTCGGGCGCGCACAGGACGAGGGCGCGGCGCGCCGTGGCGAAGACCCGGGCGATGTCGCGCAGGCAGCGCAGGACCAGCGGGTCGTCGAAGTGCCGGTGCAGGTCGTGGAACAGGTAGAGGGCGTCGGTCTGCATCGCCGCGGCCGCCTTGAGGGCCGCCGCCGGCTTGTCGGTGTCGTACAGCGGATCGCGCGTCCCGTGGCGTATCAGGCCGCGCGTCGAGCGCCACTCGAACAAGGGCAGCTCGAGACGCGACGCCACGCCGCGCACCAGGGCCTCGGCGCGATCCTCCTCGGCGGTCTCGAGGGCGACGATCGGGTGGCGCGACAGGACCAGCAACTCGAGATCGCGGGCGTTGTCCATCAGGGCTCCACGGGGCGCGCGGCCCCCCGCGGAATCTAGGACCCGGGCGGCCGGAGGGCAAGCGGGCGGCGGTCAACGGTCGGCGGCGCGACGCGGCCCGGCGGCGGGGAGCACCGCGGCCGGCCCGGTCACGGACCCCAGGGGTCGTCCTCGCGCAGCCCCGCGAGCGAGACCGTAAGACCGGCGGCCGCGAAGGCGTCGCGGAAGGCGTCGAAGCGGGCGCGCAGCAGGGCGGCGGTGGAGCGGTAGCCGTACTGCAGCATGGCGACGCGCGTGCCGTAGTTGAGGATGTTCTCGAGGAAGAGCACCGAGTCGCGCGCCGGCGGCTCGATCAGGAAGACGCGGACCTCGGGGTGCAGGTGACGCACCCGCTCGAGGCCGAGCAGCAGCCGGTGGCGCGCCGAGATCCGCTGCGACTGGTCGATGACGAACGAGACACCCTTCTCCCGCAGGCGCGCGCAGTGCCCCGCTAGGGTCGGGATGCAGACCAGCCCCTCCTCGTTGCGGATGGGGAGGACCGGGTTGATCAGGACGATGAACCGCGAGCCGCGCTCGAGCGGCTGGTCGAGATGCACCACCTGGCCGACGCCGCCATCGACGAAATCGAGACCGCGCAGCGTGACCGGCCGGAAGTACAGCGGCAGCGCCGACGAGGCGGCGATGGCGTCGGAGATCGGCACGTCGCGCCAGTCGGGCCCGCCGAACATCACCCGATCGCCGGTGTCGAGATGCACCGCCGGGATGAACAGATCGTGACGCAGGCTGGCGAACGAATCGGTGCACCCTGGGGAGGCCAGCAGCCGTCGCAGGTAGGCGCGGTAGTTGTCGAGGGTATAGACGCCCGCGGGCAGGGCTTCCTCGATGGCGTGCATCGCCCGCGCCAGCGACAGCCCGCCCGGGGCCCGGCGCATGCGGGCGAGGCGCGGCAGCAGCCCCAGGATGCGCCGCAGGGCGGCGCGCAGGTCGCCCCAGTCGAGCTGGACGATGTCCTCCTGGCGGAAGTTGAGCGGCCCGTCGGAGTTCCGCAGGATGGCGCGGCCCACCTCGCCGGGCGGCACGCCGTTGGCCAGCAGGGCCGCCACGATGGCGCCGGCGCTCGTGCCGACGTAGATGTCGAAATCGGTGACCCGACGGCCGCCGGTGATCAGGTGGTCGAGGGCGTGCAGGGCGCCGAACTCGTACATCGCCCCGGTGATCCCGCCGCCGCACAGCACGAGGCTGAGCGGGCCGCTCGCGTCGCCGCTCACGGAGTCACGCCGGGCGCCGGCGCCGCATCGGTGGCGGGCGCGGCCGCGGTGCCCGGCGCCACCCCGGCCGGCGGGTCGCCCGCGGTCGGCGGTGCCGGCCCGGGAGCCAGCGTGAAAACCTGCTCGATCCTGTAGCCGGTCATGCGGCTGCCGCGGAGCGCCGCGCGGGCGTCGAGCCGCAGCCGCACCGTCGCCCCGGCGGCGACATCGATCGCTTCGCCGTCCGAGGCGATGAGACGCCAGGCGCCCGAGCCGTGGCGGCCCGCGAGACCGGCGATCAGCGCATGCCGTCCCGCCGCAAGCCGGATCGGAGCGGGCTCGTCGCGGTCGAGCACGAGCAGATCGAAGCCATGCTGGTCGCGGTGATGGCTGCCGGGATGGAACAGGAGGATCTCGTGACGCGGCGCGCCCTCGAGAGGCGTGCGCGTGTCCCAGTGATCGGGAACATGGGTCGATGTCGTGCACGCCAGCACGAGCGCCAGGTCGGTCACCAGGCCGATCTCGCCGTCGTCGGGGCGCGGCGCCCCCTTGGGCCGCGCCGCGATCGCGAAGATCTCGGCCGGAGGATCGCCGGCCTGGGCCGGGGCGAACGCCACCACCACCGTCCCCTGGTTGTCGGCGGCGGGTGGCGGGGTGGTGGTCGACGGCTCCGGTGGCGGCGGCGCGCCGGGCTCCGGGCGAATGCCGGCGTCGATCTGGCGGCGGCGCATCGCCTCGATGATGGTCCGGCTGACGCCGACATGCTCCAGCTCGGCGACGACGCCGGGGTCGAGGTCGAAATCCGGCGGGCGGACGGCGATCTCGCGGACGATCACCGACTCGGCGGTGCCGTGGATGACCAGACGAACGACGTCCTCGTTGGTCAACGGGGCGGGATCCGGAGCGGGGGCCGGTGGCGCCGCGGCCGGCGGGGCCGCGGCCGGGCCGGCCACTGCTGCCGGCGCGGAGGCGACCGGCCACCATCCCAGGAGGGCGGCCGCGACGATGGCCGTGGCCGCCAGCCGCCTAGCGTGTCCGAGCAATGGCATGGGTCGCGTTCGCGGCGCCGATCACCGTCCGTCCAGCTGCATCAGGATCATCTCGGCCGCCTCGAGCGGGTCGCGCGCGGCGGTGATCGGCCGACCGACGACGATGTGGTCGGCGCCCGCCGCCACCGCCTCGTGCGGGGTCATGGTGCGTGCCTGGTCGTTGGCGTCGACACCGGCCGGGCGGATGCCGGGGGTGACGATCAGCAGCGCGTCGCCGATCGCCTCGCGCACCCGGCGCACCTCGCGCGGCGACGCGACCACGCCGTCGAGCCCGGCGTGCCGGGCGATCTCCGCCAGCGCCACGACCTGCTCCTCGATCGGGCGGGTGATGCCGAGCGGCCCGAGATCCTCCTGCGACAGGCTGGTGAGGACGGTGACGCCGAGGATGCTCGGCCGGGGGACGCTGTAGAGCTGGCAGTGGGTCTCGACCTCGTCGGCCACCCGGCGCGCCATCATCGCGCCGCCCGCCAGGTGGATGGTGAACAGGCCGACCCCGAGACGCGTCGCCTCGACGGCGGCGCGCGCCGCCGTGTTCGGGATGTCGTGCAGCTTGAGATCGAGGAATACCCGGGCCCCGGTCCCGAGAACCTCGCGCACCAGGGC